>Ga0302314_10023410_pt1 | contig 10081 bp, 14 predicted proteins | sample III_Palsa_N2_3_FD_200533 | JGI IMG/M metagenome (GOLD analysis project Ga0302314, IMG submission 200533) | Peat permafrost microbial communities from Stordalen Mire near Abisko, Sweden - III_Palsa_N2_3 | ecosystem: Environmental > Terrestrial > Soil > Palsa > Peat permafrost | place: Sweden...
CGCCATGGGGTCCGACAAGGCCCCCGAGCCGGAGATACGCGGGGCCATCCTGGCCACCCGCCTGCTCGACGTCCGCGTCCACCTGGTGGGGCCGGAGGAATTGTTGCGTCCCAAACTGCGCGAGGCGCTGAAGTCCTATACCCGCGGCCCGCGTCCGCCCGTTTTCCTGGTCCAGGCCAGCGAGTGGATCAGCATGGACGACAAGGCGGCGCTCGCCGTCCGCTCCAAACGCGACTCCTCCATGCGCATCGGTCTCAAGATGGTCCGCGAAGGCCGTGCAGCGGGCTTCGTGACCGCGGGCAACACCGGCGCTGCAATGGCTACGGCCAAGATGGTGCTGGGATCTTTGGCCGGGATCGACCGGCCGGCACTGGCGACGGCGCTGCCGACCACCACCGGCTCGCCCTGCGTGCTGCTGGACGTGGGCGCCAACGTCGACTCCGACCCCGAAAACCTCGTCCAGTTCGCGGTGATGGGGCATGTGTATTCCAGGAACGTGCTGCATGTACCCAACCCCCGCGTCGGCCTGATTTCGATCGGCGAAGAGGACGGTAAGGGCAACTCGCTGACCCGGGACACGCTGCCGCTGTTGCGCGAGTTGAAGGGCATCAACTTCATCGGCAACGTCGAGGGCCGCGACCTGTTCAACGGCCACTGCGATGTCGCGGTCTGCGACGGATTTGTGGGCAACGTCGCGCTGAAGACCTGCGAAGGCACGGCCAAGCTGTTGAGCGTGTCGCTGAAGGAGAGTCTGAAGTCCACGGTGACCTCGCAGGTGGGCGCGCTGCTCTCGCGCAAGGCGTTTACCGCGTTCAAGAAGCGCCTGGACTACTCGGAGTACGGCGGCGCGCAACTGCTGGGCGTGCGCGGCGCCTGCATCGTCGGGCATGGCTCGTCCAACGAGCGCGCCATCATGAACGGCATTCGCATCGCGGTGGAGTTCGCCCAGGCCGAGGTCAACTCGGGCATCGAAGCGGCGATAGCTGCCCGCTGAAGGCTTGTTCTATTTGCTGAAGGCTCTAGCCGCCGCTAATTCTGGCTAGCGTAAAATTCCGCTATACGCCGCGCCCGATATGCAGGCAGGCCAGCCGTTCACAGCTTTCTCCAATTTGCACATTTCATGCCGAGGTGACCCTATGTCCGCCAAGTATCTTGACCCGCCGCCGGCCGCGGTGCGCGACAAAGCTTCGTTCGAGTTGTTGCGCGTCTGGGTCGCCGAGCAGGGACAGCATGTCAGCCTGCGCTCCGGCACCTGGGAAGACCCCTTCGCCTGGGGCATCGTGCTGGCCGACCTGGCGCGGCATATCGTCAACGCCGAGGCCATGCACCGCAAGGAGATCGACCGCGACGCCTACCTGGAGCGCATGTTGGAGGGCTTCCACGCCGAGATCGAATCGCCCACCGATGAAGCCGAAGGCGAAATCATGTAAGAACTACATCACCCGCGCGACCCGTTCCAGTTCAGCCTGGATGTGTTCCGCGGTGGCGCCCTGGACTTCGATGTTCGAAGCCACGTTGCGCGCCTCCTGCGAGGAACAGCCGTAACCCCGCCCGGTGAGGAAGTTGGCGACGATCTCGGCCGCCTGGAATGAGTCCACGCCGGCCTGTAGCAGTTCATTACGCAACGTCATCAGATCGATGGCGCTGAACTTCTCGACGCCGTACGTGATGTCCTGCCGCGCTGGCTGGGCTTGCTGCATGTTCTTCGGATCGTTCGAATCGTCCATGATGAGCGGTCCTTTCACCGGCGCGGATTCCCGGTCGCGTTCCTGAATTAGACGCCATCTCCGCTACTGAGTTGTGTTTCCGACATTACATTCTTCCTGCCTCATCTCGTGCCCTGAAAAAGGTTGCTTGGCCGTCGCACCTGGTATTCGCTTCGTCCCCGCGTTCGCGTCCGGCCCGCTGAAACCGTTAAGATAAAACTCATGTCGACTATTGCAGCTATCCAGCCGCGCGTGCTGGACGGAGTGGCCATCGCCGCCGAGATCAAGGCCGAACTCGTGGAGAAGATTGTTGCGGCCAAGGCTGCCGGCTACACGCCGGGGCTGGCCGTGGTGCTGGTAGGCGAGAACCCGGCGTCGGCGATCTATGTGCGCAGCAAGGTGAAGACCTGCGGCGAACTCGGCATCTACTCCGAGATGCATACGCCGCCGACCAGCGTGACGACCGAAGATCTGTACGACCTGATCGCGTCGTTGAACTCGCGCGACGAGATCGACGGCATCCTGGTGCAACTGCCGCTGCCGAAGCATATCGACACGGAAAAGCTGCTCGAAGCCGTCTCACCGGCCAAGGATGTCGACGGCTTTCACCCCATCAACGTTGGCCGTTTGCTGAGCGGCGCGGCGCCGGAGCAGGTGCTCGCCAGCTGTACCCCCGCGGGCATTATGGAGATGCTGGAGCGCAGCGGCATTCCAATCTCCGGGCAGCGGGCGGTGGTTTTGGGCAGGTCAAATATCGTCGGGAAACCTATTGCCGCGATGCTGATCAACGCGTCGGCAACCGTGACAGTGTGCCACTCGCGCACGCGCGACCTGGCGCAGATCACGCGCGAGGCCGACATCCTCGTCGCCGCCATCGGCCGCGCTGGATTTGTGACACCGCAGATGGTGCGTCCCGGCGCCACGCTGGTCGACGTGGGCATCAACCGCGTCATCGATCCCGAAGAATTCGCACGCTTCTTCGCCGGCGATGCGGCGCGGCGCGAGGGCTTTGAAAAGCGTGGCTCGACCGTCGTCGGCGACATCGATCCGGCGGCGTTTGCGATTGCCGGTGCGTATACGCCTGTACCCGGTGGCGTCGGCGCGCTCACGATTGCCATGCTGATGTCGAACACCGTGAAGGCTGCGCGCTTGCGCCGGAACGAGCGCTGACGCGATGCTGCGCGTAGGCCTCACCGGCGATCTCGGCAGCGGCAAGTCCACCGTCGCAAAACTGTTTGCCGAGCGCGGCGCAATTATCCTCTCCTCTGACGAGATGGCTCGCGCCATGATGCAACCGGGCGAGCCTGTCTACGCTGCCATCGTCGAGCGCTTCGGCAGGGAAGTCGTTGCTGCCGACGGCTCGCTCAACCGCCGCGAACTTGCCCGCCTTGCCTTCAGCCAAGGGCGTACGGAAAATTTAGATGCACTCAACGCCATCGTGCATCCGGCGGTCCTTGCCGAGCAGGCGCGGCAGATCGCGCAGCTCACCGCCTCCAGTCCCGAGGCCATCGTCGTCGTCGAGTCCGCATTGATCTTCACCACAAAACACGGGCTCGAAGGCCAGCCGTGGAGCCAACGCTTCGACCGCATCGTCCTGGTGACCGCGCCGGAGGCGCAGAAGATCGAGCGCTTCGTTGACCGCATTGCCGCTGGGCGTGTGCTGAGTAAGGAAGAGCGTGCGGGCCTCGAAGCGGACGCTCGCCGCCGTCTCGCCATGCAGGCCGAAAACGCAGCGCACGCGGCCGAATGCCTTGTGATCTCCAACGATGACGGCCTCGAGTCGCTGGAGAAGCAAGTTGATGCGGTATGGTCGAAGTTACGGGAGCAGAAGAGATGAATCTTTCAATCGAGTTCGAGCAGGAGGCAGATGGTCGCTGGATTGCCGAGATTCCAACACTCCCCGGTGTCATGGTCTACGGCGCCACTCGCGAAGAGGCCAGGGCTCGCGTCCAGGCGCTTGCCTCAGAAGTGATCGCAGCCCAACAGCCTCGCGACCTCTAAAACCGCTAAAATTACCGTAGCGCTCTTGCTATCCAATGCGTCTAAGGCTTTATCCATGAAACTGCGTCCCGTCCTCCTCGTTCTCCTGATTCTCTCCGGCTTCTACTACCTCACCACGCGGCTGATGCCGGTGGGCGCGCTCGCCGGGCTGATGCATCGCGCGCTTCCGTTCGATGCCGCAACGACCTCGACCGTGCGCGGGCCGCTGGGCGACTTCTCGCTCTCCCAGGCCGCCGCCGCCCCCGCCTTCGATAGCGAAGAGCAGCAGAACATCGCCGTCTACAAGCGCGCGCTGCCCTCGGTGGTCAACATCACCAGCACCGCCGTCGCCTACGACTGGTTCTATCGCCCGGTGCCGCAGCAGGGACAGGGGTCGGGCTTCATCCTCGACAAGCAGGGCCATATCCTGACCAACAATCACGTCATCGACAACGCGCAAACGATCGAAGTGACGCTCTGGAACAAGAAGAAGTACAAGGCCATCAGGGTCAGCGTGGACCCCAATCACGACCTCGCGCTGCTGCAGATCAAGGACGTGCCCGACCTTCAACCCGCGACCCTGGCCGACTCCACCAACCTGGTCGTCGGCCAGCGCGTGTATGCCATCGGTAACCCGTTCGGTTTTAGCGGAACGATGACCCGTGGCATCATCTCGGCCATTCGTTCGGTGCAGATGCCCTCGGGCAACAAGATTGAAGATGCGATCCAGACCGACGCCTCGGTCAACCCCGGCAACTCCGGCGGCCCGTTACTGAACTCGCGCGGTGAAGTCATCGGCATCACCACGCTGATCGCCACCAACCCCAACAGCAATGCGGACCAGTCGGCGGGCATCGGCTTCGCCATCCCGATCAGCACGGCCAAGGCGGTGCTGGAGGACTTTGAGAAGTATGGCCGCGCCCGGCGGCCTTCGCTGGACGTGGTGACGCTGGCCATCGGTCCCGACATCGCCGAGCAGATCGGCCTGCCCGCCGACTACGGCATCCTGATCGAGCGTGTGCTGCCGGGCGGCGCCGCTGAAGCCGCCGGCCTCCGCGGAGGCACGCAGAAGGCGTTCATGGGCAACACGCCTGTGATGCTGGGCGGCGACCTGATCGTGGCCTTCGACGGCCAGGAGATCACCACGCCGCAGGACCTCTCCAACGCCATGAACGCGCGCCACGCCGGCGACACTATCACCCTCACCGTCTTCCGCGGACGCCAGCGGCTGAACGTGAAGGTAACGCTCTCCGATGCCAAGCAGGTGATCGGCGGACAGACGACGTAAGAATAGGGATTGGAAAAGCCGGTCTAGTGCAGCGTCTCGGGAATAACCGCGAATTGCAGCAGGATATCGAACGGCACGATCTCCAGCGTAGCTTCGTGCGTGGCTTCGAGCACCACCGGGCAGGCGCCGCCGGCCTGCTGCACTTCCAGCCAGCGCGCCGCGCACACGCACCAGCGGTCGCCCGGCTTCAATCCCGGAAAGCCATACTGCGGCATCGGCGTGGAGAGGTCGTTGCCCAGCCTCGCCGAGGTAGCCAGAAACTTCTCGGTGACGATGCAGCACACCGTATGCACGCCCAGGTCGTCGGGCCCGGTGTTGCAGCAGCCATCGCGATAGAAGCCGGTCAGCGGGTCGCCGCCGCAGGTCTCCAGCGGCTGGCCGAGTACGTTCTTCTGGGTCGGAGGCTTGGAGCTGGTAAACGCCATCTCTCGATTGTAGTGCCTGTGCGGCCGATGTACCGGATGGAAATAGAGACGCGCCGGTGTGAATCAGGCCGCGATCTTCAACTGGCGTACGGGCTTCCGCTTGGCGCGCGAGGCGTGCCAGAAGTCGTGGTCGTTCTGCAGTTGGAACCAGATATCGGTGGACGGCTGACCAAAGGCCTGACTGATCTTGATAGACATATCCGGGGTAATGCCGGCGTGGCCATTCAGGACTCGCGAGAGCGTGACCCGCGAGACACCGATATGCGCGGCAAAGTCCGTGACGCTCATGGGCATGGACTCGAGAGCACTCTTGACGATTCTTCCGGGGTGAGGCGGATTGAACATCTGCATGGCACACCTTGGTCGCCGGTTACGCCCGGCAAGCGGCTAGTGGTAGTCCTGATAATCGATGAGGATCGCGTTTTCATCCTCAAAACGGAAAGTCATTCGCCAGTTCCCGTTGACCTTGACAGACCAGTGTTCCGCCAGGATTCCCCGCAAAGGATGAAGGTTCCAGCCGGAGATATTCATATCACCGGGCTTCTTGGCGCGATTCAGCGCAAACATCTGCTCTGCCAGCTTCGACGAATGCGCTGGATTGATGCCCCGCTTCGACCCTGTGCGGTAGAAGTGCTCCAGTCCCGCATGGCGAAAACTTTTAATCACACACAGTTGTAGCGTGTATCGTTACAGGAGTCAAGTCGAGTTACAGCATCTTACTTCGCCGCCATCGCCAACTGCTGCTCGTACTCCTCGTACGGCCCCTTGTGGTCGGTGATGTGGAAGTCGGTAGGCCCGCCTTCGAAGTGCCAGATGCGCGTCCCCGCCTCTTCGATCAGGTCCTGGTCGTGCGTCACCAAAAACACCGTACCCTCGTACTTCTGGATGGCCTGGTTGAGCGCGTTGATGCTCTCCAGATCCAGATGGTTCGTCGGCTCGTCGAGCACCAGAACATTGGGCTTCTGCAGCATGATCTTGCAGAACAGCAGCCGCGCGGCCTCTCCGCCGGAGAGCGCATCGGTCTTTTTCAGTCCCTCTTCGCCCTTGAAGAGCATCTGCCCCAGGATGCCGCGAATGTCCTCCTTCGCCGCCTTCGGATCGTACTGATGCAGCCAATCCTGCGCGGTCATACCCAGCTGGATCGAGCCCTTGTGGTCCTGCGCGAAGTAGCCGATCTGTACCTCGTGGCCCCACTTCACGCTGCCCGAGTCGATCGAAACATCGGTCTCCTCGACGCCCGGCCCGTTGGCCAGCAGCGCCTTCAGCAGCGTGGTCTTGCCCTGTCCGTTGCGTCCGATCAGCACCACCTTATCGCCGCGCGTGACGCTGGCGGAGAAGTTGTTGATGACGTGTTCCTTCTTGCCGTCGGGCTGGGTATAGGTCTTGTTGACGTGCTCGAACTCCAGCACATTCTTGCCCGAGGGCCGCTCCATCTTGAAGCTGATGAACGGCCGCGCAATGTTCGAGCGCGCCAACTCGCTGGTCGCCAGCCGCTCCACTTCCTTCTTGCGCGAGTTCACCTGCGAGCTGCGCGTGCCGGCCGAGAAGCGCGCGATAAAATCGTTGAGCTGCGCGATCTTCTTCTCGCGCTGCTCGTTCTGCGATTCGATGCGGGTGCGCACGCTGGTCTTCTGCAACACCATGTCGTCGTAGCCGCCGTTGTAGGTGATGATCGTCTCGTAGTCGATGTCGGCGATGTGGGTGCAGACGTTGTTCAAAAAATGCCGGTCGTGCGAGATGGTGATAACAGTGCCGTCGTAGCGGTTGAGAAAGTTCTCCAGCCAGTGGATGGAGTCGAGATCGAGATAGTTCGTCGGCTCATCCAGCAGCAGTGCTTGCGGGTTGCCGAACAGCGCCTGCGCCAGCAGCACGCGCACCTTCTGCCCGCCCTGCAACTCGCTCATCTTGCGCTCGTGCAGCTCGTCGGGGATGTCCAGCCCTTGCAGCAGAATCGCCGCGTTGGCCTCGGCCTCATAGCCGTCCTCATCGCCGACGATGCCTTCGAGCTCGCCCAGCCGCGAGCCGTCCGCGTCGGTCATCTCGGGCTTCTCGTAGATGATCTCGCGCTCCTCCATGGCCGCCCACAGCGGCTTGTTGCCCATGATGACGGTATCGACGACGCGGTAGGCGTCGAACTCATACTGGTCTTGTTTCAAGACACCGAATTTCCTAGGCCGGACAACCGTCCCCTTCTGGGCGTCGATCTCGCCGGTAAGGACCTTCATGAACGTGGATTTGCCGGCGCCGTTGGGCCCGGTAAGGCCGTAGCGCCGGCCGGTCGTGAACGTCACGGAGACGTCCTCGAAGAGCAGCTTCGCGCCGTAGCGCATCGTGATATTGGACACAGAGATCATCACTACTATTTTCGCATGACCGTGCGCCAGCGCGGGTTCCGGCGGGGAAGGGGAATATACTGGGCGATGAACCGGAGGTAGCCGATGGCGAGTTTCGTGGCTCTGACCGAAGCGCAGCAAAACCTGCCCGAACTCCTTGACCGCGTCGAGCGTGGGGAAGAGATCGTCATCGAACGCGAAGGCAGGACGGCGGCCAAACTGGTGCCGGTGCCCGCCGATGCGCCCGTGACTGGTAAACGCATTTTTGGTCAGAACCTTCTCGGCATCACCTACATAGCGCCCGACTTTGACGAACCCATGACCGAGGAAGAGCTAAAAGAGTGGGGCTACTGACGGGTGCGCCTCCTGCTGGATTCACACATCCTTCTACGATTGGATTCTGAGCCCAGCCTGGTTCCGGCATATCAGCGCGACGCACTCGCCGACCGGGCCAACGACGTCTTCGTCAGCGCCGCAACCGCCTGGGAACTGGGCATCAAGCAGAAAAAGGGAAAACTGATACTTTCGAAACCGGTCTCAGCGCAGCGAGCACTTTTCGGTTTTCTCGAACTGCCGGTCACCATCGCTCACGGCGAGTACGCGGCGACGTTGCCGCTCCTGCACAAAGACCCGTTCGACCGGATGCTTGTTGCGCAGGCAATAGTGGAGCAGATGATCTTGGTTACCGCCGATGCTCGGCTTGCCGAATATCCGGTGAAGCTGCTGCGGTAATGCAATAAACGGTCATCGCTTTAGTAGATGGTGTACCTGTCTCAGAATTGAGGGATGGCCCCTGACGGGATTCTGGAGCGATAGTATATTGCCCACATGCTTACTGAGGAACAGTATTGGGTGTACGAAAACTATCCGAACGATAAGACGGTCGGCCATAAGGCAACTTGCTCTCATTTCAAGAAGAATGGAGGGAATTCGCCCGCTACGGGTCATTGGTACGGGCCTTACCATTCAAAAAAACAAGCGTCTGAGGTGGCACATTCAACACACCGACCGTTTCATTGGTGCAAGGTGTGCGCGATTTCAGATTGACGCTGTTACTTTTGCTTGTTTCATTCCTATGGTTGGAGGGCGTGGAAGATGAAAGAAAATCTTAAGGTGGCTGGAGCCATCGCTGCGACGGTCATAGGCTTGCTGAACATCATTCCATTTGCCAAGTATGCGCTTGATGGGCTAGCTGGCTGGGCAGCAGAGTATGTAGACCAGATTTATATACACCTTGCGCTTGGAATTTGCCTTTTTGCAGGAGGAGTTACATTTCTCTGGACAAGGAGTAAGTGGTACAGGCACTAGTCGGGTTCAGCCACTACCCTCTTCTTCGTGCGGTTTTCTAGGCGACTGCTACCCGTTGTTTACGCAAACAACCGAATCCCCGCCACCCCATCCGCCCCCACCTCAACACACTCCCCCGCATTCTCCTCATCCACTCCACCCAGCGCCAGCACCTTCACCCCACCCGCAACCTTGCAAGCCCTCCGCAGCGCCTCCAACCCCACCCCCTCAACCACCAGACTTCCCTCCACGCTCTTCCCAAACACCGGCCCAAACAAGATCAAATCCACTCCCGCGTCCCGCGCCCGCTCCACATCCTCCACCGAGTGGCACGACACACTCACCACCGCAGCCTCTCCAAACACCCGCCGCACCTGCTCCACCGTTAGCTCATCCGCCGACGCCGTCAGATGCACCCCATCGGCCCCGGCAGCGAGCGCAACGTCCGCGCGCCCATTGACCAGCAGCTTCGTCGTCCCACCCTGCTCCCGAAGCACCCCCACCATCGCCGTCGCCAGCCGCAGCAGCTCACCGCCGCCGAGCCCCTTCTCCCGCAGCTGCACAAAGTCCACGCCCAAATTCGCCCAGCGAGCGGCGTCTGCAACCAACCCAGCCAGCCGAGCTTTAGGATCGGCTCCGGCGGCTGCATCCGCCCCAAAGCGCGCCCCGTCGGTGATGGCATAGCGAATCACCTCGCAAGTTTAGCCTCTGCCGCCTCGCAAAAGTGCATCCCGGGTCGCCGTCTGGCGGCCAATTCATGCCGTAGGCTTATGATAGACAACGGCAGCACCGGGCCCGCCACAAACCTGCACCGCATCTCTTCTCTGGAGACCGAATCGACGCCTATGGGCACTGTTTACGACCTCATCGTCATTGGCTCCGGCCCCGCAGGCCAGCGCGCCGCCATCTACGGCTCCAAGATGGGCAAAAAAATTGCCCTCGTCGAGATGCGCGAGGTCGTCGGCGGCTCCTGCATCAACACCGGCACCATCCCCTCCAAGACCATGCGCGAGGCCGTGCTGCATCTCTCCGGCTATAACTACAAGTCCATCTACGGCATGA
>Ga0302314_10023412_pt1 | contig 10080 bp, 9 predicted proteins | sample III_Palsa_N2_3_FD_200533 | JGI IMG/M metagenome (GOLD analysis project Ga0302314, IMG submission 200533) | Peat permafrost microbial communities from Stordalen Mire near Abisko, Sweden - III_Palsa_N2_3 | ecosystem: Environmental > Terrestrial > Soil > Palsa > Peat permafrost | place: Sweden...
CGACATCAGGTCGTCGATCAGCCGCGACATCCGTTCGGCCTGGGCGGTCATGATGCGCAGGAACTGCTCGCGCGCCTCGGGATCGTCCTTGGCGTGTCCGCGCAGGGTTTCGATGAACCCCGACAGGGAGGCGAGCGGTGTGCGCAGTTCATGGCTGGCGTTGGCCAGGAAATCGACCCGCATCCGTTCGGCGCGCCGCGCGTCGGTCTCGTCGCTGAAATGCACCAGCGCCCGGCGGGTGGTCTCGCCGTCTGCGGTGCGTCCACGCCCCGGCAGCGGCGCGGCCCGTACGCGCCACACCCGTTCCTGGGCGCTCCTCGGTTCATAGGGGGTTTCGCTGGCGATGCAGCCGAACAGGCTCTCGTCGATCACCTCCAGCACCTCGGGGTGGCGGATGGCCGAGACCAGCAGCGCTCCGGTCTCGGGAATGCGCAGCAGGTCGCGCGCGGCGGCGTTTGCGAAGGTGATCCGCCGGCCGGTCAGGTCGTTCGGCTCGGTCGCCTCGACCAGCAGCAGGGGGTCGGGCAGGGCTTCCAGCGCGGCTTCCTGCAGCGTCGCCGCCTCCACGGCAGGCGCCGTGGGCGCCGTGTCGACGCCCCGTTCGCCCGCCCGCCCGAAGACGCCGGCCAGTCCGTCCAGGGTGCGCCGCAGCCAGCCACGTCCCGGCGCGCCGCCGGCGACCGGCGTGGGGAACAAGGGAGACGGCGACTGGGTCAACGGCATGGGCGACTCGCGCGAATCCCTCATTGTGCAGCCGATCTACGACGGTTTCACCACGCTTCATGCGTGGCGCCGCGCCGCAATAAGGTTCAGACGCGCCACACCGGGATTCAGGTGCGCCATCAGAAAATCTGCATCGCGCCGGACCACTATTCGTTACCGCCAGCCGGAAAGCTTGGGCATCACTGCGCCGGCAAGAGCGGAGGCTTTCGATGAGCATGCAGGTTTCACGGCGCGGCCTGGCCCTCGGTGGTCTTGGCGCGGCGGCCAGCGTGGCGGCGGGACCTGTCGTGGCGGCGCCCAAGCCGATCACGCTCTTGAATGTCAGCTACGACCCCACCCGCGAGCTCTACAAGGCCTACAACCCGCTGTTCGCCGCCGACTGGAAGAAGCGGACCGGCCAGGACGTGACCATCGACCAGAGCCATGGCGGTTCGGGCAAGCAGGCGCTGGCGGTGATCGGCGGACTGCCGGCCGACGTCGTCACCCTGGCGCTCGCCGCCGACATCGACGCCATCGCCGAGAAGGCCCGCCTCTTGCCGCCGAACTGGCAGGGCCGGCTGCCGCAAAACTCCACCCCCTATACCTCGACCGTGGTCTTCCTGGTCCGGCACGGCAATCCGAAGCGGATCCACGACTGGGCCGATCTGGTGCGCGGCGACGTGCAGATCATCACCGCCAACCCCAAGACCTCGGGCGGGGCGCGCTGGAACTATCTGGCCGCCTACGCCTGGGCGCTGCATCGGCCGGGCGGGAATGACGGTTCGGCCCGCGCCTATCTGAAGACCCTGTTCGAGCACACGCCGGTGCTGGATTCCGGCTCGCGCGGGGCCACCACCACCTTCACCGAGCGCGGCATCGGCGACGTGCTGCTCGCCTGGGAGAACGAAGCGTGGCTGGCCCAGGCGGAGCTCGGTCCCGACAAGGTTGAGATCGTGATCCCATCCAGCTCGGTCCTGGCCGAACCGCCCGTCGCCGCGGTCGACAAGGTGGTGGACAAGCGCGGGACACGCGCCGCTGCCGAAGCCTACCTCCGCGGCCTCTACGCCGAGCCGGCGCAGGACCTGATCGGCAAGGCCTTCTACCGGCCACGCAGCGCCGCGGCGCTCGCCAAATACGCCCGTCAGTTCCCCAAGGTCCCGATGATCACCATCGCCGACCTCGGCGGATGGAGCCGGGTGCAGAAGACCCATTTCGCCAACGGCGGCGTCTTCGACCAGATCTACGCGCCGCACTGAGTCAATCGACGTCGACGCCCAGGGCCCGCAGCCGATCGGCCAGCGGCGCCAGTTGCGTCTCATACCGGCGCCAGAGGCCGATCGAGCTGGCGTAGAGCGGGCGGCGGATCTGCACCGCACTGGCCGTGCTCGAAGGCCGCGTGCTTTTGTGGAAGGCGAGACAGCTCGGATTCCAGTCGAGCCCGCATCCGGCCACCAGCCGGCGGGCCTGGCCGGCGAAATCCTGGACCAGGTCCTCGTAGCGGATGTGGACGATCGCGTCGCCGAACGCCTCCAGCCAATGATCGGCGAGGCGTCGCCATGCAGCGTAGTAGTCGGCGAGATCGGCCAGGTCGACGCTGAAAGGGTAGGAGCCGTTCTGGAACAAGGCCTTGTGCATGGCCCAGCAGGCGTCCATCGGCCCCCGGTCCAGCAGGACGATGCGGGCGTTGGGCAGGGCGGCCCGGATGAAGCCGACGTTCAGGCCGTTGCGCGGCTGTTTGTCGATGAAGCGGAGCCGCGGCGGCGCGGTCGCCTGCGCCAGATAGCCCTCTCCAAGCCGGTGCATCGGCAGGCTCAGGCCGGACTCCGCGAGAACCGATTCCGCGCCCGTCAGACGGTGCTCCAGGGCCAGGTCGAGCAGCACGCGGTCGAAGGCCGACGACTCGCCGATCAGCCGTACCTTTGGGTGTGCGCCCAGGATCCGCTCCACCAGCGTGGTCCCGGTCCGGGGCAGGCCGACGATGAAGATCGGCCGGTCATCCTCGCTGCCCGGCGAAGCCTGCGCCACGGCGTCCGCGGTGTGCCGGCGCCTGAAGGCGTCGAGCGTCTTCACGTCACGGTCCACCTCGTAGCGCTGGAAGCTGCTCTGAAGCGCCGCGCCGCGCTGCAGGTGCCCAAAGGCGCGCGCCCAGTCTCCCACCTCCTCGCACTCGCGCGCCAGGGTATAGCGGACGAACACCTCTTGCCGCGGATCGAGCGGGGCCCGCAGGCGCGCCTCGAGATCGTCGATGTTGTTCCGTTCGGCGGTGGCCTGCCGAAGGTCGGATCGGACCCACAGGGCCTCGGTATTGGCCGGGTCGAGCGCGATGGCGCGTTCCACCGTGCGGAGCGCGTCGTCCAGCGCACCGGTCATGCGCTGCGAGGCGGCCAGGTCGTACACGAACCGGGGATGGTCCGGCCTCGCCTGCGCGGCGCGCCTGAAATGCGGCGCGGCGCGCAGCGGCAGGTCGGCCAGGCTATAGAGGCCGCCGATGAAGTTGAACGTCACCGGATCGTCGGGCGCGAGCTTCTCCAGCCGCTGGATGGCTTCCACCCCCTGGGCCTGGCGCCCGGTCATGAGCCGGTAGCGGGCAAGCTCCGCCCACGGCCGCGGATCGCGCGGATAGCGCGCCGTCAGGGTCTCGGCCAGCGCCGCCGCCCGCTCGTACTGGCCCTGTCGCGCCAGGGCGGTGATGGCCGATAGCTCGCCAGGTTGAGCTGCTTGGGGTGGGGACGGCGCTATGGTCGCTCTCCGGTCGTCGGTTCCGATCGATAGCCGGTTTCTCCACCGCTGGGAAAGCACCGGCCTCCCACCAAGCTGGGCCGGAACCGAAGGCCTCCGGGGGGATTGTGTAACCGATCTCCCTCGGAGCCGCGCCATGATCCGCCTCGTTCGTACGCGCCTGCTGTCGCATCCCCTGTCCCTGCAGCCGTTGACCCTTCATCGACATCATGCGCGGCCGATCGCCCTCCTCGCCGGCATGGCCATGGCCGTGTCGCTTTGCGGCTGCGGCGACAACACCGCCAAGACCGCCAAGACCGCCAACCAGGCGGCCGCCCAGGCCGACCTGAACGCCGCCGGCCAGAACCTCAAGGCGGCCGCGGTCGATACCGGGGCGGCCCTCAAGGTCGCCGCCAAGGACGCCGAACCCGAGGCCAAGAAGCTCGGCGCCGAAGCCAAGCAGGGCTTCGCAAACCTGTCCGACACAGCCGGTGACGCGGCCTCCAAGGCCGGGCAGGCCCTCGACAAGGCCGGCCAGAAGACCGATGTCGCCGCGCACAAGGCCGCCGACAAGGCGCGAGACGCATCCGGCAACACCCAATAACCCCTGGGGGCGGCCGGTATCGGACCTGGGCCGAGGCCCTGGCCTGGGTCCAGGATTGGGCTCAAGAGTAGGCGATGCGCGCAGACGGACGTTTCAAGGACAGGGTCGCCATCGTCACCGGAGCATCGGGCGGCATCGGCTCGGCCGTCTGCACGCGGCTCGCGGCGGAAGGGGCCAGGCTGGTGCTCGTCGACCGCGACGCGCCGAGGGCTGAAATCCCGGCCGACAGCGCTGATGTCTGGTGTGCGCCGCCTACGGATGTCGGCCATGAGGACGAGGTCGCGGCGGTGTTCGACGGGGCGATGGAGCGCTTCGGCCGGATCGACTACGTGGTCAACAACGCCGCCGTGATGACCTTCAAGCCGATCGAGGCGCTGACGCGCGAGGATTGGTACCGGGTGCTCGACGTCAACCTGCTGGGCGCGGCCTATTTCACCAAGCATGCGTTCACGGCCATGCGGCCCGGCGGGTCGATCGTGAACGTCGCCTCGGTGCACGCGATCCAGACCTCGCCGCTGGCCGCGCCCTACGCGGCGGCCAAGGCCGCCCTGTGCTCGCTGACCCGCACGGCGGCGATCGAGGGCAAGCCGAAGGGGATCCGCGTCAACGCCATCCTGCCCGGCGCGGTGGATACGCCGATGCTGTGGGACAATCCCAATGTAAAGTCGGGCGCCGAGCAGATTGCTCCGGCCTATGTGGGCGCCCCTGCCGACATCGCCGCCGCGGTCGCCTTCCTGTTGTCGGACGACGCCGCCTTCGTGACCGGCGCCGGGCTGGTGGCGGACGGCGGCGGTCTCGCCAGCCTGTGAAGCTCGCCCGCGGCAGCCTGACCCTCGAGGTCGCGCCGCACGGTGCGGCGATCACCTCGCTCACCATCGACGGGATCGAGACCCTGCTGCAGTCCCAGGGGCTCAGCCGGGGCGAGGCAGACGCCCGATATCTCAACGCCCTGGTCGGCCGGGTGGCCAACCGTATCGCCGGCGGCCGGTTCAGCCTCGACGGCCGCTCGGTCCAGGCCTCGGTCAACGAGGGCGGCAATACCCTGCACGGCGGCGCGGTCGGCTGGTCCATGCGGGACTGGACACTGACGGAGACGCCGGCGGGCGTCCGGGCCGAGTACGTTTCGCCCGATGGCGATATGGGGTTTCCCGGCGAAGTGCGGGTGACGGCCGATATCGGCTTCGTCGCCGATGACGCCGTCGAGATCCGCTATCTGGCGACAGCGGACCGCCCGACCCCGCTCAGCCTGACCCACCACCTCTATTTCAACTTGTCCGGCCGATCCGGGGCCGACGTGCTCGACCATGATCTTTCCGTCGCGGCCAAGGCGATCACGCCATGCGGCCTGGGGCTGATCCCGACGGGCGCCCTGATGCCGGTCGCGGGCACGGCGTTCGACCTCCGGCGCGCGCGCTCCATCGGCGCGGTCCTGGCCGAGCCGCACCCCCAGCTCGCCCTCGCCGGCGGGCTCGACCACAACTTCGTCCTGTCGTCGGGCGCTGCGCCGGCCGTCAGGCTGCGATCGCCCGACAGCGGCGTCACGCTCGAGCTTCACACCGACCAGCCGGGCGTGCAGCTCTACGCCGGCCAGAAGATGCAGCCGCCATGGACGCCGCATCAGGCGCTGGCGATCGAGCCGCAGGACTTCCCCGACGCGGTCAACCACCCGGCCTTTCCCAGCGCCATCGTCCGCCCCGGCCAGGCCTACCGCCGGCGCTCGCTCTACCGGCTGTTCAGGGACTAGCCGGGCCGTGCCGCGGATCATGACCTACAATGTGCATTCCTGCCGCGGCGTCGACGGCAAGCTCGACGTCGGCCGGATCGCCGCGGTGATCGCCCAGTCGAGGCCCGACATCGTCGCCCTGCAGGAGCTCGACGTGCACCGGCCGCGCACCGGCCGGGTCGACCAGGCGCACGCCATCGCCGGCCGTCTCGGCATGCACTTCCATTTCAACGCCGCCTTGACCGTCGAGGAGGAACGCTACGGCGACGCCATTCTCAGCATCCTGCCGCTGCGCGTGGTCAAGAGCGGCCCTTTGCCCAACCTGCCGCGCGTGCAGGTTCGGGGCCGGGGTCTCGAGGATCGCGGCGCCCTGTGGGTCGAGATCGAAGCGGATGGCCGCCCGCTGCAGGTGATCAACACCCACCTCGGCCTCGTCCCGCCCGAGCAGAAGGTGCAGAGCGAGGCGCTGGTCGGACCGGGCTGGCTGGCCGGCGCGCCGCAGCCGCTGATCCTGCTCGGCGATTTCAACGCCACGCCGCGCTATGCCGCCTACAAACGGTTCGCCGCCGTGCTCGGCGATGCGCGCAAGCTCGCCCCCGGCCGGCCGGGGGCCCCCACCTTTCCCTCGCGGCTGCCGATGCTGCGGATCGACCACATGTTCGTCAGCCCGGGCGTCGAGGTCGACGGCGTCCATGCGCCCGACACCGCGCTTGGCCGGCTCGCCAGCGACCACCTGCCGCTGGTGATGGACTTCACTTTGATCTGATGCCCCAAGCCTGAACAGTATCAGGCCTAGACCGTCTCCAGCCTAGACCGTATCCGGGCTGAGATCGGTGGGGGAGGCCTCCTGGCCGGCCCGCTTCAGTTCGATCGACAGCCGGCGCAACTGTTTCCTGAGCTCCCAGCGCCGTATCCACGGCGCCCAGCTGTCCTTCGGCCCGGCCGGGTCGCCGATATGGTAGGTGGCGATGAAGCTGGCGAACCGGCCGATCGGCTTGGGTTCGATCGGCAGCAGCCTCGGCAAGACGCCATCGTCCAGCGCCTTGATCGCCAGGGCCAGTGATCCCTGCGCCGCCGCGGCGGCGGCCAGCGCCTCGCCGGGCTGGGCGATCCAGTGGCCGACCAGGCTGGCGCGGAAGGCGGCGATGGCCGCGCGGGCGTCTTCGTCGTCGCCGGCCTCGATCGCCAGGTCGCACTCGGTGTCGAACCCGGTCGAGCGGTTGTTGAGGTTGGCCGATCCGATCCGCACCAGCTGATCGTCGATGATCGACAGCTTGGAGTGGACGATGATCGGGCCGCCGCCCGGCGTCACCGGGCAGACGGCGGTCAGGCGGCCATACCGGTCCGCCTCGCGCAGCCGCTTCAGGAACAGCAGGCGCGTGCGGTCCATGGTCATCTGGTCGAACCAGGAGGGCGAATGCTGGGTCGAGACCAGCACGATCTCCGGCCCGTCCTCCTGCTCCAGCCGCGCCGCCAGCGCCTCGGCCATGATCGGCGAGGCGAAATACTGGTTCTCCATGTAGATCAGCGTCCTGGCCGCGGCGATCGACGCCAGGTGCAGCCGCTCGGTCTCGCGTACCTCATGGTGGTGCCGCCATTGCGGTTCGCTGCGGGCGAGGCCGACGAAGGCGTTGCGAATGGCGACCGGCACGCCCGGCGGCCAGGGATCCGGCCCCTGGACCTTCTCCGGCGGACACAGCAGGATCTCGCCACTGGAGCGTTCCCACCGGTTGCGGAACAGCTGGCCCAGCTCGCGCGCCGCCTCGCCGTCCACCACCGCCATGGTCTCGTGCCGGCAATCGAAGAAGCCCTTGCCCTTCCGGCGGCGCGGATCACCGTCGTGGTGCAGGGGCGTGTCCCAGCGGTCCGGGCCGACATCACAGCCGCCGCAGAAGGCCAGGCGGTCGTCGACCACGATCACCTTCTGGTGATGGCAGGCGCCGATCGGGATGGAGCCGTCGAGCCGGAAGCGCACGCGCGAACCCTTGAAACAGGCCCGTGCGCGGTGCGGGAAGAAGTTCTGGGTGGCGGCGACCGGCAGGGCCGATTTCCACACCAGGAGCCGGATATCGAGCTCGGGCTTTTGCGCCGAGAGGTCGCGCAGGAACGGGCCCCAGCGCTCGGGTTCGTCCTCGCCGGGCGCGGTCGGCGTGAACGGGGTGTCGGGGTCGAAGGCCCAGCCGAGCAGATGGATCGACCGCTCGGCCTGCGCCATGGCGTCCCGTGCGGCGGCGTAATAGCGTTCCACATCGACGATCAGCCCGGCCCGATCGGCGCGACCGGTTCGCCAACAGGTGCTTTGCGGCACGAGCAACACCATCGTCTCCTCATGGCGGGCCTTTACCGCCCGGCTACAACGCAGCCGAGCCTGCCCGGTTCGGCCTCGCAATGCACATGGAATTGACTTCGGCGTGTCGCTTTTGGGGGGTCTAGTCCTTGTCGCCCGCAACGACACAGGAGACGGCGATGCGCCCAGGCCTGCACGCCCTGATCATCGAGGACGAGATCATCGCCGGCGTCGGCATGCAGCTGGTGCTGTCCGACCTCGGGTTCGACAGTTTCGCTTTCGCGGGCACGGCGGACCAGGCGCTGGAGCAGGCGCGGATTCGGACACCCGACCTGGTAACCGTGGATATACGCTTGCTCGATGGCGATGGCGTCGAAGCCGCGCGCGAAATCCATCGGGCGATCGGCCCGGCGCCCACCGTCTATGTCACCGGCGATCCCAGGGCGCTGGCTGGCCGGCCCGAGGCGGTGGTGGTGGAGAAGCCCTACGGCCCCGCCGACATGGCCCGCGCCTACAAGCGCGCTCGCGAGATGAACGCCCGCGAGATGAACGCTTGAGCGGGATGGCCCTCTCCGCCTAGCTTGCGCGCCAGATCAGGAGACTGCGATGCAGGTGAAAGCGGCGGTGGCGTGGAAGGCGGGCGATCCCCTGACCATCGAAACGGTGAATCTGGCCGGCCCGCGCGCCGGCGAGGTGCTGGTCGAGATCAAGGCCACCGGCGTCTGCCACACCGACGCCTACACCCTGTCGGGCCTCGACTCCGAGGGGCTGTTCCCGTCGATCCTCGGGCACGAGGGGGCCGGGGTGGTGGTCGAGGTGGGGCCGGGCGTGACCTCGCTGGAGGTCGGCGACCATGTGATTCCGCTCTACACGCCCGAGTGCCGCCAGTGCAAAACCTGCCTGTCGCGGCGCTCAAACCTTTGCACCTCGATCCGCGCCACCCAGGGCAAGGGGCTGATGCCGGACGGGTCGTCGCGCTTCTCGCTGAACGGCGAGCCGATCGCCCACTACATGGGCTGCTCCACCTTCGCCAACTACACCGTCCTGCCCGAGATCGCCCTGGCCAAGGTCCGCAAGGACGCCCCCTTCGACAAGATCTGCTACATCGGCTGCGGCGTGACCACCGGGATCGGTGCGGTGGTGTGGACGGCCAAGGTCTGGCCGGGCGCCAACGTCGCGGTGTTCGGCCTCGGCGGGATCGGTCTCAACGTCATCCAGGCCGCGCGCATGGTCGGGGCCGACAAGATCATCGGCGTCGATCTCAACCCGGCGCGCGAGGCCCAGGCGCGCCGCTTCGGCATGACTCACTTCGTGAACCCGGACGTGGTCGGCCGCGACAAGGTGGTCGAGGCCATCGTCGACCTGACCGGCGGCGGCGCCGACTTCTCGTTCGAGGCGATCGGCAACACCACCACCATGCGCCAGGCGCTCGAGTGCTGCCATCGCGGTTGGGGCGAAAGCATCGTCATCGGCGTCGCGCCGGCGGGGGCGGAGATTTCGACCCGCCCGTTCCAGCTGGTCACCGGACGGGTCTGGCGGGGCAGCGCCTATGGCGGCGCGCGGGGCCGTACCGACACACCCAAGATCGTCGACTGGTATATGGAGGGGAAGATCGAGATCGATCCCTTGATCACCCACACCTTGCCTCTGGAAAAGATCAACGACGCCTTCGATCTGATGCATGCCGGCGAGAGCATTCGAAGTGTGGTCGTGTACTGAGCCGCCGCCTGATCTGGGCGCCTCTCGGCCCGACCGTCACGGAACTGTGATCACCGCAGTTTAAGCGGACGCGTAAATGCGGCGTTTTTTCGTCGCCGCCCCTCGGAGACATCCTGATGCTGAAGACCATCGCCGCCGCCGTGACGGCGGTCCTGCTGGCGGGGACGACCGCTTCCGCCGCCGACATCACCGGCGCCGGCGCCACCTTCCCCGCGCCGATCTACGGCAAGTGGGCCGAGGCCTATAAGCGCGAAACCGGCGTCGGCCTGAACTATCAGGCGATCGGATCGGGCGGCGGCATCAAGCAGATCACGGCCAAGACCGTGG
>Ga0302314_10023413_pt1 | contig 10080 bp, 7 predicted proteins | sample III_Palsa_N2_3_FD_200533 | JGI IMG/M metagenome (GOLD analysis project Ga0302314, IMG submission 200533) | Peat permafrost microbial communities from Stordalen Mire near Abisko, Sweden - III_Palsa_N2_3 | ecosystem: Environmental > Terrestrial > Soil > Palsa > Peat permafrost | place: Sweden...
GCCGACATCCGCGAAGGGACGACTGCCAGGCGAGTGGTGCTGCGTGTCGGCAGCCTGCTGGTGCATGCCCCAGGAGCATGGCTGGGATATCATCATCACGGCCCCTGCACCTACCTGCGTCTGACCTTCGATACCGACCATCTCCTTGCCGGCTGGGCCATCTTCCGATTCGGACGCGATCGGGACGATCCCAATGACTTCCCTCCGCTCTGTGCCCAGGTGATCAAGCCACCACCTCCCGAGCCGATCCCAGGACTGGTGCGCTCGCTGCTGAGCACCACGAAGGACCAGTCCGCTCGCCGCCGAGCGCTGGCACGTGCGCTGTTCTTCGAAATCGCTTCAGTGATGGCCCTGACCCCGAATGGCCGCAGTCCCGCAGAAGCCATGCGCGCCTGGATCTCAGAGCACGGCCTGCGCATGGGGCTCGGACGCAAGGCGGTGGCCAAAGCCTTCGCATGCTCGCCTGGACATGTCTCACGAGTTTTGAAAAAATGGGGAGGAGTGGCGGGTGAGATTGAACGGGTGCGTCTCGAACGGGCGATTCATATCATGCAGTCGGAACCACGTGCGATTCTTGCGCACATCGCTGAAAAGTGTGGTTTCGTCGACGCGAGCCACTTCACCAAGCGTTTTCGGAAGCGGCACGGAATGACCCCGAGCGCCTGGCGAAAGGCTCACGTTCGTGGCAGTTCGCTGATACACGAGCTTTCGATTGGCCTTCCTTCCCGCTGACGTTCATGTCAGCGGAATTGAATTCTTCGGAAACTGTCACCTATTTCCAATAGCGATACTGGAAATCCCCATCCCATTTCTGCATCGTCATTTCTTCTTGTTCTCTATCGAATCATGGAGATGGGATTGAGAGGAAGTCCTAAGACTAGCACGGCGAAAACTCCACGAGATGATCTACGTCTGGAAACGATCCGTGATGTGCGTTGTTAACAATTCCAGACACGATGAATGTGGAGCTTGCCAGCCAAATGAGCACGCAAATAACGATGGTGCGGTGTCGCTCGGGGGAAAACGAGCCTGATTTCAGGGGAAACTGATGGTCGGGACCAGGGAGTTGGTCATGGAGACGCGTCATGTCCTGCCCTGGTTCGTCCGGAGGTCAATCCGCCTATGCGGGCAGCGCCGCGCGCGCCTTCGCCATCGCCTCGGCGGTGATGCTCCAATGGCTGGCCTGCCACTTCACCGCGCCATTCTGCACCAGGAACAGCTGCGGACTCTGATGCGAGTACTTCAGCTGTGCCGCGATCCAGTTCGACAGCGGACGCTGGCTCTGCACCACCAGTACACCCAGCGGTTCCGCGGGATGCGCCTGGGAATAGCGCTCGACCTCCGCGAGCGCCGCGGAGGAGATCGAGCACGTCGAGGAATGCTTCATGATCCAGCTGGGGGTTGCGGAGCTGATCAGGGCGGTAGCGGCCGACTCGTCGGCGAGGGGATGGTTCATGGGGTGCTCACGATCTAGTGGCCGGAGGCCTGGGCGTTCTTGGCCATGGTGAAGTCCACGCGGCCGGTGATGCCGGTGGCGTTGAAGTCGTCGCCGATGCGCAGGTCGGCATTGTCGGGCAGGAAGGCGCCATCGATGCGCGTCACCTGCGCGGCGCGCAGCGCGGCGCTGAAGGTCACGCTGCCGTCGCCGGCCATGCTCAGGGCGCCAAGCTTCATCAGGCTGTTGACCCAGCCGAGATCGGCGTGGAAGACCACTCCCTTGAGCATCCCGGTGCCGTCGGCGGTGAGATTCCCGGCCAGGCCGGTGGAGTACTGGTCGGGCTGGATGTCGCCGCGTTTGTCGGCCACCCCGACCAGGATCTCGTTGATGTCCAAGGCACCGGGCGAGGCGCCGAGCGCCGGGGTGTAGGCCAGATCGACCGAGAAGCTCGGGGTGCGCTGGGCGATGTTCAGCCATTTGCCGGGCAACAGCAGGGAGCCCTGCAGCAGCTGCCCGACGAAGCGCGCCGAGAGGTGGCTGTCGCGCCAGTCGACCTCGCCGCCGCGGATCGTGCATTCGACATCCTGCAGCAGGTCGGGCTTGGCCATCGACGCGATGTGCAGGGTGTCGACATGGATGGCGACATCCCTCGGCTTGTAGTCCAGGTGCAGCTCCAGGTCCAGGGCGCCATGCAGGTCCGGCAGGACCTCGGGTCCGTGCAGGCGGATCAGCACGTCCTCGACGCGCGACAGGTGCACCCCGACCCTGGCCGTGGCCGGGGTCAGCGTGAAGTCGATCGTCCCCAGCCCGGCGGGCAGCTGCGCCCCGGTCCCGGTGTCGAAGGCACCGCGCAGCAGGTCGATGTGCACCGCCATCGCGTCGTGCGGCTGCGGACGGATGACGCAGGTGCCGTTGATCTCGCCCGCCGACCAGCCGAAGGCCGAGCCGCGCGCCTGCACCGCGTTGATCGTGCAGATGTCCAGGCCGTCGGCGCCGATCGACATCGTGACATGCGAGGCCTGCCCGCCATTGACCACGATCTGCGGCGGCAGGAAGCTCTGCGCGAGGCTCAGCGGCAGGGCCGTCGCATCGATGGTGACCGGCTCCTCCTCCGCCCAGCGGATGGCCATGGCCGACTGCGCATTGTCCTGCGCGGTGAGGTTGGCGAGCAGATGCTCATCCTTGTCATGGAACCACATCTCGCAGTGCACCGCCGGCAGGATCTGCAACAGCGCGTCCTGGGGCACCGCCGCCGGCACCGGCATCATGGTGCCCGGCCGCCAGCTGCTGAAATCGAAGGTCAGGCGCTCATTCTTGATGTCGCCGATGAAGGAGCCCTGGCCGATCAGGCGCTTGGGGTCGTTGATCGAGAGCTCGGTGAGCTTCACCGCGTTGTTGTCGGCGCTGAGCTTGGCCAGGAGCTCGCCTTCGGGCTTGGCCGCATCCGGCCAGTGCGCGACCAGGTTGCCGGTCCAGGAGTCGGCCTCCAGGTCGTGGGTCACGCTCGTGCCCTGCGCGTCGACCACCGCCGGCAGATACGGCGTGACGATCGCCGGGACCGGCCCGATGAGGTCGAGGTTGAGCATGCCCAGCAGGATCGGCGCGAGCGGACCCTTGGCCTGCGAGGCGCTGATGTCCATGACCTGGGTCGCGCCCTTGGGGTGCAGCTGGATGTCGAGGTTCAGCGGCTGGTTGCCGTAGCTGGCCTGGGCCTCGATCGAGGTGATCGGACCCTCGGTCCAGGAATGGTCGATGACGATGTCGTTGATCGTGGCCCCGCCCGCGATGTCGACTTCGCCGGTCGCGCCGATGGTCATTCGGTGCGGCGGTCCGGTCGCCTTATGGGCGTTCTCGGCATCGATCATGCGGTTGAGCAGGTCCCAGGAGCGGCGGTCGAGCCGCAGCTTGGCGCCGCTGATCTGCAGGTGCTCGACCCGGAAATGCTTGTCGGAGAAGGTCAGCTGGACCTCCTCGACGGTGGCCATCGGCAGCTGCCCGGATTCGCCCAGGGTCAGGTCATGCAGGATGACGATGTTCGAGCCCGGCCACTCGAAGGAGCCCACGGTCAGCTGCCCGGGCAGGCGGTTGTGGAAGAAGTCCTCGATGCGGCGCTCGATGCGCCCGGAGTGCAGGTACCACGCCGCGATCGCCAGCAGGGTCAGCGGAATGCCCAGGAGGACGCCGAGCGACCACAGGACGACGGAGCGGCGACGCATCGCTGGGCAGTCTGCGGCCCCGGCACGGCCGTTCCACCGCCGTGCGGGGAGCAATTCCGCGTCGAGGGTCCGGTGCTATGCTCGTGTCCCTGGAGTACGCTATGCCTGCCTTCGCCCTGCGCGCCACCGCGGCCGTCCTGCTCCTGTTCGCTGCGCAGCTGCACGGCGCCGACTCCAGCGGCGGTGCCGGGACCACCCCGCCCCCGCCACCGCCGCCCGCGGTCCACGACCACGTCATGCTCGGTATCGCCCCGGCCTCGGCTCCCGCCAGCGGCGGGACATCGCTGATGCCAGCGCTCTCGGCCCCAGTCGTCGGCCAGGTCGTCCCCGGTTCGACCGCCGCCGAGATGGGCTTGGCGGTCGGCGACACCATTACCCAGATCGATGGCATCCCGCTCAGCGGCTGGTCCGAGCTGGTCGAGGCATTGAGCCGCCACAGTCCCGGTGATATGATCAGCCTGACGATCACCCGCGGCACGGCCACCCTGACCCTGCACGGGACCCTGAAGGCGCGCACCGCGGGCGCCGAGAAGACCCCAGCCGCCGACCCGCCGCCCTGATCCCCTGTCACCCGCCCGCGCCCAGCGCGGCAAGGCCATCATGCCCGCACTGACGTTCACCAAGATGCATGGCTGCGGCAACGACTACGTCTTCCTCGACGTCTTCGACAGCCCCGCGCCCCACGGACTGCCCGCACTGGCGCGGCGCATAGCCGACCGCCACCACGGCATCGGCGCCGACGGCCTGATCCTGGTCGGGCCGTCACGTCGCGCTGACTGCCGCATGGTGATGTTCAATGCCGATGGCAGCCGCAGCGAGATGTGCGGCAATGGCGTGCGCTGCGCGGTCAAGCTGGCCTGGGACCACGGCCATGTGACCATCCGCGCGGTCACGGTCGAGACCGGGGCCGGCGTCCTGTCCCTGCAGCTGCTCGGCAGCGGCCGGAACGTCACCGGGGCGAGGGTCAGCATGGGACGCCCGCGCCTGACGCCGGCGACGGTGCCGGTGCTGCTCTCCGCGCCCGGGCCGGACCTGACCACCACCCTGGCGGTTGCCGGGCGGCGCCTGCGGGTGCGCGCCATCGGCATGGGCAACCCCCACGCCGTGTGCTTCGTCCCCGATCCCGCGCGCTTCCCGGTCACCACCGTCGGTCCGCTGATCGAGCACCACCGCCTGTTCCCGCACCGCACCAATGTCGAGTTCGTCGCGGTATCCGGCACGCAGCGCGGCCTGCCGCTGATCCGGCAGCGCACCTGGGAGCGCGGCTCGGGCGAGACCCAGGCCTGCGGCACCGGCGCCTGCGCCACGGTCGTCGCGGCGATCCTGGAACGCAGGATCCCCACCCGGTCGGCGGTGGTCCGTCTGCCGGGTGGGGATCTGCGGGTCGATTGGCCGCGGGATGACGCCGAGGTCATCCTCACCGGCGAAGCGGTCACGGTCTTCGAGGGCCGCTGGAGCTGACGCCAGCGGCACTCGAAGGCCTGGCCTAGTGGCCGGCGTTGGCGGGCGCGGCCTTGCTCTGGGTCGCGTCGGCGCCGGCAGGCGTCTGGGCATCCTGCGGCAGCGCGGGGTTGGCCGCACCGGTCTGGGCGCTGGTGCCGACGGGCTGGGCGCTCAGGGGTGCCGCCTTGCTCTGCGTCGCGCCTGCGCCGGTGGGCGTCTCGGTGTCCTGCGGCATGGCGCCGCTAAGCGAGCCGCTCTGGTTGTTGCCGGCCGGCGCCTGGTCGAGATCCGGCAGGCCGTTGACCATCTCACGATGATGGCGCAGGGTCGGCAGGGTGTCGGAGGCGAAGTTGCGCAGCTTGAGGTCCTGGCCGCGGGCCGCCTCGTTCTCGAAGGCCGTGATCGCGTCATCGTGGGCCTTGCGCTGCGCATTGTCGTAGTCCTTGACGAAGTCGTCGCCATTGGCGGCGCTGAGCTTGTCGAGGCAGAGCTTCTGCGCGGGATCGACGCGGTCCGGCACCGAGTAGCCCTCGGAACGCGCCAGGGCTGCGAGCTTGTCGTTGGTCGGGCTGTGGTCGGCGATCATGTGCGTCGCGAAGTCGTGCACGGTGCCCGGCACCGACTTGTCCAGGGCGATCTTTGAGGACTCGACCTCGAACAATCCGCCATGAGCGGCGTCGTTGACGAACTGCTGGTCGGGGTTGAGGTGCGACCGGTCCGCGCCCGGCGTGGTGTCCGTGGACGGCGGGTAGACGGTGTCCGCCGCGACGGCGGCATTGGCACCGATGCCGATCATGCTGGCGATGAACAACGAGGCGACGAGGGGAAGATGGCGTGACATGGGCTGCTCCAGGGTTCAGGGGGGCGGCAGCCGCGACGGCCACCGGCACGCGAGTATAGCCCCCAGCGTTGCACAGCCGCCCGCCGGACTGCAAGAGATTGGACAAGCCCGGTACAGCGTTCGTATGGCCTGGAAGCCGTCGTTTCCGGCCGGCCATGGCGTCCATCCGGACCTACGGTGAAGGATGCCCGCCTGTCCGACCCACTCCTGAAAAGGGCCAGGAACCTCTGAAGACTGGGATGCCCAGATGGCCTAGATGCCGCCGAAGCGCCGCTCGCGACCCTGGAACTGCTTGAGCGCCGCATGGTAGTCGTCGAGCGAGAACGCGGGCCACAGTGTCGGCACCGAGATGTACTCGGCGTAGTTGGCCTGCCACAGCATGAAGTTGGACAGGCGGTGCTCCCCGGCGGTGCGGATCACCACGTCCACGTCATTGGCGCCGAAGCGGCAGGCTCCGGCGTAGAGATGCGATTGCAGGACCTGTTCGTCGATGTCCGCGCTGCGCAGGCGCCCGGCGGCGACCGCATCGGCGATCAGGCGGCAGGCATCGACCAGCTCCTCGCGTCCGCCATAGCTCAGCGCCAGGCACAGGATCATGTTCTGGTTGCTGGCGGTGGCGCTGCACACCGCATCGAGGGTCGAGCGCACCGTGGCGGGCAGGCGGTCGAGGCGGCCGATCGCCTCGAGCCGCACGCCGTTGGCCTGCAGGGTTGCGAGCTCGCCCGCCAGGAACTGCTCCAAAAGCAGCATCAGGTAATCGACCTCGTGGCGCGGACGGCTCCAGTTCTCGCTCGAGAAGGCGTACAGCGTCAGGCGCTTGATGCCCAGCCGCACGCTCTCGGTGGTGATCGCGCGCACCACGTCGGCGCCCTGCTGATGGCCGCGGGTGCGGTCCCAGCCGCGGCCCTGCGCCCAGCGGCCGTTGCCGTCCATGATCATCGCCACGTGCCGCGGCATGCGCGTCGGGTCCAGCCCCACGTGCCGGGTGTGTTCGGCTGGCAGCGGCTGCGTGGTCCTCGCGCTCATCGCGAGATGATCTCATCGCGTCCAGGCCCGGTGCCAATCCACAAAATCGGCACGGTGAGACGCTTCTCGAGATAGCTGATGTAGGCCCGCGCCGCGGGCGGCAGATCGTCCATCGTGCGGCAGGCGCTCAACGACTCGCTCCAGCCCGGCTGGCGCTCGTAGACCGGGGTCAGGCGCACCAGCTCATCGAGATTCGCCGGCACGGTGTCGATGCGCTTGCCGTCAAGCTCGTAGGCCACGCACACCGGGATCTCGGGCTCCCCGGTGAGGATGTCGAGTTTCGTCAGGGCGATGGAGGTGACGCCATTGAGGCGGCAGGCGAAGCGCAGCGCGACCAGGTCGAGCCAGCCGCAGCGGCGCGGCCGGCCGGTGGTGGCGCCGAACTCGTTGCCGCGCGTGCGGATGGCCTCGCCGTGGCTGCCGAGCAGCTCGGTGGTGAAGGGTCCGCCGCCGACCCGCGTCGAGTAGGCCTTGACCACGCCGATCACCTCCCCGAGGTGCTGGTGCGACAGTCCGGAGCCGGTGATGACCCCGCCCACCCCGGTGCTCGACGAGGTCACGAACGGGTACGTGCCGTGGTCGATGTCGAGCATCACCCCCTGGGCGCCTTCGAAGAGGAACGATTTGCCGGCCGCCACCGCCTCGTGCAGGTAGGCGGTGGTGTCGGCGACCATTGGCGCCAGGCGCCGGCAGGCCGGCAGGATCTGGGCGACCGCCTCGTCGACCGGCAGGGCGACCCCGCCGTAGGCGCGGATCATGAGCCCGTATTCGGTGAGATGGGTGCGCAGCTGCGCTTCGAAGGCCGCGAGATCGCGCAGGGCGCCGCAGCGGATGCCGCCGCGCGCCATCTTATCGGAATAGCACGGGCCGATGCCGCGCAGCGTGGTGCCGACCTTGGCGTCGCCGCGCGCCTTCTCGAGCGCCGCATCGAGGGCCTTGTGGCAGGGCAGCACGAGGTGCGCGCGGTCGCTGACCGCGAGCCGGCCGGTGAGGTCGCAGCCCCCGGCCTTGAGCTCGTCGAGCTCCTGGCACATCGCCACCGGGTCGACGACCACGCCATTGCCGATCACGCAGAACGCGCCGCGGTGCAGCACGCCCGAGGGCAGCAGATGCAGCACCGTCTTGCGGCCGCCGACCACGACGGTGTGGCCGGCGTTCGCGCCACCCTGGCAGCGCACCACGACCTGGTGGCGGCTGGCGAGCACGTCGATGACCTTGCCTTTGCCCTCATCGCCCCATTGCAGTCCAAGCACGACCTGATTGCGCAGCGGGGAAGACGTCATTGAAGTCCCTGAGGGTGCCTGCCGTACCACGGCCTTGGGCACCAGGGCTGTCCCAGTGCGGGGCCAAGGGTAGTCCATGGATCGGACCCGCAAGCAGCTCTCCGGGGGGCGCGGGTCGCGAGCGGTATTGCAACGGCTGGACTGCTACGACGACCAGGGACGGCAACCCTCTCGACGCGCGCGGCACAGGCGGGCGGGCGGCCCCTGGGCGATGGCGGGGGCTGGTATGTGGCGGCGCACGCCGGGTGTGTCGCCCGAACGCCCGCCATCAGCCGCGGCGGCACCGCGCCGGGCCGGACTGGCGGGCGCAGCCGGATTGAGGTACCTTCCCTGGTGGTCGCCGCGTCCCTGGGAGCGGTCCGGCCGCAGCCGCCGGAAGGCCCTTAGCACGGCTGCGCGCGGACGCCCGATGCGACGTTCCCACCGACCGTATCGGAATGTTCTAAGGCTTTGTCAGCAAAGGGCTTGTCTATGCTTCTACAGCCTCTGTCAGGTGCCATTGCTGCGCGCGCACCGCGCCTGATGATCGCCCCTCGCAGTGGCGGGAGCGGAGCACCGTAGATGAGCAGCATGCAGGCCCCACCGGCCCCCGTCGTCCCGACCCCGAGCGCGGTCCCGCCCCGGCCCGAGGTCGGGCCACGCACCTACATTGCCAGCGGCCGGCTGGCGGCGCTGATGCCCGAGGCGCGCCGGCGCAGCACCACCATCGGCGCCTACCTCTCGCTGATGACCGACAAGCGCTCGGTCCTGCCGAAGGTGATCCTGCTGATCAATCTGCGGCATGCGCCGACCTACCTGATGCCGCTGCTCTCGGGCTGGATGCTGACCATGCTCGCGCAGACGCCGGCCCTCGCGCTGCACTGGCTGCCCTGGGTCGTGCTGATGACCGTGGGCATGATGCTGGTCAATGTCGGAGTCACGCTCCCGCAGCGCCTGCTCCTGGCGCAGCAGCGCCGTGCGCTGACCGCCTCGCTGCGGCGCGGGCTGATGCGGCGCATCCACCGCCTGTCCTTCGCCTTCCACGACCGCAGCCAGGTCGGCAAGCTCCAGGACAAGTTCACCGGGGATGTCGGCAAGCTCGAGGCGATGTCGGGCTTCCTCTTCGAGGTCCTGATCATGCAGGGCTTCGCCCTGGTGATGATGGTCGGCATCCTCGCCTACAAGCAGCCCTGGCTGCTGGTGCTGATGCTGATCGCGGTGCCCTTGAACCTGCTCATCTACCGCGTCTTCTGGAAGCCGATCCGCGCCCAGCACGAGAGCCTGCGCAAGGCCGAGTCGAGCTTCAACGCCTTCCTCTTCGAGGCCCTCTCCGGGGTGCGCGTGACGCGTTCGCACGCCGTCGAGGAGCATGCCGAGGAGCGCCTGAGCGGTTTCGCCAATACGGTCGCCGCCAAGGGCTACTACCTCGACAAGCTGCACGCCTTCTTCAATTCGGTGGCCTGGGCGTCCTCGAACCTGATGAACACCGCGGTCTTCGCAACCGGCGTGTGGCTGTGCGCCCGCCACATGATCAAGATCGGCGATCTGCTGGTGATCTCCGCCTATTTCAGCCAGCTCAGCGCCTCGATCGACTCCTTCCTCAACAGCCTGCCGACCCTGGCCTCGGCGCACAGCGCGCTGACCTCGCTGGGGGAACTCTTCGAGATCGACGACCACGAGGACGACCAGGGCAAGGAGCGACTGGCGACCCTGCGCGGCGAGATCGCGATCCAAGGCGCGCACTTCTGCTATCCCAACAGCGCCAACCACAGCCTCAATGGCATCGACCTCGCGGTCCCGGCCGGGACCAGTGTCGCGCTGGTCGGCGCCTCGGGTTCCGGCAAGAGCACCCTG
>Ga0302314_10023414_pt1 | contig 10080 bp, 7 predicted proteins | sample III_Palsa_N2_3_FD_200533 | JGI IMG/M metagenome (GOLD analysis project Ga0302314, IMG submission 200533) | Peat permafrost microbial communities from Stordalen Mire near Abisko, Sweden - III_Palsa_N2_3 | ecosystem: Environmental > Terrestrial > Soil > Palsa > Peat permafrost | place: Sweden...
GGGCCGCGGCGTCGGCCGGGCGCTCATGGCCGCCTGCATCGAGCGCGCCCGCGCCCGCGGCGCGCCCCGGATCTACCTGGAGTCGGGCACGCGCCTGGGCCCTGCCCTCGCCCTCTATCGCGCGTTCGGCTTCGTCGACGTCGAACCGCCCGACCACGCCGCCACGCCCTTCTCCCGCGTCGACGTGTGGATGGAGCTGAGTCTGTAGGGGACTGAATCAGGCGTCGAATGATGTTGCGGGCGCAGCACTTCGCTGGAGCCCCCTACCCGCCCTTCGGGCCCCCAACGGGGCCAACGGGGGGAGAGAGGGTTCGTTGTCGCCGCTTGCTCGACGCCTCTCTTCCCCCCTGGGGGAAGTACCGGCGAAGCCGGGGTAGGGGCTCCAGCGGGAGTGCGGCGCTCGCGACTCCGACCAGCGCCTAATTCAGCTTCCGGTAAGCCTCAGGCGTCTTCTTTCACCCGCCGCTTGCGGAAGGTCGGGTTGAGCACCTGCTTGCGCAGGCGGATGGCTTTGGGGGTCACTTCCACCAGTTCGTCCTGGCCGATGTAGGCGATGGCCTGCTCGAGGGTTAGGCGGCGCGGGGGCGTCAGCCGGATGGCCTCGTCCTTGCCGGAGGCGCGCACGTTGGTGAGCTGCTTGGCTTTCATCGGATTGACGTCCAGGTCATCGGGCCTGGAGTTCTCGCCGATGATCATGCCCTGGTAGGTCTTCTCGCCCGCGCCCACGAACATCGTCCCGCGGTCCTCGAGGTTCCACAGCGCAAAGGACGCCGTCTCGCCGTCGGAGTTGGAGATAAGGGCGCCGTTGCGCCGGCCCTCGATGGCGCCCTTGTAGGGCTCATAGTGCGAGAACACGCGGTTGAGCACGCCCGAGCCGCGCGTGTCGGTCAGGAACTCGCCCTGATAGCCGATCAAGGCGCGCGACGGGGCCAGGAAGGTGAGCCGCGTCTTGCCGGTGCCCGAGGGGCCCATGTCCTTCAGCTCGGCCTTGCGGCCCGAGAGCTTCTCGATGACGATGCCGCTGTAGTCGTCGTCGACGTCGACCACCACCTCCTCGATCGGCTCCAGGCGCTGGCCGGTCTCCGGATCGGCCTGGTAGACCACCCGCGGGCGGCTGATGCTGACCTCGAAGCCCTCGCGGCGCATCGATTCGATCAACACGCCCAGCTGCAGTTCGCCGCGGCCGGCCACCTCGAAGGCGTCCTTCTCCGAGGTCTCGGCCACCTTCACCGCGACATTGGCCTCGGCCTCGCGCAGCAGGCGCTCGCGAATCACCCGGCTCTGCACCTTGTCGCCGTCGCGGCCGGCGAGCGGGCTGTCGTTCACTGACACCGTGATGGCGATGGTCGGCGGATCGATGGGCTGGGCCGGCAGGGCGCCCTCGGCGTCCAGCGCGCCGAGGGTGTCGGCCACGGTCGCCTTGGTCAGGCCCGCGACGGCCACGATGTCGCCGGCCAGCGCCTCGTCGATCGGCTGGCGCTTGAGGCCGCGGAAGGCGAGCAGCTTGCTGATCCGACCGCGCTCCACCTCCACGCCCTCGCGCGACAGGGCGCGGATGGACATGCCGGGGGTCAGGCGTCCGGACTCGACCCTGCCCGTCAGCAGGCGGCCAAGGAACGGATCGGCCTCGATCAGCACCGCCAGCAGCTGCGCCGGTTCGTCCGCGTGCGCCTCGGCCGCCGGGGCCGGAACGTGCTCGACGATCTTGTCGAACAGCGGCGCGAGGCCGACGCGCGCGTCGGCCATGTCGCTCACCGCCCAGCCCTGCTTGCCGCTTGCGTATAGGTGCGGAAAGTCGAGCTGGTCGTCGGTGGCGCCGATAGCGGCGAACAGATCGAACGCCTCATTCAGCACCTTCTCCGGGTCGGCGTGGGTGCGGTCGACCTTGTTGAGCACCACGATCGGCCGCAGGCCGAGTTTCAGCGCCTTGCCGAGCACGAACTTGGTCTGCGGCATGACCCCTTCCTCGGCGTCGACCAGCAGCAGGCAGCCGTCGACCATGCCCAGGATCCGCTCGACCTCGCCGCCGAAGTCGGCGTGGCCGGGCGTGTCTATGATGTTGATCCGCGTCTCGCCCGCGGCCCCATGCCACAGCACCGATGTGGCCTTCGCCAGGATGGTGATTCCGCGCTCGCGCTCCTGATCGTTGGAGTCCATCGCCCGCTCGACGTGCGCCTCGTTGGCGCGGAACACGCCCGACTGCGCCAGCATCTGGTCCACGAGCGTGGTCTTGCCATGATCGACGTGGGCGATGATGGCGATGTTGCGCAGCGACATGAGGGCGGAGGCTTCTTTGCGGATTGAGGGGGCCTTCTAGGCGATACCTCCGCCCGAAGCCACCCCGCCCAGCCGCTCGCGGGCGCGCGCGTACGCCCGGCCAAGTCCGCCTCTACCGCGCCGCAACATTTTCCGTCGCGGACGCGCGTCTTCCAACGTTCAGAAAACGCTAGTCTATTTGGGGTCTCTGAAAGATTTTTCGTCCAGGATGGCGTTTTTCCCTTGCCATATTGTGCGGTGCATCGTAGGTTGACGACATGAGGCGTCGCTGACGACTCTGCCCTTCCTGGGCGTTTCCTCCCTAATGAACTGGCCGCGCCGTGTGCGCGGCCTTTTTTTTGCCCGTATGGCCGGCAGTTTACCAAGCCGGCGCCCCAGCCGAGGGCAGAATCCGGGCTACAGCCGCGACCAGTCCATCTCGGCGAGAGCCGCGAACAGGCCGCCGAGGTCGTGTTTGAGGCGCGCGAAGCCGGCGTTGGGCTCCAGGGTCGCTTCATCGACATAGAGGGCGCGGTTGACCTCTATCTGCAGCGCGTGCGTCCGCCGCGCCGGCCGCCCGTAATGCTCGGTGGTGTAGCCGCCGGCGTAGGGCGCGTTGCGCGCCACCGCGTAGCCCCTGGCGGTGAGCTCGCGCTCCACCAGGCGCGACACCGCCGGCGCGCAGGCCCCCCCGAACCGATCCCCGAGCACGAAGTCGCAACCGCCGGCGCCGCCCCCCAGGCGCGCCGCAGCCGAGGGCATCGAGTGCCAGTCCAGCAACACCGCCAAGCCATGCTGGCCGACCGTGGCGTCGACGAGCGCGGCCAGCGCCTCGTGATACGGCCGATGCACCGATTCCACGCGGGCGCGCGCCTCGGCGAAGGTGAGCTTGCGCGCATAGACCTCCTGGCCCTCGCAGACGATGCGCGCGATCGCCCCCAGCCCGGCGGCCACCCGCGCGCTGCGGCCCCGGGCGTAGGCCGGCAACTCGTCGGAGAACATGGCCTGGTCCAGCTCCCAGGGCTCCCGGTTGACGTCGAGATAGACCCGCGCCAGGCGCGCGACGATCAAGGTTGCGCCGTGCGCCGGCGCATCGGCGACCAACTGGTCGACCCAGACGTCCTCCGAACGCCGGATCGCCGCGCCATCCAACCGCGAGGCGGCCATCATCCCCGGCGGATAGATCCGGCCCGAGTGCGGCGAGGCGAACACCAGCGGCCCCCGCGGCGCGCCCGCCGCCGGCTGGATGATCTCGAACGCCGCTGGCGCGTCGGCCTGAGCCTCGCCCAGGTTGCCGCCATCCGCCGCCGCCAGAGGCTCCCAAGCGTTCATCACCCCATATTCGGTAATGCGGCCGTCTGGTCAAACGCAGCGCCCTTCCTCCTCCCTCCCCTTCATGGACAGGCCGCGAAAGCGGCCAGGGTGGGGCTCTCGACGGAAAGCGCACGGCCCCGCCCCACCCCGGACTTCGTCTCGACCCTCCCAATGAAGGGAGGGAGGAAGTCAACGAGGCCGTCCATCCCCTCACGCCGCCGCGGCGCGGACCTTGTGCAGCAGCCACTCGACGCCGGCGTCGGCGCTTCCGGCGCGGCGGACGGCCTGCATGGGGGGCCGCTCCGCGCCGTAGGGCCATTCCAGCAGCTGCAGGCCCAGCCGCTTGGCATGGCGCTCCGCCAGGCGGCCGGGACAGTCGGCGATGGCGTCGGAGGCGGCGACCGTCAGCATCGCCGACTCCCACTCCGAGACATAGGCGGCGGCGTTCACCTGTCCCGGGGGCGGCAGTTCCCCATAGGCCTGCGCCAGGCCCTCAGGATCGTAGCTGGTCTCGTCGAGGTTGGAGCCGGACGGGTGACCCACGAACACGTGCGGGGTGGCGGCGTAGGTCTCCAGGGTGATCTTCCCCTTCAGCGTCGGGTGGCCCTCCCGCGCGATCACGCACCATCGGTCGGCATAGAGCGTCTCGGCGTGAAGTCCGGCGGGGATGCGGGTGAACTGCCCCAGCGCCAGGTCGATGTCACCACGGCGCACCGCGGCCAGCGCCAGGTCGATCAGCAGCCGCCGGCAGGCGAACGTCGCCCCCGGCGCCTCGCGCCGGAAGCTCTCCACCAGGGGCCCGCCGATGATCGAGGTGACGAATCCCGGGCCGGCCAGTTCGAACCGGCGCCGGCTGCGGGCCGGATCGAAACCCGCTCGCGACGAGATCGCCGTCTCCGCCAGCGCGATCAGCGCCTCGATCTGCGGCCCCAGCTCCAGCGCCCGCCGCGTGGGCGCAAGGCCGTGCGAGCGGCGGATGAACAGGGGATCGCCGAACACGTCGCGCAGGCGCGCCAGCGCATGGCTCACGGCCGATTGGCTGAGGCCGATCCGCCGCGCCGCCTCTGTCGCCCTGCGGTGCGTCAGCAGCTCGCGGAACACCAGCAGCAACGTGCCGTCCAGGCGCCTGATATCGTCCTGATCGAAATCACTCATGCATCTATTGCATTATCCCCAAGTCGCTTCGCCCGCTACCGTCCACGCCGATATCAGCGATCACGGAGCGCGCGATGCCCCTGGACACCCCCCTCGACACCCCGGCCCAGCCGCCGGCGATCATCCGCGACGAGGCCTCCAGGACCTTCCTCCTGACCCGCCTGGCCGACGCGCGCGCCCTCCTCAGCGACCGGACCTACTGGAAGGACGCCGACAAGGCGGAGGCCGGCGCGCTGGTGAGAACCTTCAAGCCGGCCGACATGAACCGGCCCGGCGACCGCGACAGCGGCATCGGCTGGATGGACGATCCCGAGCATGCGCGGGTGCGGCCGGTCATCGCCCAGGCGCTGAACCGGCGGGTGGCGGCGGCCAGGCCGGTGATCGAACGCACCGTCCAGGCCGCGCTGGACGCGCTCGCCGGCCTGGACGCCTTCGACATCGTGGCCGACTACGCCCAGCCGATCCCCATCGCCGTCGTCGGCCACATCCTGGGCGTCGACACGGCCGACCTGGCGCAGTTCCGCGCGTGGTCGGAAGCGGCGATCGCGGTGTTTTTGCCGGAGAGCGCCGGCCCCGGCGCGGCGGCGACCAAGGCGGCCAGCGAGGCGATCAGCGACCATCTGGACGCGCTCATGGCCCGCCGACGGCGCGCGCCGGGCGAGGACCTCATCTCCGACCTGCTGGCGGCCCAGGGCGAGGGCCGGCTCTCCGACAGCGAGATCCGGGTCAACTGCATGAACCTGCTGCTGGGCGGCAACGTCACCACCGCCGACCTGATCGCCAGCGCCGCCTGGCTGCTGCTCAGCCACCCCGACGAGCTCGCCCGCGTGCGCGCCGAGCCCGGGCTGATCGACGGGGCCATCGAGGAGACGCTGCGCCTGGAGCCGCCGACCGGCGGGGCCCAGCGCATCGCCTCCCGGGACGTCACCATCCACGGCTGTCCTGTGCGCGCCGGACAGGTGGTGGCGGCCATGTTCCGCCCGGCCCACCGCGACCCCGCCGTGTTCACCAACCCGGAAGCCTTCCGCATCGCCCGCCGCGAAGGTCCGCACATCGCCTTCGGCGGCGGGCCGCACATCTGCATCGGCGCCGCGCTTGCCCGCCTCGAGGCGCGCGTCGCGGTCGGCCGGCTGTTCGCGCGCTTCCCCGGGCTTCGCCTCGCCGATCCGGCCGCCCCGCCGGCCTGGCGGCCGACACCCATCTTTCGCGGCCTGGACCATCTCGACGTGCGGCCGTGACCCTGGCGTCAACGCCTGCGGCTACGCCGGCGAGCGGGGCGCCGGCGAGGACCTCGCCCGTCGCCGGCCTGCGCGTGACCACGCGGCTCGGCTATGGCCTGGGCGCCGTGGCCCTCGGGGTCAAGGACACCGGCTTCAACACCTTCCTGCTCCTCTTCTACAATCAGGTGCTGGGCCTGTCCGCCGGCCTGGCGGGCCTGGCGCTCATGCTCACCCTGATCGGCGACGCGGTGCTCGATCCGTTGATCGGCGTCGTCTCCGACGGCTGGCGGTCCCGGCTCGGGCGCCGCCACCCGTTCATGTACGCCGCCGTCCTGCCCGCGGCGGCCGCGCACCTGCTGCTGTGGATCCCGCCCCATGGGCTTGCGGGCGCGGCCCTCTTCTGGTGGCTGCTCGCGCTTTCCATGGCCGGCCGGTTCTGCTTCAGCCTGTTCGAGGTGCCGTTCGTCTCGCTGGTGCCGGCCATCACCACCGACTACGACGAGCGCACCAGGCTGATCGGCTGGATGACGGTGTTCGGCTGGTGGGGCGGCCTGGCCATGGCGGTGCTCGCCTACGCGGTCTTCCTGCGCCCCACGGCGGGCGACACCTCGGGCCTGCTGCACGCCCAGGGCTTCGCCGCCTACGGCCTGGCGGCCTCGGCGGCCATGCTCGTCACCATGCTGATCGCCTCGCTCGCCACGCAGGGAGCGGCGCGCGGCGCACCGGCCGCGGCCCGAGCGCGGATCACCCTCGCCGGGGCCGCGCGGACCTTCGCCGCCCTTCTGGCCCACCGCTCCGTGCGCGCGCTCCTGGCGTCGGTGGTGCTGCTGTTCATCGGCCAGGGCTTCGCCGGCGCCCTCTACGCCTACATCCAGGTGTTCTTCTGGGACCTGACCGGGCCGCAGATGGGCCTCCTTTCCCTCGCGCCGGTGGTCTCGGCGACGCTCGCTCTGCTGGTGACGCCGCGCCTCGCGGCCGGACGCGAGAAGCGCGCCGTGGCCACCTGGCTGATGATGGCCGCCATCGTCGTCCAGCCGCTGCCCATGCTCCTGCGCCTCGCGGGCCTGTTCCCGGCCAACGGCGCGTCGCTGCTGATGCCGCTCCTCGCCCTGCACTCGACGTTCGAGACGACGGTGTGGGTGATGTTCTCCATCATCACCAGCTCCATGGTCGCCGACCTGGTGGAGGACACCCAGAGGCAGGGCGGCGGCCGCCGCGAAGGCGCGCTCTTCGCCCTGCGCATCCTCGCCCAGAAGGCGGTCTCGGGTTTGGGCGTGCTGCTGAGCGGCCTCCTCCTCGCCTTCATCCGCTTCCCCGCCCATGCGCCGCAGCCGACCCTCGACCACCTCGCCCTCACCTACACGCCGATCTTCATGGCCCTGGGCGTCGCCGGCGTGATCGCCATGCAAGGCTACCGCCTCACCCGCGCCGGTCACGAACGGAACCTGGCGGCGCTGGTAACTTGAGGCGAACGGGCCGCCTGACCAGACGTTGCACCCCGACGATATGCCTGCCCCACCCCCACAAAGACCGTCATGGCCGGGCGTTGGTCCCGGCCACCCATGAACGCGCAATCAGCCGTGGCCGCGCCGGCGCGGCCACTCGATCCGAGCGCCGCGGGACCATGGGGTGGGCGATCAACCGCTGAGGCCGATCGAATCGCCTTCCACTCAGCGGCGAAGAGCGGCCTTATGTGGCCAGGTGACGGCACAGGGGAACCGCATGTGGTGGAAGCTCGGTCTTCTGGCAGCCGCCACAGCCGCGCTCCTGTTCTGCCTGCTCGCGCCGGTGGCCACCGTCACCGTCAAGGTCGACCTGCCGCCCGCCGCTTCCGGTCATGCCGCGACCGTCTTGCCTTCCCAGGTCTCCAGTGTCGTCGGCGCCGCGATCTGGTTGACGGGAGCTGGCACGGTCGCGATCGTCCTGGCGGCCGCGGGAATCCTCGGATGGCTGATCGTCCGCAACCACCGCCGCTCCCGCTGAGAAACTGCAGCCCAGCCTGCCGTATTGCCTCACCCCGGCCGCGCCGGTATATCCGCGCTTCCCGAGAGCCTGCCCGCCAGGCTCCAAGGCCGGACGCGTAGCTCAGCGGGAGAGCACTACGTTGACATCGTAGGGGTCGCTGGTTCGATCCCAGCCGCGTCCACCAATCTTTTCAGGCTGTCACGGGGTGTTCAGGGCGGCTGAATCGCCCCGCCTCTACTCACCGGTGCTTCCCCAGCACCTCGCCGACGAAATCGATGTGCTGCTGGATGTCGGTGAACCCCCGGCCCAGTGAGGAGATCGTGCCGTGGGTGCCGCCGGCGTCGCGCCAGCGGTTCAGGTGGTCGGCCGCCTCCTCCGCCGTGGCGGGGCGCAGGGAGATGTAGTCGCGGCCGAAGGTCGTCTCCGATCGCCCGGCCTGGGCGAGCAGCTCGCGGGTGCGGGCCCAGCCTTTCTCGAGGTCCGCATGGGTGACCGTGGCGAAGATGAAGCCGTCCCCCTTCTTCACGGCGCGCCGGAACGCCGGATCGGTGAAGCCGCCCATCCAGATCGGGATCTGCCGTTTTGGCCGGACGTTGAGGTTGCCCTGGATGATCCGGTCGAACTTGCCTTCGAAGGTCAGCAGCGGCTCGGCCCACAGCTTGCGCAGGAAATCGATCTGCTCATCCATGCGCGGGCCGCGGACCTGGAAGTCTTGCCCCAGGGCCTCGTACTCCACATAGTTCCAACCCGTGCCGACCCCCAGCCGCAGCCGCTCGCCCGACAGCAGGTCCAGGTCGGTCGCCTGCTTGGCCACGAGCACGGTCTGGCGCTGGGGAAGGATCAGCACGCCGGTGACGAACTCGATCTTCCGGGTCATGCCCGCCAGGTAGGCGAACATCACCAGCGGATCGTGGAAGGGATCGTGTTCGGTATAGGGTCCCCAGAGCGGCGGGTCCCGGTCGGCGTGGCTTGCGCCGGCCACGTGGTCGAAGGCCAGCAGGTGATCGAGGCCCAGGCTCTCCATGGCCAAGCCGAACGCCCGCACGTTGTTCGGATCGCCCGCCGCCTCGGTCTGCGGATAGACCGCGCCAATCCTCATGCGTTCCTCCTGATGCTTTGGCCTCGTCGGCCTCGTCAGGCTAGGCAGGGACGGCCCCGGAGTCTAGCGAGGCAACGTCCCGCTCGGCGCCGGCATGACCACGCCCGGCGCCGCGCCAGTCCCAAGCCGCGTCCGGTCGGGGAGACCGGAAGGCGACGAAAACGTGCCAGCCGACCGTTAATCACCGTAGATGCGGTGCGGAGCCTCCCTTCCGCGGGACCGTCGCGGCGGAGCGACAGGCCGACCGTTAATCACCGTAGATGCGGTGCGGAGCCGGCGGCCGCGGCGCGCTTCGGAACCGTCGCCCACCGTTAATCACCGTAGATGCGGTGCGGAGCCTCCCTTCCGCGGGACCGTCGCGGCGGAGCGACAGGCCGACCGTTAATCACCGTAGATGCGGTGCGGAGCCGGCGGCCGCGGCGCGCTTCGAAACCGTCGGCCACCGTTAATCACCGTAGATGCGGTGCGAAGCCGGCGGCCGCAGCGCGCTTCGAAACCGTCGCCCACCGTTAATCACCGTAAGTACGGTGCGAAGCCGGCCTCCTGCCGACCCGTCGCGGCGCACGCGCTGGCGGTCGTGAAGGGAGCGGAGATACAGGGGCCGCCACCGTTAATCACCGTAAGTGCGGTCCGGAGCCGGCCTTCCGCCGCCGCTCGCGGGGGGGAGCCGCACACCGCTGGAGCCCCCTGCCCCGGCTTCGCCGGTGCTTCCCCCAGGTGGGGAAGAGAGGCGCTGAGCAGGCGGCGACAACGAACCCTCTCTCCCCCCGTTGGGGGGAGTACGCCCGAAGGGCGGGTAGGGGGCTCCAGCGGAGAGCGGCGCTGGCCCCAACAGCCTGATCGACGATGAGAAAGAACGGTAATCGGTCGGGCGGCTGAGCCTGTAAGCCCCCCTCACTCCGGGCGGCGCTGCGGGGTTGGTCTGCTTTGCCACGTTTCGTCCCAGAATCTTCGCGGCACGCCCACGGGCGGAGGGGGCCAGCCGTCGCCGGTCCAGCGGCTCCAGTCGGGATGCAGGCCGAGGTCGTTGCAGACCGCCGCCACCGCCTGCTTGAGGGGACGGTGGATGAA
>Ga0302314_10023416_pt1 | contig 10080 bp, 10 predicted proteins | sample III_Palsa_N2_3_FD_200533 | JGI IMG/M metagenome (GOLD analysis project Ga0302314, IMG submission 200533) | Peat permafrost microbial communities from Stordalen Mire near Abisko, Sweden - III_Palsa_N2_3 | ecosystem: Environmental > Terrestrial > Soil > Palsa > Peat permafrost | place: Sweden...
TCCCTCCCGCTACTAGCTTAGCGAACCTTGCAATGGTTGGGCGCGCTCGCCAAGGTGGTAGTTGTCCGCCTCGCGGTCAGAGCATCGCCAGGTGGCGAGCCCCAAACCGCGCCGACAGCGACAGGATCGGCCGGGTCGGGTCGATCAGCCGCTGCTCGAGTTCCTTGACCACGAAGGTGGTGACGTTCGGCAGGTCGAAGCTCCTGGTCTCCCCGATCGGGATCCAGGCGATCTCGTCCAGCTCGCCTGAGCCCGGCGCGCGATCCTGGCTCATCAGGGCGTCAGCCTCGGCCATGAAGAACCGTGCATCGAAGCGCTTCGGCCGATAGGGCGGGGTAATCGCGCGGGCGACGAACGACAGGGCCGCGAGATCAGGTAAGGCGCCCGCCTCGATGAAGCCGCGCCAGGGGCCTGCGACAGGCCTGACAGGCGACGGGCGGCCAAGCATCAGCCCCGCCTCCTCCCAGGTCTCGCGGACGGCGGCCAGCGCCAGCGCGCGCGGCAGGGTCGGTCGGCGGGGCGCGGTGAGCTGAAGCTTGGCCTCGACCTCGGGAAGCAACTCGCGCGCGGCCGGCGCGTGGAAGTCGCCGCGGTCGACGCGGCCGCCCGGAAACACCCACTTGCCGGGCATGAAGTCGTGGCCGTGCGAGCGCCGCCCCATCAGGAGCTCAGGCCCCTTCCCCGCGCGCCGGACCAGGATCAGGGTCGCGGCGTTCCGCGGCCGCACATTCGCTTGGCCCTTTTGGCGCACCGGGCCGTCGGCGGTCGGGTCGTAAGGTCGTTCCGTCATCGCCGCTTTCCCAGTCGCACACCCTTGAGACCGCCCCGCGCCGGCGTCTTAGAACCCCTGCCCCGCACGCCCGGCCGCGGCCGCGGCGCCTTGGGATCGGCGGGCTCGGGCTCGCTCAGCATCTCGAACAGCAGGCCGCCGGTCAGCGGCGTCGCCTCCTTGAGCTTCACCTCGACCGTGCGGCCGAGCCGCCATCGCGCGCCGCTGCGCTCGCCGATCAGCGCGTGCTGGCGCTCGTCGTGCACGAAATACTCGCTGCCGAGCGTGGACACCGGAACGAGGCCGTCGGCGCCGGACTCCATCAGACGGACAAACAGGCCGAAGCGGGTCACGCCCGTGATCCGGCCGATGAAGTCCGCGCCGACCCGATCGGCCAGGAAAGCGGCGACATAGCGGTCGGTGGCGTCGCGCTCGGCGGCCATGGCGGCGCGCTCGGTCGCGGTGATGTGCTCGGCGGTCTCGCCGAGCCTGACGGCGTCGGCCTCCTTCAGGCCATCCTCGCCCAGGCCCAACGCGCGGATCAGGCTCCGGTGCACGGTCAGGTCGGCGTAGCGGCGGATAGGCGAAGTGAAGTGCGCATAACGCTGCAGATTCAAACCGAAGTGACCAATATTATCAGTCGAGTAGATCGCTTGCATCTGAGTGCGCAGCACCACCTCGTTGACGATCTCGGCGTGCGGCCCGCCGCGGGTTTCCTCGAGCAGGCGGTTGAAGCGCTTGGTGTTCGGCGGTTCGCCCTTGGCCCACGGCAGGGCGAGCGTGGAGAGGAAGTCCACAAGGTTGAACATCTTCTCTTCGCTCGGCGCGTCGTGGATCCGATAAATTACGGGCGAGCGCTTCTGCTCCAGGGTTTCGGCCGCCGACACGTTGGCCTGGATCATCATCTCTTCGATCAGCCGGTGTGCATCCAGCCGCTCTCGCGGGCGGATGGAGACCACCTCGCCCTCGCGATCGAGGGCGATGCTGCGCTCGGGGCTGTCGATGTCGAGCGGCGAGCGCACGTCGCGGCCCTTGCACATGCAGGCGTAGGCGGCCCACAGCGGCAGCAGCACGGGCTGGAGCAGCACCCCGGTGAGGTCGTCGGTCTGGCCGTCGATCGCCGCCTGGGCGCGGCCGTAGCTGAGCTTGGCGGCCGAGCGCATCAGGCCGCGGACGAAGCGGTGGCTGACCTTCCTGCCCTTGGCGTCGAACACCATGCGGACGGCGAGGGTCGCCCGCTCTTCGTTCTCCCGGAGTGAGCAGAGCCCGGCCGACAGGTGCTCAGGCAGCATGGGCTCGACCCGGTCAGGGAAGTAGACCGAATTGCCCTTGGTCCAGGCCTCGCGGTCGAGCGCCGAGCCCGAGCGCACATAGGCGGAGACGTCGGCGATGGCGACCCACACCACCCAGCCGCTGGGGTTCTTCGGATCCTCGTCGGGGTGGGCGTAGACGGCGTCGTCGTGGTCGCGCGCGTCCTCGGGATCGATGGTGACCAGCGGCAGGTCTCGGAGGTCCTCGCGGCCGTTAAGGGTCGGCTTGGCGGCTGCCATCGCCTCGGCCACCGCCTGCTCGGAGAAGCCGGTCTTGATGCCGTGGGTGTGCATGGCGATCAGCGAGGCGGCGCGCGGATGATCCTCGCGGCCGATCACCTCCAGCACCTTGGCGGGCTTCGGCCCATAGCGGCGGCCGCCCTCGATCGCCTGGGCCACCACCAGGTCGCCGTCGCGGAGCGTGGCCCCCTCCTCGCCCAGGATGATCAGGCTCTCGCGCGCCTTACGGTCCACCGGCTCGATCGTCACCTCGCGCCGGGCCTTGCGCACGACGCCGAGCACACGCGGCGCGGCCTCGCCGAGACGGCGGATCAGCCGCGCCTCCATCTCGCCCGACTCCAGCCGCTCGAAGCGCACCAGCACCCGGTCGCCGAGGCCCGGGGCGCCGATCCGCGCCTCGTCCCGACTTGGGGCCAGGCGGATGGGCGGCACGTCGTCGGCCTTGGCCAGCTTCACATAGAGCTCGCCATCCGCATCGCGGTCGACCACGTCGGCGACGCCCACCGGCGGCAGGGCGCCGCGCTCCGCCACGCCCTTGCGGCCCCGGCGCGCCAGGCCGCCCTCGCCCTGCATGGATTTCAGGAGGTGGCGCAGCGCCGCTCGGTCCTTGCCCTTCAAGCCATAGTGCGCGGCGATCCCGGAGACGTCGGTCTGGCCCGACTTGCGGATGAACGTCTCCAGCTCGTCCCGCGGCGGCAGGGCGCTCGGCCAAGCGTCTTCACGCGCGGGCGGCGCGGGACGGCGGCTGGTTTTCGGACGTCTCGGCGGTCTGGACACCCGCCCTGCATAGGCTGCTTGGCCCGTTGGAGCCAGCCGGACAGCCTCAGGCGTTGTAGTTCAGCTTCAGCCCCGGGCGCGGCCAGCGGGCCTTGTAGAGCTTGCCAGTGGAGGACGCCGTCACCCAGGCCGTCTGCATGTCCGGTCCGCCGAAGACGATGTTGGTGCAGAGGATGTCGGGGAACGGATAGTGCTCGGTCGAGCCGTCCGGGTCGAAGGCGGTGATCCCGCCGTTGATGATGGTGGCGACGCAGACCTTGCCGCCGGCCTCCACGGCCAGGCTGTCGAGCAGCTGGTATCCCGGCAGGTTGCACACCACCCGGCCCGGCTGGAACGGCTGTGGAGGGGCAAGCACGCCGGGCTCCGCCACGTCGAAGGCCCAGAGACGGCCGAGGTGGGTGTCGGCGACGTATACCACCGTCTCGTCCGGCGACAGGCCGACGCCGTTCGGCGAATAGAGGCCGTCGCGCCAGCGCACGATCTTGGAGCCGTCCGGCAGGGCGTAATAGAGCCCGCCCAGCATGCGGCCATGCTCGATGGTCGAACCGTGGTCGGTGAACCAGAACCCGCCCTGCTTGTCGAAGACAATGTCGTTCGGGCCTTCCAGCCGGCGGCCCTCGCATGCGGTGTAGAGGGTCTCGACCTTGCCGCTGCGAAGGTCGACGCGCTGGATCGAGCCCCCCTTATGGGTCGGCGGCGTCGCGCCCGGGATCAAGAGGCCGTCCTGCTCGTGATAGCTGAACGAGCCGCCGTTGTTGGTGATGTAGACCGCGCCGTCGGGTCCCACCGCCGCACCGTTCGGGCCGCCGCCGCACTCGGCGATGACGGTGCGCTTGCCGTCCGGCGTGATGTGGCTGAGCGTCTGGCTCTTGATCTCGACCAGGATGATCGAGCCGTCGGCCATGGCGATCGGCCCCTCCGGGAACTGCAGCCCCTCGCAGATCAGCTCGATGTCCATGCCGCGCCTCCGTGGCCCTATGCTGGGCTTTCCCTCGAAGGGTTATACCGCCGGTTCGAAACGACGCTACCGTCTTTCCAGTCGGCGAAAAACGAACGCGTGATCGTCATCGGGGCCGGCCGGGTGCGCCTCGCGCGCCGTCTCGCGCCACAAGCCTTCGTCGAAGGGGGGGAAGTGGACGTCGCCCTCCGCCTCGGCGTCCACCTCGGTCAGGTAGAGGCGCCGGGCCTTGGGCAGGGCGAGGGCGAAGAGGTCGGCGCCGCCGATCACGCACACCTCGTCCACCCCATCCTCCTCCGCCTGCTCGCGCGCGGTGGCGACCGCATCGGTGAAGTCCTCGAACACCAGCGCGCCCTGGGTCTCGAACGATCCGTCGCGGGTCAGAACGATGTTCATCCGGCCAGGCAACGGCTTCCGGGGCAGGCTGTCCCAGGTCTTGCGGCCCATGATCACCGGCTTGCCCAGCGTCAGCGCCTTGAACAGCTTGAGGTCGGACGACAGTCGCCAGGGCAGGCCGCCGGCGCGCCCGATCACCCCGTTCCGCGCCCGCGCCACCGGGCCGACAGTGAGGATCGGCGCCACCTCAGGAGGCCGGGACAAGTGTAAGCGTCTCGCGATCCGGCGCCACGCCCAGCACCCACAACAGGCGGGAGCACCCCACCATGTAGACCTGCATGCGTGCACGCGTCTGGGCGTCGACGGGCGCCCCGGCGTCGGTCGCGACCAGAGTCCCGCCATCTGCGCGCGCGCCCAGCATGGGCATGGTGACCGCCACGATCATGCGCCGCGGATCGACCCAATCGTGATCCGACAGCGACAGGCTCTGCAGGAAATGCGCGCCGCCTGCCGGCGTCTTGCCGGCCTTGATCGCCTCGAGCATCTGGGCCCCGACCTTGCCGTCCGGGCCGGCCATGTGGGACTGGGCCTCGAAGGCCTGGAGCGGGGTCAGCTCATGCGCGCCCGCGATGTCGAGCGCGGCGATGGTTCCGGCGGTGACGGCCGCCCGAGGGTGATACTTGGGGCAGATCGCCAGGGTCAGGTCGCAGATCTCGGCCTTGGCGAACACATCGGACCAGTAGGCGAGAAGCGGCGCGGTAATGCGGCTGAGAACCTTGTCGTCAAAGGTCTTGGATTTGGTCAGGGGCGCGGCGTCGACACCCGCCCGGGCGCGGATCAGCGTGCGGAATTCAGCCGGCGTCCCGCGCCAGGCGCGCCAGACGGTGTAGGTATTCTGCGGCGCCACCGCGATGCCCTGGAACGTCAGATCGATCTTGCCGGCCGCGGGGCCCGAGCTCAGAACGCAGAAGATCTGCACATAGACCCAGCCGGCCTTGGCGCCTGGCGGCGTGTCGGTGCGGGTGGTGACGGTCGAGCACTGTTTCGCCTGGCCGGACTTCAGCTCATCAGCGAGCTGCTGGGCCGAGCCTTGGAAGCGCGCGCCCGGCGCGTGCGGACTCGAGGTGAAGCCGACCAGGTCGGTGAAATTGCTGCTGTTCTGACCGGCCGGCGCGAATTCGACGTACTCTTCACGACCCGGGGAGCCCTTGACGGTCAACGGCTTCCAGTCGGGGGGCGTAAAGGGCGCGATGATCTCGGTCGACAGGTCGGCCGGCGGCGGCGGCCCGGCCCAGGCGACGCTGGCGCCGAACAGAGCCACCAGGCCAAGAAGGCTCGCGAACCGCATCAACCATCACCTCTTCAGCGGAAACGCCCGCCGCAAATCAACAGGCACGAGCCTGTACACAAATTCGCTGGTCCCGGCACGCGCCACGATGAGCGGAGGACTAGATCTGGTCCGCGTTCAGGTGGGCAAGCCATTTGCGGCGCACTGCGGCGTCGAGGTCGATGTCGAACCTCTGGCAATAGAGCAGCAGCATGCCCAACACGTCGGCCGCCTCATCGGCGCGCGATTGTTCGTCGGCCTCGCCGCGCCCGCGGCCCGACAGCCGCAGATGCGCCTGGGCCAGCTCGCCCAGTTCTTCCTGTAGTTTCAGGATGAACCAGTCATCGTCGCGGCGGACGTCGAACCGCGCCGCATAGAGATCGCATACAGCACCGATGCGCTCTCCCAGACCGGCCAAGCTGTCCATGCCTATACCGCGACCGGAGCCTTGATCGCCGGATGGGGATCGTAGCCCTCGAACGCCACGTCCTCGTACACATAGTCGAAGACGCTGTCGCGGCGATTGAGCGCAAGCGTCGGCCACGCCCTGGGCCCGCGCGCAAGCTGGGTCCGCGCCTGGTCCACGTGGTTCAGGTAGAGGTGCAGGTCGCCGAAGCTGTGCACGAAGTCGCCGACCTCGAGCCCGATGGTCGCCGCGATCATGTGGGTGAGCAGCGCATAGCTCGCGATGTTGAACGGCACGCCGAGGAAAATGTCGGCCGAGCGCTGGTAGAGCTGGCACGACAGCCGGTCCCGACCATCCGGCCCCGGCGCGATGAAGAACTGGAACAGGCAGTGGCAGGGCGGCAAGGCCATGTCGTCGACGTCGGCCGGGTTCCAGGCCGAGACTACGTGCCGGCGCGAATAAGGATTGGCCTTCAGGTTCGCGACAAGCTTGGCGATCTGGTCGATGCTCTCGCCGTCCGGCGTCGCCCACGAGCGCCACTGCTTGCCATAGACCGGCCCGAGTTCGCCCTCGGCGTCGGCCCACTCGTCCCAGATGCTGCAGCCGCGCTCCTGCAACCAACGCACATTGGTCGACCCGGACAGGAACCAGAGCAGTTCGAGCACGATGGCGCGAGTGAACAGCCGCTTGGTGGTGAGCAGAGGAAAACCTTCGGCGAGGTCGAAGCGGATCTGCCGACCGAACACGCCCTTGGTGCCCACACCCGTGCGATCCATGCGCTCGACGCCGTTGGCGAGCACGTCGGCCAGCAGGTCGAGGTAGGCCATCTCGCCAGTGGCGAGGGGGGCAATGACCTGGGGGCGGGCGTGGGCGATCATGGGAGGGCTTCCAGGTGCGAATCATACACCCGATTCGGCGCGAGACATTGGGCGTCAGGCGCTCATCCACAATCGATCCCCGGCTTTGACGCGGCGCGCCACTGTCGCTAGCAGCGCCCTATGACGACGCACGCGCTGTTCCCGACCCTGCTCTACGAGGCCGACCTCTCGGAATTCCGCGGCTGGCCCACCCTCGCGCCCGATCTCGCCGACGCCGTCCAGATGCTGGCCGCGGAGGACGCCGCCGGGCGCGCTTGGTGTAAGGCGAACCACTATCCCGGCTACACCTCCTACGCCTCGCTGACCGATCTGCCGGCCCGCGCCACCGCCTTCGCCGAGCTGAAGCGGATGCTGGATCGGCAGGTGCAGATCTTTGCCAATGAACTCTGTTTCGATCTCGGCGGGCGCCGACCCAAGCTCGACAGCCTGTGGGTCAACGTGCTCGCGCCCAAGGGCGCGCATTCGGGGCACATCCATCCGCACAGCGCGATCTCCGGCGCCGTCTACCTCGAGACGCCCAAGGGCTCGGGCGCACTGAAGCTCGAGGATCCGCGCCTGCCGCTGATGATGGCGGCCCCTGCTCTGCGCGCGGACACACCAGAGGCGCAGCGGCGGTTCGTCTACCTCGAGCCCACGCCGGGGCGGCTCTATCTGTGGGAGAGCTGGCTCCGCCACGAGGTGACGCCGAACGGCGCCACGCGGCCGCGCGTGTCGATCAGCTTCAACTACGCGTGAGGCCAGAACTAAGCGTGAGGCCAGAACTAAGCGTGAGGCCAGTCGACGCGTTGGCCGGCCAAGCGCACGCGGGGTAGATCCTCGGCCGCATGCAGGCCTGAGAAGTGCACCTCGCGCCGTGCGAAATCGATCTCGACCGCGTCGAACAGTCGGAGCACGTCCATGCCGAGCAGCAGGGTCGGCTGGTTGCTCAGCTGCCAGCGCTGGAAGCTCATGAGCTCGGAGAACACCACAGGCAGGTGGCGCAGGCGGAAGCCGCCGATCTGGACGTTGGGGATCACCGCCCAGCTTCCCGTGGTCTTCTGGCCGGTGACGCTGAAGATCGCCGCGATCTCGCCGGTGCGCTCGGTCTGCTCCTCGGCCACGCGGCGCTGGAAGGCCAGGTTGGCGATGCTGTCCTCGGCGCCGGTGTCGATCACCACCAGGATCGGGTGATCGTCCAGCGAGGAATCGACCAGCACGAGCTGGCCGAAACGGCTCCTCGCGTGCACCACCACCTCGTCGAACGTCGCATGGCGCTCCTGGCTGGTGGTGATCAGGATGCGGTTTCCGCGGAAGTCGAACAGCACGCGCTGGCCCTGCAGCACGTCGATGCCCAGCACGCCGGCCGCGCCGACATTGCTCCTTTCGAGCAGCGGCAGGCTGACGTTCTGCAGGCTGCGGCTGCCGACGCGGAACTCGGCGACCCGGGCCGACGGCACCGATACGTCGCCCGCGACGCCGTGCACGACCATGGTCTGGCCCGCGGCCAGGTTCAGCGCCTCGGCGACCTCGCGCGAGACCACGCTATGGTCGGCGCCGGTATCGACCAGGAAGGAGAACGGCCCCTGGCCGTCGATGAACACCTCGGTGGTCATCCGGTGGGTCTGGTCGACCAAGGCCTTCAGCGTGTCCTGATCCGAGGGCTCGCCTGGCGGTGTCGCCACAACGGGCGCCTGATGCGGTTCAGGCCGGGGGAGGCGCGACGCGCCAAGCGGGGAAGACCACGGCGACGGCTCAGCCACCGACTGGGCGAGCGCTTCGCCGGCCCAGAAGACTGCCGGCGCCGCCATCAGAGCGCGCCTGGACCACCGGATGACAGACACGGCGGATCTCCCCTTGTTTTGCGGCAAGGCTACACCCCGGCCGCCCCCCTGGCTACTGCGACCACTTGCGCAGGCCGTTGAGCCTGTTGGCTAAACATCGCTTAAGTTTGTGCGCGCAGCATGGGACGCAGTCGGACGAAGCTCCGGACCCTCTCGGGCCCGGGCGAAGGAGACGCCCATGTCCACCACCCTGTCGAACTTCAGACGAGCGGCCCAGGACCATTTCGAGCCTGGGAACGACCTCGATCCGGCCGCCCAGCGCCGGCTGCGCGGCCAGCTCGAGCACATCGACTACACCACCTTCGCCTCGAACAAGGGGGTGATCGCCGCACGCCTTGGCCGGGTGGACGACGAGAGCTTCCAGCGCCTGGCCGTCGCAGCGGCGGAGGCCCGGGCGCGCTGGGTGGCGGCCGGCCTCGAGGTCAGCAACACGCCGCATGCGATCGAGCCGCCAGAGGTCGCCCGCCTCGCCGCGCTGAAGGCGGCCTATCTCGAGCTGTCGGAAGTCTACGAGGGCCTGCGCCGGATGGTCGAGCGCGGATACCTGACGTTACCAGGGAAATGAAGACCCCGCGGCGCTGTCATGGCGCCGCGCCTCTGAGCAGGTGTCGCGCGAAGAACCGGTCCTGCGCCTCGAAGTATGTGACCCAGGACTGGTGACGCAACAGGTCGTGGATCTCGTCCGGCAGGATCAGCTGCTCGACCTCGACGCCCTGCTTGCGCAGCCCTTCCACCAGCTCGACCGTCTGGGCGAACGGCACGTTCCGATCGTCGTCGGCGTGGACCACCAGCACGGGCGAGCGCCAGCGTTCGATCGTCGACATGGCCGAGGAGGTGAAGGCCAGCTCGGCCTCGGCGGCCGGAGTGTTGGCTGGCAGGAAGGCCTTCCAGTCGTGGACGCCCGCATAGTCGACGCCGACAGCGATCAGGTCCGACGCGCGCGACAGGGCGAGCGCCGTCATCAGCCCGCCATAGCTGCCGCCCCAAACGCCGATACGATGCGGATCCACGTCGCTGCGCCCGCGCAGATAGGTCGCGGCGCCGAGGATGTCGTTGAACTCGCTGGCCCCGCACGCGCCGAACTTCAGCGCCTCGCGGAAGTCCAGACCATAGCCGGTGCCGCCGCGGTAGTTGACCGACAACACCACATAGCCCTCGCTCGCGAGGTACTGGTTCTCGGCGTACATGTAGGTGTAGGCGTCCATCGGGTTCCAGCCGAGCAGCATCTGGCGCACCGGCCCGCCGTGGAAGAACAGCAG
>Ga0302314_10023419_pt1 | contig 10079 bp, 7 predicted proteins | sample III_Palsa_N2_3_FD_200533 | JGI IMG/M metagenome (GOLD analysis project Ga0302314, IMG submission 200533) | Peat permafrost microbial communities from Stordalen Mire near Abisko, Sweden - III_Palsa_N2_3 | ecosystem: Environmental > Terrestrial > Soil > Palsa > Peat permafrost | place: Sweden...
CGCGCTGAAAGCGGCGTGCGAGGCGCATGACGCGGACTATTATCCGCGCTTCAAGAAATGGTGCGACGAGTATTTCTACCTGCCGCACCGGGGCGAGACTCGGGGCGTCGGCGGCATTTTCTACGATTATCTGGCGACCGGCGACTGGGAGCGCGACTTCGCCTTCACTCGCGATGTCGGCGAGGGGTTCCTGGCCGGCTACGCGCCGATCGTGCGCGAGCATATGAACGAACCCTGGACCGAAGCCGACCGCGCCCACCAGCTGATGCGGCGCGGGCGCTATGTCGAGTTCAACCTGCTCTACGACCGCGGCACCGTCTTCGGGCTGAAGACCGGCGGCAATGTCGAGGCGATCCTGATGTCCCTGCCGCCGCTGGCGGGATGGGGATGATTTCGTAGGGCGGGAAAGCGAAGCGTATCCCGCCAGAAGGTGTTTCCGCAGGCGCCGGATGCCGCGCCACGCGCGGCTGGCGGATTACGCTTCGCTTATCCGCCCTACATCCCGGAGCTTCGCCAAACACATTTCATGGTCCGGCCCGAAATCGGCTTCCACCCACCAACGCTCTAGTTCGGCGAGCCTTTGCCCCATCCGCGGGCCTGGCTCGATGCCGGCGGCTTTGAGGTCGGCGCCGGTGAGCGGGAATTTCGGCTCGGCCCAGCCGTCGATGAAGCGCGACAGACCCGCCAGCGTCTCGGTGTTCGGCGTGCCGGTCTCGACCTGCGCCAGCACCGCCGCATCGCGGGCCCAGGCCGGTTCCGCGCCGTAGAGTGCCTGGCCGAACTTGCGTCGGCCCACCAAGCCGGTCCGCTCGGCAAGGCCGCAGAACGACCGCAGATGCGCCTCGTCGCGGTTCGAGAGTTTGAGCCGCCCCTTGAGCGATGCGACCAATTCCGCCGACGGCGCACTGGTCAGGGCAGCCAGCCGCCGCAATGGATCGGCAGGCAGGTCCAAAGCCCGCTCCAGCGCGACCATCGCCGACAGGCGGTCCACGCGTGTCGCGCCGGGAACGACGTGCGCCATCATGCCGGCGTCGATCATCGCGGCCCAGGCCGGGGCAGGATCAGGGGCGGCCAGCGTCTTGAACAACTCGACACGAACGCGCTCGCCCGAAAGCCGGTCGATCATTCCGGCCCGTTTAACGCAGGCGGCAAGGCCGCCCGGGTCGAGCGGCCCTTGCCCGTACCAGGCATGGAAGCGAAAGAAGCGCAGGATGCGCAGCCCGTCCTCGGCGATGCGCTGGGTCGGCTCGCCGATGAACCGGACGCGCCCCGCCCTTGCATCGGCCTCACCGCCGAAGAAATCGGTGATGGCCCCGTCGCGGTCGGCATAGAGCGCGTTCATGGTGAAATCGCGCCGCGCCGCATCCGCGCGCCAATCGTCGGTGAAGGCGACCACCGCGCGCCGCCCGTCGGTTTCGACGTCGCGGCGGAGCGTCGTGATCTCGAACGGTCGGCGGCCGACGACGGCGGTCACCGTCCCGTGGGCGATGCCGGTCGGGATCGCCTTCAGCCCGGCCGCCTCGATAACGCGGACAACCTCTTCGGGCCGGGCCGGCGTCGCGACATCGACGTCGGCGACCGCGCGCCCCAGCAGCCCGTCGCGCACCGCGCCGCCGACGAAGAGGAAGTCGAGCCCGCCGGCATCGAGCGCGCCGATCAGCGTCCGCGTTGCCTTGGCGTCCAGCCAGGACCGGTCTTTCAGCATTTGGGCGGCGGCCTACGCGGCGAAGATTTCGGCGAGATTGACCAGCATCCCGGCGGTGGCGCCCCAGATGTTCCGCTCGCCATAGCGGAAGACATAGAAATAGCGGGTCACGCCTTGAAAGTCGTAGCTGTCCTTCTGACGGTTCGCCGGATCGAGGATGAAGTCGAGTGGCACCTCGAACGCCTCGGAGACCTCATTTGGATCGACGGTGAGTGTGAAGGGCGGTTCGACCAGCGCGACGACGGGCGTCACAGTGAAACCGGTGCGGGTGATATAGCGGTCCAGCCGGCCGATCGGCTCGATGTGGCTCCGACTAAGCCCAATCTCCTCCTCGGTTTCGCGCAAGGCGGTCGCGACCTCGTCGGCGTCACCCTCATCCACCCGGCCGCCCGGGAAAGCGATCTGGCCGGCATGGCGCGAGAGATGCGCTGTGCGCTGGGTCAGCAGGATGGAGAAACCCTCGGCCCGGTCGACCAGCGGCACCAGTACCGATGCGGCGCGCAATTCGGTGAGCGGCAGCATGCCTGGATTGAGTTCATGGTCGCCGCGATTCGCTCCGCCGCCGCGGTCGGGGCCGATAATCCTGTTGTGGAATGTCCGGCGGATGTCGCCCCTGGTCAGGCCATAGGACGCCGCTCCGCCGCCGCCACCTCCGACAGCCGACCCAACGGGAAGAATGTCTGTTCGCTCCATACGCCCAGCTCGATCCCTTGCGGCGTTTGCCGTTCCTCGGCCAACCCGACCAACTCATAGAATACCGCACGGCCTATACGTGCCTCGAGCCGATCCCGGATCAGGATATAGGGTGCGGGGGCGTCGCTCAACTCGGCCCCCCCGGCCCCCTGATCGGCAGCGCCCTGGTCGACGCGTATCGGATGGTCAGGACCGGCGGTGACCCATTCATCCAGATTGGTGCGGAAGGACAGCGTGCGCATGTCACCCTCGCCTTCGGCCTGAACCTCGACCGCGACAAAAGGCACATCCTCTACCGTGATCCGACCGCGCTCGGCCGGGGTGATCAGCCAGAAATCGCCTTCATCGTCGCGCCGGAGCACAGTGGCGAACAGCTTGACCAGCGCAATTCGCCCGATCGGAGAACCGTGATAGAACCACGTGCCGTCGCGCGCGATCCGCATGTCGTATTGTTCGTCCGGCCGGTCGTCCCTGGGTAGACTGCCGGGGCCGGGCGGAAGCGGAAGCGTGTTCGCGGCAGGGATTTTGTCCATACTCAGGCTCGCTCTATTATTGCTACATAAGATGAGGGCGATGAGGGTGGAAGGGAAGGATCGAGGTTTATGAGTTTGACCGAGACACAAGGTTCCGCCACGGCGGAGATCGAGGCCCGCCATCTGGCGGAGCGGATCGAAGCCGCGGCGGACCGGCTGAAAGCGCTGCGCACCGGCATCGGCCGGGTCATCTTCGGGCAGGAGACGGTGATCGAACATACGCTGGTCAGCATCCTGGCCGGCGGCCATGTCCTGCTGATCGGCGTTCCCGGCCTGGCCAAGACCAAATTGGTGGAAACGCTGGGACTGGGCCTCGGCCTCGACGCCAAGCGCATCCAGTGCACGCCCGACCTGATGCCCGCCGACATATTGGGATCCGAAGTTCTGGAGGAGGCGGGCGACGGACGCCGCGCCTTCCGTTTCATCCCCGGCCCGGTCTTCTGCCAACTGCTGATGGCGGACGAGATCAACCGCGCGTCCCCGCGCACCCAGTCGGCCCTGCTGCAGGCGATGCAGGAGCGGCGGGTGTCGGTGGCCGGCGCGGATCGCACCCTGCCCGCGCCGTTCCATGTGCTGGCGACCCAGAACCCGCTCGAGCAGGAGGGCACCTACCCGCTGCCCGAGGCGCAGCTCGACCGGTTCCTGATGCAGATCGATGTCGGCTATCCCGATCTGGGGGCCGAGCGCCGGATGCTGATCGAGACCACCGGCGCGATCGACACCAAGCCGGTCCAGGTAATGACCGCGCAGGAGCTGATCGAGGCGCAGCAGCTGGTCCGCCACGTGCCGATCGGCGAGCGGGTGGTCGAGGGCATATTGACGCTGGTGCGGGCCGGACGGCCGATCGATAGCGATCAAGCCGATATCCGCCGCCATGTCGCCTGGGGCCCGGGGCCGCGCGCCAGTCAGGCGCTGGCTCTGGCGGCACGGGCGCGGGCGCTGCTCGACGGGCGCCTGTCGCCGTCGCTGGACGATGTCGTGGCTCTGGCGCGGCCCGTGCTGCGCCACCGTATGGCGCTGTCCTTCACCGCGCGCGCCGACGGCGTCAGTCTGGACGGCCTGATCGACGCGCTGGCTGCGCGACTCGGTTAGCTCCACCCGTTTTGGCCTCTTCACCCGATCAGAAGTCCGAGCGCGAATCGGACAGTGCGCTCAGGCTTGGCCTGGGCGCCGAGGCGCTCGGCGCACGCCTGCCGCCCTTGATGGTGGCGGCCGAGCGCGTGGCGGAGACCGTATCCCCCGGCGCGCACGGACGGCGCCGGGTCGGGCTCGGCGAGAGCTTCTGGCAGTTCCGCCCCTATCAGACCGGGGACACGATCGAGCGCATCGACTGGCGGCAATCGGCCAAGGGCGACCGGCTCTATATCCGCGAGACCGAATGGGCCGCCGCGCAATCTGTCTTTCTGTGGCGCGACTCGGGTCCCGGCATGTCCTATCGGTCCGATCGGAGCCTGCCGACCAAGCGAGAGCGCAGCGAGCTGTTGCTGCTGGCGCTGGCCAGCCTGCTGTTGCGGGGCGGCGAACGGATCGCGCTGCTGGGCAGCGGGCGTAACCCGGCCTCGGGCCGCGGCGCGCTGGGAACCGTGCTGGCCGGACTAGACCGCGATACGCCGCTGGGCGCCGCCGACCGGGCCGTGCCGCGCCATGCAACACTGGTCCTGTTCAGCGACTTCCTCGACCCGATCGACGAGATCGCCCGGTCGCTGGAGCGGGTCGCGGCCGCGGGCGGGGCGGCGCAGCTTGTCCAGGTGCTGGACCCGGCCGAAATGTCGCTGTCCTTCAACGGGCGCGTCCGCTTTCGCGAAATGGCGGCCGACGCCCCGTCGGACACCGACGCCCTGATCCCCCGGGTCGATGCGATCCGCCCCGCCTATCTCGACGCGCTGACGCGCCAGCAGGAGGCGTTGACCGAACTGGCGCGCCAGCGTGGCTGGGAGTTCATGGTTCACGGCACCGATGCGCCGCCGGAAGAGCCGCTGCGTGCGCTCTATACCCGCCTCGCGACCAAGGGCGGCCTCGAAGCACAGGTTGACCCAGAATGATCGGTAACCGGGCATGATCGGTTTCGTCACACCCGCGATCCTGGGCGCGCTGATCCTGCTGCCGGCGATCTGGTGGCTGCTGCGTGTGACGCCGCCGGCCCCCAGGCTGGTCCGGTTCCCGGCGATCCGGCTGCTGCGCGACCTGGTGCACCGGGAGGAAACGCCCGCGCGCACGCCTTTGTGGCTGATCCTGATGCGGCTGTTGCTGGCGACGCTGCTGATCGTGGCGCTGGCCGGGCCGATCCTGCGGCCGAGCGCGCTGCCGCCGGGCCGTGGGCCGGAGGTGATCGTCGTCGACACCGGTTGGGCGGCGGCGAACAACTGGGCGGCGATCAAGACCGCGCTGCTGGCCGAGATCGAGCGCGACCAACGCGCCGATATGACCGTCGTGCTGGTGCCGACGGCGCGCAACGCGACCGGCAACCCGGTCGATGCGCTGGGCCCGATGCCGGCGGCCGAGGCCAAGCGCACTGCCGAAACGCTGGAGCCGATGCCCTGGGGCCCGGACCGCACGGCGGCGGCGCAAATCCTGGGCCGCTTCGACGGCCGCTCCAGCGCGCTCTGGCTGTCCGACGGCATCGCCAGCGCGGGTATGGATGCGCTGGCAACTGCCGTTGCCGGATTTACCGCCCCGCGCGTGCTGACGCCCGGCATAGCCGGCCTGCCGCGGCTGCTGATGCCGCCCGAGGTCGGGCCAGACCTGATACTCAAGGTTCGCCGCGCCGCCATCGCCCCAACCGTGCCGCTGACGCTGGTGGCGCGCGGCGAGGATGGGCGCGTGCTCGGCGAGGCGACCGGCGCCTTCAATGCCGACGAGCCGATGGCCAGCGTGCGCTTCGACCTGCCGGCGGAGGTCCGCAACCAGGTGGCGCGCATCGATCTGGCCGGAATCCATGGCATCGGCGGCACCGTGCTGCTTGATGAACGCTGGCGCCGCCGTCCCGTCGCCATTGTGACGCCTCCGGCCGGCGAAGTGGCCAATGTGCTGCTGAGCAGCACCTTCTATATCCAGCGCGCGCTCGCGCCCTTCGCCGAGGTGCGCACCGGTGATCTCGACACATTGCTGAAGGGGCAGCCGGCGGTACTGGTGCTGACCGACGACAGTACCTTACGCGCCGGGGACAGGCGGGCGATCCAGGATTGGCTGGCCAAGGGCGGTTTGCTGCTGCGCTTTGCCGGTCCGAAGCTGGCGGCATCCGACCCGGCGGCGAGCGACGATCTTCTGCCGACCGAACTGCGCACCGGCGGCCGGTCGCTGTCGGGCGCGATGTCCTGGACCGAACCGGCGGCGCTGGCGCCGTTCCCGGACACCAGCCCGTTCTTCGGCCTGGACATCGCCAAGGAAGTGACCGTGTCGCGCCAGATCCTGGCCGAGCCGGGCCTGGACCTGGACCGCAAGGTCTGGGCCCGACTGGCGGACGGCACGCCGCTGATCACCGCCGACAAGCGCGAGGCCGGCACGGTCGTGCTGGTGCATACCAGCGCCGATCCCAGCTGGTCGAACCTGTCGCTGTCGGGCCTGTTCCCGCAGATGCTGCGGCGAGTCGTGGCCTATAGCGCCGGCATCAGCCGGGCGCCCGAACACGGCGTGCTGGAGCCCTATCGTGTGCTGGACGGGCTGGGCCGGTTGCATGCGCCGGGTGGCGCGGCGGCGGCGATCACCGCCGACCGGTTCGACGGGACGACGCCCGAACCGCAGCATCCGCCGGGCTATTACGGCGAGACCGATTCCCGCCGGGCGCTGAACCTGACCCAGACGGTGACGACAATCGCGCCGCTCGACGGGTTGCCGCTGCAGCTTGACCGGCAGGAATATGCCGCGCCGGGCGAGATCTCTCTGGCGCCCTGGTTCTTAGGCGCGGCGCTGGCGCTGGCGGCGATCGACACGATCGTCGCGCTGTGGCTGGGCGGGTCGCTGCCCAAGTTGCCGCGCCTTGGCCGCCGGCTGGCGGGACGGACCGTCGCCGGGCTCGTGCTGGTCACGGCGCTGTCCGGCTTTTCCCATGCCCTCGCCGACACGCCGCCGGACAGCAAGGCTGCCGACGCGGCGGCACAGGTGACGCTGGGCTATGTCGTCACCGGCGACGCCGCGACCGACAGGATCAGCAAGGCCGGACTGGCGGGGCTGGCGCACCAGCTGATCCTGCGCACCTCGATCGACCATGCCGCGCCGGCCGAGGTCGACCTGGAGAAGGACGAGCTGTCGGTCTATCCACTGCTCTATTGGCCGATTTCGGCGACGGCCCAGCCGCTCTCTGACCAGGCGCGGGAGAAGCTGAACCGGTATCTGTCCACCGGCGGCATGATCCTGATCGATACCAAGGCCGGGGCGGGCGACGGACGGCTCAATCTCGGCAAGCTGATCCAGGGGATCGACGTACCGACCCTGACGCCGGTGCCGCCAGGTCATGTGCTGACCAAATCCTTTTATCTGCTCGACGAGTTTCCCGGCCGGGTGCCGGGCGGCGAGGTGTGGGTCGAGCGCGACCAGGATGCGCGCAATGACGGCGTGTCCTCGGTCGTCGTCGGCAGCGCCGATTGGGCCGGCGCCTGGGCTGTCGACGCCACCAGTGGGATGCCGCTGTTCAGCCTGTCGCCCGGCGGCGAGCGGCAGCGCGAATGGGCCTATCGTTTCGGCGTCAACCTGGTGATGTACGCGCTGACCGGCAACTACAAGTCCGACCTGGTCCACGCCCCCTTCATCCAGCAGAGGTTGGGGCAATGAACCTCGCGATGAACCTCGCCTTCGCGCCGCTGCTGCCCTGGCTGGTTTTGGGGCCGCTGATCGCGCTGGCCGTCCTGGCGCTGGTCGCCGCCTTCGCCGGCAACGGGCGCGGGCGCTGGTGGCGGCTGGTCCTGCTCAGCGGCATCGCGCTGGCCCTGATCCAGCCATCGATTGTTAGGGAGCAGCGCGACCCGGTGAAGGATGTCGCGGTGGTCGTCGTCGACCGTTCGCCCAGCCAGCATTTCGCCGGCCGCACCGAACGGACCGAGCAGGCAGTGGCGGCGCTGAAGAGCGAACTCGCCCGCTTCCCCGACCTGGAGACCCGCGTCGTCGAGAGCGACAACAGCCCGGTCGGCGAGGAGACCGACCTGTTCTCGGTCCGCGCCGATACGCTGTCCGACGTGCCGCGCAACCGCGTGGCCGGAACCTTCCTGATCACCGACGGCGAGGTCCACGACGTACCGAAGCCGGCGTCGCTGGCGGGTCAGGGACCGGTCCATGTCCTGCTGACCGGCACGCGCGACGAGCGTGACCGCCGGATCGAGGTGATCGACGCGCCCGGCTACGGCATCGTCGGCAACAAGGTGACGGTCAAGCTGCGGGTCACCGACGCGAATATTCCGGCCGCCGGCGCGGTCCCATTGAAAATCACCCAAGATGCCGGCGCCACGCGCACGGTGATGGCGCAGCCGGGCGAGGAGGTCGCGGTCGACATCCCGATCGACCATGGCGGCCCGAGCACGGTCGAGATGGAAGCAGCCCCGGCCGAGGGCGAGCTGACCCAGACCAACAATCGCGCGGTGGTGGTGATCAACGGCGTGCGCGAGCGGTTGCGGGTGCTGCTGATCTCCGGCGAACCCCATGCCGGTGAACGTACCTGGCGCAACCTGCTGAAGTCCGACCCGTCGGTCGACCTGGTGCATTTCACCATCCTGCGCCCGCCAGAGAAGAATGACGGAACGCCGTTCAACGAACTGTCGCTGATCGCCTTTCCGATCGCCGAACTGTTCGACGTCCGGCTGCACGAATTCGACCTGATCATCTTCGACCACTACCAGCAGATGCTGCTGTTGCCCGAATACTACCAGAACCTAGCCAATTATGTGCGCAAGGGCGGGGCGCTGCTCGAGGCGAGCGGGCCGGGCTTCGAGGGGTCGGCGTCACTGTTCCATACCGCCTTACGAGATGTTCTGCCGGGCGCGCCTACCGGGCGCGAGATCGACCTCCCCTTCCAACCCAAGGTCACCGAACTGGGCGAGCGCCATCCCGTCACCACCGCGCTGCCCGGCGACAGCGACAACGGTCCGCCCGGCTGGGGCAGCTGGTTCCGCCAGGGCGAGGTGAGTGCGGTCGATTCAGGCAGCAACGTCGTCATGACCGGCGCGGAGAACAAGCCCCTGCTGCTGCTGGCCCATGCCGGCGACGGCAGGGTGGCGCAGCTGGCCAGCGACCAGATCTGGCTATGGTCGCGCGGCTTCGAGGGCGGCGGCCCGCAGGCCGAGTTGCTGCGCCGGCTGGCCCATTGGCTGATGAAGGAACCGGAGCTGGACGAGAACCAGCTGACCGCCTCGGCCAAGAGCCGGCAGATCACCATTACCCGCCGCGCCCTGCGGAAGCCGACCGAGCCGGTGGCGGTTTCGGTCACCGACCCGAACGGGGTGACGCGGCAGGTGACGCTCGACGAAGGCGGCCATGGCGTCGCCAAGGCGACGATCCCGGCCGACGCGATCGGACTCTACAAGGTGAATGACGGGGTCAAGTCGGCCTTCGCGGTGATCGGCTCGATCGACACGCCTGAGCTGCGCGATGTGCTGACCACCGAAAGCCGGCTGGAGCCGGTCGTCACGGCAACCGGTGGAACGACCTCGTGGCTGGCCGACGGCGACAGGCTGGATATCCGCCGCGTCGATGCCGATGGGCCGACCGGCGGGCGTGGTTGGATGGGGTTGCGCCGCAACGGCCAATACATGGTGCGCGGCGTCAGCGAGACGCCGCTGCTGCCGGTCGCCTTGCTGCTGATCGTGCTGGGCGGAACCTTGGGATTGGCCTGGTTCCGCGAAGGCCGCTGAAACCGGTCTTACGAGTGGCGGGTCTGCCAGAAGAAGAAGGCAAACACGGCCACGATCATGATGATCCAAAGCGGGTCTATGTGCATCGTTGGCCTCGGCTAGTAGCGGCAAAGGAAGGTCGTGCCGCGATGCTTAAACCACAGCTTCGCGGCACGTCAACGGGCAGGACCCGACGCGCGGCTTAGTTGCCCCCGCCGCTGCCCCGGTTGGCCTGGCGCAGCGCAGTCTGCATGGCGTCACCGCTTATCGAGACGGCATTGCCAGCGGTGCAGCTATGATCGACGAGATGCGAACCGGTCGGCGCGGCCGAGG
>Ga0302314_10023421_pt1 | contig 10078 bp, 8 predicted proteins | sample III_Palsa_N2_3_FD_200533 | JGI IMG/M metagenome (GOLD analysis project Ga0302314, IMG submission 200533) | Peat permafrost microbial communities from Stordalen Mire near Abisko, Sweden - III_Palsa_N2_3 | ecosystem: Environmental > Terrestrial > Soil > Palsa > Peat permafrost | place: Sweden...
AGATCGTCTCCCGCGACATCGTCAACTCGCCGTTCTCCTGCATCTTCGACGCCCCGCTGACCATGGTCCAGGGCAACCAGGTGAAGATCTTCGGCTGGTACGACAACGAGTGGGGCTACTCCAACCGTCTGGTCAACCTGACGACGCTCGTCGGTAACCAGCTCTGACAAGCACGACGCAGGTGATGTGAGGCAAGGGTCCGGACGCCACGTCCGGGCCCTCCCTTGCGTGACCGTGGCCGTCGTCCCTCACACTCCGTTGTCCCGCCCTCCCACCAGGAGCCACCAGACCGTGCAGACCATCGACGACCTCGACGTCGCCGGCAAGCGGGTTTTCGTCCGCGCCGACCTGAATGTGCCGCTGTCCGGCACCACCATCACCGACGACGGCCGGATCCGCGCCGTCGCCCCGACCATCGCCAAGCTGGTCGCCGCAGGCGCCAAGGTGATCGTCGCCTCGCACCTGGGCCGTCCCAAGGGCGCGCCCGACCCGCAGTTCAGCCTGGCCCCGGTGGCCGAGCGGCTCGGCCGGATCCTCGGCCAGGACGTGGCGTTCGCCACCGACACCGTCGGCCCGAGCGCCGAGTCGGCCGTGGCCGCGCTGGCCGGTGGTCAGGTGCTGCTGCTGGAGAACCTGCGCTTCAACCCCGGCGAGACCAGCAAGGACGACGCCGAGCGCGGCGCCTTCGCGGACCAGCTGGCGGCCCTGGCCGACGTCTACGTCGGCGACGGCTTCGGCGCGGTGCACCGCAAGCACGCCTCGGTCTACGACCTCCCGGCCCGGCTGCCGCACGCGGTGGGCCTGCTGATCGCGGCCGAGGTGGCCGTGCTCAAGCGGCTCACCGATGAGGTCGAGCGCCCCTATGTGGTGGTGCTCGGCGGTTCCAAGGTCTCCGACAAGCTCGGCGTGATCGACAACCTGCTCGGCAAGGCCGACCGGATCCTCATCGGCGGCGGCATGGCCTTCACCTTCCTCGCGGCCCAGGGCCACGAGGTCGGCAGCAGCTTGTTGCAGGCCGACCAGATCCCGACCGTGCTGGAGTACCTGAAGCGGGCCGAGGCCAACGGCGTGGAGTTCGTGCTGCCGGTCGACGCCGCCGTCTCCGGGAGCTTCCCCGACGTCAAGGGACAGACCGCGGTCGACGACTTCGAGGTGGTCCCGGCGGACGCGATGCCGGCCGGCAAGATGGGCCTGGACATCGGCCCGGCCTCGGCCGACCTGTTCGCGGCCAAGCTGGCCGACGCGAGGACGGTGTTCTGGAACGGCCCGATGGGCGTGTTCGAGCACCCGGCCTTCGCCGCCGGGACCCGCGCGGTCGCCCAGGCGCTGTCCGAGGGCGACGCCTTCTCGGTGGTCGGCGGCGGCGACTCGGCCGCGGCCGTGCGCACCCTCGGCTTCGACGAGACCACCTTCGGTCACATCTCGACGGGTGGCGGCGCCAGCCTCGAATACCTGGAGGGCAAGACCCTCCCCGGCCTTGCCGCACTGGAGAACTGAGCACATGAGCAAAGAGTCGTCGAACGTGGCGCGCACCCCGCTGATGGCGGGCAACTGGAAGATGAACCTCAACCACCTTGAGGCCATCGCGCACACCCAGAAGCTCCACTTCTCGCTCACCGACAAGGACTACGCGGCCGTCGAGGTCGCCGTCCTGCCGCCGTTCACGGACCTGCGCTCGGTGCAGACCCTGGTCGACGGTGACAAGATGAAGATCAAGTACGGCGCGCAGGACATCTCCGCGTACGACTCCGGGGCCTACACCGGCGAGATCTCCGGACCGATGCTGGCCAAGCTCCAGTGCAGCTATGTGGCCATCGGCCACTCGGAGCGGCGGCAGTACCACGGCGAGACCGAGGCGATCGTCAACGCCAAGGTCAAGGCCGCCTTCAAGTGGGGCGTGCTGCCGATCCTGTGCGTCGGCGAGGGCCTGGACGTCCGCAAGGCCGGAAACCAGGTCGGCTACACCCTGGCGCAGCTCGACGGCGCGCTGGAGGGCGTGGACGCGGAGGACGCCGAGCAGATTGTGGTGGCCTACGAGCCGGTGTGGGCCATCGGCACCGGCGAGGTAGCCACCCCCGAGGACGCGCAGGAGGTCTGCGGCGCGATCCGGGCCCGGCTGGCCGAGCTGTACAGCCCCGAACTGGCCGACAAGGTCCGGGTGCTGTACGGCGGTTCGGTCAAGTCTTCGAACGCGGCCGGGATCATGGCGAAGCCCGATGTCGACGGCGCGCTGATCGGTGGCGCGGCGCTGGACGCTGAGGAGTTCGTGAAGATCGTCCGGTATCGGAACCAGGCAGTAGGCTGACTGGGCCCGCGCACCGTACTCTAGGGCCGGAGCCGTGGCGTGAGCCCCGGCTCCGGCCCTCCCGCACCGTCAAGCATCCACACAAACGATTGGTTCCGCCGTGGTCACTGCCTTCTCGATCGCGTTGATCTTCTTCAGCGGGGTGATGGTCGTCCTGGTCCTGCTCCACAAGGGCAAGGGCGGCGGTCTGTCGGACATGTTCGGCGGTGGTGTCTCCTCCACCGGCGGCGGCTCCGCCGTGGCCGAGCGGAACCTGGACCGCATCACCATCTTCGCGGGTGTCGCCTGGTTCGCCTGCATCATCATCCTGTCGCTGCTGATGAAGGCCAAGAACGGCTGAGCGAGTCCCGCGCGCTTATACACCCTGGGGTGGCCCGTCCGTGCGACAACTGACGGGCCGTCGCCCGGCCGCCTATCATGGTGGCAGTTGTCGCCACTGCCGGTGACGGACCGTGTTCGCACGGTCCGTGCACTGGCGCGTCCGCGTCTGCGCAACACAGGGCTGCGCGCGGGCGGGGCGACCGGGATCACTCCGGGGGCCGGGCCTTGTGGCACGGGTGCTCCCGGGCGGTAACGCTCATCACGCAGGGAGTCACACTGTGGCAAGTGGCAACGCTATCCGTGGCAGCAGGGTCGGTGCGGGACCCATGGGCGAGGCCGAGCGGGGCGAGTCGGCCCCTCGGCTGCGGATCTCCTTCTGGTGTGCCAATCGGCACGAGACCCGCCCCTCGTTCGCCTCCGACGCGCAGCTCCCGGACACCTGGGACTGCCCGCGCTGCGGACTCCCGGCCGGTCCGGACGAGCAGAACCCGCCGTCCCCGCCCCGCACCGAGCCGTACAAGACCCACCTCGCCTACGTCCGCGAGCGCCGCAGCGACGCCGATGGCGAGGCCATCCTGGCCGAGGCCCTGGCCAAGCTCCGCGGCGAGTTCTGAGCATCGGCGCGATCGGCGCGAGCCTGTTCTGAGACTGGGAACGCCGACGGCCCCGCTCCCGGGAGGGGCGGGGCCGTCGGCGTTCCCAGCAGCGGTCGGTCAGGCCGAGGCCGGGGGGTAGAGATCGGTGGGGAGTTTGGCGGCGGCGGCCCGGTCGAGCAGCCACAGCGTGCGCTGCCGACCGTAGGCGCCGGAGGCCGGGGCCTGGATCTCGCCCGGCTGGGACAGCGCCAGCGCCACTGCCTCCGCCTTGTCCTCGCCCGCCGCCAGCAGCCACACCTCGCGGGCCGCGCGGATCGCCGGGAGCGTCAGCGAGACCCTGACCGGCGGGGGCTTGGGGGCCCCGCGCACGCCGACCACGGTCAGCTCCCGCTCGCGGGTCCCCGGGTGCTCCGGGAACAGCGAGGCCACATGGGTGTCCGGGCCGACGCCGAGCAGCAGCACGTCGAAGGTCGGGACCCCGGCGTGGTCCTCCGGACCGGCCGTCTCGGCCAGTTCGGCGGCGTAGCGCGCGGCGGCGGCCTCCGGGTCGTCGCCGTCCGGGCCGTCCGAGGCCGGCATCGGGTGGACCAGTGCCGGGTTGAGCGGTACGGCGGCCAGCAACTCGTCCCTGGCCTGGGTGACATTGCGCTCCGGGTCGCCCTCGGGCAGGAACCGCTCGTCACCCCACCACAGTTCGAGCCGGGACCAGTCCACCGCGTCCCGGGCCGGCGAGGACGCGAGCGCGGCCAGCAGCGCGTTGCCGTTGCGCCCGCCCGTCAGCACCACCGAGGCGGTGCCGCGGGCGGACTGGGCGTCCACGACGCGGGTGATCAGCCGGGCCGCCGCGGCCTGCGCCATCAGCTCCTTGTCCCGGTGGACCACCAGCTGCGGGGTGCTCATGACCCGCTCGGCTTCTGCCCGTCGCCGCTCTTGGCGCCGCTCTTGGCAGCGGCCTTGGGCGTCGCGGCCTTGGGCGTGGCCTTGGTCCGGGTCGGCGAGGCCACCGGGTGGGCCGGGGGCAGCTTGACCGGGTCGGCGTCGTCCGGGGCCTCGACGACCTCGCTGCCGGAGCTGCGGGAACCGCTCCGGTGCAGCTTCTCCAGGCCGTAGCGGACCGAGGTGGCGTATATGTCGTCGGGGTCCAGCCGACGCAGCTCCTCGGCGATCAGCTCGGACGTCTCGCGGCGCTTCAGCGCCACCATCCGGTCCGGCTGGTCGGGCATGGACAGCTTGGCCAGCAGGCCGTCGTTGCGGTCCAGGGTGACGTCGCCGCCGGCTGTGCGCAGCCGGACCGCGGTCAGCCCCGGGCCCTCGGTGACCACCCGGTCGACCTTGACCTTGAGCCGGCTGGCCAGCCACAGCGCGAGCAGTTCCGCGCTGGGGTTGTAGGACTCGCCCTCGACCACGGCCGACTCGACCCTGGCGTGCCGCTGGTCCAGCGCGGCGGCCAGCATCGAGCGCCAGGGGGTGATCCGGGTCCAGGCCAGGTCGGTGTCGCCGGGGCTGTAGGTCGCGGCCCGGGTGGCCAGTTGCTCCACCGGGGACTCGGCCGAGACCGCGTCGGTGATCCGGCGCTGGGCGAGCGCGCCCAGCGGGTCCTTGGCGGGGTTCTCCGGGGCGTTCTCCGGCCACCAGACGACGACCGGTGCGTCCGGCAGCAGCAGCGGCAGGACGACCGACTGGGCCTGTGCGGCGAGCTCGCCGTGCAGCCGCAGCAGTACCGTCTCGCCGGTCCCGGCGTCGGAGCCGACCCGGATCTCGGCGTCCAGCCGGGCCTCGGCCCGGGCCCGGGGCGAGCGCCCGGGGCGGCTGATCACGGCCAGTATCCGCGAGGGGTGCTCGCGGGAGGCCTCGCCGGCCGCCTTGAGGGCGTCGTAGGCGCTGCCCTCGTCGGTGACGATGACCAGGTTCAGCACCATGCCGACGGCACCGGCGCCGATGGACCTGCGGGCCTCGATCAGCCCGGAGTTGATCTTGCTGGAGGTGGTGTCCGTAAGGTCGATCTTCATGGCCGGCGCCAGCTCCTACCGTCTCGTGCGAGCATCTCGTCCGCCTCGGTCGGTCCCCAGGTGCCGGACTCGTACGGGGCGGGCTTGCCGTGCTTGTTCCAGTACGACTCGATCGGGTCCAGGATCTTCCAGGACTCCTCGACCTCCTGGTGCCGGGGGAAGAGGTTGGCGTCGCCCAGCAGCACGTCCAGGATGAGGCGCTCGTAGGCCTCCGGGCTGGACTCGGTGAACGACTCGCCGTAGGCGAAGTCCATGCTGACGTCGCGGACCTCCATCGAGGTACCGGGGACCTTGGAGCCGAAGCGCATGGTCACCCCCTCGTCCGGCTGCACCCGGATCACCAGCGCGTTCTGCCCCAGCTCCTCGGTGGCGCTGGAGTCGAACGGCAGGTACGGGGCGCGCTGGAAGACCACCGCGATCTCGGTGACCCGGCGGCCGAGCCGCTTGCCGGTGCGCAGGTAGAACGGCACCCCGGCCCAACGGCGGTTGTTGATCTCCAGCTTCACCGCGGCGTAGGTGTCGGTGGTGGACTCGGGGTTGATCCCGTCCTCCTCCAGGTAACCGGGCACCTCCTCGCCGCCCTGCCAGCCGTGCGTGTACTGGCCGCGCACGGTGTGCCGTCCCAGATCCCTGGGGATCTTGACCGCCGACAGCACCTTCAGCTTCTCGGCCACCAGCGCCTTCGGGTGGAACGAGGCCGGCTCCTCGATCGCGGTCAGTGCCATCAGCTGGAGCAGGTGGTTCTGGATCACGTCACGCGCCGAGCCGATGCCGTCGTAGTACCCGGCCCGACCGCCGATGCCGATGTCCTCGGCCATGGTGATCTGCACGTGGTCCACGTACGAACGGTTCCAGATCGGCTCGAACATCGAGTTGGCGAAACGCAGCGCCAGGATGTTCTGGACCGTCTCCTTGCCGAGGTAGTGGTCGATCCGGAAGACCTCGTCGCGCGGGAACACCGAGTGCACGACCGTGTTGAGCTCCATCGCGCTCTTCAGGTCGTGGCCGAAGGGCTTCTCGATGACGGCGCGCCGCCACGAGCCCTTCGGCGGGTCGGCCAGGCCGTGCGCCTTGAGCTGCTGCACCACCTGCGGGAAGAACTTCGGCGGGACCGACAGGTAGAAGGCGAAGTTGCCGCCCGTGCCCTGCTCCTTGTCCAGCTCCTCGATGGTCTCCCGGAGCTTCTCGAAGGCGTCGTTGTCGACGAACTCGCCCTGGACGAAGCGCATGCCCTTGGCCAGCTGCTGCCAGACCTCCTCGCGGAAGGGCGTGCGCGCGTGCTCCTTGACCGAGTCGTGGACGACCTGGGCGAAGTCCTCGTCCTCCCAGTCCCGCCGGGCGAAGCCGATCAGCGAGAAGCCCGGGGGCAGCAGCCCCCGGTTGGCCAGGTCGTAGACGGCCGGCATGAGCTTCTTGCGCGACAGGTCGCCGGTGACGCCGAAGATGACCAGGCCGGAGGGCCCGGCGATGCGCGGCAGCCGTCGGTCGGCCGGATCGCGCAGGGGGTTGAGCCAGGCGAGCGGCTCGCCCGGGTCGTCCTCCAGCACCGAGGTGTCGTCGTCGCTCACTTGGCTGAGCCCCCGTTCCGGGTGAACTTCTGCAGGGAGGCGGAGACCGTGTCGAGCAGCTCCTTCCAGGACGCCTCGAACTTCTCCACGCCCTCGTCCTCCAGCAGCTGGACGACGTCGTCGTAGGAGATGCCGAGCGCGGCCAGGGCGTCGAGCTCGGCCTTGGCGGAGACGTAGGCGTCGCGGATGCTGTCGCCGCGGACCACGCCGTGGTCGGCGACCGCGTCCAGGGTGGCCTCGGGCATGGTGTTCACGGTGCCCGGGGCGACCAGGTCCACCACGTACATGGTGTCGTCGTAGGTCGGGTCCTTGACGCCGGTCGAGGCCCACAGCGGACGCTGCGGCTTGGCGCCGGCGGCGGCCAGTGCCTTCCAGCGGTCGCTGGCGCTGTCGGCGTCGTGGACCGAGCCGAAGACCTCCTCGTAGGCCTGGTAGGCGAGCCGGGCGTTGGCGATGGCGGCCTTGCCCTTGGCGGCCTTGGCCTCGGGGGAGGCGATCTTGTCGAGCTGCTTGTCGATCTCGGTGTCCACCCGGGACACGAAGAACGAGGCCACCGACTCGATCCCGGACAGGTCGGTACCGGCCGCCTTGGCCGTCTCCAGACCGGTCAGGAAGGCGTCGATGACCGCGCGGTAGCGCTCCAGCGAGAAGATCAGCGTCACGTTGACGCTGATGCCCTCGCCGATCACGGTGGCGATGGCCGGCAGCCCGGCCTTGGTCGCCGGGATCTTGATCAGCGTGTTCGGCCGGTCCACCAGCCAGGCCAGCTGCCGGGCCTCGGCGATGGTCGCCTCGGTGTGGTGCGCCAGCCGCGGGTCCACCTCGATCGACACCCGGCCGTCGCGGCCGTTGCTGGCGTCGTAGACCGGGCGCAGCACGTCCGCGGCCTCGCGGACGTCGGCGGCGGTCATCATCCGCACCGCCTCGTCCACGGTCACCCCGCGCACCGCCAGGTCGCGCAGCTGGGCGTCGTAGGCGTCGCTGCTGCCGCCGATGGCCTTCTGGAAGATCGTCGGGTTGGTGGTGACCCCCACCACGTGCTTGTCGCGGACCAGGTCGGCCAGGTTGCCGGTGGTCAGGCGGGTGCGGCTGAGGTCGTCCAGCCAGATCGCCACGCCTTCGTCGCTGAGGCGCTTCAGAGCGTCAGTCATTTGGTGCTGCTCCTTCGAAAAGATATTCGGTTCAGCGGGTGACGTCAGCGGGTGGCGTCGGCGATGGACTCGTGGGCGGCGGCGACCACGGCCTCGGCGGTGAGGCCGAACTCCCGGTACAGGACCTTGGCGTCGGCCGAGGCACCGAAGTGCTCCAGGCTGACGTTGCGTCCGGAGTCGCCGGTGTAGCGGTGCCAGGACTGGGCGATCCCGGCCTCGACCGAGACCCGGGCGCGGACGGCCGGGGGCAGCACGGTGTCGCGGTAGGCGCGGTCCTGCTCCTCGAACCACTCGACGCAGGGCATCGAGACGACCCGGGTCGGGATTCCGGCGGCCTGCAGCGTCTCCCGGGCGGCGACCGCGAGCTGTACCTCGGAGCCGGTGCCGATCAGGATCACCTGGGCGGCCCCGCCCTCGGCCTCCAGCATCACGTAGCCGCCCTTGGCGGCGTCCGGGTTGGCCGGGTAGGTGGGGACGTTCTGCCGGGTCAGCGCCAGGCCGTGCGGCGCGGGCTTGGCGTTGTGCCGGCGCAGGACCTCGGCCCAGACGGTCACCGTCTCGTTGGCGTCGGCCGGACGGACCATGTTCAGGCCCGGGATGGCGCGCAGCGCGGACATGTGCTCGACCGGCTGGTGGGTCGGGCCGTCCTCGCCGACGCCGATCGAGTCGTGCGTCCACACGTAGGTGACCGGCAGCTTCATCAGCGCGGCCAGTCGCACCGACCCGCGCATGTAGTCCGAGAACACCAGGAAGGTGCCGCCGTAGACCCGGGTGTTGCCGTGCAGCGCGATGCCGTTCATGGCCGAGCCCATGGCGTGCTCGCGGATGCCGAAGTGGATCGTCCGGCCGTACGGGTCGGCGCCCGGCAGCGGGTTGCCGATCGGCAGGAACGAGGAGTTCGGGTCGATCGTGGTGAGGTTGGAGCCGGCCAGGTCGGCCGAGCCGCCCCACAGCTCCGGGACGACCGGGCCGAGCGCCTTGAGCACCTCGCCGGAGGCCTTGCGGGTGGCGACCTCCTTGTCGAGCGGGAAGGTCGGCAGCGCGTGCTCCCAGCCGTCGGGCAGCTCGCCCGCGCTGATCCGGTCGAACTCGGCGGCCCGCTTCGGGTTCTCCGAACGCCAGTCCTGGTAGCGCTTGTCCCAGGCGGCGTGGGACTCGCGGCCCCGGTCGCCCACCTCGCGGGCGTGCGCCAGCACCTCGGCGGCGACGTCGAAGGACTTCTCCGGGTCGAAGCCGAGGACCCGCTTGGTCGCGGCCACCTCGTCCGCGCCCAGCGCGGCGCCGTGTGCCGCGCCGGTGCCCTGGGCGTCCGGGGCCGGCCAGGCGATGATGGTGCGCGCGGCGATCATCGACGGGCGCTCGGTCTCGGCCTTGGCGGCGGCCAGCGCGGCGTGCAGCTGGTCGACGTCGATGTCGCCGCTGGCGGCCGGGGTGATCCGCTGCACGTGCCAGCCGTACGCCTCGTAGCGCTTGAGCACGTCCTCGGAGAAGGCGGTGTCGGTGTCGCCCTCGATCGAGATGTGGTTGTCGTCGTAGAGGAAGACCAGGTTGCCCAACTTCTGGTGCCCGGCCAGCGAGGAGGCCTCGCCGGAGATGCCCTCCTCCAGGTCGCCGTCCGAGCAGATGCCCCAGATGGTGTGGTCGAACGGGGAGGTGCCGGGCTCGGCGTCCGGGTCGAACAGGCCGCGCTCGTAGCGGGCGGCCATGGCCATGCCCACCGCGTTGGCGACGCCCTGGCCCAGCGGACCGGTGGTGGTCTCGACGCCGGCCGTGTGCCCGTGCTCCGGGTGACCGGGGGTCAGCGAGCCCCAGGTGCGGAAGGACTTGAGGTCGTCGAGGGTCAGTCCGTAGCCGGAAAGGTACAGCTGGATGTACAGGGTCAGACTGGTGTGGCCGGGCGACAGCACGAAGCGGTCGCGGCCGGTCCAGGCGGGGTCCGCCGGGTCGTGGTTCAGGAAACGCTGGAACACCAGGTAGGCGGCCGGGGCCAGGGACATGGCCGTGCCCGGGTGGCCGTTGCCGACCCTCTGCACGGCGTCCGCCGCCAGAACGCGAACCGTGTCCACCGCACGCTGGTCGAGATCGGTCCACTCAAAGGTAGTGCTCGGCGTCGTACTCACCCTGAATC
>Ga0302314_10023422_pt1 | contig 10078 bp, 10 predicted proteins | sample III_Palsa_N2_3_FD_200533 | JGI IMG/M metagenome (GOLD analysis project Ga0302314, IMG submission 200533) | Peat permafrost microbial communities from Stordalen Mire near Abisko, Sweden - III_Palsa_N2_3 | ecosystem: Environmental > Terrestrial > Soil > Palsa > Peat permafrost | place: Sweden...
GGCATGGCGGCCCGGCGCTGGTCGGCAACACCTACCTGGAGGGCACCTACAGCGAGGTGTACCCGGACGTCGGCCAGGACGAGGCCGGGCTGAAGAAGCTGTTCAAGCAGTTCTCGTTCCCCGGCGGCATCTCCAGCCACGTCGCGCCCACCACCCCGGGATCGATCCACGAGGGCGGCGAGCTCGGCTACTCGCTCAGCCACGCGTTCGGGGCCGCGTTCGACAACCCGGGCCTGATCGTCGCCTGCGTCATCGGCGACGGCGAGGCCGAGACCGGCCCGCTGGCCACCTCCTGGCAGTCCACCCGGTTCCTCGACCCGGTCAGCGACGGGGCCGTGCTGCCGATCCTTCACCTGAACGGCTACAAGATCAGCAACCCCACCGTCCTGGCCCGGATCGGCGACGAGGAACTGGGGCAGTTCCTGCGCGGCTGCGGGTGGGAGCCCCTGTTCGTGGCGGGCGACGACCCGGAAGAGGTGCACCAGCTGATGGCCGCCAAGCTGGAGGAGGCCCTGGCCGGCATCCGTGAGATTCAGGGTGACGCGCGCGCCACCGGCGACACCACGCGGCGGCCTTGGCCCATGATCGTCCTGAAGTCACCCAAGGGCTGGACCGGGCCGAAGTTCGTCGACGGCCTGCCAGTCGAGGGGACGTTCCGCTCGCACCAGGTGCCGCTCCTGGTCGACGCGGACCATCCCGATCACCTCGCGCAGCTGGACAGCTGGATGCGCAGCTACAAGCCGGAAGAGCTGTTCGATGCCGACGGCGCGCTCATCCCGGAGCTGGGCGCCCTCGCGCCCGAGGGGGACCGGCGGATGGGCGCCAACCCGCACGCCAACGGCGGCCTGCTGCTGCGTGACCTGCGGATGCCCGACTTCCGCGCCCACGCAGTGGCCGTCCCGTCGCCGGGTGCGGCAGAAGCCGAGGACACCCGCGTGCTGGGGGAGTTCCTCCGCGACGTGATTGAGCTGAACCAGGCGCAGCGGAACTTCCGGGTCTTCGGCCCCGACGAGACCCTGTCCAACATGCTCGGCGCGGTCTTCGAGGCCACCAGCCGCCAGTGGAACGCCCAGACCCAGGCTAACGACGAGTTCCTCGCGCCCAGCGGGCGCGTGCTGGACTCCATGCTCAGCGAGCACCAGTCAGAAGGCTGGCTCGAGGGGTACCTGCTGACCGGCCGGCACGGGCTGTTCAACTGCTACGAGGCCTTCATCCACATCGTCGACTCCATGTTCAACCAGCACGCCAAGTGGCTCAAGGTCACCGCGCAGCTGCCCTGGCGGCGGAACATCGCCTCGCTGAACTACCTGCTCGCCTCGCACGTCTGGCAGCAGGACCACAACGGCTTCACCCACCAGGATCCCGGCTTCATCGACCACGTCGTCAACAAGAAAGCCGACGTCGTCCGGGTTTACCTGCCGCCCGACGCGAACACCCTGCTGTCGGTCGCCGACCACTGCCTGCGCAGCCGCCACTACGTCAACGTCGTCATCGCCGGCAAGCGCGCCATGCCGCAGTGGCTGACCATGGAGGAAGCCACGGTGCACTGCACCGAGGGCATCGGCATCTGGGGCTGGGCCAGCAACGACCAGGGCGCCGAGCCCGACGTCGTGCTGGCCTGCTGCGGGGACACCCCGACCCTGGAGGTGCTGGGCGCCGTCTCGATCCTCCGAGAGCACCTGCCCGAGCTGAAGATCAGGGTGGTCAACGTCGTTGACCTGATGAAGCTCCAGTCCGCCAGCGAGCACCCGCACGGACTGAGCGACACCGACTACGACTCCCTGTTCACCACCGGCAAGCACATCATCTTCGCCTTCCACGGGTACCCCCAGCTGATCCACCGGCTCACCTACCGCCGCACCAACCGCAACCTGCACGTCCGCGGCTACAACGAAGAAGGCACGATCACCACGCCCTTCGACATGCGCGTGCAGAACCGCCTGGACCGCTACCACCTGGTCCAGGACGTCATCGACCGGCTCCCGCAGCTCGGTGCCACCGGCGACTACCTCAGGCAGATGATGCGCGACAAGCTCGTCGAGCACAGCCAGTACATCGATATCCACGGCCAGGACCTGCCCGAAATTCGCAACTGGACATGGAGCGCCCCCGGGTGAACGCGGGTGCGGGAGCGCCGGCTGCACCTGATTAGTAGGCGAATAGACAGTCGCAACGGTCCGTTCGGACAAAGGATTTTTAGATCTTTTCTCTCGAACGGGTCGTTGTTCCCCCATTCCACCAGCGGCTGACTGTACGCGGCGGCCAAGAGAAGGTCAGTCGCGGAGCGATTGACACAGCGGAGGTCAGGCGATGCCGGACGAAAGCACGTGGACCGTACTGGTGGCCTTGGGGGCGGGCCTTGGGGTCACGCTGGCCAAGGTCGGCGCAGCGGTGCTCACTGGTTCGCCCGCCATGGCCGCCGAGGCCGCGCATTCACTCGCTGATAACGCCAACGACCTGTCCCTGTTCGTGGCTCAGCGTCGCAGCAGCCGCCCTCCCAACGACCAGCATCCCCTGGGGTACGGGCGGGAAGCCTGCTTCTGGGCGCTGATCGCCGCCCTCGGCGTGATCGTCGCCGGCGCGGCGTTCTCCCTGCGTGACGGCATCGATGCGCTGATCCACCCCAGCGCCACCCAGTCGTTCGCCGTGGCCTATGCCGTGCTGGCATCTCTGCCGTTTTCGATCTGGTGTCATTTCGCCGGTCAGCGGGCCAGATGGCCCGCCGGGCCCGCCGTTACCACCGGGAGTTCCTGGAGGAGTCCAGGGTTACGTCTGAATCCTCGCTGCGGGCTGTGTTCCTGGAGGACGCGGTGTCGGTCGGCGGAGACGTGATCGCGTTCGCCGGCTTGGCCCTTAACCAGGTCACCGGGTCGTCGATCCCGCAGGGAGGGCGGCGGTGCTCATCGCGCTGGTGATGATCCGCGTCGGTCTTCGGCTTGCCCAGCGCAGCCACGACTTCCTGGTCGGTGCCTGGGCAGGCGCTGGGGGGCCGCAGGGCCGCGATGTTGGCGGCTTGACCCAGCCATTGCGGCCGGCTGAGGAGGAGAGACTGCGGGCCTTTCTCCTCGGATACCCCGGTGTGACCGCCATTCGGGAACTCCTGTTCACCTTCCTCTGTCCGGGCCGCATATGGATTGTCGCCCGGGTCGACATAGACGACAGCCTGCGCGGCGCCCAGGTCACGTCACTGGTACGCGGCATCGAGTCGGGTCTGAAGCACAGGGCGGAAGAGATCTACCGGGTCGACGTCGTGCCCATCGGCGCGGAGCGGTCGACTGTCTCAACTCATAGCAGCGCTGGCGTATCCCCGCGCCGTGCCGGATGAAAGAGCGGGCAGATGGGCATGGAGTGGAAGAACAGCACGGCGCTGGTGACTGGCGCGAGCAGCGGAATTGGCGCGGAGTTCGCCGGGCAGATGGCCGCTCGGAGCGTCAGCCTGGTGCTGGTGGCGCGCCGGGCTGACCGGCTTAAGGCGCTGCGTGGCCAGCTGCTCGAGCTTCACCCGGCGCTGCGGGTCGACGTCATGCCTGCGGACCTGGCGGCCGTCGGTGCGACAGCGGACTTGGCCGCCCAACTCCACGAGGCCGGGCTGCATATCGACGTGCTGGTCAACAGCGCCGGGGTGGGGTTCCACCGGCCCTTCGCCGATGAACCCGCGGACGAGGTCGCGGCGGAGATCCGCCTCAATTGCGGGGCTCTGGTGGATCTGACGGCGCGGTTCCTTCCCGGCATGCGTAACGCGCGGCGCGGGGTGGTCATTAATCTCGCGTCCACGGCGGCTTTTCAGCCGGTGCCGACGAAGGCGGTCTACGCTGCGACCAAGGCGTTCGTTTTGTCGTTCACCGAGCCGCTGTGGTGGGAGAGCCGCGGCTCCGGCGTCCGGGTCCTCGCGTTGTGCCCCGGGGCGACCCAGACGGAGTTCTTCGACCGGTCGAGCGCCGCGTTCATGACCCCGCGGCCGCCAGAGCCCGGCTCAGGTCGTGGCGGCCGCGCTGGCCGCGGTCGACGGCTCTTCGCCCACCGTGGTGCCCGGCGAGATGAACAGGCTGCGAACGATGGGCTACCGGATGATTCCGCGCAGCGTGATGCCCAGGCTCGCTGAGCGCACTGTCCGCTGAGGTCTTCAATTGCGAGGGTTACCAGCGATTGTCCGTTCTAGCGCCGCGCAATAGCCATTCGCCAGGTCGTCGACGTGCACGCAGCTCCAGTAGTTGCGGTCGGCGCCCATGCACCGCAGTCGGCCAAGTGTCGCCTGATCCCAGAATGCGCACGTGAACAAACTGCCGGGTCCGTATACGAATCCGGGAGCGGCCCCACCAGATCGAGGCCATTTGCCGGGCCTCGTCTCGAGTGATCGGTGCACTTTGACTTATGACACCGGGACCCTTACTTCGGGATGTCGCGCAGCCTCCGCTGGACGTCGGCCTCGACGCTGGCCTGGTCGACGCCGAGTTTCTGGCCGAGGTGGATCGACCAGGTTTCCGCGCGGATGTCGTTCTCGTAGTCGGCTTGGCTGCGCCGGTCGGCTCGCTCCTGCTGCCGGTTCTGGCTGATCAGCACGAAGGTCGACAAGAAGATCGCTTCGAGGCTGACTATCAGGGTCAGCAGCCCGAACGGGAAGGGATCGAAGATCAGGCTCTTACCGAAGACTCCTTCGTTGCACAGCAGCCAGATACCGAACCAGATGGCATGGAAGTACACGAAAGGCATTGATCCGGAGAACGCGGTCATCGCATCCGAAACCCGGCTCTGCCGGCTTACCCGGGAGTCCGATGCCTTCCGGGTCCGGGTCCGCAGCACGTGGTGATCACGCTTGCCGTTTGGCACTGATCCTCCTGGGTGACCCGTGACGCATTTTGCGCAGGCCGGGCCGAGCTAACGTCCGACCGGGTCGCCGGACCTAGGCAACCACCGTTGTCGTGCGGCGAGTGCGCCACCTGGTGTTCCTGCACGTATAGCCACGAGCGTAACTAAAGTGCCAAGAAGGTCCGGACAGGCCACCCTTGCAAGAAACCCCGCGGCGGGGACGGATCCCAGGGGGACTGCAAAACGGATGCGCGCACCTGCGGATGCTCGACTCAGTCGTCAACGGTTCGTTCCGTGCAGACCTCAACCTGCAGGACGCCCTGAAACTGCCCGCGGATTCCGCCAGGAAGCGCATAGAGGAAGCCCTCGACGATCTAGACGACGTCATCAGGGAGATCCGCGGTGCCGTATTCGCTGCCCGATCGGGTCGGCGACCCCGCTAACTGTGCGCTGCGGTGAACCTGGTCCGGCGGCCGGGGGATCGCCGTCCTCCGTGCCGCTCCTGCTGGGTGGTCCCGCCCCAGATGCCCTCCGCCTTGGCCTCGAGAGCGTAGGACAGGCAACTAGCGCGGACGGCGCAGGGGGCGCAAACTGCCTTCGCCGCTTCGATCTGGCGCTCTGCCGACTCCTTGGCTGCGACGGGAAAGAACAGTTCAGGATCCGTCTGCCGACAGGCGCCGTGCAGCATCCACCGGTGGGCGCCCAGCACGTAGAACATGGCTCGTACCTCCGGTAACGCCTCAGCTGGCTACCGGAGTCTGGAGTAGTTTGACAGTTCGATCATAACGTGGCCCAGGTGAGCCAGGGCAAGCGCCGTGGTCATGCCGTCGGTCAGGACACATCGAGGAACCGGAACTGGAAATTGGGCAGCACTACTGGTTACTTGACGGCTGGGCGAACCTGACAAAGTGGCCTCATGGACAGTCGCCACGGCCATTGTGGATACGGCGGCTGCAGGCCGGGTGTGAGATTTCTTTGTCTGGCGCCCTTCTGGTCGTGCTCCTGCCGGCCGCGAATGCAACTTCCTGGATTACGCCCTGGCGCTGTCCAAGTGCCCTGCAAGCAGATCAGCTACCGCCTGCCCCCGCCCAGGGATCCGGCGCTCGTGCGATCCGCCGTGATCACGACGTCCATCGGTGCATCCCTCAGGCCGTGGCTTTGTGGTACAGGTTCAGCGAGATGGCCAGGAAGACGACGAAGATCCCGGTGCACCAAAGGGCCGCCTGCCATAGGTCGTGGAAGACGGGGCCGCCTTCGAAGAGCGCCCGGACGGCGTTGATGGTGACGGTGGCCGGCTGATTCTGGGCAAACGGCTGCAGCCAGCCGGGCATGGTGGACACCGGCACCAGCGCGGAGCTGGCGAAAAAGAGAATGAACATGGGCAGGAGGGCGGCCATCTGAGCGGTCTGCGGGTCCTTCACCGCCAGCCCGATCGCGGCATAGACCCAGCTGAACGCATAGCCGAAGGCGACGATCAGGGCTACGCCGGCCAGGCATGCCCCGGTGTTGCTGTGGAAACGGAAGCCGACGCCGGCCCCGAGGCCGATGATAAACGCCAGCGCCAGCACGCTGCGGCATACGTCGGCCAGGGTCCGGCCGGCAAGGAACGCGGACCGGGCCATCGGCAGGCTCCGGAACCGGTCGACGATCCCGGCCTGGAGGTCCTGGGCCAGGGCGAGCGCCGTGGTCATGCCGCCGATCAGGACCGCCTCGAGGAAGATGCCGGGAACGACGTAGTTAACGTAGTTGAGCCCGGGAACGCGGATGGCTCCGCCGAGGACGTAGCGGAAGAGCAGCAGGATGATGGTGGGCTGGACGATCGACATGAACAGCAGCTGGGGTGTGCGGATGATCCGCAGCAGGTTGCGCCGGGTGATGCCCCAGATGTCGCGAACGGCGAGCCTGAGGGTCAGCGGTACGGCAGGGGCCGTCGGCGGCCTGACGGCCACATCGGTCATTGGTTTGCCTTTGGTGAGTGCGGTGGCTGGCCTGCGTCCTCGCCGGGGGTGGCCGGGTGGCCGGTGATGGCCAGGAAGACGTCGTCGAGTGAGGGCCGTCGGATTCCCAGGTCTTCCAGCTCGACGCCTGCGTCGTCGAGTGCGCGCCCGGCCGCGATGAGTACCCGGGGACCTCCTTGGACCGGGAGGGTGATGCGGTTGAGGGCGGCCTCTAGACGGGGCGGCGCGCTGGACAGGCTAGCGATGAGCGAGGCGGCCTTGTCCAGGTCGGCACGCTTGGTTACCTGTATTTCGAGCACGTTGCCGCCGAGCTGGTCCTTGAGCTCGTCGGCCGTTCCCTGGGCGGCCACGCGCCCGGCATCCAGGACGACAATGGCCTGGGCCAGGTGCTCGGCTTCTTCCATGTACTGGGTCGTGAGCAGTACCGTCGTGCCTTCAGCCACGAGGTCCTGGATGAACTGCCACAAGTCGTTTCTGGTCCGGGGGTCAAGGCCGGTGGTCGGCTCGTCGAGGAACAGCACCGGCGGGCGCCCGATGAGGCTGGCAGCTAGGTCCAGCCGTCGCCGCATGCCGCCCGAGTAGGTCTTGACCTGGTTGTCCCCGGCCCCGGTGAGCGACATGCGCTCCAGGGCGTCCTGCGCTCGGTCCCGGTACACCGCCTTGTCCAGGTGGTAGAGGAGCCCGATGAGTTCGAGGTTCTCCCGGCCGGTTAGCAGCTCATCGACGGTGGCGTACTGGCCGGCGAGCCCGATCAGCGACCGGATCGCCCGGGCGTCCTTCTGGACGTCGAGGCCCGCTACCCGGGCGCGGCCGCTGTCGGGTTTGAGGAGTGTCGTCAGCACCCGGATCAAGGTCGTCTTCCCGGCGCCGTTCGGGCCGAGGAGGGCCAGGACGTCGCCCTGCTGGACGCTGAACGACACGTCATCCAGCGCCAGTGTGCCGCCGAACCGCTTGGTCACGCCCTTAACTTCAATCGCCGCGTTCATGTTTGTTCCTGGCCGCGGATCACGACAACAGGGCAGTGCGCGTGATGCACGCAGTGCTGGCTGACCGAGCCGAGCAGTGCCCCGGCGAATCCGCCGTGCCCGCGGCTGCCCACCACCAGGAGGTCGGCGCCGCCGGAGGCATCGAGCAGCACCTGCGCGGGAAGGCCCTCGGCGACAAGGGAGCGGACCTCGACGGCGCTTCCCGGGTCGATGGCGCTGCTGATCGCGTCGGCGAGGATCTTCTCCGCGTCTGCCTGGAAGTCGAAGCTTCCCTCCGCGCCCGTCGGGGCCCATCCGTAGCCGCCGGCTTCGGCCGGGTACTCCCAGGCGGTCACGGCGTCCACTGCCGCGCCGGTGAGTGCGGCCTGCCGGATGGCCCAGCGCAGAGCGCTCATCGATGAGGGCGAGCCGTCGACCCCCGCTACGATGCGGGGGCCGGCGAGGCGTTCCTGGCCTGGCGCCTGCTGTTCCTTGTCACTGGGGGCATTAGCTGGCATCGGTGGCTCCATCTGCTGCGACGATAGGGGATGACGATGGCCTTCGCGGTGCCACCGGTTCAGCGCGGTCCCTGATCCCGCGGAGCATCTTCTGGCTCATCACGAAGCTGACCGCTTCGACGGGCTCGACCAGGAACGGTGCCCATGGCCTGGTGTAGCGGTATCTCTCCCGCAGCAGCAGCCGGGTTGTCCCGTCTGGCTGGTCGTGGATCGCCCAGGCCCAGGTGAAGTCGTAGGGAGGCGGAGTGGCCGCCAGCGGGACGCCGCCGCGGAGGACCAGCGATCGCCCCGGCTCAAGGGCGGCGACGTCTAGCCCTACCGCCGGGGCGAGCTTGATCTTGTCCCCTGTTTTGATGTCCTGCCACTCGGGGATGACGCGGTCCGCGCTGTGGATGTCACAGCCGGCCAGGTTTTCCAGGAAGTCGTAGCTGTAGAACCCGCCCCGCCCCTGTCCCAGTTGCGCGATCCAGGGCCAGACCTGGCTGGCTGAGGCGTGGACGGTGATGGCCCGGGTGGCGGTGAGGCCGGGGCTCACGACCAGGTCGTCGCCGGGCAGCGGTGCATCGCGCTCCTGGCTGGTCGCCCCCCACCGCAGCTGGCGGGACCGGGCCAGCAGCAGGTACGCGGCCACCAGGCCGATGGCGGTCACTCCAGCGGCGCAGGCCGCACGGCCTGCCTGGTCACCGCTAGGCATCGCGGCGGGTGAGGGCGACGGCAGCCAGGATGAGCGTGGCTGCCGTGTAGGCGCACAGCACGATCAGTCCTCCCGCCGGAGACAGGAGGTTGGGGAACCGGACGACGGCCGACATGGCCGCGCCTGCCGAGTTGGGGAGGTACCGGGTGATGTCGTTGTTCCACGGCGCGGGCAGCAGGGTCACCAGGCCAGGCAGGACGAGGAGCACGGCGAACAGGACGGCGACCGCGCCGGCGGTTCGCCGTATCAGGGCGCCGAGGCCCACGGCGATGGCGCCGACCAGGACGAGGTGGACCGCTCCGCCGATGACGGCCCGCAGGACCCCGGGGTCGGAGATGGACAGCCCGGCGTGCTTGGGCGCCAGCAGTGCCTGGCATATCCAGAAGGCCGCGAAGCAGGAGACGAGGCCGACGACGGCGACGACCGCGCTGAAGGTGGCTACCTTGGCGGCGAGGAGCACGGGCCGCTGAGGAGTGGCACCGAGGGTCAGCTTGATCGTTCTGGTGGAGTACTCGGAGCTCATGACGAGCACCCCGAGCACGCCGATAGACAGCTGCGCCAGGTTGAGCCCGGCGAAGCTGTAGAGCAGCGGGTCGAAGCCGTTGAGCCCGGTCAGTGTCTGGTGGTCCCAGCGGCTGACCTCGATGGCGGTGAAAAGAGGCCCGAGGCCGATGGCGAAGATGACGGTGAGCACGAGCGCCCAGATCGTGGACCGCACGGTACGGAGCTTGATCCACTCCGAGCGGACCGCGGCGGCGAAGACCCGGCGCAGGCTTGTCGGCGGGCGGGCCGCCCCGCGGACCGGGGCGAGAGCCTGACTCATGCCGGAACTTCCCTGGGTGTCGGTGTGGGGGCACGGTACTCGCCGTGCTCGTGGGTGAGCTCCATGAAGGCGTCCTCAAGCGACGCGCGCTGGGTCGTCAGCTCGTAGAGCGTAAGGCCGGCCTGCGCGGCCACAATGCCGACGTCGCGGCTTTCCATGCCGGTGACGGACAGGCCTTCGGTCCCGTCGGCGGTGACGGTGGCTCCCTTCTGGCGGAGCAGGACGGTCAGCGCGGCGGCGTCGGGGGACTGGGCGTGCACGTGGTGGCCCTCGCTGCGCTCGATGAACTCGGCGACGGTGCCGGTAGCGAGCAG
>Ga0302314_10023427_pt1 | contig 10077 bp, 1 predicted proteins | sample III_Palsa_N2_3_FD_200533 | JGI IMG/M metagenome (GOLD analysis project Ga0302314, IMG submission 200533) | Peat permafrost microbial communities from Stordalen Mire near Abisko, Sweden - III_Palsa_N2_3 | ecosystem: Environmental > Terrestrial > Soil > Palsa > Peat permafrost | place: Sweden...
GGAGATCCCGAACAGCTCGGCGTCGAAGTCGGCGGCCTCGGGCAGGAAGCTGCCGTGCCGGGTGTAGGTCTTCCCGGGGCGGTCCGGATCCGGGTCGAACAACTCCTCGATGTCCCAGCCGCGGTCCACCGGGAACTCGCTCACAGTGTCGCCCCCGGCCTCCACCAGCTGCCACAGCTTCTCCGGGGAGTCCGCGCCACCGGGCAGGCGGCAGGCCATCGCGACGATCGCGATCGGCTGCGTGGTGCTCGCCTCCAGTTCGCGCACCCGCTTCTGGTGCTGCTGGGACTCGGCGATCGCACGCTTGAGGTAGGTGCGCAGTTTCTCGTCATCGGCCATGGCCGGCGGGCTCCTTCGGGGCGGGTCGGTTCGGGGCGGAGCGCATCAGAGCGAATCCAGGTCGTTGTCCATCAGCGCGAAGAGCTCTTCGTCGGTCGCGACGTCGATGTCGATCACGCTCTCGGTGCCGCTGTCGTCGCTGCTGCCCGGGGTCGGGAGGCCTGCCGCCGCGTCCAGTTGCGACAGCAGTTCGCGCAGCCGGGCGACGATCTCGGGCCGTTCCGCGTCGTCCAGGACGGCTGCGGCGACCCTGGTCTCCAGCTGGCCGAGCGAGACGAAGGCGGAGGGCAGCGCCGACACCTCGGTGAGCGCGAGTTCCGCGTCCAGGTGGTCGGCGATGGCGACCGGCGTCGGGTGGTCGAAGACCAGGGTCGCCGACAGGGCCAGCCCGGAGGCCTCCCGCAGCCGGTTGCGCAACTCCACGGCGGTCAGCGAGTTCAGCCCGAGGTCCTTGAACGCGCCGTTCGGATCGACGGCGGTGGGCGAGCTGTGCCCGAGGACCACGGCGGTCTCGGCGAGGACCAGGTTCAGCAGCAGCACCGCCCGCTCCTCGGCGGTGGCCCCGGCCAGCTGCTCAAGCAGCTTGCTCGCGCTTGTGCCTGACGGAGCGTCAATAATGTTCTGTCCGGCCTCGGCCAGCTCCGGGCGCTCCCGGGTGACCGGCGCGCTGTCGAGCCAGTAGTGCTCGTGCTGGAAGGCGTAGCTGGGCAGCGGCACATGCCGGCGCGGGGCGGATCCGGTGCCGCCGGGCCGCCAACTGACCTGCGCGCCACGGACGAAGACCTCGGCGAGGGAGGTACGGAAGCGGGTGAGCCCGCCCTCCTCGCGGCGCAGGGTGCCGGTGACGGTCGCCCGGTGGTCGCTCTCCTCCAGCGTTCCCTGGATGGCGGTGGTGAGGACGGGGTGCGGGCTGATCTCGATGTAGGTGTGGTGTCCGGAGGCGGCCAGGGTCTCGGTTGCCTCGTGGAGGCGGACGGTCTGGCGCAGGTTGGTGTACCAGTAGGTGGCGTCGAGGGTGGTGGTGTCGATCCAGGTGTTGGTGACGGTGGAGAGCAGCGGGATGGTCGCCGCCTGCGGGGTGACCGGCGCCAGGTCGTGCAGGATCTGGTCCTGGATGCGTTCGACCTGGGCGGAGTGCGAGGCGTAGTCGACCGGGATGACCCGCACCCGGATGGCCTGCGCCTCAAGCGAGTTGACCAGTTCGGTGATGGCCTGGGTCTCGCCGGAGACGATGGTGGTGGCCGGTCCGTTGACGGCGGCGACGGAGATCCGGTCCGCCCACGGGGCCAGTCGCTGGTGGACCTGGTTGGTGGGGAGGTTGATGGAGGCCATGGTGCCGTGGCCGCTGAGGGCGTTGATGGCCTGGCTGCGGAGGGTGATGATGCGGGCGGAGTCGTTGAGGGTGAGGGCTCCGGCGATGTGGGCGGCGGCGATTTCGCCTTGGCTGTGTCCGATGACGGCGTCGGGGTGGATGCCGTGGTGCTGCCAGAGTTTGGCGAGGGAGATCATGACGGCCCACAGGGCGGGTTGGACGACGTCGACGCGGTCCAGGGTGGGCGCGTCGGGGGCTTGCCGTAGGACGTCGAGGAGGTTCCAGTCGGTGTAGGGGGCCAGGGCGTCGGCGCAGTGCTGGATGTGTTCGGCGAAGACGGCCGAGTGGGTGAGGAGTTCGGTGGCCATGGCGGGCCATTGGGAGCCCTGTCCGGGGAAGACGAAGACGGTTTTGCCGGTGGGGCGGGTGTGGCCGCGGGTGAGGCCGGGTGCGGGGTTGTCGCTGGCCAGGGCGTGCAGGGCGGTGAGGTAGTCCTCGCGGTTGTCGGCGACGATCACCGCACGCTCGTCCAACAACGCACGCGAGTGCAGCAGCGAGTGGCCGACGTCCACCGGGCTCAGGTCCGGGGCGAGTTCGAGCGCGGTGGAAAGGCGCTCCGCCTGCGCCACCAGCGCCTCGGGGGTGTGCGCGGAGAGTATCCACGGGAGCGCCGCGGCGGGCCCCGGTTCGGGCAGCGGCTGCGGCTCCGACTGCGGCTCGATGGCGGGGGCCTGCTCCAGGATGACGTGCGCGTTGGTGCCGCTGACACCGAACGCCGACACGCCCGCTCGACGCAACCCGTCCGTCTCCGGCCAGATCTGATGTTCGGTCAGGAGCTGGACGTTGCCTTCGGTCCAGTCGACGTGTGGTGAGGGCTGGTCGACGTGGAGGGTCCTGGGCAGGAGGCCGTGCTGGATCGCCTGGACCATTTTGATGACTCCGGCGACTCCGGCGGCGGCCTGGGTGTGGCCGATGTTGGACTTGAGCGAGCCCAGCCACAGCGGCCGGTCGGCGGGGCGGTCCTGGCCGTAGGTGGCGATCAGGGCCTGGGCCTCGATCGGGTCGCCCAGGGTGGTCCCGGTCCCGTGTCCCTCCACCGCGTCGATGTCGGCCGGGTTCAGCCGGGCGTTGGCCAGAGCCTGGCGGATGACCCGCTGCTGGGAGGGGCCGCTGGGGGCGGTCAGGCCGTTGGAGGCGCCGTCCTGGTTGACGGCGGTGCCGCGCACCACGGCGAGGACCGGATGGCCGAGCCGCTGGGCGTCCGAGAGCCTTTCCACCAGCAGCAGGCCCACGCCCTCCGCCCAGCCCGCACCGTCGGCGGCACCCGCGTACGCCTTGCAGCGGCCGTCCACGGACATGGCACGCTGCCTGCTGAACTCCACGAAGGTGTTGGGCGAGGACATCACCACGACGCCGCCGGCCAGGGCGAGGTCGGACTCGCCGGAGCGCAGCGACTGGGCGGCGAGGTGCAGGGCGACCAGGGAGGAGGAGCAGGCGGTGTCGACGGTGACCGCCGGGCCCTCGAAGCCGAGGGTGTAGGCGATCCGGCCGGTCGCCACGCTGCTCGCGTTGCCGATGCCGAGGTACGCCTCAAGCTCCTCGGGCGTGCGGTCCAGGCGGCTGGTGTAGTCGTGACCGGCTATCCCGGCGAAGACGCCGGTGCGGGTGCCGCGCAGGGAGGTGGGGTCGATGCCCGCGTTCTCCAGGGTCTCCCAGGCGGTTTCCAGCAGCAGGCGCTGCTGCGGGTCGGTGGCCAGTGCCTCGCGCGGTGAGATCCCGAAGAAGCCCGCGTCGAACAGTGCCGCGTCGTCCAGGAACCCGCCGTGGCGGCTGTAGGACGTGCCGGCGTGGTCCGGGTCCGGATGGAACAGCTGCTCCAGGTCCCAGCCGCGGTCGGTCGGGAACTCCGAGACCGCGTCCACGCCGCCCTCCACCAGCCGCCACAGGTCCTCCGGCGAGCGGACCCCGCCCGGGTAGCGGCAGGCCATCCCGACGATCGCCACCGCCTCCTCCGACGAACCACCCTCGACCACGGCCGGGGCCGCCGCCACGGGGCCGGACAGAGCCGGGAGCAGCACGGTGCGGAGGTACCCGACGAGATCCGCCGGGGTGGGGTAGTCGAAGGTGAGCGTGGCCGGCAGGCGCAGGCCGGTGGCCGTGTTGAGCCGGTTGCGGAGCTCGACCGCGGTCAGCGAGTCCAGTCCGAGGTCGCTGAACGCGCGCCGCGCGCCGATGGCGTCCGTCTCGGCGCTGAGGACGACCGCGACCTCCGCCCGGACCAGCTCCAGCAGGACCGCGTCGCGCGCCGGGGCGTCCAGACCGGCCAGGCGCAGTGCCAGCGGGTGCTCACCGCCCGGGGCGGTTCCGCCGGTCCCGGCGGTGCGGCGCGCGGGCCTGACCAGCCCGCGCAGCAGCGACGGCAGGGTCTCGGCGGAGGCCTGTCGGCGCAGCGCCGCCAGGTCCAGCGGGGCGGGCACCAGCACCGGCTGGTCCAGCCGCAGGGCTGTGTCGAACAGCTCCACCCCCTCGGCCGAGGACAGGGCGCGGATGCCGAAGCGGGCGGCCCGGCCCAGGTCGGCCTCGCCCAGGTGCGCGGTCATGCCGCTGGCCTGCGCCCACTGCCCCCAGGCCAGGGACTGCGCGGGCAGTCCGGCGGCGCGGCGGTGCTGGGCGAGGGCGTCCAGGAAGGTGTTGGCGGCGGCGTAGTTGGACTGCCCGGGCGCGCCGAGCACCCCGGAGACGGAGGAGAAGAGCACGAAGGCGGCGAGGTCCAGATCCCGGGTCAGCTCGTGCAGGTTCCAGGCGGCGTCCGCCTTGGGCCGCAGCACGGTGTCGAACCGCTCCGGGGTCAGCGAGGCCAGCACCCCGTCGTCCAGCACGCCCGCGGTGTGCACCACGGCGGTCAGCGGCTGCTCCGCCGGGATCCCGGCGATCAGCGCGGCCAGGAAGTCCCGGTCCGCCGCGTCCCCCGCGGCGATGGTCAACTCGGCTCCGAGCGCGGCCAGTTCCGCCTGAAGCTCGGCCGCTCCAGGGGCCTGCGGGCCACTGCGGCTGGTCAGCAGCAGGTGCTTGACGCCGTGCCGGGCAACCAGGTGCCGGGCGAGCAGCGAGCCGAGCACCCCGGTGCCGCCGGTGATCAGCACGGTTCCGGCGGGGTTCCCGCTCCAGTGGGGTGCGCCGCCGTCGGTGGCGGGCTCGGCGCGGACCAGTCGCGGCACGCTCACCGATCCTGCCCGGATCGCGAGTTGGGGCTCGTCGCGGTCGACGAGCTGAGGCAGCAGGGTTACTGATGTCTCGTCAGCGTCGGTGTCCACCAGCAGGATTCGACCGGGGTACTCCGACTGGGCCGAACGGAGCAGGCCCCACAGGGGAGCCGTGACCAGGTCCGGCGTCTCGCCGTCGGTGACCGCGACCGCCGCGCGGGTGGCCACGACCAGTCGGGTGGACTCCAGCCGGTCGTCGGTGGACCAGTTGTGCAGCAGCTCCAGCCAGCGGTGGGTGGTCGCGTGGACGGCGGGGACCGGCGCGGAGCGGTCGGCGGTCGGCGCGGTGGCGTCGACCAGCAGCAGCTCCGGTGCCGGGGTGCCCGTGTCGAGGGCGGCGGTGAGCGCGGCGAGGTCCGCGAAGGCCTGCGCCTGCTCGCTGCCCGGGAGCAGCGGCCGGGAGCCGGCACCGAGTACCGCCCAGGTCCGCGACCCGGCGGCGGCCGCCCTGTCCGCCTCGGCCGGTGGCGTCCAGGCGAGCTGGAACAGCGAGTCCTGCTGCCGGGTGGTGCGGGCGTCGCCGACCGCGCGCAGCTGCTCGGCCGAGACCGGGCGGGTGACCAGGGACTCGACGGTGACCACCGGGGCCCCGGCGCCGTCGGCGGTGTCCAGCACCAGCTCCTCCGGACCCGCGACCCGCAGCCGCACCCGCAGCGCGGCGGCGCCGGAGGCGTGCAGCCGCACCCCCCGGTAGGCGAACGGCAGCCGCTGCCGGGCCTGCGGGGAGTCCTGGAGCGCGGCGAGGTGCAGCGCGGCGTCCAGCAGCGCGGGGTGCACGCCGTAGCGGCCGGCGGCCTCCCGCTGCTCCTCGGGGAGGGCGACGTCGGCGAAGTACTCGTCGCCGAGCCGCCAGGCCGCGCGCAGCCCGAGGAAGGCGGGCCCGTACTCAAGTCCGGCCTCGGCCAGGGCGGTTCGGACGTCGTCGAGCTCGACCTCGGCGGCCCCGGCCGGCGGCCAGCTGCCGCCGAGGGCGGCTGTGGCCGCCTCCGGGGCCGAACCGGCCTGGGAGAGAACGCCGTTGGCGTGCCGGGTCCAGTCGCGGGCGTCGCCCTCGGTAGCCGCCTCGGGCCGCGAGTGGACGGTGACCGCGCGCCGTCCGGCGCTGTCCGGGGCGCCCACGGCGACCTGGAGCTGCACCGCGTCGCGCTGGTCGAGGATCAGCGGCGTCTCGATGACCAGTTCGTCGAGCACGTCGGTGCCGAGCTCGTCCCCGGCGCGGATCGCCAGCTCCACGAAGGCCGTTCCCGGGACGAGGACCGTGCCGAGGACCGCGTGGTCGGCGAGCCACGGATGCGACCGCAGCGACAGGCGGCCGGTGAACAGCGCGCCGCCCGCGTCGGCGAGGCCCACTGCCGCGCCGATCAGCGGATGGGCCGCCGGGGTCAGCCCCAGGCCCTGGGCGTCCGTGTCGGTGGACTCCGGCTGGTCCAGCCAGAAGCGGCGGCGCTGGAAGGCGTAGGTGGGCAGGTCCAGCCTGCGCGCGGGCGGGCCGCCGAGGAAGGCGGTCCAGTCGACCCGCCCGCCGTTGACGGCGACATGGGCCAGGGCGGTGACCACCGTCTCGGTCTCCGGGCGGTTCCGGCGCAGGGCGGGGACCAGCAGCGGGCCCTCGCCCTCGGGGCGCTCGCCCAGGGACTCGCGGACCATGGCGGTGAGCACGCCGTCCGGCCCGAGCTCCACGAAGGCGGTCACCCCGGCGGACTCCAACTCGCCCACCACGTCCCGGAACCGCACGGGCTCGCGGACGTGCCGGACCCAGTAGTCGGGGCTGCCCAGCTCCTCCGCCGTGGCGAGGACACCGGTCAGGTTCGACACCACCGGGATCTGCGGCGCGGCGTACGACAGCCCGGCGGCCACCTCGCGGAACTCGCCCAGCATGCCCTCCATGTGCACCGAGTGGAAGGCGTGGCTGACCCGCAGCCTGCGGGTGCGGTGGCCCTGGTCGGCGAAGTGCCCGGCCAGGTCGAGGACGGGTGCCTCGTCGCCGGAGAGCACCACGGAGGTGGGGCCGTTGACGGCGGCGATGCCGACCCGGGCGGCCAGCGGCCCCCGGTTCGCCAACTCGGCCAGTACCTCGGCCTCGGTGGCCTGGACGGCGACCATCGCGCCGCCGTCCGGCAGCGCCTGCATCAGCCGGGCGCGGGCGGCGACCAGCGCCGCCGCGTCCTGGAGCGAGAGCACGCCCGCGACATGAGCGGCCGTCAGTTCGCCGATGGAGTGGCCGGAGACGAAGTCGGGCCGTACGCCCCAGGATTCGAAGAGGCGGAACAGGGCCACCTCGACGGCGAACAGCCCGCTCTGGGTGAAGACGGTCCGGTCCAGCCGGCCGCTCTCCGCCTCGGCGAACACCACCTCGCGTACGGAGAGGTCGACATGGCCGGCGAGGTGTCGGTCCAGCTCGTCGGCCACGGCGTCGAAGGCCGCCGCGAACACCGGGTGCGCGGCGTACAACTCACGTCCCATACCGATCCGTTGGCTGCCCTGGCCGCTGAAGAGGAAGGCCAGGCCGCCGCCGGTGGCCGCCGCCGAGGCGCGTACCAGCTGCGGTGCGGACTCGCCCCTGGCCACCGCGCCGAGGGCGTCGAGCAGCCCGGCCCGGTCCCGGGCCACGACCGCGACCCGCTCCTCCAGCAGCGCCCGGGAACCGGTCAGTGCGTGGGCGATATCAGCGGGCGTCGGCTCAGTGCCGTCTGCCCCGACGAAGGCGATCAGCCGCTCGGCCTGGGCCCGGAGCGCGGTCGGGGTCCGCGCGGAGACCAGCCAGGGCAGCACCTCCGGCGCCGGGGACGCCTCGGCGGACTCCTGCTCGACCGCGGGGGCCTGCTCCAGGATCACATGCGCGTTGGTGCCGCTCGCGCCGAAGGCCGATACCCCGACCCGGCGCGGGGCGCCGGTCTCCGGCCACTGCTGAGCCTCCGTCAGAATCCTTACGCTGCCTTCGGACCAGTCGACGTGTGGTGAGGGCTGGTCGACGTGCAGGGTCCTGGGCAGGAGGCCGTGCTGGATCGCCTGGACCATCTTGATGACCCCGGCCACCCCGGCCGCCGCCTGGGTGTGCGCGATGTTGGACTTGACCGAGCCGATCCACAGCGGCCGGTCGGCGGGGCGGTTCTGGCCGTAGGCGGCGATCAGGGCCTGGGCCTCGATCGGGTCGCCCAGAGTGGTGCCGGTGCCGTGCGCCTCGACCGCGTCGATGTCGGCGGGGCTGAGCCTGGCGTTGGTCAGGGCCTGGCGGATGACCCGCTGCTGGGAGGGGCCGTTGGGGGCGGTCAGGCCGTTGGAGGCGCCGTCCTGGTTGACGGCCGAGCCGCGCACCACGGCCAGTACCCGGTGGCCGAGCCGCTGGGCGTCGGACAGCCGCTCCAGCAGCAGCAGCCCGGTGCCCTCGGCCCAGCCGGTCCCGTCGGCGGCGGCGGCGAACGCCTTGCAGCGGCCGTCCTCCGCCAGCCCGCGCAGCCGGGAGAACTCCTGGAACGCCAGCGGCGACGCCATCACGGTGACCCCGCCGGCCAGGGCCAGGTCGGACTCGCCGGAGCGCAGCGACTGGGCCGCCAGGTGCAGCGCCACCAGCGACGCCGAGCAGGCCGTGTCGACGGTGACGGCGGGGCCCTCGAAGCCGAAGGAGTACGCGATCCGGCCGGAGGCGACGCTGCTCGCGTTGCCGTTGCCGATGTAGCCGTCGACGGACGTGGGCACCTGGTTGAGCCGGGCGGCGTAGTCCTGGCCGTTCATCCCGGCGAACACGCCGGTGCGGCTGCCCTTCAGCGGCAGCGGGTCGATGCCGGCCCGCTCGAAGACCTCCCACGCGGTCTCCAGCAGCAGCCGGTGCTGCGGGTCGGTGGCCAGCGCCTCGCGGGCCGAGATCCCGAAGAAGTCCGCGTCGAAGTCGGCGACCCCGCGCACGAAGGCCCCGTTGCGGGTGTAGGACTTCCCCGGGCTGTCCGGGTCGGGGTCGTACAGCCCCTCCACGTCCCAGCCGCGGTCGGTCGGGAAGCCGCCGACGGCGTCGCCGCCCTCGGCCACCAGCTCCCAGAGCAGTTCCGGGGAGTCCAGGCCGCCGGGCAGCCGGCAGGCCATGCCGACGATGGCGATCGGCTCCTGCTGGTCCTCCTGCACCTTGTGCAGGCGCTGCTGGGTGTCGTGCAACTCAGCGGCCACCCGCTTGAGGAGGTTACGGATCTGATCGTCGCTCATATTGCTTGTCCTCTCTCGTGAGGTGAGGGGGTCAGGAGATGCCGAAGGTCTTGCCGATGAGCTCGATCAGCTCGTCGTCGGAGGTCGAGGAGTCCAACTCCTCCGCCACGCTGGGCCCGCCCGGACCGGCCGCGCCGACCGGGACGGCCGTCCAGCGGGCGACCACCTCCTGCAGCCGGGCGGTCATCGCGGACCGCTCCGAGCGGTCCGCCACCAGCGCGCCCAGCGTCGACTCCAGCCGGTCGAGCTCCGCGAGCACCGTGTCCACGCTCACCTCGGCCACCGGAGCCAACTCGGCCTGCAGGAGTTCGGCGAGGGCGGTGGGGGTGGGGTGGTCGAAGACCAGGGTGGCGGGCAGGCGCAGGCCGGTGGCGGTGTTGAGGCGGTTGCGGAACTCGACGGCGGTCAGCGAGTCGAAACCCTGGTCGCGGAACCGCTTGCCCGGCTCCACCGCGTCCGGCGACGCGTGCCCCTGCACCACCGCCGCCTGTTCGCGGACCAGGCGCAGCAGCGCGCGCCGCTGCTCGGCCGGGGAGAGGGCGGCCAACTGCCCGGCGAAGTCCGGCGCACCCGGGCGGCTGGGAGCAGCGGTGGCCGCTGCGGCGCGGCGGGCCCGCTGGACCGCCGGGAGCTCGTCGACGAGTGGGTGCGTCCGGTCCCGGAAGAGGACCGTCCAGTCGATGTCGCAGACCATCAGGTGCGATTCGTCGTCCGCCAGGACCTGACCGAGCGCGGACACCGCCAGCTCCGGCGGCAGCATGGTGAGCCCCTGCCTGCCCAGCTTCTCCTCGATTTCGGGGGCGGCGATGCCGCCGCCTGCCCAGTGTCCCCAGGCGATGGAGGTGGCGGGGAGTCCTTGGCTGCGGCGTTGGGCGGCGAGGGCGTCGAGGAAGGCGTTGCCGGGGGCGTAGTTGCCCTGTCCGGCGACGCCGCAGACCCCGGCGACGGAGGAGAAGAGAACGAAGGCGT
>Ga0302314_10023429_pt1 | contig 10077 bp, 7 predicted proteins | sample III_Palsa_N2_3_FD_200533 | JGI IMG/M metagenome (GOLD analysis project Ga0302314, IMG submission 200533) | Peat permafrost microbial communities from Stordalen Mire near Abisko, Sweden - III_Palsa_N2_3 | ecosystem: Environmental > Terrestrial > Soil > Palsa > Peat permafrost | place: Sweden...
GTCCTCACCGAAGAACAAAGCATGCTGCGCGATTCCGCGCGCACCTGGACCCAGGAAAAATCCCCCGTCTCCGCCTTCCGCAAGGTTCGCGACAGCGGCCTGCCGTTGAGTTACGACCCCGCCGCCTTCGCCGAGATGGCGGAGATGGGCTGGACCGGGGTCATCATCCCCGAGGAATACGGCGGCTCCGACTTCGGCTATCTGGGCCTGGGCCTGATCCTCGAGGAAACCGGCCGCACGCTCACCGCCTCGCCGATCCTCGCCAGCGCCCTGGCGGCGGCGAGCGCCATCGTCCTGGGCGGAACCGACGCCCAGAAGCAGGCGTGGCTCCCCAACATCGCCGCCGGCCTGGTGGTCGGCACGCTCGCCGTGGACGAAGGGCCCCATCACACGCCGAACAAGGTCGCGGTCTCGGCGGCGAAGTCCGGTGCCGGTTACACCCTCACCGGGACCAAGACCTTCGTGCTCGAAGGCATGGCGGCTGGCCTGTTCGTGGTCTCGGCGCGCACGTCGGGCGAGACGGGCGACAAGGCCGGGATCACCCTCTTCCTGGTTCCGGCCGACGCCAAGGGCATCGCGCGCAAAGCGCTCAAGCTGGCCGACTCGCGGGGCGCGGCGATCGTCGAGTTCAAGGACGTCGAGGCCGGCGCCGATGCTGTGCTGGGCGTGGAGGGCGCTGGCTACGACCTCCTGGAAAAGGTGCTCGACCGCGCCCGCGCGGGTCTCGCCGCCGAGATGCTGGGCTCGGCCGTGCAGGCGTTCGAGACCACCCTCGACTACCTGAAGACCCGCGTTCAGTTCGGCCAGGTGATCGGCTCGTTCCAGGCCCTGCAACACCGTGCGGCCAAGATGTTCACCGATCTCGAACTGGCCCGCTCCTGCGTCGAGGCCGCGCTCACCGCCATCGACAACGACTCGCCGGACGTGCCGGAATTGGTGTCGCTGGCCAAGGCCAAGATGGGCGACACGCTCCATCTGGTCTCCAATGAGATGGTCCAGATGCACGGCGGCATCGGCATGACCGACGCCCACGACGCCGGTCTCTATCTCAAGCGCGCCCGCGCCCAGGAAACCGCCTTCGGCGGCCAAGCCTACCACCGCGATCGCTACGCGAGGCTACAGGGGTACTGACGATCCTCCCTCCCCTTCATTCCCCTTCAACGGGAGGAGGAAGGCGTGCAACCCGCCCCTCGCCCAAACAGAAGGGGAGGGAGGCGTCTCCGTCTCGCCCTACGCCGCCATGAGTTCGTACACCGTGCGCGTCATCGACTCGGGCGAATAGGGCTTGGGCAGGAAGGCGCCGTCGGGAAGGTCGGCGCGGTCGGGGCGGACGTGGCCGGAGGTCAGCAGCACGTGGATCGCCGGCCTCGACCGTCGGATCCGGCGCGCCAGTTCGATCCCGTCCAGCTCGCCCGGCATGTTGATGTCGGTGAACAGCAGGTCGATGTCTGACCGGTGCGCGAGCACGTCGAGGGCCTGGCCGGCATCGGCCGCCTCGACCACCTCAAATCCCGCGGTCCGCAAGATCTCGGCTGCGTCCAGGCGCACGAGGCACTCGTCCTCCACCACGAGGATGGTTCCAAGATGGCTGGGGGCAGTCATTACCGCTTAATCCGCACTGAGGCGGAAAGTTCCACTTTCCAGACTTAACTGGAAACGGCTCAACATCCGTTAATATTCATGACAAAGCTTTAATCTCACGCCAGCGCCACAGTATCAGGCCGGCGCACGCGCGGCGATGGAACGTCCCGAGGCAAGGCGTCGTTAGCGTGAGCGGGCGCCGCCGCGAGGTCCGGGAGACGGCCATGATCCGAAGCTTCCTCTATGATGCGCAGGGCCGGGACCGCGAGATCCCGTTCGCCTCCGCTCCACCCGCGGACCTCGCCGAGCATCACATCCTGTGGGTCGACGTCACCGATCAAGACGCCGGCGAGCTAGTGCGCGTGCGGGAGCTCTTCGGACTGAGCAGTCAGTGCATGGCGGCGCTCACACGCTCGGCGACCACCTTCGCCCTCGACAACTACGCGCACTACTTCCACTTTAACGTTCCGGCAGTGAAGCGGCCAGGGCCGGACCCCAAGGGTCTGCCCCGCTCGGCCGGGCGTGTGCGCCTCGATTTCGTTGTGGCGGCGCAGTGGCTGATCACCGTCCATGCCGAGGAGCTCGACTTCCTTCGCCAGTTCCGCGAGCAGGACAAGGCCGAGACGATGATCGGCGCGCTCACCGGCCCACAAGTTGCTGCTTCCCTGCTGGACTGGCATCTCGAGGCCTATATGGGCGCGCTGGAGGATGTGGAGGCCTTCGCCAGCGCACTCGACGTGCGCCTACTCGGTCGGCCGCGGGTGAGGGAATCGCTGCTCTCCGATATCGTGCTCGGCCGCCGCTATGTCGCGAGCCTGCGCCGCCTGCTCGGGCCCCAGCGCTCGGTGTTCTACGGCGTCTCCAGGCCCGACTTCAGTCAAGTGGCCGGCACCGAGGCGGCGGTCCACTACATGGCGCTGGAGCGTCGGTTCGAGCGAACCCTCGACGCCGTCGATCACGGGCGCGAGGTGATGCAGAGCTCGTTCGAACTGTTCACCACCCGCACCGCCGAGACCACCAACAGGCTGATCCGGCGCCTGACGTTCCTCAGCGTGCTGCTGGGGGCGATCGCCGCTCTTGCAGACATCCTCGGCATGAACTTCAAGCCGCCCTTCGCCCAGGGTGGCGAGGCCTTCTGGGCTGTGCTGGCGCTGTTCGGCGTCCTGACCGTGGCCGGTGTGATGATCGGGCGAATTCGCAAGTGGATTTGAGCCCAGGCCGCGCTAGGAAGGTGACAGTCCAAACGCCGCCTTGAGCCCGCATGACCCGCCTCCTCATCTACGAGCCCTCGTATCGCCGCGTCGAGCGCGAACTGGCGGCGCACGCCGCCGACCTCGAGGTCGTGGTGATGAACAGGTCCGGCGTGTTCACGCTCGCCGGCGCGCCGGTGGCTGCGGAGGACGCGCGGCTGGATATCGCCTGGGCTAGCGGCGATCTCTACCTCGCGCCGGCGGCGCGCGGTTTCATGGGCGCGGTCCTGGGCTCTCCGGACTTCAAGTGGGTTCAGAGCGCCGCGGCGGGCTTCGACAACCCGGTGTTCGTCCGCGTTGTCGCCAAGGGCGCACGCCTCACCATCAGCCACGGCCAGGCGGTGGGCATGGCCGACTATGTGCTCGCCGGCGTGCTCGACGCCTTCCAGCGCGGCCCCGAGCGGAGAGCGGCCCAGGCGGCGGCGGAATGGCGCGAGTTTCCTTTCCGCGAGATCCTCGACTCGACCTGGCTGATCATCGGCTTCGGCGCGATCGGCCAGGGGGTTGCGGTCCGCGCCCGGGCCTTCGGCGCCCACATCATCGGCGTGAGGCGAATCCAGGCCGCCGACCCGCTGGCCGACGAAATGGCGCCCCGCGAGGCGCTGGGCGAGTTGCTGCCCCGCGCGGACGTGGTGGTGCTGTGCGCACCGCTCAGCCCAGCGACCCGGCACATGGCCGACGCCGCCTTCTTCGCGGCCATGAAGGCCGGGTCGGTGCTGGTGAACGTCGGCCGCGGCGCTCTGGTCGACGAGCCGGCGCTGATCGAGGCGCTGGGGCGGGGCGTGCCGGCGCACGCGGTGCTCGACGTCTTCGAAACCGAGCCGCTTCCGGCTGCGAGTTTGCTCTGGGGCCATCCGCGCGTCAGCGTCACGGCCCACAGTTCCGGCGTCACCGGCGCCCAGGACGAGCGCAATCGCCTGCTCTTCCTGGACAACCTCGCCCGGTATCTCGCCGGGCGTCCGCTGTTGAACGAGGCCGACTCGCGGGATGTTCTGGGCGAAGGCTGAAAGAGGGTTCGACGCCAAGACACCAGGTTCGCCAAGGAGAACAGAAATTACTGAAAGTGCTGCTCCGTGTACGGCATTATCATTCAAATGACGCGGTCTCCGCCAGAAATATCGACTTCTTATCCTTATTGTCTTGGTGTTCATCTTCCCCTTCCCTTCAACCAATCGCACGCTTGCCAGTTGACAACCGCCCGAAATCGGCGCGATCCTTCGCCGTCTTCACGCGCCGATTGGGAGCTGGCGATGAATACGAAGTGGTTGGCTGCGGCGGCAGGTCTCGTGGCGCTCGCCGGCGGGGCCCACGCGTCGGTGACGGTGTTCGGCAATGGACTGGCCAAGACATGTTATGACAGCGCCGAGGCTGGCCGGTCCGATGCCGCAGCCGAAGCGCAGTGCACGCAGGCGTTGGACGGCGATGCGCTGGTGGCCGACGATCGCGCCGGCACGTTCGTCAACCGCGGCATCATGAAGCTGCGACGCGGCGAATATGAGCCCGCGCACGCCGACTTCAACGCCGCGATCGCGCTCGCGCCCAAGATCGGGGAGGCGTGGGTCAACCGCGGGGCCATGTTCGTGGGTGAGAAGCAATACAGCGCCGGCTTGGCGGACATCACCAAGGGCCTGGCGCTCGGTGTCAAGCAGCCGGAGAAGGCCTACTTCGACCGGGCCCTGGCCTACGAGGGTCTCGACGACGAGAAGTCGGCCTATTTCGACTATCAGCAGGCCGTGACCCTCAAGCCCGACTGGCCGCTCCCGCAGCGCGAACTCCTCCGCTTCACGGTGACACATCGGTGAACTCACCCTCCCTCCCCTTCGTGGGGAGGGACAGACGGCGAATCCGTCAGGGTGGGGCTCTGCGAGGATGATTGCGGCCCTCGCGCCCCACCCGCCCCGCTTCGCGGGGCCGCCCTCCGCATGAGGGGCCCCCATGAGGGGAAGGAGGTTTCGGGGCGGGAGCTTGACCCGCGCGCCGAGGGGCGTAGGGTCGGCCCCATTCTCCGGGGTGTCCCGCTCGATGGACTGAGAGGCCGCTGAGGCGGCGACCCGCCGAACCTGATCCGGGTCATGCCGGCGGAGGGAGGGAGCCTGGACGGGAGTGGCCCGTCCGACAGCCCGCGCCGCGTGGCCTCGCAATGCCAAGAGGCCCGCCATGAATATCGAGACCCCCATCGCCGCCGCCATCCCCACCGGAGAGCGCCCCGGCTCGCGCAAGGTCTATCAGGAAGGCGTGCTGCACCCCTGTCTGCGCGTGCCTTTCCGCGAGGTTGCGGTCCACCCTTCGGCCGGCGAACCGCCGGTCACCCTCTATGATCCCTCCGGCCCTTACACCGATCCTGCGGCCAGCATTGACATCGCCAAGGGCCTGGAGCGGCCGCGCGAAGCTTGGGTCCTGGCCCGCGGCGATGCGGAGGCGGTGGCCCCGCGGCCGGTGCGGCCCGAGGACAACGGCCACGCCCGCGGACGCCACCTCGCCCCGCAGTTCCACTACGACCGCAAGCCGCTGAAAGCCAAGGCCGGCGCCGCGGTCACCCAGCTCGAATACGCCCGCGCCGGCGTCATCACGGCCGAGATGGAATATGTCGCCATCCGTGAGAACCTGCGCCGGGCCGAGAGCGATCCCATCATCCGCGACGGCGAGGACTTCGGCGCCGAGATCCCCGACTTCATGACCCCCGAGTTCGTGCGCAGCGAAGTGGCGCGCGGCCGGGCTATCATCCCGGCCAACATCAACCACGGCGAACTGGAGCCGATGGCCATCGGCCGCAATTTCCTGGTCAAGATCAACGCCAACATCGGCAACTCCGCCGTCCTCTCTGCGGTGGAAGACGAGGTCGACAAGATGGTGTGGGCGATCCGCTGGGGCGCCGACACGATCATGGACCTCTCCACCGGGCGCAACATCCACAACATTCGCGAGTGGATCATCCGCAATTGCCCGACGCCGCTCGGCACCGTTCCCATCTATCAGGCGCTGGAGAAGGTCGGCGGCGTCGCCGAGGATCTCACCTGGGAGGTGTTCCGCGACACGCTGATCGAGCAGGCCGAGCAGGGCGTGGACTATTTCACCATCCACGCCGGTGTGCGGCTGCCGTTCGTGCCGCTCACGGCCAGGCGCGTCACCGGGATCGTCTCGCGCGGCGGCTCGATCATGGCCAAGTGGTGTCTGGCCCACCACCGAGAGAGCTTCCTGTACGATCATTTCGAGGACATCTGCGCCATCATGCGCGCCTACGATGTGTCGTTCTCTTTGGGCGACGGCCTGCGCCCCGGCTGCATCGCCGACGCCAACGACGCCGCGCAGTTTGCCGAACTGGAGACCCTGGGCGAACTCACCAAGGTGGCCTGGAAGCATGGCGTTCAGGTCATGATCGAAGGCCCGGGCCACGTGCCCATGCACAAGATCAAGGCCAACATGGAAAAGCAGCTGAAGGCCTGCCACGAGGCGCCGTTCTACACCCTTGGACCGCTGACCACCGACGTCGCGCCGGGCTACGACCACATCACCTCGGCCATCGGCGCGGCCATGATCGGTTGGTTCGGCACGGCCATGCTCTGCTACGTGACGCCCAAGGAGCATCTGGGCCTGCCCGACCGCGAGGACGTCAAACAGGGGGTGATCGCCTACAAGATCGCCGCCCACGCCGCCGACCTTGCCAAGGGACATCCGTCCGCCCGAACCTGGGACGATGCCCTCTCCCGCGCCCGCTTCGAATTCCGCTGGGAAGATCAGTTCAACCTGGGCCTGGACCCCGAGACCGCGCGCGAGTTCCACGACGAGTCCCTGCCCAAGGAGGCGCACAAGACCGCGCACTTCTGTTCTATGTGCGGCCCCAAGTTCTGCTCGATGAAGATCAGCCAGGAGATCCGCGACTCCGCCGCCGCCCAGAACGACGTCGCGCAGGCCGGCATGGCCCAGATGGCCGAGAAGTTCCGCGAGGGCGGCGGCGAGATCTACGTCGAGGCGAAGGGGTAGGAAGGAAGAAATTCACCACGAAGACGCGAAGGGCACGAAGAGGTCACAAGTAGGACTTTCGCGCTCCGCGCGAAGGGCAATCCAGCTCCTTCGGGCCTTTCTTCGTGTCTTCGTGGTGAAATCTTTCTTTGAACGTTCGGGCCTCCCAGCACACGTCCAGGCGGAGGGTTGATGAGCCGTGAGCGTCCATCGACGGGCGATCAGACCACAGGGAGCACCTTCGACGCCGTGGCCTGGGACGAGGCGGATCTCGCCGACGCGGTGTTCGTGGACTGCGGGTTCACCGACGCGGCGTTCTCCAGCGCCAACCTGGCCGGGTCTCGGTTCCAAAGGTGCCGTTTCGCGCGGCCAACCTTTGCCCACGCCGATCTGCGCGAGGCGCGGTTCGAAGACTGTATTCTCTCCGATGCCGCGACGCAGCAGGGCGCGAACTTCGCCTTCGCCCGGCTCGATGAGTCGCAGTTCGAGCGCTGCGACCTGACCCACGCACGTTTCGAGGCCGCCGACCTCTACGCCGCGGCCTTCACTGATTGCCGGCTGCTGGGCGCCCGGTTCCCCCGCGCGCGCTTCCACCGGGCTTTCGGCCGCCGTCATCTGCGCGCCGCCGTGGAGTTCCACGACTGCGACCTGACCCTCGCCGATCTCTCGGCGGTCTCGCTGCCCGGCTGCGACCTCGCCCGCAGCATCCTGCGCGAGGCCGACCTCTCCGGCGCCGATCTCGAGGGTGCGATCCTCACCGGCGCAGATCTCTTCCAGGCCAGCCTCGACGGCGCGCGTCTGGCCGGCGCCGATCTGCGCGGCGCCGAGGTCAGCGGTCTCGATCTGAGGCGGCTGGCCAGCTACGAACACTTGAGGATCCGCGCCGACCAGCAGTACCGCCTCCTGGACGCCATGGGACTGGACGTCCATCCGGACTGACCCGCGCCATAGGAGCAACGATGAGCCTCTTGGCCACGCCAAGGCGCGAGTGGCGTTATCTGACCGGTCTTGTCCGCACGCTGATGCGCGTGCGGTCGATCGCGGCCACGTCCGCCAACCTCGCCTGCGACGACCTCGAGGCCGCCGTCGACCGCTGGCGCGAGCGCGCCGCGATCCGCTTTGAAGGCCAGAGCCTCACCTACGGCGCGCTCGACGCCATGGCCAACCGCTATGCGCGCTGGGCGCTCGACCAGCGCCTGGCCCCCGGCGCGTGCGTCACCATCCTGCTCCCCAACCGGCTCGAGTACCTGCCGCTGTGGTTCGGCCTCACCAAGGTCGGCGTGGTCGGCGCGCTGATCAACAACCAGCTGGCCGGCGAAGCCCTGGCCCATTGCCTGGACGTGTCGGGCGCCAGCCATTGCATCACCGATCCGTCCACCGCCGATGCCTACGGGGCGGCGCGGCCGCTGATGGCCCGCTCGATGCGCGAGTGGACCCTGGGGCCGCCGGCCAACGACCGCAGCAGTCTGGCCGAAGCCACCCGCGGGCTCAGTTCCGTGCGGCCGGACCGCACCGCGCGCGCCGGTCTCACGGCCAAGGACACCGCGCTCCTGATCTATACCAGCGGCACCACGGGCCTGCCCAAGGCCGCGCGAATCACCCACATGCGCGCGCAGCTGTACATGCGCGGCTTTGCCGGCTCCACCGGCGCGAAGGCCAGCGACCGCGTCTACAACACCCTACCGCTCTATCACGCCACCGGGGGCTTGTGCGCCATGGGCGCGGCCCTGCTCAACGGCGCCTGCGTCTGCCTGCGCGCCAGCTTCTCGGCCACCCATTTCTGGAGCGAGGTGGTTTCGGAAGGGGCGACCATGTTCGTCTACATCGGCGAGCTTTGCCGCTATCTGGTCAACCAGCCGGTCTCGCCCACCGAGCGCGACCACAAGCTGCGCCTGGCGTTCGGCAATGGCCTCGGCCGCGATGTCTGGGGCGCGCTGGAAGACCGCTTCGGCGTGCCGCGCATCCTAGAGTTCTACGGCGCCACCGAGGGCAATGTCTCGCTGTTCAACTTCGACGGCAAGCGCGGCGCCCTGGGCCGGGTCGCGCCGTACCTGAGATCCCTGTTCAATGTCGAGCTCGCCTGTTTCGACGTGGAGAAGGCTGCGCCGGTGCGCGGCGCCGACGGCTTCTGCATCCGCGCCCCTGCCGGTGAGCCCGGGGAGTGCCTGGGCCGAATCGGCGCCGGCGCACGCGGCGAGTTCGCGGGCTACGTCGATCGCACAGCCAGTGAGACGAAGGTGCTGCGCGGCGCCTTCCGCACCGGCGACGCCTGGTTCCGCACCGGCGATCTGATGACCCGCGACCGGGACGGCTACTTCTATTTCGTCGACCGCGTCGGCGACACCTTCCGCTGGAAGGGCGAGAACGTCTCGACCCGCGAGGTGGCCGACGCCCTGCTGACCGCGCCCGGCGTCAAGGAGGCCAACGTCTATGGCGTTACCGTCGCCCATCACGACGGCCGCGCCGGCATGGCCGCCCTGGTGGTGGACGACGGCTTCGACTTCGCCGTGTTGCGCCAGCGGATCGAGACCTCGCTGCCGCCCTACGCCCAGCCACTGTTCCTGCGCCTGGCGCCCAGCCTCGCCACCACCGGCACCTTCAAGCCGCGCAAGCTCGATCTCGTGAACGACGGCTTCGATCCCAACAGGGTGGAGGGGGCCCTCTACTTCCACGACCGCGCCCAGGGCTTCATCCCGCTCACCCCCGACCTCTACGCCCGCATCGTCTCAGGGGAGGAGAGGGTGTGAATCGCAACGCCCAAGTCCTCCCTCCCCTTCATGGCCCTTCATGGGGAGGGACAGGCGGCGAAGCCGCCAGGTGGGGCTCCGCGAGGTTGAGCACGGCTCCCGCACCCCACCCGGCCCCTTTGGGCCACCCTCCCCATGAAGGGGAGGGAGGCTAGCTCACCCGCTTTCGCCTATATTCCCGCTGATGTCCGACGTTGAGTCTCCACCGCTGACCGGGGCTGCGCTGATCAAGGATCAGGTGCGACGGCTGCCCGACAGTCCCGGCGTCTACCGCATGTTCGGCGACGGCGGCGAAGCCCTCTACGTCGGCAAGGCGCGGTCGCTGAAGAAGCGCGTCATCCAGTACGCCCAGGGCCGCTTCCACACCCAGCGCATCGCGCTGATGGTCGATCTGACCCGGTCGATGGAATTCACCACCACCCGCACCGAGACCGACGCCCTGCTGCTCGAGATCAACCTGATCAAGCAGCTCAAGCCCCGCTTCAACGTGCTGCTGCGCGACGACAAGAGCTTCCCCGAGATCGTCATCCGCCGTGAGC
>Ga0302314_10023432_pt1 | contig 10076 bp, 8 predicted proteins | sample III_Palsa_N2_3_FD_200533 | JGI IMG/M metagenome (GOLD analysis project Ga0302314, IMG submission 200533) | Peat permafrost microbial communities from Stordalen Mire near Abisko, Sweden - III_Palsa_N2_3 | ecosystem: Environmental > Terrestrial > Soil > Palsa > Peat permafrost | place: Sweden...
ACGTCTCGATCAGCCTCTCCGACCTGCACACCCCGTGGGAGGTGATCGAGCGCCGGGTCCGCGCCGCCGCCTCCGCCGACCTGGTGGTGACCTTCTACAACCCGCGCAGCCGGGGCCGCGACTGGCAGCTGCCGAAGGCGCTGACGCTGCTCGCGGAGCACCGCGACCCGGCCACCACCCCGGTCGGCGTCGCCCACTCGGTCTCCCGGCCGGACGAGTGGCACACGGTCACCACCCTGGCCGGGATCGATGTCACGACTGTCGACATGACGACCGTGGTGGTCGTCGGCAACACCGCCTCGCGGACGGTCGCGGGCCGGATGGTCACCCCGCGCGGCTACCGCTGGCAGGAATGATGAGGGATCCCATGACTCCACCGACGCCACGCCAGGTCCACCCCATCGAGCGCGAGTCCTACCGGCGGCTGCGCTCCCGGGTGGACACCAGCGGCATGTCGCCGCTGCGCCGGGCGGTCGCCGAGCGGGTGGTCCACTCCAGCGCCGACCTCGGCTACCTGGACGACCTGGTGCTCCCCGAGGAGGCGGTGCTGCGCGCCGCCGCCGACGCGCTGGCCGGGGGCGCGCCGCTGGTCGCGGACGTGCAGATGGTCGCCGCCGGGATCACCGCGCGCCGCGCGCTGTGCCGGGTCCGGGAGGCCAAGGGCGACCCGGCGACCGGGCTGACCCGCTCCGCCGCCGCCGTCCGGCTGGCGCTGGCGGAGGTCGGGCCGGGCGCGGTCTGGGTGGTCGGCTGCGCGCCCACCGCACTGGAGGAGCTGCTGCGGCTGGACGCCCGGCCGGTGCTGGTGATCGGGCTGCCGGTGGGCTTCGTCGGCGCGGCCGAGTCCAAGGCGGCGCTGCGCGCCTCCGGGCTGCCGGCGGTCAGCAACATCTCCGAGAAGGGCGGTTCGGCGGTCGCCGCCGCCGCCGCCAACGCCCTGCTCTACCCAGACCTGTACACCGATCCCGACCTGTACACCGACCCGCAGTTCGCGTCCGCCGAGGAGACCCCGTGACCAATCCCCTTTCGCCGCCCGCCCTTCTGGTCGTCGGCCACGGCACGCGGGACGACGAGGGCGCGGAGGCGTTCCGCGCGTTCGTCGCCGGGCTGCGCGACCGGCTGCCGGACACCCCGGTCGGCGGCGGCTTCATCGAGCTGTCCCCGCCGCCGCTGGCCGACGCCGTCAGCGAGCTGGTCGAGGCGGGGGCGACCCGGTTCGCCGCCGTCCCGCTGGTACTGGTCTCGGCCGGGCACGCCAAGGGCGACATACCGGCCGCGCTGGCCCGCGAGCGCGAGCGCCACCCCGGCACCAGCTTCGGCTACGGGCGTCCGCTGGGCCCGCACCCGGCGCTGCTGACCGTGCTTGAGCGGCGCCTGGACGAGGTGCTGCCGCCCGAACTGCGGGCCGGGACGACGGTGCTGCTGGTCGGCCGGGGCTCGACCGACCCGGACGCCAACGCCGAGGTCGCCAAGGTGGCCCGGCTGCTGTGGGAGGGCCGGGGCCTGGCCGGGGTGGAGACCGCCTTCGTGTCGCTGGCCGCGCCGGACGTCCCCTCGGGCCTGGAGCGCTGCCGACTGCTCGGCGCCGAGCGGGTGGTAGTCCTGCCGTACTTCCTGTTCGCCGGGATCCTGCCGACCCGGGTCCGGCAGCAGGCCACCGACTGGGCCGACGGGCACCCCGGCGTCGACGTCCGGGTGGCCGGGGTGATGGGCGCCACCGACGAGCTGGCCGACCTGGTGATCGAGCGCTACCGCGAGGCCCTGGCCGGGGACCTGCGGATGAACTGCGACACCTGCGTGTACCGGATCGCCATGCCGGGCTTCGAGGACCGGGTCGGCGCCGAGCAGCGCCCGCACCACCACCCGGACGACCCCTCGCACAGCCACGGCCCGCACAGCCACGCGCACTGACGCCCATGCCTGCCGACTCCCTGCCAGGGTCCGCCGACATCCCGCCGCCCGGCCCGGACCTGCGGCACCACGGCGATCGCGAGGTCGGCGGCGGCCTGGTGGACCTCGCCGTCAACGTCCGCGCCGGGACGCCGCCGGCCTGGCTGCGGGAACGGCTCGCGGCCACCCTGGGCGGCCTGGCCGCCTACCCCGACGGCCGGGCCGCCCGCGCGGCGGTGGCCCGCCGCCACCGCCGGGACCCGGCCGAGGTGCTGCTCACGGCGGGCGCGGCCGAGGCGTTCGTCCTGCTGGCGCGCGCCCTGCGGCCGCGCCACGCGCTGGTGGTCCACCCGCAGTTCACCGAGCCCGAGGCGGCCCTGCGGGACGCCGGGCACCCGGTGGAACGGCTGCTGCTGCGCCCGGAGCAGGGCTTCCGGCTGGATCCGGCGCAGGTGCCGGAGGAGGCCGACCTGGTGGTGGTCGGCAACCCGACCAACCCGACCTCGGTGCTGCACCCGGCCGCCGACCTGACCGCGCTGGCCCGCCCCGGCCGCACCCTGGTGGTGGACGAGGCGTTCGCGGACACCGTCCCCGGCGAGCCGGAGAGCCTGGCCGGGCGGGCCGGGGTGCCCGGGCTGGTGGTGCTGCGCAGCCTCACCAAGACCTGGGGGCTGGCCGGGCTGCGAATCGGCTACCTGCTGGCCGCGCCGGAGACGGTGGCGCTGCTGGCGGCGGCGCAGCCGCTGTGGCCGGTTTCCACCCCGGCGCTGGTGGCGGCCGAGGCGTGCAGCAGTCCGGCGGCGCTGGCGGAGGAGGCCGCCGCCGCCGTCAGCACCGCCGCGAACCGGGCGCACCTGCTGCGCGGCCTGGCCCGGATCCCCGGGGTCGCGGTGCACGGCGAGCCCGCCGCGTCCTTCGTGCTGATCCGGCTGGCGGGCGCGGACGCGGTCCGCGAGCGGCTGCGGGCACTGGGTTTCGCCGTCCGCCGGGGCGACACCTTCCCTGGTCTGGGCGCCGACTGGCTACGGATCGCGGTCCGCGACCGGGAGACCACCGACGCCTTCCTGAAGGCACTGGAGAGTGCACAGTCTCATTCATATATCTGAACATCGTCCAGACTCTTGACTAGCAGCCCTCCTGGGCCGTGTCATGTCCTCACATCAATCGACATGCCCGCGCAGCGATTTGAGGACGGACGCCATGGACGACAGCACCCCGCTCACCACCCCGGTGCACCGCCGCCACCTGCTCGGAGCAGGCGCGGCGGTCACCGGAGCAGCCGTGCTCGGCGGCCTCGCGGGCGGCGGCACCGCCCGGGCCGCCGCCCCGACCGGTCCGCCGAAGGCCGCCGCCGCCCGGACCGCCACCGCTCCGAGCGCTCCCGACGCGTTCGACCAGCTGCGGGCCACCTGGGCGGACATCCTCACCGGCGGCGGCGCGGTCGACCCGGCCGACCCGGACTACGCCGCCGCCATCCGCTACCTCGACGGCCTGATAGCCGCCGACACCGCGCTCTACGACACCTCGGCCGCGCCCGCCTCGGTCTACACCGACCTGCCGTTCGTCCGGATCGAGAACATCAGCCTCAGCTACGGCCGGCTCCTCAACACCGCGCTGGCCTGGGCCACTCCGGGCTCGGCGCACCACCAGGACCCGGCCACGCTGACGGCAGTCCTCTCCTCGCTGGCCCTGATCGGCCGCGACTACTACAACGCGGGCGCCCCGCAGGTCGGCAACTGGTACCACTGGGAGATCGCCGCCCCGCAGGACCTGGTGAACATCTGCGCCCTGCTCGGCGACGCCCTGCCCGCCACCGACCTGGCCGGCTATCTGGCCACGGTCGCGGTCTTCTCGCCGGACCCGACCCTGCAGCAGGGCACCGTGGTCACCACCGGGGCCAACCGCACCGACATGAGCCAGATCGTGATCCTGCGCGGGATCCTCGGCAAGGACCCGGCGCTGATCGCCCGCGGCCGGGACGCCCTGTCCGGCGCCTTCCCCTATGTCACCACCTCGGACGGCTTCTACCGCGACGGCGGCTTCATCCAGCACACCGTCATCCCCTACAACGGCCACTACGCCTATGTGGTGCTGGGCGACATCAGCCAGCTGCTGGTGCTGCTGAGCGGCAGCGCCTGGCCGATCACCGACCCGAACCTGTCGGTGGTGCTGGACGCGGTCGACCTCACCTACGCGCCCTTCATGCAGGACGGGCTGGTGATGGACGTGGTCCGGGGCCGGTTCCTGTCCCGGCAGGGCGAGAGCGACCACGACGCCGGGCACTTCATCACCGAGGCGATCGCCCGGATCGTCCCGTTCGGCTCGCGCGACCAGCAGCGGCGCTGGAAGTCGCAGATCAAGGGCTGGGTGCGGCGCGAGACCTTCGCCCGGATCTCGGCCACCGCCACCCCGGAGCGGGTGGCGCTGCTGAAGACCGTGCTGGACGACCACCGGGTACCGGCGGCCGCGGCCCCGGTCGGGCACCTGCAGCAGCCCTCGGTGGAACGGGCGGTGCACCGCCGCCCCGGCTGGGCCTGGACGGTCGGCCTGTCCAGCAGCCGGATCGCCCGGCTGGAGGCCATCAACGGCGAGAACCAGAACGGGTGGCACACCGGGGACGGCGCCACCTACCTCTACAACTCCGACAACGGCCAGTACACCGACGACTTCTGGCCCACCGTCGACGCCACCCGGCTGCCCGGCGTGACCGCCGACACCCTGCCGCTGGCCCCCGGCGCGGGCAGCGACTCGCTGCCGCCGACCACCTGGTCCGGCGGCGCGGTACTGGACGCCCGCTGGGGCGCGCTGGGTCTCGACCTGGTCCCCTACGGCTCCCCGCTGCGGGCCAGGAAGTCCTGGTTCTGCCTGGACGACGGCGTGGTGGCACTCGGCGCGGGGATCACCGGCAGCAGCGGCCACACCGTGGAGACCACCCTGGAGAACCGCAGCCTGCACCGGTCCGGACGCAACGCGCTGACCGTCGACGGGCAGCGGCAGCCGGTCACCGACGGCTGGAACTCCGCCTTCGCCGGGGCCGGCTGGGCGCATCTGGAGGGCGTCGGCGGCTATGTCCTGCCGTCCGGGGCGGCGGGCACGGCGGTACTGCGGGCGCTGCGCGAGCAGCGGACCGGGAGCTGGGCCGCGATCGACAGCGGCCCCAGCACCGCGGGTTCACCGGCCCCCTGCAGCAACACCTTTGTCACGCTCTGGCTCGACCACGGCGTCGACCCGGTCGGCGGCAGCTATGTCTACCTGCTGCTGCCGGGCGCGAGCGCGGCCGAGACCGCCCGCAGGGCGGGGCGCGCGGACATCGTCGTGCTGTCCAACACCCCTGCCCTGCAGGCGATCCACTCCTCCCAGGAGGAGCTGACGGCCGCCAACTTCTTCACCGCGGGTGCTCTCCCCTCCGTGAGCACCAGCGGCCCGGCGTCCGTGCTGCTGCGTGCGGACGGCTCCGGGCGGATCCGACTGTCCGTCAGTGATCCGACCTGCACGCAGAGTTCGTTGACCGTCACGCTCACCGGGGCGAGCGGCTTCCGCCGTTGGGTCAGCGACGACCCGGGCGTCGGCGTGGTCCTGGGCGGGAGCGCCCCGGTGGTCACCCTGGATCTGACCCAGGGCCTGCCCGGCGGCACCCGTACCGTCCAGCTGTCGCGCTAGCGACCGCCGTCAGGACCGCCTGCGGCGGGCGTAGAACACGCCACCGGCCCCCACGCCGACCAGGACCAGCGCCAGGCCGCCGATCATCGGGGCGTCACCGCCGCCACCGGTCTCGGCCAGGCTGCTGCTGCCGGCGGCCGGATCACCGGTCGCGGCGGCGGGCTGCGCCGACACCGGGGCCGCAGCCGACCCGCTCGGGTCGGCCCCGGCCGTCGCCGAGACCCCGCCGGACGGCGCGGCGCCGGACGTCGGCGTGCTGGACGACGACGGCGCCCCGGTCGGCGCCCCTGTCGCCGTCCCTGTCGGCGTCGTGGAGCCGGACGGGCTGGGTGATCCGCCGCCCTGGGCCCCCGGGCCCTCGTGGCAGCTCACCGCCGCGAGTTCGACCTGCCCGGTGACCTGGGCGACGTTCAGCTGGAGCGGGTTGATCGACACCTCCAGCTCCAGTGCGGTGGCCGCCGCCGAGCGGCTGGTCACCGTCTTGCGGGAGAGCCACAGACTGACCTTGCCGACCCCCGGCACCGCGACCTGGGTCGGCCCGGCCGCGCTCAGCGAGACGTTCTCGCCCAGGACGTCGACGTTCCCGAGCACGTCGACGTCCGCGCTGGGCTGCCCGCCCGCCGGGCAGTCGGCCCGGGCGTGGACGGTGTCGATCCGCAGCAGCCCGGTGCCGAGCAGCCCGGGGACGTTCACCCGGGCGTCGAGCAGATCCACGGCGGCCTGCGACCCGCTGCTGTCGGCGGTCGCCGAGCTGTGCCCGACCTTGGCGTCGACCAGCGACAGCGGGCCGTTGCCGACGCCGGAGACGGTGGCGGTGAGCACACTGCCGTCCTTGTCGCCGGGCGCCGAGACGGAGTTGAGCGCCACGTCGACGGGGATGTCCACGGTGCTGTTCAGCAGCCTCACGTCCAGGCCGAGCCGGGCGGTGGTGGCGGAGGCGCTGCCGATCCCCTCCCCCGACGCGTTGGCGGGCGCGGCGGCGTACGCGGACGGCCCGGCGGCGAACAGGGAGACCGCAGCCAGCGCGCCGAAGGCGGCGGCGGAGCGGCGAATGGCATGCATGGTAGGAAAACCCCCACAAAGTGACTGGACACGCAGGTACGCACAAGGGCACGCGGGTCACATGGACGGGTCGGAGCGCTCACCCCCATACAGCGATACTGCGGAGCGCCCGGACGTGATCTCGGACTCGGCCTATCCTTGCGAACCATCAGTCACTCTGGAAGCACACAGAGTCAGTTCACCCGAATGAGTGACAGAACCTCAGGTATCGCGAATGTCACGGCAGTTCAGGACAATCGCCAGTCAATCGACTGCGCCCCCTGTCGTACCAACAACTCATTGGCGCGGCTGAACGGCCGGGAACCGAAGAATCCCCGGTCCGCCGACATCGGGCTCGGGTGCGCCGACTCCACGCTGGGGAAGGGATCCAGCAGCGGACGCAGGTTGCGGGCGTCGCGGCCCCAGAGGATCGCCACCAGCGGGGTGCCGCGCGCCACCAGCGCCCGGATCGCCTGCTCGGTCACGGCCTCCCAGCCCTTGCCCCGGTGCGCGGCCGGCTGCCGGGGGGCGGTGGTGAGCGCCCGGTTGAGCAGCAGCACACCGTGCCTGGTCCACGGCGTCAGGTCGCCGTTGGCGGGCGCGGGCAGGCCCAGGTCCTGCTGGTACTCCTGGAAGACGTTGACCAGGCTGCCCGGCAGCGGCCGCACCTCGGGGGCCACCGCGAAGCTCAGCCCGACCGCGTGTCCTGGTGTCGGATAGGGGTCCTGACCCATGATCAGAACCCGTACCTGCTCGAAGGGCTGCTGAAAGGCCCGGAGTACGTTCGGTCCGGCGGGCAGGTAGGTCCGCCCGGCCGCGATCTCCGTCCGCAGGAAGTCGCCCATCGCGGCGACCTGCCCCGCCACAGGGTCCAGGGCCTTCGCCCAGCCGGGTTCGACGATCTCGTTCAGCGGTCGCGCAGCCATGGGATCACTCTAATGCGCCAACGGTGGCCCACCGTCACCGGCGACCATTCATGACAAACCCGGAGCAGCGCGACAGACTGGTCGCATGGTCGCCAAGCACGAGGAGCCGCGGTGCGAGCCGCACGGGTTCCTTCCCGCCGCCTGGAGGTACGTCCGCAGCGCCCCCGGGACCTTTCTGTGGCTGCTCGCGCTGCTGGTCACCACCATCGTGCTGCACCACATCAGCCCGGCCTCCACCGAGGCGTTCCTGCGCCGCCGCTCCACCAACCTGCACCAGTTGGCCCGCGACCCGGTCCGGGTGCTGGCGGCGAGCACCCTGTGGCTGGACGGCGGCAGCTGGCTCGGCTACGTCGTGCTCTACAACCTGTTCCACGTCCCGGTCGAGCGCTGGCTCGGCACGCTGCGCTGGTTCCTGGTGATCGCCGCCGCCCACGTCGGCGCGACCTACCTGAGCGAGGGCGTGCTCTACTGGGCCATCCACCACGGCCGGGCCCCCGCCTCCGCCGTCAACACCCTGGACGTGGGCGTCAGTTACGCGCTCGCCGGGGCCCAGGCGGTGCTCGCCTACCGGATCGCGACACCCTGGCGCTACCCGTACGCCGCCGTCGTCCTGCTCTGGTACGGCAGCGCGATGATCAGCGGCCGCACCTTCACCGACGTCGGCCACCTCAGCGCCGCCCTGATCGGCTTCGCCTGCTACCCGCTCACCCGCGGCCGCGGCCCCGCCGTCAACCCCCTCACCTGCCTCCGCTCCCTCCGCCGCCGCCCCCGCCCCCACCACGACTGACCCGCTGGTCGTGGCGGCGGCGGGGCGGGGTGGTCAGCGGATCGGGGTGCCCCGGAGGATGACCGTCCCGGGGGCGGCCAGGACCCGGATGTCGGTGCGCGGGTCCTCGGGGTAGACCACGAGGTCGGCCGGGGCGCCTTCGGTCAGGCCGGGGCGGCCGAGCCATTCGCGGGCGCCCCAGGTCGCCGCCGAGAGCGCGGCCGTGACCGGCAGGCCGGCCCTGACCAGCTCGGCGACCTCCGCCGCGACCAGTCCGTGCGGCAGCGAGCCGCCGGCGTCGGTGCCGACGTACACCGGCACGCCGGCCTCGTACGCCGCCGCCACGGTGGCGTAGCGGCGGGCGTGCAGGGCCAGCATGTGGGCGGCGTAGGCCGGGTACTTGCTCGCGCCGACGGCGATCCGGGGGAAGGTGGCGATGTTGACCAGGGTCGGCACGATGGCCACGCCGCGCTCGGCGAACAGCGGCACGGTCTCCTCGGTCAGCCCGGTCGCGTGCTCGACGCAGTCGATCCCGGCCTCGACCAGGTCGGTCAGCGAGTTCTCGCTGAAGCAGTGCGCGGTCACCCGCGCGCCCTCGGCGTGCGCCGCCGCCATCGCCTCGTCCAGCGCCCAGCGCGGCCAGCAGGGCTCCAGATCGCCGCTCCCGCGGTCGATCCAGTCGCCGACCAGCTTCACCCAGCCGTCGCCGCGCCGCGCCTCCGCGCGGACGTAGGCGGCGAGGTCGCCGGGCTCGATCTCGTGCGCGTAGTTGCGGATGTAGCGGCGGGTACGGGCGATGTGGCGGCCCGCCCGGATGATCCGGGGCAGGTCGTCGCGGTCGTCCACCCAGCGGGTGTCGGACGGGGATCCGGCGTCGCGCAGCAGCAGCGCGCCCGCGTCCCGGTCGGTCAGCGCCTGCTTCTCGCTGGTGGCGTCGTCCACCGGGCCGTGCGCGTCCAGGCCGACATGGCAGTGCGCGTCGACCAGGCCGGGCAGCGCCCAGCCCCGGACGGTGCGCACCTCCCGCCCGGAGGCCGGGGGCTGGAAGGAGACCCGGCCGCCGATCACCCACAGCTCGTCCCTGACCTCCTGCGGACCGACCAGGATCCGGCCCTGGACCCGCAGCACCGGGGCAGTCACCGGCGCGCTCACTTGGCTGCCCCGCGCACCCGCAGGGACCGGCGCAGGTCGTCCACCTGGTCCTCCAGCGCCCGCCTGGTGGCGGCGGTCAGGTCGTCCCGGCCCAGGCACTCCTCGGCGGCCGCCAGCGTGCCCGGCAGCGCCGCGTACTCCGGGAACGCCTGGTGCCCGAGCAGCCGGGCCACCGCCGGTCCGCGCCGGGCGCCCGCACCGGCCACCACGTCGAAGTAGCGCACCGGGCGGTCGCCCAGCAGCGCGGCCTGCTCGGGCTGCCACAGCCCCTGCGCGGTCGCCGCGATGATGTGGTTGGAGGCGTCGCTGTGGAACAGCAGCTGCCAGGCCGCTTCCTTGGCGGCGTCGTCCGGCAGCGAGGCCCGGCAGCGGGCGGCGCCCTGCTCACCGGTGGCGCTGGGGTCGCGCACCAGCTCCGCGTCGACGTCCTCGGGCCCGGCCGCGCCGAGCACGCACAGCCGCGCCAGCAGCTGCCAGCGCAGCTCCGGGTCGAGCACCGGGCCGCCGGGGACGGTGTCCTCGGCCAGCCACTGCTGCAACTCGGCGATCTCGACCGGCGTGTACGCGGCGCCGATCAGGCCGCGTACGGCCAGCAGCCGCAGCCCGGTCGAGTCGGGGCCGCCCTCGGTGCGGCGCAGCAG
>Ga0302314_10023436_pt1 | contig 10075 bp, 9 predicted proteins | sample III_Palsa_N2_3_FD_200533 | JGI IMG/M metagenome (GOLD analysis project Ga0302314, IMG submission 200533) | Peat permafrost microbial communities from Stordalen Mire near Abisko, Sweden - III_Palsa_N2_3 | ecosystem: Environmental > Terrestrial > Soil > Palsa > Peat permafrost | place: Sweden...
TCGCAACAGCGCGATTTGCTCGACCTGTTCACGAAGAGCGCGCGCGACATGCTCGATAGCTGGTTCGAGAGCGACGAGATCAAGGCCGCGTTCGGCTTCGATGCGATTGTCGGCAATTACGCCAGTCCGGACACGCCGGGTTCGGCGTACGTGCTGCTGCACCATACGTTTGGCGGGGTGAACGGCAAGAAAGGCAACTGGGGACACGCGATTGGTGGCATGGGCGCGATCACCCAAGCCATGGCACGCGCGTGCGAGGGCTCCGGCGTGGAAATCAGGCTCGATGCGGCGGCGCGGCAGGTGCTGATTCATAACGGACGTGCCACGGGCATTTTGCTGGAGAACGGAACCCGGATCGATGCGTCCGTGGTAGTATCCAACCTCAACCCGCGCCTGCTGTTTCAGCGGCTGGTCGAGCCAGCGGCGCTGGACGCGGATTTCCGCCAGCGGATCGCGGCGTATAAATGCGGCTCGGGCACCTTCCGCATGAATGTCGCCCTGTCCGAATTGCCGGATTTTACCTGCCTACCCGGTAACGTGTCCGCGGAACATCATGCGAGCGGCATCGTGCTGGCGCCGACCTTGGACTATATGGACCAGGCTTTTCTGGACGCGCGGCGTTTCGGCTGGTCGCGCGCGCCGATCGTGGAAATGCTGATTCCCAGCACGGTCGATACAACCCTAGCGCCGCCCGGGCAGCATGTCGCGAGCCTGTTCTGCCAGCAGGTGGCGCCGGTGCTGCAGGGCCTCGCCTGGGAAGATGCGCGCGAGGAAGTGGCAGATCTGATGATCGAGACGGTGACACGGTTCGCGCCGAATTTCCGCCAATCGGTGCTTGGGCGCATCAGCCTGTCGCCCGCGGATCTGGAGGAAAAATTCGGTCTGATCGGCGGCGACATCATGCACGGCAACATGTCGCTCGATCAGTTGTGGGCGGCACGGCCGATCCTGGGGCATGGCAGTTACCGCGCGCCGATCGCGGCGCTTTATATGTGTGGGGCGGGCACCCATCCGGGCGGCGGCGTTTCCGGCATGCCGGGCTATAACGCGGCGCGCGAAATCACCCGCGATACGAAGCGCGGCGCGAAATGGCGGCTGGCAATGGCTGGCCAATGACCCTGCGTCGGCGGCGGACGCACGCCGCGGACGCAGGTACCCATCGCCAAACCGGCGCTTCCCACCTATCTGGACGAACGCGGCGCTCGCAACGGCAGGCAGATCGATGCAAGACTCAGAAAATATTCTGGCAACCGCCGCCGCCTGGCACGCGCATGGCGAGGCCGTCGCGATCGCCACCGTGGTCGATACCTGGGGTAGTTCGCCGCGTCCGCGCGGCAGTCAGATGGCCCTGACCGGGTCGGGGCGCATGGCGGGCTCCGTCAGCGGCGGCTGCATCGAAGGCGCGGTTGCCGAGGCCGCAGTGACGACTCTCGCCACCGGCGTGCCGCAAGTGCTGGAATACGGCATCGCGAACGAGCGTGCCTGGGAGGTGGGTCTGGCCTGTGGCGGCAGCCTCACCATCCTGCTCGAACGTGTGGGATGACACCGCAAACGCTCGCCGCGCTGGTGGCCGCTCGCGCCGCCACCCGCCCTGCCGTGCTGGCCACCCGCCTGCTGGACGGTGCCCAGCTTATGCTGCCAAACTCCGCCGCGCCGCCTGCCTTGCAGAAAGCCGCCGCCACGGCCCTGCTGCGCGACGAGTCGCATAAGGCCGACATTGAAGGCGAAACCTGGTTCCTGCATGTGCACGCGCCACCGCCGCGCTTGTTGATCGTGGGCGCCGTGCACATCGCGCAGGCGCTGGCACCGATGGCGGCGTCCACCGGGTTTGCCGTTACGATCGTCGACCCGCGCACCAGTTTTGCCTCGGCGGAGCGGTTCCCCGGCATCGCGCTGACCCATGCCTGGCCAGACGAGGCGCTCGGGTCGCTCGCGCCCGATGCGCGCACCGCCGTGATCACGCTCACGCACGACCCGAAACTCGATGACCCGGCGCTGGATCACGCGCTCCGCACCGCGGCGTTCTTCATTGGCGCTCTCGGCAGCCGAAAGACTCAGGCCGGCCGGCTGCAGCGGCTTGCGGCGCTTGGCCACAGCGCGGAAAATCTCGCGCGCATCCGTGGCCCTGTCGGCGTGCCGATCGGCGCCGTGACGGCGCCGGAAATCGCGGTGAGCGTGCTGGCCCAGCTTGTTGCCGCCCGGCGCAACGCGGCCGCCGGCACCGGCGCGTGACCCCGGCCCCCGCGCGGTGATTTTCGGCCGCCTGTCGCTGGCGCAGGCCGAGGGCGCCATCCTGGCCCACACCACGCGGTTGCCGGACGGTATGCTGCCAAAGGGCGCTGCGCTCACCGCGGAAGCGCTCGCCCGGCTTGCCGCGGCCGGCCACACCCATGTCATCGCGGCGCTGCTCGAACCGGCAGACGTAGCAGAGAATGAGGCGGCGACCCGCCTGGCCGATGCGTTGGCCGCGCCCGGCCTGATCCGGACCCGCGCCGGCACCGGCCGCGCCAACCTGGCGGCCGCCCATGCCGGCCTGTTCCGCGCCAGCAACGCCGGCATCGACGCCATCAATCTGCTGCATGAAGGCATTACCGTTGCGACCCTGCCAGACGCGACCCCGGTCGCCGCCGGAGACCTCGTGGTGACCGCGAAAATCATTCCGTTCGCAGTCCCAGCCGCGGTACTCACGGCCGCCGAGGCGCTGACACGCGGCGCACCACCGCTACGCCTGCTGCGATTCCGCCCATTGCGGACCGGCCTGGTGCTCACCGAATTGCCCGGCCTCAAGGCCAGCGTACTGCGCGGCACGGAAGAGGCGACGGAGCGGCGCATCCGCGTCCTGACCGGCACGCTGCTGCCGCCATTACGCGTTCCGCATGACGAGCCACCGCTTGCGGCCGCACTTGCCGATCTTCTTGCGCAGGGCGCCGAGCTATTGCTGATTGCCGGCGCCTCCGCCACCGTGGACCGCCTCGATGTGGGTCCGGCCGCGATCGTGCGCGCCGGTGGCGCGGTGGACCATTTCGGCATGCCGGTTGATCCCGGCAATCTGATCTGCCTCGGCCATATTGGGACCGTGCCCGCCCTGGTGCTGCCCGGCTGCGCGCGCAGCCCCGCGCGCAACGGCATCGACCTGGTTCTGGCGCGCATGTTCGCTGGCGAGCCGGCTGGCTCCGCCGAAATCTCGCGCCTAGGCGTTGGTGGTCTGCTCAAGGATTTTTCGTCGCGGCCGTCACCTCGCACCGCCGCCGGCGGCGGCGAACCGCGCATCGCGGCACTGCTGCTGGCGGCCGGCCTTTCGCGCCGCATGGCGCCACGCAACAAGCTGCTGATGCGGGATTCGGGCGGCACCGCCATGATCGCGCGCGCCGCCGATGCGGTGCTGGCGAGCCGTGCCAGCCCGGTCATCGCCGTGCTCGGCCACCAGGCGGACGAGGTCGCGGCCGCGCTCGGCCCCCGCCCGGTCCGCATGGTGCGCGCGCCGCACTTCAAAGCCGGCCTTTCAGCCAGCCTGCACGCCGGCCTGGCCGCACTTCCGGTGGAAGCCGAGGCCGTGCTGGTTTGCCTCGGCGACATGCCGTTGCTGACACAGACCCTGATCGATCGTCTGCTGGACGCCTACGATGCCGACGAGGGAAGCCTGATCGTGGTCCCGACTTATCACGGCAAACGTGGCAACCCGGTATTGTGGGACCGCCGCTTCTTTGCCGAAATGGCGGCGCTGACCGGCGACACCGGCGCGCGCGGCCTGCTGCTGCGCCACGCGGAGCACGTGGTCGAGGTCGAATGCGAGTCCGATGCGGTGCTGCTGGATTTCGACACGCCGGATGCCCTGGCGCCAGCCGGCTTTGGCGGCGCAGGCCCTTGAGCCATGCCTGAATGCACCCAGATCAATGCCGAATGGCCGGATGCGTTGCCTCTTGGGGGACGCACAAGCTGCCATGTCGCCGTGAAAGGGACAAACACACCACATGGACATCCAGAAATTCACCGAACGCACCCAGGGTTTTCTGCAGGCCGCGGGCACCATCGCGATCCGCGAGTTCCACCAGCGCATCACGCCCGAACATTTACTAAAGGCGCTGCTCGATGACGAGGAAGGTGCCGCCGCCGGCCTGATCCGTGCCGCCGGCGCCAATCCGCAGCCGGTACAGGCCGCCATCGCCGCCGAACTCGGACGTATGCCCAAAGTGCAGGGTGCCGGCGCCGGCCAGCCGCAGATTACCCCCGAGCTCGTGCGCGTGCTCGATTCCGCGCAGCAGACCGCGCAAAAAGCCGGCGACGAATTCGTCGCCCAGGACCGCGTGCTGGTGGCCCTCGCCGCCAGCGACACGCCGGCCGGCCGCGCGCTGCGCAGCGCCGGCGCCAACCCGCAGACGCTGGACAAGGCGGTGGACACCATCCGCAAAGGCCGCAAGGTCACCGGCCCCAACGCCGAGGCCGGGTTCGACGCGCTGAAGAAATACGCCCGCGACCTGACCGACATGGCGCGCGCGCAAAAACTCGATCCGGTGATCGGCCGCGACGAGGAAATCCGCCGCACGATCCAGGTGCTGGCCCGCCGCACCAAGAACAATCCGGTGCTGATCGGCGAACCCGGCGTGGGCAAGACCGCCATCGTCGAAGGTCTGGCGCTGCGCATTATACGCGGCGACGTGCCGGAGGCGCTGAAAAACAAGCGCGTGCTGGCGCTTGATCTTGGCGCGCTGGTGGCCGGCGCGAAGTACCGCGGCGAATTCGAGGAACGGTTGAAATCCGTGCTGAAGGAAATCGAATCCGCCGAAGGACAGGTGATCCTGTTCATCGACGAAATGCACCAGCTGATCGGTGCCGGCCGCGCCGACGGTGCGATGGATGCCTCAAATCTACTAAAGCCCGAACTTGCGCGCGGCGCGCTGCATTGCATCGGCGCCACGACGCTCGATGAGTACCGCAAGCACGTCGAGAAGGACGCCGCCTTGGCCCGCCGCTTCCAGTCGATTTTCGTCGGCGAGCCGTCGGTGGAAGACACCATCAGCATCCTGCGCGGACTCAAGGAGAAATACGAGCTGCATCATGGCGTGCGGATCGCCGACAACGCGCTTGTCGCGGCGGCCACTCTGTCGCACCGCTACATCACCGACCGTTTCTTGCCCGACAAGGCCATCGACCTCATGGATGAGGCCGCCAGTCGTCTGCGCATGGAGGTCGATAGCAAGCCGGAGGAGCTCGACGAGATCGATCGCCGGCTGATTCAGCTGAAAATCGAACGCGAGGCGCTGAAGCGCGAAACCGATTCCGCGTCGCGCGATCGGTTGGAGCGTCTCGAACGCGAAATTGCCGAGACCGAGGAAAAATCCAACGCCATGACGGCGGCTTGGAAAGCAGAAACGGTGCAGGTCGCCGAGGCGCAGAAACTCAAGGAAAAACTCGACCAGGCCAAGGGCGAAATGGAAGTGGCGCAGCGTCGCGGCGATCTGCAGCGCGCCTCCGAATTGCTGTACGGCGTTATTCCTGATTTGCAGCGCAAGCTCGATGTCGCGCAGTCGCAGGGCCAGCTCGTCAACGAGGCCGTGACCGCCGAGCAGATCGCCGGCGTCGTCAGCCGCTGGACCGGCGTGCCGGTAGAAAAAATGCTGGAAGGCGAAAAGGCAAAACTGCTTCGCATGGAGGATAAATTGCGCCAGCGCGTGGTCGGGCAGGAGGATGGTCTGCGCCACGTCGCCGACGCCGTGCGCCGCGCGCGCGCCGGCCTGAACGACCCCAACCGGCCGATCGGCAGTTTCCTGTTCCTCGGCCCCACCGGCGTCGGCAAGACCGAACTTACCAAGGCGTTGGCAGAATTCCTGTTCGATGACGAACGCGCCATGGTGCGCATCGACATGAGCGAATTCATGGAGAAACACGCCGTCGCCCGCCTGATCGGCGCGCCGCCCGGCTATGTCGGCTACGAGGAAGGCGGCGTACTGACCGAAGCCGTGCGCCGGCGCCCTTACCAGGTGCTGCTGTTCGACGAGGTCGAGAAAGCCCATGAGGACGTCTTCAACGTTCTGCTACAAGTACTCGACGACGGCCGCCTCACCGACGGCCAAGGCCGCACGGTGGATTTCCGCAACACGATTATCGTGCTGACCTCCAACCTCGGCAGCGATATCCTTGCCAACCAGCCGGACGGCGAAGAAACGGCACTCGTGCAGGCGCAGGTCATGCGCGTCGTGCGCGATCATTTCCGCCCCGAGTTCCTCAACCGGCTCGATGAAATCGTGCTGTTCCGCCGGCTGCAGCGCGAGGACATGAAGACGATCGTCGATATCCAGCTCGACCGCCTGCGGTCCCTGCTGGCGGATCGCAACATCACGCTGGATCTGGACCAGAGCGCGCTCGACTGGCTGGCGCATGAAGGCTACGATTCAGTGTATGGCGCGCGCCCGCTGAAACGCGTCATTCAGCGCAGCCTGCAAAACAAGCTGGCGACCTTGCTGCTGGAAGGCTCGATCCACGAAGGCGAAACGATCCACGTGACCGCCGGGGCGGATGGGCTCGTGATTGGTGGGGAGCTGGCGCAGGCGGCGTAAGAAGGAAGGCCAGGGGCTCTGCCCCTGAACCGAGCTGGGCCGCAGGCCCCGGGCTCCATTTCATGGCGATTTGCGCCCAAGCGGCGCGCAGGCTACATCCCCGGCCACCGTGAAGCGACTGCGCACCTACGTCACGCTGGCCGCCCTTAGCTTGGTGCTCGGCGTCATGATCGCGATCACCAGCTACTCCGTGACGATCTACCGGCTGTACTGCCAGGCCACCGGCGCCAACGGCACCACCCAGCGCGTGGCCGCGCCCATCGCGGCGCAAACGGCGCGCGAAGTGACCGTTCTGTTCGACACCAACGTCGCACCGGGCCTGCCCTGGCGTTTCACGCCCGTGCAGCGTTCCGTGAAGCTGCATCTGGGCCAGGATGCGCTGGTGTTCTTCGAGGCGGAGAATCTCTCGAATCACGACATCACTGGCCACGCCGCGTTCAACGTGACGCCGGAAAAGGTCGGTCTTTACTTCAAGAAAATTCAATGCTTCTGTTTTAGCGATGAAAAGCTTGCGGCAGGCGCCAAAGTGCAGATGCCGGTCGATTTCTATGTCGATCCGGCGTTGGCGACGGACCCTAGCACATCGGACGTGCACGAAATCACGCTTAGCTACACGTTCTTCGAATCGAAAAAGCCGCAAGATGCCCAGGACCTGGCGCGTTTTGCGTCCGCGCCGCCGGATGCCGCCGCCGGCGGCCGCCTGTTCGCCGAAAATTGCAGCGCGTGCCACGCGCTGAACCATACCAAGATTGGTCCGCCGCTCGCCGGCGTAATTGGCCGCCGTGCTGGCAGCGTACCCGGCTACCGATATTCAAAGGCGCTCGCGTTCGCGGGTTTCACCTGGGACGAAGCGCGGCTCGACCAATGGCTGGCCGATCCGCAAGCCATGCTGCCGGGCGCACAAATGCCAATGAAGACGCCAGTGGCGCAGGCCCGGCGCGATATCATTGCTTACTTGAAAGCACACGCAGGAAGCTGACACGGGCGATGCCGCAGGTCCGATCGGTTCGACAACGTGGTCGGCCTGCCTACCATCCAGCCATCGCAGCGATCTACAATCACGGGAAAAGCTAAGGCCGCAACCGGTACTAGGATCAGAGTGCAAAAATGCCGCTTTCGCTCACCGATGTCACGATGACGACCAACTGCCATGGCTTCAGCTTCCGAAAGCCCGGCGGAAAATCGGTCGCGTTCGAGGTCGATTCGGCAGAGGCGGCCGAAAGTGCCCGCCGTCACGTCGAGGCAGTGATATACGCTGCTACCGAGGTCTGGATACATGGACAAGAGTGGCGCGCGGAACTAGCCGAGCATTGGTATCCTCCAGGCTTAACGCGAAGCGCGGGACGCCAGACCGAGGATTAGGGCCCCCGCAATCGGGATACCGAATAGGAAAAGCGGGGCCGTAACCGGGCCCAAGATCGCGAACCAGGATCGCGGTAGAGACCCGATTAAAAAGCCGTAGACTAGAAAGCCCCAAATCAGAAGAACTGCTAGAGCGTGATCGGCTGAGGCTGACCTGAATTGATGGCGCCGATCACGCTCTAGCCTTTGTTTTGACGAGCAGTTTTATCGTCGTGCTGACGCAACCTGTGACGATATTGCTCTAGGACCATAAAGCTGATCCTTGCTTGCGGGATCGACAGTTGTCATTGATCGTCGATTGCACGCCCCGCAAGTTTGGCCGCTATTTCGCGAAAAAAATCTGCGGCTTTCCTCAGCGATGCAGTCCATAAAGCCCAATCCGGTGCGGCGCCCCGCACGATACTCAGCACCGCCGCCCCGAACACCGCCCCCGCCGCGGTAAAGATCGCCAGCACCAGGCGCAACCGCATGCCGGTGTCGCGCGCGTCCTGACCGAACGCCACCCACATGCGCCCGCGCTCGGCCGCCACCTTGGCTGCTATGTCGCCGGTCGAGCCCAGCACGTGGTCCGCGCTGTCGCCGAGGGCGGGCCGCAGTGCCTCCAGTTTCGCCGCCGAATCGGGCGAACCGGCGGCTTGCAGCACCTCGTCCAGTGCAGCGTTGCGCGCCAGCGCGCGTTCGAACGGAATTTGCGCGGCAAAAGTCGCGATCCCCCCCATCAGCCCGATGACGACGAACGCCATGACCAGAAATCCAATCCAAGCTCGGCTCGTCCGCGCGCTGTCTTGTGCCGCCCCGCCCTGCAACACGCCGCCTTGCATGGCCATTCAATCTCCTCTGCCTGCACCCTATCGATATTCCGTCACGGGTGCATGCGACCATCGCTCCGGGAACAGTTCAGCAACCCTTTGCGGGCACGGTGTCAGCGTGGCAGCCAGTCAAAATCGTCAGATCGGCGGCATCACCGATTGGGTGGGCGCGCGCGCGCCGGCATCGGCACCCACCAGCGCAGCGGCACCGCGGCCGGCGCGCTGGCCACCCAGTCGGCTGGCCGCCGTGGAGTCACTTTGGGGCGCCGGCTATTTGAGTCCGGGCGGCCCCGAGGAAACCCTGAGGCTGGCCAAACCACTGGGCCTGGACGCCGATACCACGCTGCTGCTGCTCGGTGGCGGCATTGGCGGCCCGGCCGAGACCATCGCCAGCGCCTTCGGCACCTCCATCGAGAGTTTTTTCGCCGACCCCGAGCTCGCCACCATCGCCGAAAAGCGGCGCGGGGATCACCTGACCGCCAGCCGTGTGCGCGTAGAATCCTGGAACCCCGAATGCCCGGAATTCCGCCGCAAATCCGCCAACCACGCCATGGCGCTGGAGGCGCTACGCGGCGCGCCGGCCGCGCAGGTGGTGTGCAGCCTGGCCAGCGCCCTGCGGCCGCACGGACGCATCGTGCTGACCGAAATGGTGTCCGACGCCCCCACCCCCGCCGCCGACCGCGAATTCGCCGCGTGGTGCCGGCTGGACGACCGATCGCCCAACCTGCCGCAGGCGAACGCGGTAACAGCCGCGCTGGCGGAGCAGCATTTCGACGTGCAGGTGATCGAGGATCTGTCCGACCGCCACGTCAGTGCTACTCTGGCCGGCTGGCGCGGCGCGGTGAAGGAAATGGCTGCCGGGCCGAAGCTGCCGCCTGCGGCCGCGGGCATCTTCGTCACCGAGGCGGAGCTGTGGCTGCTGCGCGTGCGGCTGATGCGCCGGTTCGGCTTCCGGCTGCTGCGTTGGTACGCGATAGGCGCGGCTTGACATCGGACCCCACCGGAGGCTATCGGCCCGCCTCCGCTTCGCCTGCAAGGTCGTGCCATGAAGATCCGAAACAGCCTGCGCGCCGCCAAAGTCCGCGATAAGAACAATCGCGTGGTGCGGCGCCATGGCCGCGTCTATGTAATCAACAAGAAGAACCCCCGCATGAAGTGCCGGCAGGGGTAGGCGTCCGTCCTATAAAATGGGGTCTGGGGCCGTCACGCGATAGCGTGCTGCGCACGACGGCCCCAGTGGGGTCCTAGGGACAAAGCCCCTAGCCTTCCTTCCCTCCGGCGCCCAATCTCGCGCCATGATTACCTTGCCGCCTCCCAAGCAAGAAGTGCTTGCCCGCCGCGAGGCGATCA
>Ga0302314_10023440_pt1 | contig 10074 bp, 5 predicted proteins | sample III_Palsa_N2_3_FD_200533 | JGI IMG/M metagenome (GOLD analysis project Ga0302314, IMG submission 200533) | Peat permafrost microbial communities from Stordalen Mire near Abisko, Sweden - III_Palsa_N2_3 | ecosystem: Environmental > Terrestrial > Soil > Palsa > Peat permafrost | place: Sweden...
TGGCTGATCCGGCATTGAGCCAGGCTTTGCGGCGCTGGCCTGGACCTCGGTTTGGCTCTACCATCCGGGGCGTGAGCGTAGCGATACTAGGAGTGTTCCCGTGAGCGGAACCAGGAAAGAGCGGCAGAGCCTCGGCCGGCGGCTGTGGTTCGCCGGCGCCCTCGTCGCCGTTTCGATGGCGGCCTTGCCGGCCCGGGCGCAATCGCATCCGGCGCCCGACGGCTTCGCCGATCTGGCCGCCCGGCTGCTGCCGGCGGTGGTCAATGTCTCGACCTCGCAGACGATCAAGCCGGAGGCGAAGGCCAAGCCGGACACGCCGCAATTCACGCCCGGCTCGCCCTTCGAGGAATTCTTCAAGGATTTCCTCGAGCGCCAGGGCCATGGCGAGGCGCAGCCGGAGAAGAGCCAGCCGCACAAGGCGGTGTCGCTCGGCTCCGGCTTCATCATCGATAAGTCCGGCCTGGTCGTCACCAACAACCATGTCATCGCCGATGCCGACGAGATCACGGTCATCCTGCAGGACGACACCACGATCAAGGCCGAGCTGGTCGGGCGCGACGTCAAGACCGATCTGGCGCTGCTGCGGATCAAGACCGACCACCCGCTGGTCGCTGTCGGTTTTGGCGACAGCGAGAAGGAGCGGGTCGGCGATTGGGTGCTCGCCGTCGGCAATCCCTATGGGTTGGGCGGCACGGTCACGGCCGGCATCGTCTCGGCGCGCTCGCGCGAGATCAACAACAATGAAAGCATCTACGACGATTTCATCCAGACCGATGCCGCCATCAACCGCGGCAATTCCGGCGGGCCGCTGTTCAACATGGACGGTGAGGTGATCGGCATCAATACCGCGATCTTCTCGCCCTCGGGCGGCTCGATCGGCATCGGCTTCGCCATTCCCTCGGCCTTGGCCAGCAATATCATCGGCCAGATCAAGAATTACGGGCACATCAGGCGCGGCTGGCTCGGCGCCCGCATCGAATCGGTCAATGACGATATTGCTGAAGGGCTGGGCCTGGACAAGTCCAAGGGTGTGCTGGTCGCCGGCCTCATCGACAAGAGCCCGGCGCAGCAGGCCGGGCTGCAGCCGGGCGACGTGCTGCTCGCCATCGACGGCCGCGAGATCAGCGATGCGCGCCGGTTCGAGCGCATGATCTCGGACGAGCCGATCGACCAGCAGGTTAAGGTCAGGCTCTGGCGCAAACATCAGGAAAAGACGATCGAGGTCAAAGTCGGCGAACTCGACGAGAGCGACCAGCCCCAGGTGGCGTCGATCGCCAAGCCGGACCAGAAGACGCCGCCGCCGGTCCAGACCAAGGCGCTCGGCCTGCTGCTGGCCGAGGCGACGCCGGAGCTGCGCGAGAAATACCAGCTGGGCGATTCCGCGGCCGTCGTCGTCACCGATGTGACCAAGGGCAGCCCGGCAGGCGATCGCGACCTCAAGCCCGGCGACGTCATCGTCGAAATCGCCGAGCAGGAGGTGAAAAGCCCGGCGGACATCCCCAAGCGCGTCGAGGAGGCGAAGAAGGCCGGCCGCAAATCGGTCCTGCTGCTGGTCGATCGCGGCGGCGACCTGCGCTTCGTTGCCATCCGCATCGATCAGGGGTGAGGCAGTCCAGCCCTCCCCCTGAAGGGCGGAGAGGCAGAATTTAGCGCTGGAGCCTTTGACTCCCTCTCCGCCCCATTGGGGGGAGAGGGTCGGGGTGAGGTGGGGAACGCTCATAGGTCGCAAGCGAGCTTTAGTTAGCGCTTATATGGCCTGTCCCGGCCATCCACGTGGCCGCTGCCGCATTTGCTTCAGAGGCCAGCGGCAGCTTACCGACGTGGGTACCCGGGACAAGCCCGGGCATGACGGATATTTCTACAAGCCTCTGATTCTCCAGAAAAATATCCGTGTGTAGACGAACCGCGAGGGGAGGAGGGGCAGTTGGTGCGACATTCGGGTCCAGAAAGCATTCGATGTATTTTTACAAACTGAGGCGATGCGTCCGGCCGACGGCTTTGACATTGATCCTGGCGCTGGCCGCCTGTGGCACCACACCGCCGCCGCCAGCACCGGCCGTGGCCGAGCCGGTCGCGGTACCCGAACCACCGCCGCCGCCGCCGCCCCGCATCCTCACCCTGTTGACGGTGCCCGATCCGGCCCGCTTTCCGGTCATAGACGAGGCGCATCCGGCGAAATTCTTCGGCAGTGTCGGGCGGCTGGTGGCGAGTGCCGATGCCAATGCCAAGACCGCCGAGTTTACCGCCGCGGCCCGGCACCTCAATCTGCGTCTCGGTGCCGATGTGACGGCCTCGCTCGAACAGGCGCTGCAGCGCGATGGCTGGCTCATCCATCGCATCGATGTCCCGCGCGATCGGCCCGATGCCCTGCTCGCCGATCCGACCGCCTATGTCGGCGATGGCGAGGCCGTGCTCGATGTCGCGATCGGCAGCGCCGGCTATCAGGCTACGACCATCTCCGATCCCTATGGTCCGTGCGTCACCGTGCTGGCCCGGCTGAGCAGCCCGGCAGCACCAGCGGTGGCGCTCTATACCGAACAGATCAGCTATGGCAGCTGCGCCTTTCCCGGCTATGCCGCCCTGCCGGCGCCACCCGGTTACCGCTATGACAGCTATGAGGACCTGGCCTTGCATGACGCCGCGGCGGTCGAGGGCTTGCGCCGCGCGGCCGCCACCCTGGCGCAGCGCATCGCGCCCGAGGTCAGCCGCGCGCTGCCGTGACCTCGGCGGTCACTTCAGATCCTATTCGCTGCGGTGTTCCAGGAACTCGGCGACCGGTCCGACGAAGGGGTGCAGGAACTGGCCGAACATGCCGCCCGGGATCGGCTTGACGGTGCCGTATTGCACCGGCCAGCGATCGGCCGGCAGGTGCCAGGTGCCGAAGATCAGGTCGAAGAGCGGCGTATGCGCCGTGTAGTTCTTGTCGATCGCCTCGGCATCGGAGGCGTGATGCCAATGGTGGAATTGCGGCGTCACAATGACATAGCGCAGCCAGCCGACATCCATCTTGATGTTGGAATGGATCAGCACGGATTGCACGCTGATGAAGATCAGATAGGCGAAGATCGTATCCTGCGGGAAACCGAGCAGGAAGATCGGCACCAGCACGACCGAGCGCGTCACCAGCGGCTCGAGAAAGTGCAGCCGCGAGCCCGACAGCCAATCCATATAGGCCGGCGAGTGATGGACGGCGTGGATGCGCCACAGGAACGGTACCTCGTGATAGGCGCGGTGCGAGATGTACTCGACCGCATCGGCCGCCAGGATCACCAGCAGAAAGCGCAGAATGGCCGGCAGGGCCACGACATGGGATTGGATCCAGGGGTTCAGCGCCCAGGCGAAGTAGTCATGGGCGAAATGGGTCGAGACCACCAGGAACACGCCGATCGCCAAATGATTGACGCCGAAATAGGCGAGGTCGAGCCGCCAGCCCTCGCGCAAGGCTGACTGTTCCGGCCGCACCCGCGGAAACACCCATTCCAGCGCCACGAACACGGCGCCGGTGAAGAACAGGTCGAGCACCAGCCAGTCGAGGCCGAAATAGAAGCGCGGCTGCTGGAAATCCGCATAGGGCACGTAAGGCCCGCCCAGCAGCATCGCCAGGAAGAGCGCGCTGAGGCCGAAGGCGGCGCGCAGCCGCGGCCCGCCCAGCGTGATCGAGAGCACGCCCAGCCCGGCACCGACCACCATCGCGACTGCGAGGGTCAGCCGCAGCAGCTCCATGTCGTAATGCTGGCGCAGTTCCGGCGTGGTCAGAAAGGCCGGAAAGCGCAGGCACAGCACCGCCGCGACGCTGAGCACGCCGATCGCGGCGCAAAAAAAGCTCCCGATCCGCCCTTCGCCGATCCGTGCCCTCGAATTCGCTTCAACCATGGCGACCTCCCCGTTCCGCGAACAGCATAGAGATTTCTCGCCGAACGGCCACAAAGGAAGGGCGGGGGCCTGGCAAACTCTTTCGGCGATGGCGCCGGTTCGGCGTTTCGGGGCGTAGCACCGCTACCCCGTCAGTCTTCGGCGAAACGCCGAGACGGTCGCGTTGGCGGCCTGTCGCAGTGCGGAGATGTCATCGCCCAGATCGCGATCTTCGCCCTCGGCACCGCTTTCGCCGAGGTGCCCAGCGAGTGCCTGGAGCCGGAACGCGCCAAAATTGCGGGACAGCCGCAACAGATCCTCGGCGCCGCGGCGCAGATCGGCCGGATCCGGCGCTGTGCCGAGGCGCTCCATGCGGTCGAGGACCGCGCCGACGCCATCGGCGAAACCGGTCAGCAGCGTGTCCAGCCGTTCCGCCGGGACGGCCCGTTGCAGCCGGTCGATATGGGCGGTATCGACGACCGGCCGAGCGTCGATCGGCAGGCTGGGGGCCTCGTCGAGCGGGCCTGGCATCGGCGGGTCGCGCCCAAACGCGATCCAGCGGGCGACGGTCGCCAGGAACTCATCATGGTCGATCGGCTTGCTGACATAGTCGTTCATGCCCGCTTCCAGGCAGGCCTTGCGGTCCTCGGGCCGGGCGTTGGCCGTCATCGCCACGATCGGCACGGCCTCGGCCGGGCCGCCGAGCGCGCGGATGGCGCGGGCGGCGGCCAGCCCATCGACATTGGGCATCTGGACATCCATCAGCACCAGATCGTAGCACCCGGCCTGCGACGCCGCGATCGCCTCGCTGCCGTCGCCGGCGTTGTCGACGGTATAGCCGCGCGTCGCCAGGATCGTGGTCGCGAGCTCGCGGTTGATGGCGTTGTCTTCGGCCAGCAGGATCCGGCCCTCGAGCGGCAGGACCGGCGCAGCGTGTGCTTCGACCGGGTCGATCGGATCCGCCGCCGGGGCAGCCGTGCCCCGGCGCAACAGCAGCTCGACCGTGAAGATGCAGCCGCCGCCGGGCCGGTCAGCGACGGCGATGGTGCCGCCCATGAGATCGAGCAACTGCTTGGAAATGCTCAGACCCAAACCGGTGCCGCCGAAGCGGCGGGTGATGGAGCGGTCGGCCTGTTCGAAATTCCGGAACAGCCGCTCTTTCTGGTCCGCGGTGATGCCGATGCCGCTATCCGATACCGACAGGACCAGATGCTCGGCCTGCTCGCCCGCCGGCGCCGCGTGCAAATTCACCGCGACATGGCCGGACGGGGTGAATTTCACGGCGTTGGACAAGAGGTTCAGCAGGATCTGGCGCAGGCGTCCCGGATCGCCCAGTAGCGGGCGCGGCAGTGCCGGGGCGACATCGAGCGTGATTGCCAGCCCCTTCTCGACGGCGGCCGGCGTCATCAGCTCGACGGCGTTCTCGACCAGCTTGGCCGGGTCGAATGCGACGCTCTCCAGCTCGACCTTGCCGGATTCGAGTTTGGCGACATCCAGAATGTCGTTGATGATCCCCATCAAGGCGTCGGCCGAAATGCGGATGGCCTCGGCGAAGCGGCGCTGCTCATCCCCCAGCCTGGTGCGCAACAGCAGGCCGTTCATGCCGATGATGCCGTTCATCGGGGTGCGGATCTCATGGCTCATCGCCGCCAGAAACTCGGATTTGGTCCGGTTCGCCCGCTCCGCGGCCAGTTTGGCCTGGGCCAGCGCATCCTCGGCCGCCTTGCGCGGGCCGATGTCGCGGGTGATCGTGGCGAAGCCGATCAAGCTGCCCGCATCGTCGCGGACCGGATCGATCACGACATCGGCCCAGAACCGGCTGCCATCCTTGCGCAGCCGCCACCCCTCCTGCTCGCAGCGTCCGGTGGCGAGGGAAGTTGCCAGGGCCGTGTCGGCGGCGCCCGCGTCGCGATCCTCCTCCGTGCGGAAGATCGCGCTGGTCCGGCCGACGATCTCGTCGGCGCGGTAGCCCATGACCCGCTCAGCACCTGCATTCCAACTGGCCACCAGCCCGTCCGGGTCGAGCATGCAGATGGCGTGGTCGGCGACGCCGTCGATCAGCAGGCGATAGCGGCGCTCGCTGTCGCGCAAATCCGCGGTGCGCTGCTCGACGAGCGCGCCCAGCACGCCGCTGCGGCCGGTGACGACCATGGCGAAGGCGCCGAGCACGCTGGTGAACAGCAGCCCGACGATCAGCACGGTCCATGAGTTCTGCAGGCGATTATGGGCGATGAAATTCTGCGTCGGCATCGTCTGCAGCACCCAGTGCCGATCGCCGACATCGAATCCAAAGCGGCTGCCCAATGACGCGGTCATGCCGAACAGCCCGTGTTCCTCAACCGCCAGTGCCGCCGGCTGCTCGGTGGTATTGGCCCAGAGCGGCACCGGCCGCCCCGGCACGGTCTCGTCGATCAGCCACAGCGCGGCATCCTCGGCGCTGCGCCCCCGGAGCGCGACATCGGCGACATCCGAGAGGCGGAAGACGCCAAGGGCAAAGCCGATTAGGCCGTCGCGCCTGCCCTCGACGGTCTGGGCGGCGGCGTCATCGGCATAGACCGGGGCCAAGGCCAGGACGCCATCGCCGGGCCGGCTGCCCTGTAGCAGCGTGACCCCTTCGATCAGCGTGACTTTGCCGCTGTCCCGGGCCGCGTCGAGCGAGGCCCGCCGGTCCGGCAGCGAGGCCATATCGAAGCCCAGCGCGCGCTCCTGGCCCTCGGCCGGGCTGGCATAGGTCACCGGGAAATATTCGGCACGATCGCCGACACGCTGCTGCATCTTGTCGACGATCTGGAAATCACCGGCGATCTCGCGCCGTCCCGCTGCTTCGAAACCGGCGCGCTCGGCCGCGGTGACGCGCGGCACCCATTCCAGCACCGGCAGGCCTGGCACCCGGCTCTGCAGTTGGGCGGCGAAGCGCATGAACTTGGGTCGCGTACGATCGGCTGTGACCATTTGCAGGGCCTGGATCGAGCCGAGGGCGTCGAGTCGGGCGGCGATGGTCTCGCGCATCGCCTCGGTCAGCCGTGCGGCCTCCTCGTTGAAACGCCCGCGGAAACTCGCATGTTCCAGGGTCGCGGTGTAAGAGACGAACAGCACCGTCAGCGAGAAGGTGGCGCCCAGGCAAGCGGTGATCGGGACCCACCGCTTGCGCCAAAGCGTCCGCGGTGGCGCCAGCCAGGCGATGATCAAGGGTGCAAAGACGAAGACGCCGACCGTATCGCCGGCCCACCAGGTCGCCCAGCTGAAGGGAATATTCGCGGCCGGGATCCGGCCGGTGACATAGAGCACCGCCATGCCGATGCTGGCGTTGATCAGACAGGCGCCGAGGCCGCCCAAACCCAGCAGCCGGATCACCTGCCTGGCCTCGCCGAGCGCATTGGGAAAGCCCAGGAAACGGCGGACCAGAGCGCCGCCGGCGAGGGCCTGGAGTGCGGCACCGATGCCGATCGCTGCCGGAATGCCGAGCGACAGCACCAGCGCGCCCGTAGTGCCGGCGTCGAAGCCGTTCTGGACATTGAGGCAGAACGAGCCGAAGGCAATCGCCGGCGCGACCCGGCTGCCGAACAACAGCACGGCTGCGAGCGCGATCCCCGAAGGCGGCCAGATCGCGGTGGCGTAACCCGGTGGAATGGCGAGGGCCAAGCCCAGCCATCCGGTCAGGTAGTAAGCCGCCGCGACGCCGATCAAGGCCGGCAGCAGCGGCAGATCCAAAGGCGGCCGCGGATCTGCTGTCGCGTCAGCCTGCCCGCCGCCCTGCGCCGACGCCTGGTGCATTTCCATCCCGCTCCTCGAACGGCGACGTCAACTCTCCGGCTGGGCAGTCTTGCAGGGTTCGATCCGCTGCCGTCCGGACGGCTGTTATGCCGGCAGACCTGTGAAAGTTCTCTTAGGAGCCGCCCGTCCCCGCCTAAGGTGCGGAGACCCGCCAGATAATGTTGCCGACATCGTCTGCGACCAGCAGGGCCCCGGCCTGGTCGAAGGCGACGCCGACCGGCCGGCCCTGGGCCTCGCCGCTGGCCGTGAGGAAGCCGGTCAGCACGTCGACCGGCGAGCCCGCTGGCTTGCCCTCGGCGAAGGGCACGAAGATGACCTTGTAGCCGCTCGGCGGATTGCGGTTCCATGAGCCGTGCTGGCCGATGAAGGCGCCATTGCCGAAGGCCGCTGCCAGCCCGGCATTGTGATTGAAAGCGAGGCCGAGCGACGCGGTATGCGCACCCAGCGCATAATCGGGGGCGATCGCCGTGGCCACGAGATCGGGCCGCGGCGGCTGAACGCGGATATCGACATGGTTGCCGTAATAGCTATAGGGCCAGCCATAGAAGGCGCCATCCTTGACCGAGGTCATGTAGTCGGGCACGAGGTCGCTGCCGATCTCGTCGCGCTCATTGACCGCAGCCCAAAGGGCACCGCTTTCCGGCTCCCAGGACAGGCCGTTGGGATTGCGCAGGCCGGCGGCGAAGATCCGATGCGCGCCGGTTGCGAGATCGATCTCCCAGATATCGGCCCGGCCCGCTTCGGCCGCCATGCCGTTTTCGCCGACATTGCTGTTGGAGCCGACGCTGACATAGAGCTTGGTGCCATCGGGGCTGGCGACGAGATCCTTGGTCCAGTGGTGATTGATGGTGCCGGCCGGCAAATCGACCAGCTTGGTGCCCGGCACGGTGATCTGGGTCTCGCCGACCTTATAGGGAAAGCTGACGACGGCATCGGTATTGGCGACATAGAGGCGGTCGCCGACATAGGCCATGCCGAAGGGCGAGTTGAGGCCGGACACGAGCACCGTGCGCAGATCGACCACGCCATCGCCCTTGCTGGCCCGGAGCAGCGTGATCCGGTTGGCGTTCTGGCTCTCGGCCCCGGCATAGCTCATGACCAGGCCGCCGACGAGGCCGGTGACGCCCTTGCTGTCGTCGGGCTTGACCGGCGACCCGGTCTCGGCCACCAGCACGTCGCCATTGGGCATGACATGGAGCCAGCGCGGATGTTCGAGGTGCTCGGCAAAGCGTGCCACCTTGAGGTCATGGGCGGCAACGGGCTTGGCGCCCTCCGGCCAGCCGACCGCCTTGGCCGGATGGATGGTCGGCAGGATGCGCGGATCGGGCGGCGGCAGGGTTGGGCTGGGCCCGAATCCGGCCGAGGCCGGCAGGGTCGCATGCTCGGCATAACCGGCCAGGTAGAAGGCCGCGCCGAGCCCGGCGACCACGACAACCACGATGATTCCGACGATGGTCCGGACGACGCGCATGGGGGTTACCTTCGTTGACGCGATGATCTTGCGGAAACGATACGCGAGTTATCGATCGGGGGGCACTCAGTTCTGTGTGAGCTCCCCGCCCCACTTTTTTCCCGAGTTCGATCGAAATCAGGCTCACCCCTCGGCTTCGTCCTCTTTGCGGAACGGCGACAATGTCGCGAGTTCCGCCATCTGCGCCCGGATCGCCGGGCGTTCGCGCTTGAGGAAATGCTCGACCGCATCGGCGAAGCCCGGGTCGCGGATCCAGTGGGCGCTGTAGGTTTCGCTCGGCAGATAGCCGCGCTGGATTTTGTGCGTGCCCTGGGCGCCGGCCTCGACCCGGGCCAGGCCATGGGCGATGGCATAGTCGATGGCGCGGTAGTAGCACGCCTCGAAATGCAGGAATTTGAAGTCGCCGACGGCACCCCAGTTGCGGCCGTAAAGCGTGTCGCTGCCCCGCAGATTAAGCGCGCCGGCGACCGGCTCGCCATTGTGCTCGGCCAAGATCAGCACGACCCTGTCGCCCAGCCGCTCGCCCAGGAGATCGAAGAAGCTGCGGGTCAGATAGGCCGAGCCCCATTTGCGGTCGCTGGTCGACATGTAGAAGCCGAAGAACGCGTCCCAATGCTGGCGCGTGATCTCAGGCCCGGTCAGCGTCCGGATCTCCAGCCCGCCGTCGAGCGCCTCGCGCCGTTCCTTGCGGATCGATTTGCGCTTGCGCGAATTGAGCGCGCCCAGGAAATCCTCGAAGCTGCCATAGCCGCGGTTTTCCCAATGGAATTGCTCGCCGATGCGCTGCAGGAAGCCGGCGTCGCCGAATTGCTGCCATTGGGTCTCGGTGCTGAAGGTGACGTGCAGCGACGAGACCTTGAGCTGCTTGGCCAACTCGACCATGCCGCCGATCATCATTTGGGCCGCATCCGCCGGGGCGTCGGGGTGCAGCAGCAGGCGCGGGCCGGGCACTGGGCTGAACGGCACCGCGCATTGCA
>Ga0302314_10023441_pt1 | contig 10074 bp, 4 predicted proteins | sample III_Palsa_N2_3_FD_200533 | JGI IMG/M metagenome (GOLD analysis project Ga0302314, IMG submission 200533) | Peat permafrost microbial communities from Stordalen Mire near Abisko, Sweden - III_Palsa_N2_3 | ecosystem: Environmental > Terrestrial > Soil > Palsa > Peat permafrost | place: Sweden...
CGCGATACCGGTGCTGAGGATGGTCAACGGCTGCGTCGATTGCCACGACAAGCTGCGCGAACGGCTGGGAACCACGACACTTCGCGACACGCCCGACTGGACGCACCATCCGGAGTTCCGGCCCCTGATCGCACGCGCGCCGATAGGCGGCATGACCCCGGTCCTCGACCGCATCTCCCTGGTAGAGAAGCCAAGCGACTACACGGGGCTGATCTTCTCTCACCAGACCCACCTGTCGCCGACCGGCGGGGTGGCGCGCATGGCTGCCGGGCTGCACATCGCGGGCGACGGACTGGCCTGCGCCAACTGCCATCGCCCAGGGCCGGGACCGGGCGGCAAGAGTTTCGCGCCCGTGGAGATGGTCCGGGACTGCTCCTCCTGCCATTCCCTGGCGTTCGCGCCCGGGCCTGGCGGCGCGCCGCGCCTGCTGCCGCACGGCCACGCCGACCAGGTGGTCGCCACCCTGATGCAGTACTATGGGAGCGGCCGCGGGACGGGCAACGCGATGGCGGCCGACGCGTCGATGGGCTTTTTCGACAGCGTCGGCCATCTGTTCTCGGGCGGCGGGCAGCGTCCGGCCCCCATGGCGGCGGCCAAGATCCGCGCCCTGTTCGCGTCGCGGGGCCTCTGCTCCGAATGCCATGCGGCCATCGCCCCGGCCGATCCGTCGTCGCTGGCCTATCGGATCCGGCCCATCCACCTGACCGCGCGCTATCTGCCGTGGGGCGACTTCGACCACAGCCTGCCTGCCCACAAGGAGGACGCGGCCGGCCGGCCCACCTGCGACAACTGCCACAGCGTGGTCGATTCGACCGGCTCCAGCCAGGTGATGCTGCCTCGGATCGAGCAGTGCGCGGCCTGCCACGGCAAGACCAAGGCCCAGACCGCCCAGGCCGCCTCCGGCGACTGCGCCGAGTGCCATAGCTATCACGCGCCGGGGATGGCGACACCGAAGACGGACCGGACCCTGGCGTCTTCCGCCAACGGCCAGCGCGAATTCTAGTGTAGAGCAAGCGCCAATGGCGCGCGTCGTGCTCTCCCAATCGTCCAGACGGCGCTCGCGCCGAGGCCGGCTGGCGGCGCGCCTGCACATTCGCCGCTTCTGGCGGATGGCGGTCATCGTCGGCGTGGCGGTTCTGGGCGGACTGGCCGCGGCGCTGTTCGCGCGGCTGTGCGATGCGGCGATGCGGGCCCACGGCCAGCTTTATCACTGGGCCCGGTGGCCGACCCTCCTGTTGCTGCCGATCGGCTTCGCGCTCGCCGCCTGGTTGACGCGGCGGTTCGCGCCGGAGGCGGCGGGCAGCGGCATTCCCCAGGTCATCGCGGCGGCGGAGCAACGCTGGCGCGGGCGCTGGGGCGGCCAGCGGGTGACCCTGCGGACGGCGGCGTGGAAGGTGGCGCTCACGAGCGGCCTCCTGGTCTGCGGGGCCTCGATCGGCCGCGAAGGGCCGACGGTCCAGGTGGTCGCCGGCATCGTCCGCACCCTGACTCGCGGGCTGAGGGGCGGCCCGGGCCGTCGGGCGATCATCATCGCCGGCGGCGCGGCCGGCGTGGCGGCGGCGTTCAACACCCCGATCGCCGGGGTTGTCTTCGCCATCGAGGAGCTGGCCAAGAGTTTCGAGCGGCGCACCCACACGACGGTGATCATGATCGTCGTGCTCTCCGGCCTGGCGTCGTATGCGATCCAGGGCGACTACGCCTACTTCGGCGTCCTGAGCGGCGGCATGCTCAGTTCGGCTTGGCTCGCGGCGCCGCTGATCGGCGCGACCGGCGGGTTGTCTGGCGGCGTGTTCTCCCGGGCGTTGGTGGCGCTGATCGGCCCTGGTGAAAACCGGGTGGCGCGCTGGCGGCGAGCGCACCCGGTGGCCTTTGCGTTCGCCTGCGGGCTGGTCGCCCTGGCGGTGGCCGTCCTGTCTGGCGGACTGACCTTCGGCGCCGGCTACGACGAGGCCAAGTCGCTCCTCCAGGATCATCCGGGCAGAGGGTTCAGCCTGGCAGTGTCGAAGTTCGTCGCCAGCCTGGCCGCCTCGGCGTCGGGGGTTCCGGGAGGCATCTTCGCGCCTTCGCTCGCCACCGGCGCGGGCATCGGAGCGGCGTTCGCCCGCTCCGGGCTTGCCTTCGCGGGACGTGACGCCGTCGTGCTGGGAATGACCAGCTATCTCTCCGGCGTTGTCCAGGCGCCGCTCACCAGCGCGGTCATCCTGATGGAGATGACCCGCGATCCGAGCCTCGTGGGTCCGCTCATGCTGGCGTCCCTCATCGCACGTTGGACATCGGGCCTGGTGATGAAGGAGCCCATCTATCATGTGCTCGCTGCGAACTGGCGGCTTCCGCCACCGGCGGCCGAAGCCTTGCCGGGATCCGCGCCCCATAGGTGAGCCGGGCGCCGGGACAGGGCGCTTGGTCCTGAAGGACCGATCTCGTCCGTCAGTGGCTGCTTAGGGCGGTTCAGGGCTTGGCCTGAGCCCAGGTTGAACGCCAGAGCCTGGCGTCGTCGAGGTCCCGAAAGCAGGTGTGCTTGAATGCGCGATGGTGATGTGGTTCACTAATACACCGAACCACAACGGGAGCCGCCTGTGATGACCGCCCTGCTTCACGACATCACGTTACTCGCCTTCGTCCTGCACATCGGCGGAGGGACCATAGGGCTTGTCTCGGGGACGGTGGCTTTGCTGGCGAGCAAGGGCGGACGCGTGCACCGGATGGCCGGAACCGTGTTCTTCCTGTCCATGCTCGTGATGGCGGCGCTCGCCTGCTACCTCGCCGTCGTGATGCCCGGGCAGCTGGTGAACCTCTTCATCGGGACCTTCGCAGCCTACCTCGTGGCCACGGGCTGGATGACGGTGCGCCGCCGGGAGGGCGGCGCCGGCGTTCCGGAGCGGATCGCCTGCCTGGTCGGCCTGGTCCTCTGCGCGCCGTTCGCGATCCTGAGCTTCCAGTTGGCCACAGGCCTGCCGCCGCTGTTCAAGAGCGCCGTCCCGCTCGAAGGCCCGGTCCTGATCGCGGTGTACAGCTTCACGACCGTGCTGGCCGTCGCCGTGATCGGCGATGCGAGGCTGGTCCTTGGCGGCGGCGTCTCCGGCGTCCCGCGCGTCGCGCGGCACCTCTGGCGCATGTGCCTTGGCGTGACGCTCGCCGCGGGATCGGCCTTCACCAACGGCTTGCCGAGGCTGCTGCCGGCGCCTCACCATGTGCCGCCGGCGTTCTTCTTCCCCCAGTTCGTCCCGCTGGGTTTCCTGATCTTCTGGATGGTCCGCGTGCGGCTCACTTCCCCCGCGCCGCAGATTGCGCTGACTGGAAACTGAGGCCAGCCCGGCCAGACGGCGCCTTGAGACTGCCGGGCTCGCGGCGCCTCGAGCTCTGGCGCGGCGTCCCGGGTCGGCGTGTATAGTCCACTGCATCGCTCCGCGGCGGAGGACCACCCGATGGACGCCCCTGTTCTCGTCGGCCCGATCGAGACGGACCGCTACGGGTACGATCTCGTCAACAGTCCCATGCTCAACAAAGGGACGGCGTTCACCGAGGATGAGCGCAGCCAATTTCGCCTGCACGGCCTGCTGCCGCCGCATGTAGGGACGCTGGACGAGCAGGTGGCGCGGCGTCTGAGGTTCATGCGCGGCTTCGCCACCGACTTCGAGCGCTACGCGTTCCTGCGCGAGCTGCAGGACAGCAACGAGACGCTGTTCTACGCCCTGATGGTGCGCAATCTCGAGGAGGTGATGCCGCTGGTCTACACCCCGACGGTGGGCGAAGGCTGCCAGAGGTTCAGCGAGATCTGGCGCAAGCCGCGGGGTGTGTTCCTCAGCTATCCCAACAAGCACCGCATCGGCGACATCCTGGCCGATCCGCGTTTCGACGACGTGCGGGTGATCGTGGTCAGCGACGGGGAGCGGATCCTGGGTCTCGGCGACCAGGGCGCGGGGGGCATGGGGATCCCGATCGGCAAGCTGTCGCTCTATACCGGATGCGCGGGAATCCACCCCGACCAGACCCTGCCGGTCCTGCTGGATGTCGGCACCAACAACCAGGAGCGGCTGGACAATCCGATCTACGTCGGCTGGAGCCACCCCCGCGTGACCGGGGCCGACTACGACGATTTCATCGAGGCGTTCGTGACGGCGGTGTGCGAGCGCTGGCCGAACGTCCTGCTGCAATGGGAAGACTTTTCCGGCGCCAACGCCGCGCGTCTGCTGTCGCGCTATCGCGACCGGCTGTGCACGTTCAATGACGACATCCAGGGCACCGCCGCGGTCGCCGCCGCCGCGCTGATGGCGGCCATCAACGTCACCGGCACGCCGCTGACGCAGCAGCGGATCGCCCTCGTAGGGGCGGGCTCGGCCGGCACGGGCATCGCCGCGCTGCTCCTGCAGGCCATGGTCGAGGCGGGAGCGGACGAGGCGGAGGCGCGGCGGCGGTTCTACGCCATCGACCGGCCAGGCCTGCTGATCGAGGCGATGAACGACATCACGCCGGGCCAGGCGCCCTTCCTGCAGAGCCGCGAGGCGGTCGCGAGCTGGTCGTTGCGGAGGCCCGACCGGATCGATCTCTACGACGTGGTGGTCAACGCCAAGCCGACGGTGCTCATCGGTGTTTCGGGCCAGGCCGGCGCCTTCGGCGAGGAGGCGGTGCGGGTCATGGCGGCGAACGTCGAGCGGCCGGTGATCTTTCCCCTCTCCAACCCGACCTCGCGCAGCGAGGCGACGGCCGAGCAGCTCGTCGCCTGGACCGACGGCCGCGCCCTGATCGGCACGGGGAGCCCGTTCGCCCCGGTGCAGTGGAACGGCCGCACGATCGCGATCGACCAGACCAACAATTCCTACATCTTTCCGGGCATCGGCCTCGGCGTCCTGGCCGCCCGCGCACGGCGGGTGACGGAGGCCATGTTCATGGCCGCGGCCAAGGCGGTGGCGCACATGTCGCCCACAGTGAGCGACAAGGCCGGGCGCCTCCTGCCGCCGGTCGAGGAGCTGCGCGCCGTTTCCGTCGCGGTCGCCGAGGCGGTAGCGCGGCAGGCCCAGGCGGACGGCGTCGCCGACCTGGCCGACGACCTCACCCTCTCCGACCACATCGCCGCCCACGTCTGGGAGCCGCGTTACCGGCCGTACCGGCGAGTGGAGTGAGGGTACGCCGGACGGAAATGATCCGCACAATATCGCCCCTCCGAACCCAGACCGCGGTCCAATGTCGCGACCCGATGCGGCCCCCTCCACCCCTTCGGGGGCCCCCTCCCCATTGGGGGAGGAGACGCGCGCCCTCACCTGGCCACTGTCCTCAGCGGGGTCCAGCTGTCCTTCGGGGCGCTGTCCATCACGCCGTAGACTCGGCCGTTGCTGTCCAGGAAGAACCGCTCCATTTCGGCGCGGGTGAAGGGGCGGGAGCCGAGGCGGCCGAAGACCGCGATCTGGTGGCCGGATTCGTCGACGGCGCGGTCACGGTCGAGGCCCTTGGACATGGCCAGGGCCGGCGACGGGGTCCTCGCCCAGGCGATCAGCTCCGGCTTGGGGGGCGGCGAGAAGCCGTAGAAGTTGGGCTGGCTGGCCGGGCTGGTCAGCTGCAGCACCTTCATGCCGTTGCGGCCATCGGCGACGTAGGCGAACAGGGAGGCGTTGGTCGAGCCGACGACGACGTCCTCGGCGTCGTTCAGCTTCCCGTCGAAGGTGACGCGCTGGTAGATCTCCGGGTGTTCCGGCCGCTTGACGTTGACGATGACCAGGCCCTCCGCCTTGGCGGCCACATAGGCGTAGGTGCGCGCCACGTAGACCCGCCGGGCGTCGGCGAGCGGCACGGTGGCGCCCTCGACCAGGTGGGGCTTGTCGAGGCGCGTGACGTCCAGAACCTCGAGGCCGCGGGCGTCGGTAACCCACAGGTAGCGGAACTGGAGGGCCGAGGCCCGGGCGTCGGGGAGCGGAACCACCGCGGTGACGCTCGGATGCATCGGATCGTCGAGGTTCACCACCACCAGCCCGGCTTTGGCGGCGATGTAGGCGTAGTGGCCGCCCAGAGTGATGTGACGGGCGCCGTCAAGCACCCCGCCGGGGTTCCAGGTCAGGGCGCGACGCAGGTTGTTGTTGCGCGGCTCGCGGTCGGCCAGGGTGTTCACGTCGACGAGGATCAGGCCCTCCTCGGCGTCGGTGACGAAGGCGTAGTTGTAGATCGGGTGGAACGGCTGCTCCTGGTTCTCGGCCTGCATCTTGGGCGTGTTGCGCAGCGGCGCGATCGGCTGATCGGTGGGCAGCGCCATGCAGGTGGCGTCGCGTGACGGCACATGCATGTTCTGGCCGAGCGGCGAAAACGGCGCGCTGATGATCTTCTCGGAGATGTCCTTGTTGGCGATGCTGGCCACGTCGTAGACGCGGAAGCCGCCCCTGCCCTCGGCGACGAACATGTACTCGCCGCGCAGCTGCAGGCAGAGGGCCGGGCCGGCCGCGCCATGGGTGGGGTTGGTGATCTGCTCGGCGCCGGCCCGCTCGCCGCTGCCCTTGCGATCGAACGGGGCGCCCCGCACCCAGTCGATCAGTTCGCGGTGGTTCCGCTCGACGTGCAGCTTGTAGTAGTCGGGATAGGCGTACTTCTGCAGGTAGGACCCGAAGACCGCCTGCGGCTCGTTCCACTCGGTCACCCGCACCGCCTCGATCCCGTGGTCGAGACCGACCCAGGCGTGCATGCCGACGAAGTTCATGAAGTTGGTGCCGAGCAGCATCAGCTGGGCCATGACGGCGTTGTTGTCGTTCTCGGCCGACACGTGGCAGTCGCTGCAGGTCTTGGTCTCGGTGGTCCGCACGGTGTGGGCGAAGTGCGGGGCGAAGGCCTGGCTGGAATAGCCGACCGCCGATATGGGCGGCTGCTGGATGTAGATGCGGTCGCGGTTGATGTTGGTCGACGACAGCACCAGCGCCGAGGACGAACGCACAGGGGCGATCATGTTGCCCTTGGTGGTCATGTGCCGGCCGAGCTGGAAGACATCGTCGCGCGCCACCTGCGGATTGTAGGTGGCGTAGTTGCGGGTCGTGGCCCCGTCGTACTTGTGCGAGGCGGTCTTCCAGTTGGCTTCGATCGGCAGGTGGCAGCCGCCGCAGGAGGTCATCCAGGAGGTGTGACAGGCGAAGCACTCCATTTCGCTGTCCTTGTGGGCGTAGTTCTGCTGGTCGACTCCCGGCCCCCAGGCGAACGGCTTTCCGCCGGCGTCCAGGCGCGACATGGTCTTGGCGCGGGCGGCCTTGGGATTGAAGTCGGGACTGGCCGGATCGACGGAATCCTTGACCAGGGAAACCCGCCACTCGAGCTTCGGATCGACGATCGAGCGCTGGATGAGGACCTGGCGGCCGTCGCGCTCGACCCACTCGAAGCGGCGCTGGCCGTCGGGGTTGCGCAGCAAAGAGAGGTCCGTGCCGTGCGGGCCGGCGGCCGGGCCGGAGGTGTGCAAGGTCGGATAGGCGCCGACCGTGCCGTGGCAGTCGCGGCAGCCGATCTCGACGGCGTTGGCGACCTCGCCGAAGATCAGCCCGCTGCCGTGGCTGTCCTGCGCGTAGTGGCAGTCGGCGCACTGCAGGCCTTTCTCGGCGTGGATGTCCATCAGGTGGACGGCCTTGCCGGGATTGACGCCCGGTTGGGTGAACTCGCCCTCGCCGGCCCGGCGGAACTTCTCGGGATCATCGTTGGCGACGATATTGCCCTGGGCGTCGAGCAGGTTGCCGTCCTTGTCGCGCTTGAAGGCGGCGCGAAAGTTCCAGCCGTGGCCGTGGTAGTCGGCGAACTGCGTGTCCTTCAGCTTGCTGTTGAGGTCGAAGACGTTGCGGAGGAAGTCGAGGTCGGCCCAGTTTCCGCGCGGCGCGGCGCCTTCCGGGTTGCGGTCGAGGACCGTGCGTTCTTCGGCGATCGACGGGTACTTCTGCTTCTCCGGCCACATGTACGGGGCGTCGGACTCGTAGTCCCACATGGTGTAGCCGTAGTAGCTGTTCACGAAGACGTTCGGCTGGTGCATGTGGCAGTTCATGCACTGCGAGCTCGGGATCGAGCGCGTGAACTCGTGGCGCAGCGGGTGGCCGGTCTCGGTCTTGTCGATCGTCGGATCGGCGCTGATGCTCTGGCCGTCGCGTCCGTACTGGGCGTAGGTCAGGCTGTGCTGCGGCTGGCGGTCGTTGGCGTAGACCACGTGGCAGGCCGCGCACCCCGACGAGCGGTAGTCGCCCGGCTGGTCGTTGGTGCCGAAGAACCACAGGAAGGGATCGTTGAGGCGCGTCTTGTGGATGTTCAGCACCGGGATCGCCACGCGGATGCCGGTGGCGGGGCCACGGTTGGACTGGCGGATGTCGGGCCGACCGGGCTCCTCGAGTTTCTGGATCTCGCCGGTCGAGTTGGGATTGCCGATCTCGGGAAACTGGGTGCCGATGGTGCGCCCGCCGCGCTCGAAGACGCGGAACACGTCGGCCGGCGGGATCACCTGCCAGGTCGGCATCGGATAGAGGGCGGGGAGCGCGCCCCGCTTGGCTTCCTCCGGGGTGACCGTCCCCGGCTTGCCGCCCGGCGGGGCTGGCGAGACGACCCGCGCCGGCTTGCCATCTGAAGTATAGGCCTCGCCGAGGATGTAGTTCTTATAGGGCAGGATGCCGTTGTTGTAGGACGCCCCGCCGAACAGCATGGCGCCGGTCGACATGATCGAGCGCTCGCTGGCCTGGATCTGGGCCAAGTGGCAGGCGCCGCAGGATTGCCGGGCCACGCGGTAGTCGGACGGATTGACGAAGCGGATGAACTCCGGCGCTTCGCGGTTGAGCAGGGTGTAGCTTTCCTTCGGCTTGGCCGAGTGGGGATAGTTCCAGGCCCGCGGATAGCGCGGCAGTACGTGGGCTCGATCGCGCAGCGCGGCGTAGCGGGCGTCGCCCCGCGCGAGCCCCTCCGGCGCGGTGACCGAGGCGTCGCCGCCGTGGCAGTCCGCGCAGCCGAGCACCACGGCTTTCGACCGGTGCATCGTGAGCGTATCCGAGGACGTGTGGCAGCTCTTGCAGCCGGCGCTCCTGGCCTCCGCCTCGGCCGGCGTCTCGCCTATCGGGGCGGGCGGCGCGGCGGCGTAGTGGCGCGCCACCGGTTTCTCGCCGTCGTCGCCGGCGGAAACCGCCCACGGGCTCACGATCGCCAGCGCGAACAGCGTCAGCGCCGCGACTACCCAGGATGTCTTGACGCGTTCCGTGACCCCCGCTCCCCTAGAAGGCCAACACGGCGTTGAAGAGAACCGAATAGTACGCCTGGTCCCGGCCGACCGACGTCAGCAGGTTGTTGAAACCGCTGTCCGGCACGAAGACGGCGCCGGAAAGGCGCAGGATGATGTTCTGGGTCATCCGCGGCCGCCAGATGGTCGAGATCGAATAGTCCCAGCCCAGATCGTTGGAGATCGAGCCCTGCTGGCGAAGGTCTTCGACCACGGCGGTGTCGGCGAACCAGATGTGATTGATGTTGCCGCTGACCCGCAGTTGCGGCAGCACGTCGGCGTCTGCGCCGATGCCGACGAGGGCCGTGCCGGGGTTGTTGAAGTTGGACTGCCCCTCGTCCTGCGACGAGCGCAGGTTCAGCAGCACCGTGTGCGGACCATTGAGGCCGACCGCGCCGCCGCCCACAAACGGCAGCGACTGGCTGATGAAATAGCTGGTGTCGGAGCCGGCGAATTGCGGGTTCTGCAGGATGGCGTCGAAGCCGGTCTCGGTGTTGCCGCGCGGATTGTGGTTGCCCGACGCGTAGAGGCCCGAGAGCCTTATCCGCACCCAGTCGATGTCAATGCTCGGCTCGGCGGCGAAAAACCAGGCCCGGATGTCGGCGGGCCGGTTGGTGAGGATGTTGTTGCGGTCCTCGCCGAGCGCCAGATAGCTCGAGGTGGTCATGTTCAGGCGCCCGAAGTGGCCGTCGGTGTTGTAGCCGAGGTAGACCGCGTCGTAGTTGCGGGCCTTGTCGTTGCCGATAAGGGCCGGGATGACCGGGAAGCCGTCGCTGTTGAAGACGACGTCGTTCCGCTCACGGTTGAAGTTGTAGACGGCGGTGACCTGAGAGGTGAGGCCGGGGAACGGAAAGTCCTGCCGGTAGAGGTTG
>Ga0302314_10023442_pt1 | contig 10074 bp, 5 predicted proteins | sample III_Palsa_N2_3_FD_200533 | JGI IMG/M metagenome (GOLD analysis project Ga0302314, IMG submission 200533) | Peat permafrost microbial communities from Stordalen Mire near Abisko, Sweden - III_Palsa_N2_3 | ecosystem: Environmental > Terrestrial > Soil > Palsa > Peat permafrost | place: Sweden...
GACGCCGATCTGGGGCGCCACCGAGAAGTCATCTGTGACCTTGCGAATGTCAGGCATGGGTCATTTTCTCCCTTGGGGTGAGGCCGCATTGACAACATCGGGGGTGAATGGACAGTGCGCAACCACGTTGGACATCTGATCCGCGCGAGTCGGGCCCCGGTCAATGCTTCGCTTCCTGCTCCGCCGCCTACTTGTCGCCCTTCCGACCCTTCTGCTGGTCGTGACCATCGCCTTCTTCATGATGCGCGCGGCGCCTGGCGGTCCCTTCGACTCCAACCGCAAGCTGCCGCCCGAGGTCGAGCACAATCTGGAGGCCAAGTACGGCCTCGATAAGCCGCTGGGGGTCCAATACCTGACCTATCTGGGCCATGTGGCCCACGGGGACCTGGGCCCCTCGCTGAAATACCAGGACCGCTCGGTGCTGGACATCATCCGCGAGGGTTTTCCGACCAGTCTGCGGCTCGGCGTGTCCGCCCTGATCCTCGGCGCCGTAGTGGGCATGAGCCTGGGCGTCGCCGGCGCCCTTAGGCAAAACTCCTCTGTCGACCACGGGGTCACCACACTGGCGATCCTGGGCGTCTGTATTCCCACATTCGTCACCGCACCCATCCTGGTGCTGGTGTTCGCCTCGACCCTGGGCTGGCTGCCCACCGGCGGCCTGAGCGATATCAGAAGCTACGTCCTGCCAGTGGCCGTGCTGGCCCTGCCGCAGATCGCGATCATCTCGCGTCTGACGCGCTCGGGCATGGTCGAGGTGCTGCGCTCGAACTATGTCCGCACCGCCCGCGCCAAGGGCCTGCCGGAGCGGACCATCGTGCTGCACCACGCCCTGCGCGCCGCGGTGCTGCCGCTGGTCAGCTACCTGGGACCCGCGGCCGCGGGCCTGATCACCGGGTCGCTGGTGGTCGAGAAAATCTTCACCCTACCCGGCCTCGGCAAGGCTTTCGTGGTCAGCGCCCTGCAGCGCGACTACACCGTGGTGATGGGCGTGGTGATCCTCTATGCCAGCCTGGTCATCGGACTGAACCTTCTGGCGGAGGTGATCCAGTCGGTGCTGGACCCCAGGATGAGACTGTCTTGACCGGCGCGATCCTGGCCCCTGGTTCGCAAAGCGGCGCGCGCGCGATGGAAACCGCGGCGGTGAAGGGTCGCAGCCTGTGGGATGATGCGCGCCGGCGGCTGATGCGCAACCGCGCCGCCCTGGTCAGCCTGATCCTGCTTGGCTTTCTGGTCCTGGCCGCCGCGATCGGGCCCTATCTGACGCCCTACAGCTTCGACCAGATCAGCAAGGACGACGTCTGGGCGCCGCCCCTGGTCCACGGGCACCTGCTGGGCGGCGACTCGCTGGGGCGCGACCTGCTCTGCCGCCTCCTGATCGGGCTTCGCGTGTCGCTGGCCATCGGGGTTGTGGCCAGCGCTGTCTCCCTGGTGATCGGGGTCGCCTGGGGCGCGGTGGCCGGCTATGTCGGCGGCTGGCTGGACGAGCTGATGATGCGGTTCGTCGACGTGCTCTACGCCCTGCCCTTCATTTTCTTCGTCATCCTTTTGATGGTGACCTTCGGGCGCAACTTCATCCTGATCTTCCTGGCCATCGGTGCTGTCGAGTGGCTGACCATGGCCAGGATCGTGCGCGGCCAGACCCTGGCGCTGAAACACATGGAGTTCGTCGAGGCCGCCCGCGCCGCCGGCCTGACCAGCGGGGCCATCATCGGCCGGCATATCGTCCCCAACCTGCTCGGACCGGTGGTGGTCTATGTCACCCTGACCATTCCCGGCGTGATCCTGGCCGAAAGTTTCCTGAGCTTCCTGGGCATGGGGGTGCAGGAGCCGCTGACCTCGCTGGGCACCCTGATCTCGAACGGCGCGCTCAGCATGGACCAGGCGCCCTGGCTGCTGATCTTTCCGGCGCTGACCATGGTCGCGACCCTGATGGCCTTCAACCTGATCGGCGACGGACTGCGCGACGCCATCGACCCCAAGGATCGCTGACGCGTGCGGCGGGGGTGTTCACGCGAATGTTTCGTTGGATTGACCCACGATGAACCCTTCCCCCTCGATGGGGGTAGGGCTGGGTTGGGGGTGAGCACGCCGATGTTGAAGCGAAAAAAGCTGGAGACGTCGAACGTAACTTCTCTGTCACCGATGGTGGACGCACCCCCTCACCAACCTCTCCCCCATCGAGGGGGAGAGGCTCTTCAAGGACATCCGCACCGAACTCGGACCAAGGGGCTGTCGCAAATTCTCCATACCGGCTTGGCCCATATCCTTCTGATAGCGATCACGGCTGTGACGCTGTCGGCCTGTAGCGAGGGGCCGCCGGTGCGACCGGCCTGTCCGGCCGGCAAGGTCTGCCTGGAGGTCGGCAACTCCGCCGATCCGGTGTCGTTGGACCCGCACATCTATACCGGCACCGCCGAGGACCGGATCGGCGCCGACCTGCTGGTCGGATTGACCCAGACAGACGCCGAGGGCCGGCCGATACCCGGCATGGCGACCTCCTGGCAGACCAGCGCCGACGGAAAGGTCTGGACCTTCCATCTGCGCGACGCGAAGTGGTCGGACGGGGTCCCGATGAGCGCCGACGACTTCGTGTATTCGCTGCGCCGGCTGCTCGATCCCAGGACCGGCGCTCAATACGCTTCGCTGATGTACATCATCCAGAACGCCGAGGCAGTGAACGCGGGTAAGCTGCCGCTTGAGGCGCTGGGTGTGCGAGCCATCGACCCGCACACCCTGGAAATCCGCCTGGTTCACCCCGCGCCCTATCTGCTTGAGCTGGCAAAGCATCAGACCATGTATCCGGTGCCCCGGCACGTCATCGAAAAGTGGGGCGACGCCTGGAGCCAGCCGGGCCATTTCGTCGGCAACGGCCCATTCACGCCGGTTTCCTGGCGGCTCGGCGATCATCTGCGCGCCGTCAAGAACCCGCTGTTCTGGGACGCTGCGTCGGTCTGTGTCGACCAGATCGACTATTTCCCGATCATCGATTCCATCGCCGCCGAACGGCAGGTGAGACGCGGCGAGCTGGATTCGAACGACCGGATCGAGCCCAGCCGCGTGGCCTTCCTTCGCCAGCCGGGCCAGATCCCCGCCTATACCCGGGTCCACACCTATCTCGGTGTCTACTATCTGGCGTTCAACACCAAGGACGTGCCGGCCTTTCACGACCGCCGGGTGCGCATAGCGCTCAGCATGAGCATCGACCGCGACTTCGTGGCCAACAAGCTGCTGCGTGGGGTCAACCGGGCCGCCTACACCTTCGTGCCGCCAGGGGTCGCCAACTATACGGCGCCCACGCCGCCGGTCTGGGCCTCTTGGACCTTGGGCCGCCGCCAGGCCGCAGCGCGCGTACTTCTGGCGCAGGCGGGATACGGATCGTCAAACCCGCTCAAGGTCGAGATCAAGACCTCGAACTCCGTCAACGCCCAGGTGCTGATGCCCTCGATCCAGTCCGACTGGCAGGCCATCGGCGTCAAGGCCAGCCTGATCCAGGAAGAGGCGCAGATTTCCTACCAGGACTTTCGCCTGCGCGACTTCCAGGTGGCCAGCGCGGCCTGGATCGCCGACTATAACGACGCGGTGAGCTTCCTCTATCTGATGCAGTCCACAACCGGCGCGCAGAACTATGGCGGCTACGCCAATCCGGCTTTCGACGCGCTGGTCGCCCAGGCGGACAACGAGCCTGACGCCCACAAGCGGGCGGCCATCCTGGCCCACGCCGAATCCCTGATGCTGGCCGACGCTCCGGTCGCGCCCCTCTATTTCGCCGTCAGCTCCAACCTAGTGAACCCCCGCATCACGGGTTTCGTGGACAACATCATCGACCAGCACAGGACACGGTACCTGTGCGTGAAGGGTGGCCGTTAAAACTCCGCTCACCCCTTAAGGCAGCCGCACCGGCGAAAGCAGATCCGCTCCCTGCGCCCGCAGGTGGGCCTGCCCCAGCTGGTCCAGAACCGACTGCGCGCGCGGATCGCTCAGCACCTGGGTGGCGACCGCAAGTGTGCGAAACGAGGTCTGGTCGACGCCGAAGGCCCGTTCGAGGGCCTCGAACGGCGAGCGATGCACCACGATGGTCTTCAGCCGAACGCTCTTGCCTGACAGTCCCGCCAGCGACTTGGCCCGCTCGACCGCCTGGTAGAAGCCGCCGACATCGTCGACCAGACCAAGCTGCTTGGCCTGGACTCCAGTCCATACCCGGCCCTTGGCGATCTCGCGCACGCGGTCGGGCGAAAGCCGCCGGCCGGTGGCCACGCGGGTGATGAAGCCGTCATAGACCTTGTCGATCGCCGCGGCGAAGGCGGCGCGCTGGCGCGGATTGAACGGCTGGGACGCACCATCGGCGCCGGCATAATCACCGCCGACGCTGATCGGGCGCAGGTCCACGCCGAACTTGGCCAAGGCCGGACCCAGCACGAACTTGCCGCCGAACACGCCGATCGAACCCGTGAGCGTCGTCGGATCGGCCACGATCGCCGAGGCGGCGGAGGAGACCCAGTAGCCGCCCGACGCTCCGTAGGTGCCCATGGACACCACCACCGGCTTACGCGCCTTGGCGGCGCGGACCGCGGCCAGGATCTGTTCCGAAGCGGTGTCCGATCCGCCCGGCGAGGACAGGCGGAAGACGATCGCCTTGACCGCGTCGTCCTTGGCGGCGACGGCCAGCGCGTCGGATACGTCGTCGGAATTGATGTTCCCCGACCCGAAGCCGTCACTGCTGGGGCCGGTCATGATGTCGCCCTCGGCATTGACCACCGCCACCGTCGGCCCGGCGCCGACGCCGTCGAGCGTCCGCGCCGTGCTCGCATAGTCGTCCAGCGTGATCATTTTCGCGCCGTCTCCTCCTCGGGCGAGGGCGGCGGCGCTGGCCTCGGAGACCTGGCCCAGCTTGTCGACCAGACCCTTGGCCCGGGCGTCGCCGGCGTCGTAGGGGCCCGCCTCGATCGTGGCCCGCAGCGCCTCGGGGCTCATCTTGCGGTCGGCGGCGGCGGCGGCCAGGGCGCTTTGATAGACCGACCCCATCCAGGACAGCGAGGCTTCCCGGTGGGCGGGGGTGAAGTCGTCATAGAGGTAGCCGTTGACGGCGTTCTTGTACTGATAGCGCTGCTCGAACTGCGGCTGGACCCCGTACTTGTCGAACAGGCGCTTGAAGAAGATCTCCTCCGAGGCCAGCCCCGTGGCCTGGAAGGGCGCGCCCGGCTGCATCCACAGCTCGCTGGACGCCGCGCCCAGCATATAGGTCGAGGTGATCACTCCGGACGGATAGAGGCCCTGGCTGTGGGCGATCACCGGCTTGCCGGAGGCCTCGAAGGTCTTGAAGGCCACGCGCAGCTCATCGGCAGCCGCCGGCGACATGCCGCCTTCGGGCAGACGCACGAACAGGGCCTTGACCCGGCCGTCGCGCTCGGCGCGGTGCAGGGTCTGGACCACCGACATCACCGAGACCGAGCCGCGGCCGAAGGCGGCCAGGGGGTTGTCGGAGGATTGGTCGGTCAGGGGCCGGCGCAGATCCAGCGACAGGACCGCCGCGCTGGGCGTCGCCGGCGCATGGCTGGCGCCCGCCACCATCGCGATCAGCACGAACGGCGCGCCGACGAAAAACAGGACCAGCCCGGCGAACACCCCGGCCATCGTCAACAGAAATTGCTTCATCGCCGGGTCCCAAGGCCAAATCGCCGCCAACCTAGACCAGGTGCGACGCGCCTTCCAACGAACCTTACGGCCATACCGGGAAAATTGGTCGGAGTGAGAGGATTCGAACCTCCGACCCCCGCCTCCCGAAGACGGTGCTCTACCAGGCTGAGCTACACTCCGACACGAGGGCGGGCTTATAGACGAGCCTTTCGGGCGCCGCAAGCAATGCGCGGGGTGGATTTTTCACGCCCTACCGGCGCGCTCGGGCGCCCAGGTGGCGAGGGGCTGCGAGGCGGTGTTGCAATGGCCAAGGCGTTGCGATATTCCCGACCGCCTCGCGAGGCGCGGCTAGCGCGCGAGGCCCATCCGAGATCGGCTCCGTCGTCTCGATGGGGGATGGTGTAATGGTAACACTGCGGTTTTTGGTACCGTCATTCTAGGTTCGAGTCCTAGTCCCCCAGCCAGCCTACGCACGCGAAGCAAGCGGAGGCTGCCCGCCGCAGCTTTAGCGAAGGAGGGCTGTTGCAGCCGCCGCGCGCTTCGGCTGACTTACGCCTTTGGGATCATCGCGACTGACGTAGCGAGCGTAGCGTGCCTGACACCGCGGTTCAGTCTCGGTCACGCTGCGCGGGCCAAGCCACGAAAGGACCTTCATTCGGTCGCATCCGCGCCAGCTTGGCCGCCGAGATTATGAGCGTCGAAAGGCAAGACGCGCTTCGGTTTCTCGCCCCCCGAGACCGAAGCCAGCCGATCGGCAATTAGACGAGACCCGCGCGGTTCACCCCCACCGCGCGGGTCTTTCGTTGGGACCAGGGGCCTTATCAAATTTAGGCGTAGGTCCGCAGCGCGGCGATCAGGCGGTCGATGTCAGCCTCCGTCGTGAACAGGGCCGGCGTGACCCGCACGCACGAGCCGCTGGCCGCGCCCGACCGCTCGACGGTGAAGATGTTGAAGCGCTTCAAGAGGTCGGCCGCCAGCGCCCGGTTCTGTTCCGGGCTGGTCTGTCCGCGCAGCCGGAACGAGGTGATCGCGCAGGTCAGGCGCGGATCGGACGGGGTCAAAATCTCGATCCGGCCGTGGTCGCGCAACGCCTCCGCCCAGCGGTCGCGCAACTGGCGCAGCCGTCGCTCCTTGGCCCCGGCGCCGATCGATTCGTGGAAATCCAGCGCCTGGGGCACGGTCAGGAAGCCGGCGAAGTTCGACGTTCCGGTGTGAACCCGCCGGCCGATATCGTCGCCGGCCCCTTCCGCGCCCATGGCCGGGTCGATGTCCGCGATCCGCGAGCGGCGGATGTAAAGGACGCCGACGCCGATCGGCGCGCCGATCCATTTCTGGCAGGTCAGACCGACGAAATCGGCGCCGAGGTCGCCCAGCTTGAAATCGAGCTGGCCCCAGGCGTGGGCGGAATCGACGATGACGTCGACGCCGTGGGCGCGGGCCAGCGCCACGATCTCGGCGACGGGCACGACCAGGCCAGTGCGGTGGCCGACGTGAGTCAGCAACATCAGCTTTACCCGGGGATGGGCGGCCAGGGCGGCGGCGTAGGCGTCGATCAGCCCCTGATAGGTCGCTGGCTCGGGCAGGGCGAAGGTCACCGGCTCGACGCCACGGCGCTGAGCCAGCCACCGGAAACCGGCCTGGGTGCTGTCATAGTCCAGGTCGGCGTACAGGACCTGGTCGCCCGGCCGCAGGCGGTTGTAGCCGCCGACGAGGGTCAGCAGGGACTCGGTGGCGCCGCGGGTGAAGGCGATCTCGTCGACCCCGACTCCGAGATTGGCCGCGACCCGGGCGCGTATGGGGGTCATGTCAGCGCCGAAGCCGCGCCGCGAATAGTACGAGGTGCTGCGGTTGACCATCTCCAGGTTCCGCTCGTAGGCCGCCTGGACCGAACGGGCCATCATCCCCCAGTTGCCGTTCTCAAGCTGGGTGACCTCGCTGGTCACGTCGTATTGCGCCGCGACGGCGCTCCAGTCCGCCGGGTTGCCGGCCGCCGCCGATGTGGGCGCAGGCGCGGCGTGAGAGGCTCCCGCCGCCGCGCTGAGCGCAAGGCCCAGGCCGATTAAGCCGCGCCGGTCAATCTGTTGCTGGGCCATGAAGTCCACATCCGTAAATTGATCAGTTCAAGGAAAAAGGCCCGCCGGACCCAGGAATCCGGCGGGCGCTCAGGCGCCGCGGTCTAGTATTTCAATTCGACGCGCATGTAGTAGTCCCCGCCATTGGTGTCGTATGGGCTGTCGCGGGAATAGACCAGACCACGGCTGGCCTGGTTGGTGGCCTTGTCGGGATAGGTGTTGCCGATGTTCTCCGCCCCGACCCTGACCAGGGTGTTGGGCGTGATGTTGTAGGTGACCGCCGCGTCGAAGAAGGCGATGCCGCCAAACCGCTGAAAGATGTCGCCGGTCGCGTTGCCGCTGGCGTCGGTCCACGGGCCATAGTAGCGCAGCCGCCCCATGAACGAGAACTTGTCGATCGTATAGTTCGCCGTCGCGGTCGCGTTGTGCTGCGGAATGCCCTGTTCGAAGATGATCTTTTGCTGATAGTCCGCGGCCGACGCCAGCGAGCCGCCCGTGACCGTCGTGCTGTTGTAGCTGTACGACCCGGTGAAGTCGAAACGTCCTGGTCCCAGTCGCCGCGTATAGGAGCCGACCAGATCCACCCCGTCGGTGCTGGTGTTGAAGTCGTTGGTGAAGAAGTTCACCGAGGTGATGCTCGACGCGCCGACGACTCCCGCCGCGGTAAGCTCCTGCTGGATCTGCGGGGTGACGACAAAAGTCTGCGAGACGCTGAAGCGCTTGCTGACATTGATCTGGTAGACGTCGATCGAGCCGGTGAAACCGAAGTCGGTCTTCCAGACCATGCCGCCGGTCAGGGCCTGGGACTCCTCAGGCTTGAGCGGCGTCGCGCCGAAGTACTGCGCCACCGGGTTCAGCGGCGAGAGCCGGCCGGTGGTGTACAGCTGCAGGGTGAGGGTATCGAGGCCCTGGCTGACGCTGGTGGAGTTGAGCTGAGCCGGCGTCGGCGCCTTGAACCCGGTCGAGTAGGACCCGCGCAACGCCAATTGCGACGTCAGCTCGTAACGGGTGGCGAACTTGTAATCAAAGGTGTTGCCGAAGTCGTTGTAGTTCTCGTCGCGGCCAGCGAACTCGACCCCCCACTTCTTGGTGAGCGGCACGTCGACGTCGACATAGCCGGCATAGCTGGTCTGGTCCCACGTGCCGGCCTGCTGAGGGCTGTAACCGGGGAAGCCGTTGGATTCCGGCGCGAGGCCGGCGGCGGCGCCGGGGCCCACTTCGTAGGAGGCCAGATCGCCCGCCACGACGCTGTAGGTCTCGACGCGCCGCTCGACGCCGAACGCAATGTTGATCGGGTCGGGCAGGAACGACGTGTGCAGACGATAGTCCGCGTCGGCGTTGAGGTTGAACTCCTGCTGGATCAGCTGGCCCAGATTGAATGAGGTCGGGCTTTCGGGCCCCATCGAGGCGTTGATCGAATTGTCGAGGAAGAGGCCGGTGTCGTTGCGGCCATACGAGGCGCTGAGGTCCCAGGTGAACAGGTCGGAATTGTTGTGGCGAATACCGCCGACCACCTGTTCGTCATTGTAGTGAACCCCCTCGCGCGGGGTGAAGCCGGTCGGATAGAGCGAATTCAGGTTGTAACCCGGAAAGACCGACGTCGTGCCATAGATGTTGGCGTTGGTCGATGGATTGCGCCAGTTGATGTCGGACATGCCATTGCCCATCGACAGGATGGTGAAGCCATAGGCCTCCACATCGTTGTTGATCGGCTCGGCGGCGTCGATCGACAGCTTCTCGCTCTCCTCCTCGGGGTTGCCCCAGATCTGCACCGGGTTCGGCACCTTCAGTGTGGGATTGGCTTCCTGGAAGGCGATAGCGTCCGGACGCTGTTGGCTGCGCGAGGTGTCGTTGGCGTGGGAGTATTCCGCCACCGCGACGATGTGGCCGCCGTTGGGCAGCGCCCATCCCGCCCTGCCCCCGAATTCCCCCGTCAAGCCGTCGCCCGCATAATATTGGGAGCCTTGAGCGAAGGCGGCGAAGCCCGGCTTTTCGTTCAGGATGATATTGATCACCCCGGCGATGGCGTCTGAGCCGTATTGCGCCGAGGCGCCGTCGCGCAGCACCTCGACGTGGTCGATGGCGAAGGTCGGGATCATGGACAGGTCGGGCGCCTGCGATCCGTTGGACTGATCGAGGAAGGCCGAGCGATGGAAGCGCTTGCCGTTGACCAGCACCAGGGTCATGTCCGAGGACAGCCCGTCGAGCGAAGCGGGCTTTACGAATTCCAGCCCGTCGGACGCCGGCAGCCTCAACACCGTGAACGACGGCACCAGTTGGGCCAGCACCTCGTCCAGATGATCCGAGACGGCCATGTTGATGGTCTTGCCGGACATCACGTCGACCGGCGATTTGGCGTCGAACTGGG
>Ga0302314_10023443_pt1 | contig 10074 bp, 11 predicted proteins | sample III_Palsa_N2_3_FD_200533 | JGI IMG/M metagenome (GOLD analysis project Ga0302314, IMG submission 200533) | Peat permafrost microbial communities from Stordalen Mire near Abisko, Sweden - III_Palsa_N2_3 | ecosystem: Environmental > Terrestrial > Soil > Palsa > Peat permafrost | place: Sweden...
CATCTTGCGCCCCGTGCCGCCCTCCAGTAAGCGCTCCGTCATCCCGGTGCGCCTGGATAGCGCGTCAGCGTATTCGATCTTTCTTAAAGGAAGCTTAAATTTTCTGGCGTGGCGGCATCACTCATTTCATACAACTACGTATATGCTGCTACATAGGGTGCAAACACGAAAATCTGGCACACCATGCTACACATATGGCATATTGTGCTAAAAAATTAACATCCCGATTTTTGCTGGCAGGATCAGCTAACGTGTACGACACATGGCAGCTCGGGCCGGCATGTCGCATGCAAACGACACCGGGCTTGAGGACGAGCAGCTTTTCCACGTGAGAATTCATCCACTCCAGGAGACATATCATGACAGGAGCAAGATCTGGCGTTGCAATGCTGCTGATTGCGATCCTCGCGGGATGTCATTCCGGACCAAAGCTGAATCAGGCAGCGGGCAACAATATGGGTAACACAGCCGGCGCGCAGACGACCAACGTCCCGCCAGCCCAGGTCGATGAACTCAACAACCCCAACGGGCCGCTTGCGAAACGCAGTATCTACTTCGACTTCGACAGTTACACCGTCAAAAACGACGATCAACTGCTCCTGCAAGCCCACGCCCAATATCTCAGAAGCCACCCAGACCGGCACGTACTGATCCAGGGCAATACCGACGAACGGGGACCGACGGAATACAACCTGGCGCTCGGCGAACGACGCTCCGAAGCGGTGCTCCATGAACTCGAGACCCTAGGTGTGCCCGAGTCGCAACTGGAAGCGGTCAGTCTCGGCAAGGAAAAACCCCTGGCGATGGGCCATGATGAAGCGTCGTGGGCACAGAACCGGCGCGCCGACCTGGTTTACCGCTAGTACGGCGAGCCCTGTTTGTGAGCGCTACCTGTTGCGGGCGCGTCTGGTTATGCGTGGCCGTACGCGGGACATAACCCTCGGTCAAAGACCGATGAACCAGGTCTGGACATCCATCTCCTCGGCCCAGATCTGGACGTCGAGCATTTCGTGCAATTCGACGGGTTCGCCATGATAGATGCAGCAGAAGCCGTGCGCCGTCCGGTAAACGATCACCCACTCAGGCGCCGGTTCCGGCTTTCCGACTCCCAGTCCTCCTGAAACCTGCTTCAGGTAGTCGAGATGAAGTGCCTTGCCGATACGCCTGCGAAGGCCGTCCAGATCATGTGTCAGTTTCATTGCAAGCTCCTTTGGCGTCGCCGTCATCCTTTTTCTTTTTTCCTTTCCTGTCAAACGACCGCACGGCGCCTCGACGAGGTCGACTTTCGGCTTGTCCCGGAAATATCCTGATGCTGCTCGCGACAGCATCCGCAATGTGCTCCTTGGCGATCACCCCGAGCACGCGAACGGGACCGCGTCCTTCCTGTCGCCCCACCACGACCGCCATCGCCGCGTGCTGCTTCCACAGCCGGGTAATGACTCCGAACGCGACGTCGTTTGCCTGGACGACGATGAAATTGCGCTGCGCGAGTGTGCCGAGCATGATATCCGGCGCGCCCTGACTCACGGCGCGGCGCAGCCCGGTGTTGATGCGCAGAACTCCGTGAATCTCATGTGCCCTGGTGACCACGACATGCCGGAAAGCGGCGCCTTCCGTACGGGCAAGCACGTCGCGAAATGGCACGTGCTCATCGAGCACGAAGACATCAGTCTCCATGACCTGCGCCGCGCTCTGTACAAGGAACATGTTGGCATGAAGGGCGTTGGGAATCGGGTGTCCGCGCCGAACAAGCTTGAGTGTGTAGATGCTTTCAGGCGACAGTAGCCGGCGTGCGCCCAGGCTGAAGGCCACCGCGATAATCATGGGCAGCACTATGTCGTAGTCCCGTGTCATCTCGAAGATCATCGCGACGGCGGTCATCGCAGCACCGGTGCCACCGCCCACCATTGCTCCCATGCCCACCATCGCAAAAGCGGGTGCGCTAACGGGCGCCCCGGGCAATACCATGGTAACCACGGACGCAAATGACGCCCCGAGGGTCGCACCGATAAAGAGCGACGGGGAAAAAACGCCACCTGACGAACCCGACCCCAGACTGACCGATGTCGCCAGCGTCTTGCACAGCGCCAGCAACAGCAGGAACGCACCGCCCTGCACCTGTCCGTATAGCGTGGCCTGAATGGTCGCGTAACCGACGCCTTCGACGTAGTAGTGGCCCGCATAGCGCCATAGCAGATACATTGTCACGCCGACAATCAGCATCCCGAAGGCGTGACGCCCGTAACGTCCCGGTATCCGGTCGAATCCATCTTCAGCCCAATGCAGCGCACGGATCAGCAGTGCGGCGGCGGCTCCCGTCACGGCGCCGAGTAGCGCATAGAGAATCAGCGTCAGGGCACTGCCCGGCTGGTTCGGCATGGCGCCCAGCTGCGCGGGAACAAGGAACGCAGGCGCGGCACCGAAGAACAGCCGGCCCAGAAAGGTCGCCGTGCCTGTTGCAATCGCCACCGGCAAAAAGGTGTTGACGCTGATTTCCGGCATCATCAGTTCGGTGGCGAACAGCACGCCGCCGATCGGCGTATTGAAGGTCGCGGCAATGCCGGCACCGGCTCCCGCGGCGACCAGCGTGATACGCTGGCCGGCCGTCATGGTCACCAGCTGACCGAGTGTCGAGCCGAGCGCCGAGCCGATCTGGATAATCGGCCCCTCGCGCCCCACAGCGGCGCCGGAGCCGATCGCCAGTGCCGATGCGATAGATTTCACAACGGCCACCACGGGGCGGATGGCACCGCGTTTGTAGTAGATCGCGTCCATCACCTCCGGCACGCCGTGTCCCTTCGCTTCCGGTGCAAACGTGCTCACGATCCAGGTAACCGCGAGTCCCCCCACAACAGGTACGAGAATGACAAACACGCCCCATGGCGCAGCAGGCGTAAAGCGGCTGGCGTCGTATGCAAATGAAAGATGCCCGAGGAAGAACGCGTTGTGCACCAGTCCGATCAGTCCCCGGAACACCACCGCACCCAGGCCAGTCACGATACCGACAATGAACGCGAGGAAACATAGCCAGTACAGGGCGACCGGCATGACCGAATCGTCGTCGACATGGTCGACCGCGTGCGGCTGTACCGGCGCGACTTTCACGTGGTGTGCATCGCTACCTGCGGCCTGGTCAGGCCGGTGAGGTTCGCCCGTCATGGCTTGTCGCCCCTGGAAGGACTACATGGTAAACCTGCTGACGTCATGCATCTCTCGCCGGCCATTGCCGACATCGAGCCCGGCTTCACTGCGATCCAGAAAAGTGTACTGCCGTATCAGGGAGAACGAGCGGACCTTTACGTCTGACAGGCACAACAAACCAGTCCCGCTGACGGCTCGCGTCTCGCAGCATCTGTCCGGAGTGCTTCCGCGTGGCGCACAGGAGATGTACCCGCGAGGCATGTCCGCCCGGCCGGACCCATCTGGCCGATACCTGCCCTATCTGCTGGCGCTGGCGAGCGTTGCACGGATACGCTCACGTACCGATATCCAGCGCTCCCGCTCGCTTTCCACCTCGATCAGGTGTTGATATTCCGTCGAGGCGGCGATTCCCAGGCGTGCGAGTCGTATGAGCTCGGCCCATAACGCGCGGATCGTCGCATCGCATCGGGTGATCTCCGCCTCGGCCGCCTGAACCTGCTTCACGAGATCATCGAATTCCTGATCACTCATCTGTCGTTCCCGGTGCGCCTGTGTGGACAACTGAAGACGCGCAACAACACCAGACCCTGAAACACAGCAGAAACAAACCCGGTTGGTCAGAACCGTCCCGGCAGCCTGCCGGATGAACTCTCCCCTGTTGGGGCGGATGGCATGACATCCGGTGCCACATGGGGACTGCTGTAGCGCTCCGACAAGGCTTCGTAAAGTGCAGGCGCAAACAGTTTCGACACCTGGCTGGCTATCAATGCAGTGGCCATCAGGGAAATAACGAGCGCATGCCCGTTGATCATCTCGATCACGATCACGAAAGCGGTAATCGGGCTTTGCGTCACCGCCGCCAGATAACCCACCATGCCAAGGGCGATGAGCATCGGCAACTGCATCTGGCCAAACAGCAGGTGCAATGCGTTGCCGATCCCGGCGCCGATGGCGAGCGACGGCGCAAACAGGCCGCCGGCCGCCCCTGGCAGATACGATCCCACCATCGAAGCCATCTTGAGCACCGGGTAGGTAGCGCCCAGTTGCGCGCGTCCTTCCAGCATCGCGCGTGCTTCGGCATAGCCGCTACCGAACGTGTGGCCGCCCGATGCCACACCGATCACAGCGACGACCAGACCACATGCGGCACCAAATGCCACCGGCCGGTTACTGCGCCAGGCGCTCACCGACGACGGCATCCAGCGCTGGGTGTTCAGCAGCAGCCAGCAGAACACACCGCCGGCAATGCCCGACACGGCGCCGATCAACACCACCGCCACTGCCAGCAGATCTGGAAAGCGGCTGCCGACGTCGATCGTTCCGAAATAAGTATAGTTGCCCTGCAGGCCCAGCGAAACGACACCCGCGAAGATGATCGCTGTAATCAGCACGCCGCTCGTGCGCTGCTCGAAGCTGCGGGTCAATTCTTCGATCGCGAACACGACACCGGCGAGCGGCGCATTGAACGCCGCCGACAGGCCCGCCGCGGCGCCGGCCAAAGCGAGCCGCCGTTCCAGTTCGATGCCCCGGATGGCCCGGAATCGCTGTGGGTAAAAGCGTCTCAGGTTGAACATGAGCGCGGCGCCCACGTGGATCGTCGGCCCTTCGCGGCCGATCGTGAATCCGCCGAGAATCGAGAGGAATGACACCACGATCTTGCCTATCAGGATCCTGATACTCAGCAGACGTGGCGCCAGATCGCCGCTGTCATGGAGCGTGGCGATGACCTGAGGAATGCCGCTGCCTTCGGAGCCGGGAAAGTAGCGTCTGGTCAGCCACACACCCAGAGCGCCGATTGCCGGGGTGACGGGAAGCGGCAGCCACCAGTACCGCGTGGCATAGCGCAGGAAGGTGTCGTACCCGATGTCGATCAGCTTCGCGTAGAAAACGGCGACCAGGCCCGTCGCGATGGCGCCGAGCCAGAACACGCCGTAATGCAGCCAAAGTCGCCGGCCTCGTTGTACTAGCCGCTTGTCGATAAATGCCGGTGTGCGCATTCCGCCGCCGCAAATACGTCAGTATAAGCGATCTGGCACACTGTGACATATATGGAGCCGGGTTGACGCGCAGACCTGGCCAACGATACTGTTAGAAAGGGACCGTCACTGCGCGCCTGCCCTGCTGAATGTCCAGCCGAATGACTCCATCTCCGACTTATGCAGCGCCGCCAGTTTCAGCAGACAGCGCTCGCCCTTCGCCGTGAGATGCACCTGGACCTGACGACGATCCACACGGTCTGGCTTGCGAACCACAAGGCCGGCCGCTTCGCAGCGCGAGACCAGTGCGGCGGTTCCATTCGGCGCAGCCTGCAGGCGCTCGGCGAGTTCACCCACCGTTGCCCATTGACGGCCCGGAAACCCTCTGACATGGAGCAGTAGCTGGTATTGCAATGGCGTGACGCCTTCCGCATGCGTGATCTCCTCCGAGAACCGCAGGAACTGCCGTAGCTGGTAACGGAATTCGGACATCGCCTCCAGATCCTGCTTGCCCGGTCCCTCGACGATAGCGCCTTTGCGTGAGCCCATCCCACCTCCAGAAGATTCGATAACACGTTGAAAATATGTCACCTTGTGCCTAAACTGTGCGGTGACATGCATGCATCCGGATACGGTGCGCGAGATACTGCCTTGCCGCAGCGAATGCGGCAATCAGGGACCGCTTGTTGTGTCTGTGTGCTGTTGGCATTTACAGGATTTTAAAACGTCTGAAGTCAGGGAGACTGGTGTCAACGTGTTGCCCGGTTCGTGTGTCGGGCAGCAACTGTATCCTGCCTGTCAGGGAGTGGCAGATGATCCGTTACCTTGTGTGCGTGTTCGTTGTCACGTCGGCAACAGTCCTGCCGGTTCCGGCCGTCGCAGGCGCGCAAGGCGTCGTACGGGTTTCGATGCTGGAGTCTCATGGTCCAGGGGCCGTTCCCGGGGGATCAACCTTCAACCCGCACAACGTGGAAAATGTCACGTTGAGTCCGGCACGGTACCGCTCGCCCTCTGTTATCAGCGGCCCTACCTATTTCTCCGCATTGCGACGCTACCAACGCCAGCAGTTGCAGGATCACCAGCGACTGCAAGGATCGGGTTTCGGCTATGGCTCGGGCGCGAAACCTCGATAGCCAGCATCACCGCGGCGTGCCATCCTGCGCCGCCACAGTTTCAAGGGAAGCCGTAAGCCGGGTGAGCAAATGGATGAAAAGTTTCCACCCAGCAGTTCGCACGATCGTCATCCTGGTCGGAAACGCCGTCCTGAAGCCCGGCGTGCCGAACCGGATCGCTGGGCCGCTCACGATCCAGACGTCCTGGCCCAACCTCCTTCAGTATCATTTCCATCCGCCAACCCGCTATTGTCGTGGGTGCCGATCCGTCGTTACCCGACAAGTGTAGCCGACACGGTCATGCGCCCAACTGACCCAGGCTTGGCAAGCTAGGCAAAGAACGTAGCCGCCTCGATCAGCGCAAAGCCTAATAGCGCACCGAGCGCCGCGCCCCGTAGCTTCGGATGCCATCTCTCGAGACGCAGCGCAGTGAGCAGGCTGTCGATGAAAATGATCCCAAACAACGCAAAGATCAAAATCAGATAGCTGATCTCAAAGTCGCTGTTAATAAACACGACGTCCTCCTGCTTTCGACGAATGCTGCTTCAAAAAGAGTTCGCCTGCGCGCTAAACCCGCGACCCGGCGGCTTTGACGATGCCGCATGAACGCGTTCGGCTCTCCGGTCATCTGCACCTCCCGGAGGTTTGCTGTCTGGAATCCATCCTTCAATTCTATGTCACGTCGTGACGTACGCAAGATTGTACGAACCACGGAGATCAGATTCAGTCCGCCAGCGCCCGTCCCGCACCCTGGTTCAACCGCTCGGGTTTGTCCTGATGTCGTCTTTAAGCACGTCTCGCATTTGAACGGCACCGTCGAAGAACTAGAAAGCAACGAAAACCGAAGTCCACTTTTGCTGGAAGAAGACACCTTCGACCAGCGCGTATGGTCAGTCGAGGCCAATAAGCTTTTTAACTTCATGGCTTGGAATCGGCGATTCGTCGAAGTCGACATGTCGTTTGAATGCGGAACTGATCGCTTCCTGGGCGTTGCCACATTAAGGTGTTCGCATTGCAGTGATACGATGAACGGAGCTTTCTTCAAAAGCCGGACGGATTTTGGGTAAGCTCGGTGAGACAATGCCATGCGGCAAAGCGTTCGCCGAGTTGTTTGCGGTGGAGCGACGCACGCAGTAGATGTCGCTTCAGTGCGAAGTACTGCCGGATCGGTCCGAAATTCGACAAGAACGCTTGCGTGCATTCAGGATCGCGGAAACCACGCATGCAGCGCTCGCATTCACGCGTGGGTTGATGACTATTTTCGGCTCGGTTGTTCACTCGATCGCTGGCTTTGACGAAAACGTGCTTCACGTTTTCTAGCTCAGGGATCTCGGCCTTCGCCGCCGGATAGCTGCGCAACAGGTCAGTGACGATCTTGCGCGGCACCTCAGGACACGCCGCCAGTACACGTTTGAAGAACCGTTTCGCCGCGGCCTTGTCGCGCCGCTTCTGCAGCAGGATATCAAGTTCGGCGCCATGCTGATCAACTGCCCGCCACAGTAGAAAACGCTCGCCGCGTAGCGTCACAAATACCTCATCGAGATGCCACGTGGTGCCGGGCTTGCGACGAGCCGCCTTGACGCGATGCGAGAAGGCGATGCCGAATTTGTCGCAGCAGAGCCGGACTGTTTCATAACTGACGATTACACTGCGCTCGAACAGCAACTCTTCAATTTCGCGCAGGCTCAATTGAAACAGGAAATACCGGCGAACGGCGCAACTGATGACGGCGCCCGGGAATCGATGGCGATGGTACAGCGACGTGGTTGTCTTCATCGCATCACTCTACCAGTTCGACCAGTTACCGTGACAACGCCGTCCAGCGTTGAGCCAGCAGAAGTCCCGGACGACTTGTGAGATGAAGCGATTATGTTGGCCAAGATTGCACATCGGCATCGAGGTCGAGTCATCCAATATGCCGGTGCACAAGCGACGGAAAAGATCGCCGCGTTCGCCAGTGAATTGGAAGATCCGCCACCGCGATTACCGCACAAAGATCCATTCATCGGGTGGGTCGAGCGCGAACGCCTCACGCTTGCACCAGCTGTCGAACTCATCGATCCCACCTTGGGCAAGCTGGACTGGCTCGTGCTTCATGGGATTCTTGAGCGCGTATCGGATACAGGCAGGATGCCACCGCCCGTTTTCGCCATGTTCAATGTGCTCAAGAGCGACTTCATCCTTGCACGGGACCTAGCTTGGCGGGCTGCTGACGAAAACGTGTGGCCAGCAACGGGGCGATTTGGGGATACCCTTGATTACGCTACCTACGGCCCTGATGCGTCTGCGCTTATCTTGGCGCATCGTACCGCCCTCGATCTGCTCGACAAGATCGCCGTAACGGCGAACCATTATTTCGAGTTTGGACAACCGCCAGATAGGGTTTACTTTGGCAAGCTATGGCGAGGAAACCCTGACAAGATGACTGGCATGCGCCCGCTTGCCGAAAAGGTCGAAAAAGTGATTCGTGGGGGCGTCAGTGCTCTCTATGGCCTTGTGGAGCTTGCCGAGGACTACGACAGCAGTGCAGGTATCCTGCGCTCTCAAAAGGACCTCCGCAACGCGGGCACACACCGATTTGTGGTGCTGCACGACTTCGGAGACCCAGCGCACAGCAGACAGGCACCTGAAATTGAACATCATCGACGGGAGCAATTTACCGTGGAGGCATTGCGCGCACTACGTGTTGCCAGGTCGGCCATCCAAATGCTTGCCCTATCGATTTCGCAGCACGAACAAGGTTTAGAACAGCGAACATCCGGCGTAGTTGGATCAATGGCTGTCCCCGACCACGACCGGATACGTGGACGCGATGACGAAATTTAAGTGCGGCGCGGCTACGGATTTCATCTCCGTCCGTGTTGGCGAGGTTCGTCTTCGGAATTCCCGAAGTGTGTTCGACGCCCTACCCCTAGTGAGTGCCCCCCACGGAAGCGAAGCGCGCAGGCCCGGATCCGAAAGCCAGGCCGTAGGCCTCAGCGTTGGAAGCCCGAAGGGGCGAGACTTGCGCAACGAGGCGCGACAGCGCGACCGGTCATGCCTTCTGGCCGGGGACGCCCTGCAGTCGATTAGTCTCTCGATGCAGGTACCTGAGAGCCTGCCCGAAAACTTACCTTGGGGTACCGACAGCAATACCCCATGCAAATACACTATGAGGCATCTCAATCATCAGGACAGGTCGTGAGCACACTCGGTCAACCAATCCGCGACAAATCTGTGAAAGCCTCCTCATAGAGGGAAAGAACTACAACATTGAGCACGGTATCCTGCCCAGCGAGAATGCGATAGCGGATCAACTGCTTGCTCGCGGTGTCGAGCTGACACCTGCTTACGAGGATCTGTACAACAAGCTCTATCAGCATCCGCACGCGTTAAAGACTTTTCTCGGAGTGCTCCTGAGCGTGACCGCGTTCTGGAATCCAGAAAAATATTGCAAGCGCGTGGCGCACGGGCAGATCTCGCCAGTGTCAACAGGCAGATTGCCGACAAAGCCGCTGAATTGGCGACGCTGCTTGAACAGCGATCCGAGCTGCACAACACCTCCGGCTTCAGCAGCAATACTCACTACAGCGTTTGCCAGGTCATCGAAGCGGCGGCCGAGGACAACCATCTGTTCCAGTGGCATGTTCAGGAGCGCCTGAGCGCCATCAGTGCCCAGTTTGATCTCAAGTATTGGCCGTCGTTGAGCCAATTCCTCGATGAATTGTCTTCCGATGCCGAAGCGGTCAGCATGGAAGCCACGAACCCCTTGACGGCCGCCGCCACTTTGGCCGCACGGCCATCACTGGCAGACTTCTTCAAGGCGCTGTTCGCTTCGATCGAGGAAAACACCGTACACAATTACG
>Ga0302314_10023444_pt1 | contig 10074 bp, 9 predicted proteins | sample III_Palsa_N2_3_FD_200533 | JGI IMG/M metagenome (GOLD analysis project Ga0302314, IMG submission 200533) | Peat permafrost microbial communities from Stordalen Mire near Abisko, Sweden - III_Palsa_N2_3 | ecosystem: Environmental > Terrestrial > Soil > Palsa > Peat permafrost | place: Sweden...
ACGGTGCCGCACTCCCTCAGTCGGCTTCGCCGCCAGCGCCTGCGTTGGAGATAAAATGAAGCAGCGGCGCGTCACTTAGTTCGCCCAACCATGAAGGACGCGCCCATGACCGGCCCCACCATCGGCAAGACCGCGGCCGAGTCCACCCCTTGGTGGCCGGACACCGTCAAGCCGCCGAGTGGCGCGCCGAATATTTTGGTGGTGCTGTTCGACGATGTCGGCTTTTCCGATTTCGGCTGCTACGGCTCGCCAATCGCCACACCAACCATCGACGGCCTGGCCGCCGAGGGGCTGCGCTATACGGGCTTTCACACCACAGCCATGTGCTCGACCACTCGCGCGGCTCTGTTGACCGGCCGCAATCACCACTCCGTGGGCATGGGCTGCTTGTCCAACTTCGATTCCGGTTATCCAGGCTATCGCGGCAAGATCTGCAAGGAGGCCGCGACCCTGGCCGAAATGCTGCGGCCGGCGGGCTATCGCAACTACATGCTCGGCAAGTGGCACGTGACCTCGCTCACCGAGACCGGGCCCACCGGGCCCTTCGACGGCTGGCCGCTGGGCCGCGGCTTCGATCGCTTCTATGGCTTCATGGACGCCGAGACCGATCAATATTCGCCCGAACTGGTCCGCGATAACACCCCAATCGAGGCGCCGAAAAGCTTCGCCGAGGGCTATCACCTCACGTCGGACCTGACTGATCAGGCGATTCGGTTCATTGCCGACCACACCAGCGGCGCGCCGGACACGCCCTGGCTTACCTGGCTGGCGCTCGGCGCCTGCCACGCCCCCCATCAGGCGCCGCGCGATCTTATCCTGCACTATGACAAGGTCTTCGCCGATGGCTGGGATGTGGAACGCGAACAGCGGCTGGCGCGCCAGAAGGCGCTGGGGATCGTGCCGGCCGACACCCGCATGCCGCCGCGCAACGCCATGGTGCGCCCCTGGGCCGAGCATTCGGCCGACGAACAGCGGTTGTTCGCCCGGCTGCAAGGCGCCTACGCCGCCATGCTCGACCACGCCGACCGCAATCTGGGGCGGTTGATCGCGTTCCTGGACGAGGCGGGGCTACGCGAGAACACCCTGGTCCTTGTGATGAGCGACAATGGCGCCAGCCAGGAGGGCGGACCCCTGGGCTTCGTTAACGCCATGGGCCCCTACAACGGCAAGGCTGAGCCGCTCGCCGAAAAGCTGGCGCGCATCGACGACATCGGCGGCCCCGATACGCATTCAAACTTCCCCTGGGGCTGGGCCATGGCCTCCAACACCCCGCTGAAACGCTACAAGCAGAACACCCACGGTGGCGGCATCCGCGATCCGCTGGTCGTCGCGTGGCCAAAGGGGATTGAGGCCCGGGGCGAGCTGCGTCACCAATTCCGCCACGCCAGCGACGTGACGCCGACCATCCTTGACCTGCTCGGGCTGGAGCCGCCCGCCAGCCTCGCCGGCGTGGCGCAGATCCCGCTGGAAGGCGTCTCCTTCGCCCCCAGCTTCGGCCAGGCCGATCCGCCGCGGGGCAGGAGTCAGTATTTCGAGATGTTCGGCCACCGGGGGCTCTGGAAAGACGGCTGGAAGGCCGTGGCCTACCATCCGCCGGGAACGGCCTATGACGAGGACGTCTGGGAGCTCTATCATCTGGATGCCGATTTCTCCGAGACCGAGGACTTGGCTTTGGTCCAGCCGGAGAAGCTCGCCGAACTAGTCGCCGATTGGTGGGTCCAGGCTGAAGCCAGTCAGGTGCTGCCGCTGGACGACCGCTTCGCCGCCCGATTCGCCGACAATGCCGCCCGCTTTCACGGCCCGCGCAAGGCTTTCACTTTCCACGCCGGCATGGGCCACCTGCCCACCGACGTCGCCCCGGACGTGCGCTCGCGCGCCTTTGTCATCGAGGCCCACGTCAAGCTGGCGGGCGGCGATCAGGGTGTGCTGATCGCCCATGGCGACGCCACCTGCGGCTATTCCCTGTTCGTGCGCGAGGGCCGGCTGGTCTACGACCTGAACGTCGGCGGCCGGCACGCCGTCACCATCAGCGAGCGTCTGCTTCCAACCGGCCATCATCGCCTGGGAGTCGCGGTGCGTAGCACCCCGGATAAGCGCACCATCACCCTGCTGATCGACGGCGAGGCCGCCGGCGCCGGCGAGACGGACCTCGGCTTTCACACCCTCATCTCCTGGAGCGGGCTGGATATCGGCCGTGACCGGGGCAGTCCGGTGGCAGACTACGCGGCGCCATTTTGCTTCACCGGCGCGCTGAGCAAGGTCACGGTCACCATGGATCCGGAACAGGTGCTCGACGGCGCGGCCATCGGCGAGGTGGAGATGGCCCGGCAGTAGGCCGTTTCAGGCCAGCACGATCGCATCCGGCGGCTGGCGGTGGTGCAGCCAGTCGCTCTGTCTGACTGCGCGATAGTCGGCTTATGGAGCGCCGTCAAAGGCGAGCTTCACCGCGCCCGACCAGGGCGCGGTCAGCATTGGAGCCAGCGTCAAGATGGGCTATTTCGCCCAACACTCCATGGACCTGTTAGACGGGGAAGAGACGATCTTCGAGTCTCTGGACGGCGCGTTCCCGCAGGCGGGCCAGGGCGCGCTACGCACCCTTGCGGGGTGCTTCGGCTTCTCGGGCGACGATGTCGAAAAGCCCTGCCGCGTATTGTCCGGCGGCGAGAAGGCTCGCCTGGTCATGGCCAAGATGTTGTTCGATCCGCCAAATCTGCTGGTGCTCGACGAGCCGACCAACCATCTCGACATGGCGACCAAGGAGATGCTGGTCGAGGCCCTGGCGGATTTTGAGGGCACAATGCTCTTCGTCTCGCACGACCGCCATTTCCTGGCGGCCCTGTCGAACCGCGTGCTGGAACTGACGCCCGACGGAGTCCATCAGTTTGGCGGTGGTTATACGGAATATGTCACCCGCACGGGTCAGGAAGCGCCGGGGCTGCACCCGGGAGGGTAGCGGCATTGACTACTCAAGCCGCCTAAATCCGGTTCTTCTGGGGATCAGCTCGCTTAATCGGAATGTCAAGTTTCTGGAGCGGCCCTAAGGCCGCTAGAGGCGCAACCTTGCCGCGGCGCTGCCTCAAGCTGGAACGGCCGGGTCTCGCCAAAACCGGACTCCTGAAGCATCGGGACGGGGAATTCTGACTCCTACAGCCGTGCTCCGGCAGCGAGCGCAGCTCAACGCGGGCTATGCCCAATTGACGTTCCAGGTGTGCGCTGAGGCGTGGCTCTGCGACCACGCGCCATCCCTCGCTGCGGGTGTTGGAACTCCACATCCCCAGGCCGGCGATCATGATGGTTCGCTCTGGAAGGTCGAGCATGGCGCCTGGACCGAAGGCCCCGACGACCTGGCTTTGGCGAAGAAGATTCTCGCTCATGGTTCTAATCCAGCCATTCTCGATAAGGGCCCTGAATCCCCAGTCGCACGCTGGCCTCGACGCCGCGCATGGACCGCGGAGCTCGAAATATCTTCTCGTCATCGCTGAGGCGATCGAGATTTGGGTCCAGGACTTCGTGGAGTAATTTGCGGTTGGCGCCGGCCCGCGTGGTGAAACCCAGCGTGACAGCGTTTCCTTCGGCGTCTGATGCGATCCGTCGCCACGCCGCTAGCAGTTCTTCAAGGCGCCCTTTGAGCGTGTGGGTGTCGGCTCCGCCGTTGAGCGCGCGGCGCACCACGTCCGCGATCACCTCATCACAAACGTCAGAATATTCGTCGATCTTAGACGGCAGCGCCGACCTATATGGGCAACCGGAATTTATCGCGGCGCACAAACTTGGGGCTCTGTCGGCCTATGCGACGAGCTGGATGGATCCCATTTGGAACTGGCTTAGGGCCATCGACGGGTTTGGGTTGGCCCGGCACATCGAGGCCGATTGAATCGTTTCCGTGAAATTTGAATCGATTTGACTGAAATCCGACAACGACATCATTGAAAACGTTGGAGCGGGCGGCGAGAATCGAACTCGCGACATTCAGCTTGGGAAGCTGACGTTCTACCTCTGAACTACGCCCGCATGGGTCGGCGGCTTGGACAGTTGGGTCGCGGCCGACGACGCCGTGCTTAGCCCGTCCGGGGCGCCGCCTCAAGCCGGCGCCGCTAATGTTCGGTGCGGACCTCGATGCGCTTCACCATCCTCACGCAGCGGGCGGCGCGCAGATCGCCCTCGACCACCAGGCGGTAGGGTCTGGCTGTGGGGCCCAGAGGCTGGCCGTCGGCGCGGTCGGCGAGCAGGATCTGCTCCTTGCGCATCGCCGGATCGGTATCAGCCAGCGCCAGCGCCGCGGCGTAGCCGTCCGCGCCGGCGACCAATACGACGTCGCGCAGGGCCGGGCCGTGCAACGCCTTGCCGGAGGGCGCGCCGACGCGGGCCAGAAGCTGGGTCAGGGGCACGCCGTCATAGGTCGTGGTCTTGCCCTCGATCGTTACGGTCAGCTTGACGTGCGGCAGGGCGGCGATATTGGCGGGCGTCAGCGTCACGGTTTGGCCTTCGGGGCCCGATAGAGTCAGGTCCTGGGCTCCCCGTTCCTGGGCCCAGACCGGGCCGGCCAGCAGGCCTATCGCCACGCCCAATGCGGCGATCCGAACGCCGTTACGCGTCATCTGCGACTCCTCCGTGTTCGATAGGTAACGCGCTTACATATCGCGGCGAGCGAACCCTCGCAAAGCCGGGTCTGAACATTGACCCCACAGCGGCCTTCCCGCACCATGTGAATCCAGATCACCCATCAAGATCACTCACGGAGACGCATCATGGCCGACGGAGAGGTCAAGCACGACACCCTGGCGCCCCACGCTACATTCCACGCCATGACCGAGGGCACGCCTGAAGATTGGCAGGCCATCGCTGCGGCTGGCGCGGAATTCGGCCGGGGCCTGCCTGACCGATTGCTTTCGCACCTGGAGATGCTGCGCGGCGATAGCGGCGGCTTCGCCATCGACCGGCTGGAACACTCGCTGCAGACGGCCACCCGCGCCCATCGCGATGGCCGCGACGAGGAATACGTGGTCTGCGCGCTGATCCACGACATCGGCGACATCCTGGGCCCATCCAACCACGCCGAGATCGGCGCGGTGATCCTGAAGCCCTATGTGTCGGAGCGGAACCATTGGATGCTGGACCACCACGGCATCTTCCAGGGCTATTATTTCTTCCACCATCTGGGCCTGGACCGGGACATGCGCGAACAGTTCCGCGGCCATCCGGACTTCGAATACACGGCCCAGTTCTGTCACCAGTACGACCAGAACGCCTTTGATCCGGCCTATGACTCCATGCCGCTGGAAGCGTTCGAGCCGATGCTGCGCCGCGTGGTGGCCCAGCCGAAACGGTCGATCTATCGGCGGGCGGCGGAGTAGGCGCTCACCACGCCCGAAAGTGTTTCGACAGCTTCAGCCCTTGGCGCTGATAGTGCGAACCGCCCTCGCCATAGAGGCGCGCGGGCCGTTCGGTCAGGGGCTCGAAGACGAGGCGGGCGACGGTCTGGCCGTCGTCCAGCAGGAACGGCGTCTCGCGACCGCGCACTTCCAGCACGCCCCTTGAACCCAGGCCGCTGGCCTCGGCGACGCCGAAGCCGGGATCGAAGAAGCCGGCGTAATGGACGCGAAACTCCCCCACCGAAGGGTCGATAGGGATCATCTCGGCGGCCTGGAGAACCGGAATCTCCACCGGCTGCTTCGAGGCCAGGATGTAGAACTCGCCGGGGTCCAGCAGCAACTCGCCCCGGCGCGGCTCCAGAGGCTCCCAGAAGTCGCGCGGGTCATGGCCGTCCTCCCGGTCCAGGTCGACCACCCCGGCATGCCTGCGCGCGCGGAAGCCGGCCAGGGCGCCGGTCAGGTCGACCCCGACATCGATGACGGAAAGCTTTGGGGGCGCGCCGCGCTTGAGCCTGAGCTGGTTCAGCCGCGTGCCGGTCCGCGCGAGGATCGAGAAGGTCTGGGGCGCGATTTCCACGAACAGGGGGCCACAATAGCCGGCCGCCACGTCGTCGAAGGCGGCGCCCCGATCGGTCAGCAACCGCACGAACACATCGACCCGGCCGGTCGAGCTTTTCGGGTTGGCCCGCGCGCCCACGCCCGGCGGCAGCCGCAGCGCCTCCTGCAGAGGCGCGATATAGACGCAGCCGCGCTCCAGCACCGCTCCGCAGGTCAGGTCCAGTCTATGCATGGCCACGTCGGCCAGCCGTTCGGCCACCAGCCGGCGCTCGCCCGGCAGGAACGAGGCCCGCACGCGCCAGGCATGGTCGCCGAGCCTGAGGTCCAGGCTGGCCGGTTGCACCTGATCGGCCTCGAACGGCTCGGCCGCGCTGACCGCGCCGCCAGCGATCAGGGCCTCGATGGCCTGGCAGGGCAGGATGCCGTCAAGAAGGGTGGAGCGTTGAGGGGCGTTCATCACAGCGACACTCGCCAATGGACCCGAGTCTGTCCAGCGACGCCTTGATCACATCGCGCCATAAGGGGTTGTTCCGCCTTGACCCTGCCGGCCGAGACGGTTTTATGCGGACGCTTTTTCAAGGACTTTTCACCCATGGCCGGCCGGGATACCGACGAAGACCCCAATCAGTGGGAGGCCGCCACCCGCTTGATACGCGGCGGAAATGTGCGGACGCCATTCGGTGAGACCGCCGAGGCTTTGTTCCTCACCCAGAGCTTTGTCTATGACAGCGCCGAGGGCGCCGACGCGCGGTTCGCCGGCGACCAGCCGGGTTTCGTCTATACCCGCTACGGCAACCCGACGACCCAGATGTTCGAGGATCGCCTGGCCCTGCTGGAGGGCGCGCAGGCCTGCAAGGCCCAGGCCTCGGGCATGGCCTCGATCCATCTGGCGCTGATGGGGTTGGTGCGGGCCGGGGATCACATCGTCGCCGGACGCGCCCTGTTCGGCTCCTGCCGCTGGATCCTCAACAACTGGGCGCCGCGCTTCGGGGTCGAGACCAGCCTGGTGCATGCGCCCGACGTGGCGGCCTGGCGCGCGGCGGTGCGGCCCAACACCAAGGTCTTCCTGATCGAATCGCCGGCCAATCCGCTGCTGGAGATGACAGACATCGCCGCGGTCTGCGCGATCGCCAAGGAGATCGGCGCCAAGGTGGTGGTCGACAATGTCTTCGCCACCCCGATCTTCCAAAAACCCTTGAAGTTGGGCGCCGACGTGGTGGTCTATTCGGCCACCAAGCATATCGACGGCCAGGGCCGGGTCCTGGGCGGCGCCCTGCTGGGCGATGCGGCCCTGCTGGACGAGGCCTATCGCGACGTCATCCGCCATACCGGCCCGGCCTTGTCGCCGTTCAACGCCTGGGTGCTGCTGAAAGGGCTGGAGACCCTGGACCTGCGGGTGCGGCGACAGTCGCAGACCGCGGCCGCCCTGGCCGACCGGATCGCCAGCCACGCCAAGGTCAAGGCCTGCCGCTATCCCACGCGGCCCGATCACCCCCAGTACGAGATCGGCCAGCGGCAGCTGACCGGCGGGACCAACGAGGTCCAGGGCGGCGGCACGGTGGTCGCCATGGACCTGGGAAGCCAGGCGGCGGCGTTCAATTTCCTGAACGCCCTGAAGATCGTCGACATCTCCAACAACCTCGGCGACGCCAAGTCCATGGCCACCCACCCCAACACCACCACCCACCGCTCCATGACCGAGGAGCAGCGCCAGGAGATCGGCCTGACCGCCGGCTGGGTGCGCCTGTCGGTGGGCCTGGAGGGCCCGGGCGACCTGGCCCGCGACCTCGAGCGAGCCCTGGACGCGGCATGATGTCCCGAATCCCCCGTCGCCCATCCAGGGACGCCCCAACCTATCAGGCTGTCACCCGAGACATCATCGTGCGCGTGGTCCCGGCCTTCATGCCCGGCCAGTCGGACCCGGTCGAGGGCCGCTACGTCTGGTCCTATACGATCGAGATCGAAAACCATGGCCAGGAGACGGTCCAGCTGATCTCCCGCCGCTGGCTGATCACCGACGCCCACAACCGCACCGAGACCGTCGCAGGTTCCGGCGTGGTCGGCGAGCAGCCCCGGCTGAAGCCCCGCGAGGCCTTCCGCTACACCTCCGCCTGTCCGCTCACCACGCCGTCGGGCGACATGCGCGGCAGCTATCAGATGCTGACCGACGACGGCGTGGCGTTCGAGGTCGAGGTGCCGGCGTTTTCCCTGCACCTGCCCGGCGCGCATCGGTCGTTGAACTGAAATGCGTGCGTGCTAGCCCCCGACCGCCTCAGGCTCCAGTTCATAGACCCGTGAGCAATATTCGCAGGTCACGCGGATCTTGCCGTCGGCCTCAACCATCTCGGCGCGCTCCTCCACCGGGAACGAGCCGATCACGCCCTCGATCCGTTCCTGGGAACAGCGGCAGAAGGCGCGCAGGGGCTGCGGCGTGAACAGCCGCACCCCATCCTCGTGAAACAGCCGGAACAGCAGCTGTTCCGGGGTGATGGTCGGGTCGATCAGTTCGTCCTCGCCCAGGGTCTCGAACAGGGCCTGGGCGGTCTCCCAGGCGTCGCGGGTCGGGCCGCGCGCATCGTCCTCGGCCACGTTCTGCAGGATCAGCCCGCCGGCCCGCCAATGCGGCGTGGGACCGGTCTGCACCTGGCCGACCGCCAGGCGCACCCGCGTCGGGATCTGTTCGGACTGGGCAAAATAGTGTTCGGCGCAAAGGGCCAGGGTCTCGCCCTCGATCGGCGTGACGCCCTGATAGCGTTCCATGTCCGCGCCCTGGTCGATGGTCATGATGAACAGGCCGTCGCCCAGCAGGCTTTTCGCGCCCGGCCGGACAAAGCCCTTCGAGACCTCCGCCACCTTGTCGGCGTCGTACCGGCAATAGCCGCGCAGGGCGCCGGTCGTGTCGTAGTCGGCGACCACAAAGGCCACGGGCCCGTCCCCCTGGGCCTGCAGGATCAGCCGGCCCTCGAACTTCAGGCTCGCCCCGACCAGCGCCGCCAGCGCACAGGCTTCGCCCAGCAGATTGGCCACGGCGTCCGGATAGGCGTGCCGGTTCAGAATATCGTCGACTACCGCGCCCATCCGCGCGATCCGCCCGCGTACGGGCCGCTGCTCGATCTGGAAGGCGGCGACGAGATCGTCGTTGGGTAGGGCTTTGTCGGTCACGGCGCTCCGGGGGATGTGGGGGTGGGCGCTTCAAGATAAGGGGCCAAGGCGGCGAACGCCAGTTGGCGGAATCAGAGCCATGCACCGTCCGCCGATTGGGCGAAGCCTGTTTTCGACCACCAAGCTCACCAAGGACACCAAGGAAGGCACGAAGAAGGGAGAAGCAGATGCGCGCTTCGCGCCGTTCTCCGCCATTGGAGTTTGATCCTGGACTTGGTGTCCTTGGTGAGCTTGGTGGTCAAATAGAACCGTCGTGACGGCTCAGCGGTAGCAAAAGGCGCGGCGGGCCTGGGCCACGACTCCGCGGCCGCCCTATTCCGCCGTCCAGCCGCCGTCGATCGAGAGGTTCGCGCCGGTGATCTGTTTGGCCGCGTCGGAGCAGAGGAACACCGCCAGCGCGCCGATCTCGTCCGGGGTGACGAATTCCTTGGTCGGCTGGGCCTCCAGCAGCACGTCCTTGATCACCTGTTCGCGGGTCAGTCCGCGCGCCTGCATGGTGTCAGGGATCTGGTTCTCCACCAGCGGGGTCCAGACATAGCCGGGACTGATGCAGTTGGCGGTGACCCCAAAGGTAGCCAATTCCAGCGCCGCGGTCTTGGTCAGGCCGTCGATGCCGTGCTTGGCGGCGACATAGGCCGACTTGAACGGCGAGGCGACCTTTGAATGGGCCGAGGCGGTGGAGATGATCCGGCCCCAGCCGCGCTTCTTCATGCCGGGGATAGCCGCGCGGATGGCGTGGAAGGCCGAGGACAGGTTGATGGCGATGATCTGGTCCCACTTCTCCAGCGGGAACTCCTCGATCGGCGAGACGAACTGGATTCCGGCGTTGTTGACCAGGATATCGACCGATCCGAAGGTCTTTTCGGCGTCGGCGATCATGCCGGCGATCTGGTCGGGCTTGGTCATGTCGGCCGCCGAATAGGCCGCCTTGATCCCAAATTCACTCTCCAGCTTTGCGCGCTCGGTCTCGATGTCGGCCGGG
>Ga0302314_10023449_pt1 | contig 10073 bp, 7 predicted proteins | sample III_Palsa_N2_3_FD_200533 | JGI IMG/M metagenome (GOLD analysis project Ga0302314, IMG submission 200533) | Peat permafrost microbial communities from Stordalen Mire near Abisko, Sweden - III_Palsa_N2_3 | ecosystem: Environmental > Terrestrial > Soil > Palsa > Peat permafrost | place: Sweden...
ACGCAAAGAAGATCAATTGATCGGTTTTGCCCTCGGAAATAGCCGCCTGCAACGTCGAAAAATCCGGCGCGCCTTCATGGTCGAGCGCGATGATCTCACCATCGATCAGCATGTCCGGCAGCGCGCTCCCCTCCCTGGCGATCGCCGCGAACTTGTCGGTCCAGTCGAGGCCTTTACGGGTTTTGAGTACCGCTTCGCCATCCTCGACCCGCAATTGCACCCGGTAGCCGTCGAACTTGATCTCGTGACACCAACCCTCGCCATTGGGTGGGCGATCGACCGAAGCGCAGAGCTGCGGCGCGACGAAATCCGGCATCGCAGCAACTTTCTTGCCCGTTGCGGCCTTGGCGGCAGGTCGCGCGGATATCGATGTCGCCTTCTTGTTCTGCTTGTTCTGCGCCCGCGCTTCGGCGGCTTCGCCCCGGTTCGAATTCCACACCGCGTCAGCTTTGGCGAGGCCAGGTTTGGTGCGGCCGGATTTCACCGTCATGAACGGTTTTGGCGCTCTTCCCTTACCCTCGGCGATCTCCGCCATCGACCGGCCCGAGGCGACAGATTGATCTTCATACAGGATCGTGTTGGCGTCGCCTTCTTTGGTGAATTCGTCGCGATGCTTGATCAACAGCCAGTTGGTGCGGCTGCCGCCGTTGCGGTCGTGACGCATGCGAACCAGCACCCAGCTGCCATGCAGCTTGACGCCATGCAGCGTGAATTTCAGGTCACCCTTCTTGAAGCCCTTTTCCGGGTCGTCGGATTCCCAGGTGCCGCGATCCCACAGCTGCACGGTGCCGCCACCATACTGGCCCTTCGGAATGGTACCTTCGAAATCGCCGTAATCCAGCGGATGGTCTTCCACCTCGACCGCCAGCCGCTTGTCGTGCGGATCGAGCGAGGGGCCGCGCGCCACGGCCCAGGATTTGAAGACGCCGTCGAATTCCAGCCGCAGGTCGTAATGCAGCCGGGTCGCAGCGTGCTTCTGGATCACAAATCGCCGCGCTTTCGACGGCGCAACCTTGACCTTGCCGCTCGGCTCGGCAGTCTTCTCGAAATCGCGCTTTTTGCGGTACGTGGAAAGGCTTCCAGTCGGCACGATCAAACTCCAAGAAACTCAAACTTCAAGAAAAATAATCGTATCCGGCTTCCGTGGCTACTTCTTCGCCTTGCGCTTCGTCTTCTTCGCGGCTTGCTTTTTCTTCGAAGCCCTCTTCTTCGAGGCCTTCTTAGGCACCTTCGCGCCTTCGGCCCTCGCCTCGGAAAGCCCGATCGCGATCGCCTGTTTGCGGCTGGTGACCTTGCGGCCCGAGCGGCCGCTCTTCAATGTCCCCGCCTTGCGCTTCTTCATCACGCGTTCAACATCGGCGGAGGCCTTCTTGGAATATTTTCGTGCTTTTCGTGCCATGATCATTCTCCCGTTGGCGGGAAAGTAATCGGCGCCATCGGCGAAAGTTCCAAGTCGTCAACCGAACGCCTAATCGCCCGCGCGTAGCCGATAGCCGATGCCGGTCTCGGTCAGAACGAATTGCGGGCGCTCCGGATCGGCTTCGATCTTCTGCCGCAGCTGGCGTACATAGACCCGCAGATATTGCGCATCGGTCAACTCATCCCAGAGTTCCTTCAGCAGAAACCTGTGCGTCAGCACCTTGCCGGCGTGCTGCACCAGCACACGCAGCAATTCGTACTCCTTGGGCGACAGCTTGACGTCTTTGTCGCCCACCTTGACGATGCGGCGCACCAGGTCGACGGAGAGATCGCCGGACCGGAACACCGGCCGCTCGCCATGAACCTGCAACTGGTGCCGCAACGCGGCGCGCATGCGGGCGAGCAGCTCATCCATCCCGAACGGCTTTGTCAAATAATCATCGGCGCCGAGATCGAGCGCCTGGACCTTTCCGGCTTCATCGCCGCGGCTCGACAGCACCACGATCGGCACGCTGTCATTGCGCCCGCGGATCATGCGCAGCAATTCATGGCCCTGGATGTCGGGCAAACCGAGATCGAGAATGATGAGGGCCGGATTCTGCAGCAGCAACTCCAGCGCGATCTTGCCGTTGGAGGCTTCCAGGATCTCATAGCCTTGCGTACTCAGCCCCATCCGCAACAGCTTGCGGATCGGCGGCTCATCGTCGATGACGAGGACTTTGACCGGTGTAGCACTCATGCTGCGGTGTCCAATGCGTCGGTATTGGCCGGGATCGGCAACCGGATAGTCAACACCGCGCCGCTTCGGTCGGTGCGGTTGGTGGCCGTGATCGTGCCCCGCATCGCCTCGACAAAGCCGCGCGAGATCGCCAGGCCAAGCCCGGTGCCGGGGCGGACGTGGTCGCCCTTTTGGGCACGATAGAACTTGTCAAACACGCTTTCGAGCTCCATCGGAGGAATACCGCTGCCTTCGTCAATGATTTGCAGGGTCATCGACTTTTTATCCCGCAGGCTCCGGATCGATATCATGGTGCCGGCCGGCGCATATTTCGCCGCGTTGTCCAGGATATTGAACAGCACCTGTTCGAACAGCACCGCGTCCAGCTCCAGCATCGGCATGTCGGCGGCAAGCTCAAGCGAGACCTTGTGATGCGCGAGAATCTTGCTGGCGCGGCGCAACACGCTGCCCACGATCTCGCCGATATCCTGCCGCATCGTATTCGGCACGATCGCGCCGGCTTCGAGCTTCGTCATGTCGAGCAGATTGGCGATGAAGCGGTTGAGGCGCTCGGATTCATCGATCACGGTGGCGAGCAGATCGCCCTTCTCCGCTTCATTCAGGCCGCTTCCGAGATCGCGCAGGGTGCTGGCCGCACCGAGCACCGACGCCAGAGGCGTCTTGAGATCGTGCGAGATCGAGGTCAACAACGCCGAACGCAATCGATCCGATTCAACGGTTCGCTTGACGCGGTCCATATCCTCCACCAGTAGCACCCGCTCGATCGCCAGTGCGCCCTGATCGACCAGCGCATCGAGCAACCGGCGCGCGTCCGGTGTCAGCAGCGGCCCGGTCCGGTCATCGTCGATGCCGATGACGCCGATCGGCCCGCGCCCGGTCCGCATCGGCAGGAACAGGCGCTTGGCGCCGGGCAGCGTGTCCGAGCCGCGTCCGGCCGTGCGGTCATTGCCCCAGGCCCAGTTCGCGGCGGCAAGATCGGCCTTGTCCAGTTGATCCTCGGGCGGATAGCCCGCCTTCACGGTCAGAACGCCATCTTCCGGCAACAACAGCACCACCCGCACCTTGAGCATCAGTGCGATCTGATAGGCGGTCGCCCATAGCACGTCGTCCAGCGTCGCAGTGCCTGCAAGCTTGCGGCTGAAGGCGTACAGCGATTCGGTGGTGCGAACCCTGCCGGTCGCGGTGACCGCCTGGGTACGCACCCGCGCCCCGACATTGGAAACCAGGATCGCGATCAGCATGAAAAAGAAAAAGGCCGCGACGTTGGTCGGATCGGTAATGGTGAAAGTATAGACTGGCGGCAGAAAAAAGAAATTGTAGCACAGCGAGGCGGCAACGCTGGCGAACAACGACGGCAACAGGCCGAAGCGAACGGCGACGCTGACCACAGCCGTGAGGAACACCAGATCGACATTCTCGATGCCGAAGATCGGCTGGATTAATCTGGCCGCGACCAGGCCGATGGCCACAATCCCCAGCGCCATCAGATAGGGCCGCGGATCGAACGGCTCGGACCGCGCCGCGGTCTGAACGGCGGATTTGGCTGTGGGCCCGGCGGGCAGTTTGTCGCCGGCAATCACATTGACGCTGATATTGCCGGCGCGCCGCACCAGATCATGCACCACCGAGCCGCGCATCAATTCGAACCACCACGACCGCGTCGATTTGCCGATGATGATTTGCGTCACATTGTTGGCTTGCGCGAAGCTGATCACGTCGTCGGCAATACGGCGGCCAACACCGGGAATCGTGACCGCCTCACCGCCGAGCGCTTCGGCCAGGCGCAACGTGTCGGCCAACCGATCGCGCTGCTCGTCGGTCAGTTGCAGGCTGCGCCGCGTCTCGATGCTCAGCGCGCTCCAGGGCGCATGCAGCCGGTCCGCCAGCCGCTTGGTGTAGCGCACCAGCCCGGCCGCGCGCGGGTCCTCGCTGAGGCAGACCATGATGCGTTCGCCCGCCGCCCAGGGGCCGGCAATCGCATTGGCCTGCATATGCGTGCGCAGTTGCTCGTCGACGCGCTCGGCGGTGCGGCGCAACGCCAGCTCGCGCAGCGCGGTGAGATTTCCCGGCGAGAAATAGTGCTCGAGCGCGCGCTCGGCCTGTTTGGGAACGTAGACCTTGCCCTCTTTCAGCCGCTGGATCAGGTCATCGGGCGTGAGGTCGATCAGTTCGATGGCGTCGGCGCGATCGAACACCGAATCCGGAACGGTTTCGCGTACCCGCACATGCGTGATCTGCGCGACCACGTCGTTGAGGCTTTCGATGTGCTGGATATTGACGGCGGTATAGACGTCGATGCCGTGGGAGAGCAGCTCTTCGACGTCGAGGTACCGCTTGGGATGGCGGCTACCCGGCGCGTTGGTGTGGGCGAGTTCGTCGACCAGCGCGATTTGCGGCCGGCGCGCGATCAAGCCGTCGAGGTCCATCTCTTCGAGCGTTTGGTCCTTGTAGGTGAGCCGTTTGCGCGGCAGCACTTCGAGACCCCTGAGCAACGCCTCGGTCTCGGCCCGTCCATGGGTTTCGACCACGCCGACCACGACATCGGCGCCCGCCTTCAATTTGGCGTGGGCGCTCTGCAGCATCTCATAGGTCTTGCCGACGCCGGGGGCCGCGCCGACGAAAATCTTGAGCCGGCCGGCCTGATCGTTCTCGCGCCGCGCCGCCTCCAGCAGCGCATCCGGCGAGGGTCTTTTATCGGGGTCGTGGCGCTGATTTGCCATACGGCATTATAGTCCTCGACCCCGGTTCAGCCTAGCAGCGCTATTTCGCAGCGGCGGCGTCAAGCGCCAGATTGAGCGCCAGAACGTTAACACGCGGTTCGCCAAGCAACCCGCCGAGACGTCCTTCGGTCTTGTCCGCGACCAGCTGGCGGACGCGGTCTTCCGGCATATTCCGCGCCTTGGCGACCCGCGGCACCTGGAACAGCGCACCCTCGGGCGAAATGTCGGGGTCGAGGCCGCTGGCGGAGGTAGTGACCAGATCGATCGGCACGGCGGCCGAGGGGTTCTCGGCCTTTAATTTATCGACGTCTTCCTTGAGCCGGTCGTTCAGCGCCTTGCTGGTGGGGCCGAGGTTGGAGCCGCCCGAATTCGCAGCGTTGTAGGGCGCGGACACTGTCTTGGAGGAGTCGGCCGGGTCCGGTGCGGTGGTCGCCGAGGGCCGGCCATGGAAATATTTGTCGTCCTTGAACTCCTGCCCGATCAGGGCGGAGCCGACGACCTTGCCGTCGCGTTCGATCAGGCTGCCTTCCGCCTGCTTCGGAAACACCACACCGGCAATCGCGGTCATCGCCAGCGGATAGGCAAGGCCCGTGATCAGCGTGAGTGCGACCAGCAGGATAATGGCGGGGCGAATTTCTTTTAACATGACACTTCTCCTCAGAATTCAGTTGTTCCGTCATTGCGAGCGGCGAGGCGACGCTCGCGCTCGCAATAACGGTTCAGGCCAGATGCAAGGCCGTGACCATAAGATCGATGGCCTTGATGCCAATAAAGGGAATGATGATACCGCCGAGGCCGTAGATCAGCAGGTTACGGCGTAGCAGCGCGCCGGCCCCGATCGCGCGATAGGCCACGCCCTTCAGCGCCAGCGGAATCAGCCCGATGATAATCAGCGCATTGAAGATGATCGCCGACAGGATAGCGCTTTGCGGGCTCGCCAAATGCATCACGTTGAGCACGCTAAGCTGCGGATAGAACGCCAGGAACATCGCGGGGATGATAGCGAAATATTTCGCGACGTCGTTGGCGATCGAGAAAGTGGTCAGCGCGCCGCGCGTCATCAATAGCTGCTTGCCGATTTCAACCACCTCGATCAGCTTGGTCGGATTGGAGTCGAGATCGACCATGTTGCCGGCCTCGCGTGCGGCCTGGGTGCCGGTGTTCATGGCAACGCCAACGTCGGCCTGCGCCAGCGCCGGCGCGTCATTGGTGCCGTCGCCGCACATCGCAACCAGTTTGCCCTTGGCCTGCTCGTCGCGGATCAGCTTCAGCTTGTCCTCCGGCGTCGCCTGGGCCAGGAAATCATCGACGCCGGCTTCTGCGGCGATCGCAGCCGCCGTCATCGGGTTGTCGCCCGTGATCATCACGGTGCGGATACCCATGCGGCGCAGTTCGGCGAAGCGCTCGCGGATGCCGCCCTTGACGATATCCTTGAGCTGCACGACGCCCAACAGACGACCATCCTTGGCGACGGCCAGCGGCGTGCCGCCGGCCTTCGCAATCTCGTCCGAAATCGCCTGGATTTCCCGGGCGACATCGGAATTTACCGACGCATGCAGCGCGCGCACGGTGTTTCCGGACGACATGGTTTGCGCGGTGCCGCCCCCGACATAATTCAGGATCGCATCGACCGCGCCCTTGCGGACCGACGACGCCCCGGCATCGACGCCGCTCATGCGGGTTTGCGCCGTGAACGGAATGAAGGTCGCGTTGAGTTCCGCCATATCGCGGCTGCGGATGCCGTATTGCTCCTTCGCAAGCACCACGATCGAGCGCCCTTCGGGGGTCTCATCGGCCAGGGAGGCCAGCTGGGCGGCATCCGCGAGCTCCTGCTCGGTCACGCCCTGCACGGTACGAAACGCCGTCGCCTGCCGGTTGCCGAGCGTGATGGTGCCGGTCTTGTCGAGCAGCAGCGTATCGACGTCGCCGGCGGCCTCAACCGCACGACCCGACATCGCCAGCACATTGAAGCGCACCAGCCGGTCCATACCGGCGATGCCGATCGCCGACAGCAGCGCGCCGATGGTGGTCGGAATCAGCGTCACGAACAGCGCGACCAGCACGACCACCGAAATCGAGCCGCCGGCATAGGCCGCATAGCTCGGAATCGTCACCGTGGCGAACACGAAGATGATGGTCAGACCCGCAAGCAGAATGTTGAGCGCGATCTCGTTCGGCGTCTTCTGCCGTTCAGCGCCCTCGACCAGCTTGATCATGCGGTCGATGAAGGTGGATCCCTGCGCCGCGGTGATGCGGACGCGGATCCAGTCGGACAGCACCTGCGTGCCACCGGTGACCGCCGAGCGGTCGCCGCCGGATTCGCGGATCACCGGCGCGGATTCGCCGGTGATCGCGGCCTCGTTGACGGAAGCGACGCCTTCGATCACTTCGCCGTCGGACGGGATATTGTCACCGGCCTCGACCAGCACGATATCGCCGACCTTGAGGCTGGTGCCGGAGACCAGCCGATAGGTCTTGTCGGATCCCGAGAGTAGCTTGGCCTGGCTTTCGGTGCGGGTTTTCTTCAGCGATTCGGCCTGGGCCTTGCCGCGGCCTTCCGCGACCGCCTCGGCGAAATTCGCGAACAGCACCGTGAACCACAGCCACAGGATGATCTGGAAGGTGAAGCCGAGGTCGCCTTCGCCCGTCACCAGCTCGCGCAGGAAGATCACCGTGGTCAGCGCGGCGACAACCTCGACCACGAACATTACGGGGTTCTTGATCATCAGCCGCGGATCGAGTTTGACGAAGGCCGATCCGATCGCGGGGAAAACGATCTTCGGGTCGAGCATCGCCGAGACGGGAACGCGTTTTTGCAATTTCATGGCTTCCATGGACGTAACTCCGTAAGGCGCAGATCTAGGCGAGTTGCTCAGAACAGGGTATGGGCGTTCATCGCGAGGTGTTCGACGATCGGTCCGAGCGCCAGCGCCGGGAAGAAGGTCAGGCCGCCGATGATCAGGATGACGCCGACGACGAGGCCGACGAACAGCCCGCCCGTCGTCGGCAGGGTGCCGGCCGACGGCGGTATCGATTTCTTGCCGGCCAATGAGCCTGCCAGTGCCATCGCCGGCACCATCATGAAGAAGCGGCCGACGAACATCGCGCTTGCGAGCGTCAGATTGTAGAAGAAGGTATTGCCGGAGAGGCCGGCAAAGGCCGAGCCGTTATTGCCGGTCGCCGAGGTATATGCGTAGAGCACTTCCGTGAACCCGTGCGGGCCGGCGTTGGCCATCGAGGCCACCGCCGACGGCAGCACCACACCGACCGCGGTCCAGCCGAGATACATCAGCGGCAACACCAGAATGGCGAGCATCGCCATCTTGACTTCGCGCGCCTCGATCTTCTTGCCGACATATTCCGGGGTGCGGCCCACCATCAGGCCAGCGACGAAGATCGCGACGATGACAAAGATGAGCATACCATAGAGCCCGGAGCCGACGCCACCGACGATGATTTCGCCGAGCTGAATATTGATCAGCGGGATCATGCCGCCGAGCGCGGTGAAGCTGTCGTGCATCGCGTTGACCGCGCCGCAGGAGGCATCCGTCGTGATAACAGCAAACAGCGAGGACGCGACGATACCGAAGCGAACTTCCTTGCCTTCCATGTTGCCGCCGGTCAGACCAAGTGAGCTCAGCATGGTCGTGCCATTGGCTTCGGCCCAATAGGTGACCGTAACGCCGGCGATGAACAGCACGCCCATCACGGCCAGGATCGCCCAGCCCTGGCGCTGATTGCCGACCATGCGCCCGAACACGTTGGTCAGGGCAGCACCGAGCGCGAAGATCGAGATCATCTGCACGAAGTTCGACAGCGCCGTCGGGTTCTCGAACGGATGCGCGGCATTGGCATTGAAGAAGCCGCCGCCATTGGTGCCGAGCATCTTGATGGCGACCTGCGACGCCACCGGGCCGACCGCGATGGTCTGCTTGGCGCCTTCCAGCGTCGTGGCATCGACATAGGCGGCCAGCGTTTGCGGCATGCCCTGCCAGACCAGGAACAGCGTGTAGACCACGCAGATCGGCAGCAGCACATAGAGGGTGCAGCGCGTCACATCGACCCAGAAATTGCCGATCGTGCGCATCGAGGAGCGCGAGAAACCGCGAATCAATGCCACCGCGAGCGCGATGCCGGTTGCCGCGGAGAGGAAATTCTGGTGTGTCAGCCCCAGCATCTGCACGAGATAGGACAGCGTGCTTTCGCCGCCATAATTCTGCCAGTTGGTATTGGTGATGAAGGAGATCGCGGTGTTGAAGGAAAGATCCTCGGCGACGGCGGACTGCCCGGCCGGATTGAACGGCAATACCGCCTGCAGGCGCATCACCCCATAGATGATGAGGAAGCCGCCGACATGGAATAGCAGCATGGCGATCGTGTAGGTCAGCCAATGCTGCTCGCGCTTGTCATCGACGCCGCCGATCCAGTAAAGCCCGGCCTCGACCGGCCGCAGCATCGGCGAGAGAAACGTCCGCTCGCCGTTGAAGACGCGCGTCATGTACCAGCCCAGCGGTTTGACCAGCGCGACGACGATCGCGCAGTACAGAAGAATTTGAATCCAGCCAATGACGGTCATCGAAGTATGCCTTTAGGGTTGCGCGGGATAAGGTTTTGAGGCGATCAGAACCGCTCGGGCCGCAGCAGGGCGTAGGTGAGGTAGAACAACAGGCCTATCGAGACGAGACCGGCGAGTGAATAATCGAAGATCATGGTCGTGCTCCTTCAGGCGGTTTCGCGCGAAGCTAAGAGCCGCGCGTCGAAAATCAGAGCCGTTCGCAGGCGTAGGTGTAACCCACCGCCGCCACGAAGAAGCCAAGCCCGAGGGCCAGCATGAAAATATCCAACATGGCATGCTCCTATACGGCGTATTTGCGGGGCCAAAGGGGACCCCGCTCCATTGGGTGCTGAAATGCCACCCGGCGCATAGGTTTTCGAGACGGTCGCAATGGCGAAGTTATAGGAATCTTATAAAGCCCTCGGCGGTTCCGGGCGCACTTATGAAATTCCTATATCCAGCGGTATCGTCTCATCTCGCTTTCAAATGGCGCTTTATCCATCTTGCGGAGTGGCTGCTGGTCGCAGCCGCTCAATGTGAGATAACGCCATGCCACTCCCTTTTGAACCCCATGCTAGCCCTGAACTTGATGACCGGCTGCGTGACGCGCCTGTCATGACGGCGGAGCTGATCTCGCTGG
>Ga0302314_10023450_pt1 | contig 10073 bp, 6 predicted proteins | sample III_Palsa_N2_3_FD_200533 | JGI IMG/M metagenome (GOLD analysis project Ga0302314, IMG submission 200533) | Peat permafrost microbial communities from Stordalen Mire near Abisko, Sweden - III_Palsa_N2_3 | ecosystem: Environmental > Terrestrial > Soil > Palsa > Peat permafrost | place: Sweden...
GTCACCGAACGGGCACGGCAGCCGGGCCAGCCGCGCGGCGAGCCCGGTATCGGCACTGAGCTCGCGGCCGAGCTCGCCGAGCCGCGGGCCTGGCCGGACCAGGTGCGCGAAGCCTGCCAGCACGGCCTCGGGGCGCTCGGTGGAGTTCCGCACCACGATCAGCGGCCGCTTCAGCACCGTGCACTCCTCCTGCACGCCCCCTGAGTCACTGACGAGCAGCCGGGCCAGCTGTGCCAGGCCGAGGAAGGCGCGGTGATCAAGGGGCGGAATCACCCGCAGCCGGTCTAGCTCCGAGTCCAGCCCGTGCCGCCGCACTGCCAGCCTGGTCCGCGGGTGCAGCGGAAGCAGCACGGGCAGCCCCAGCTTGCTCAGCTCAGTCAGAATGATCTCCAGCCGGCCGCCATCGTCGGTGTTCTCCGGCCGGTGAATCGTGGCCAGCACGTAGCCGTCCGGCTCGGCGCCGAAGCCGGCCGCGATCGCCCGCGCGGCTCTCCGGCCGGGCAGCATGCGGCGGGTCGCTTCCACGATCGTGTTGCCGGTCAGCTCGATGTTCCCGGCTGGCACGCCCTCGGCCAGCAGATGGGCGACCGCGCCGGGGGTGGGCGCGCAGTGCAGGTCAGCGACCACGCCGATCACGCACCGGTTGATCTCCTCGGGCATCGCGCGGTCGAAGGAGCGCAGGCCGGCCTCGACATGGACCACCGGCACTCCGGCAAAGCTCGCCGCCTGCGCGCCGGCGGACGCGGTGTTGGTATCACCCTGCACGACGACGACGGCGGGCGCAGTGGCGCAGAACTCCTCGCCCAGCTGCTCGATCATCCGGCCGATCTGCGCGTGCCGTGGCGCGCCGCCGATCCCGGCCAGCAGCCGGGGAGCGGGCAGCCGCGCCGCCGCGAAGAACACTCCGGCTAACTCGTCGTCATGATGCTGCCCGGTATGCAGCAGCCGGACGCGGTCGCCGAGAAGGCGCACTATCTCCGCGAGCTTCACGATCTCCGGCCGTGTCCCCACGACAACGGTCACCTGGCGATTTCCGCCCGCACGCTGCATGCCAGCCCCCGCTGCCGGTCCCGCCCCGCGCCATCCCCCCGAACGGCGCTGCCAATTGTCTCAGCAGCAGCGTGATCGGCGCCGCAGGCCGCGCGCGGCCGGTGGTTTCCGTGCCTGCTCTTTACCGGGCCGAGGTGGCCGCGGCCTGCGCCGGAGCGGTGCGCGGCTCGGGCACTGCCGGCCGGGCGGCCGGGACCGCGGCGCCATGGGCCCGCAGCGGTCTGGTCGGCAGTGAGATAGCGGCCTCGAGGGTGCCCAGCCGCCGCAGGAAGGCGAACGCGAACCATGTCGGCATCCAGGCGATGGCGCGCCACTGCCGGTGGGCGACGGCCAGCGGCAGGCTCACGACGAGCGGCAGTGCGCCGCCGGCTGCGTAAAGCAGAGCGAGGATGCCCAGGTTGCTGCGGTAGCCGGGATGAGTCAGCGCGAGCTCGGCCATGAAGATCGGCGCGACCATTCCGGCCTGGAGAGAGAACCAGGAGAAGCTCCGCCGCAGCGTCCACAGCCAGACACGCGGGCCGGCCGATCCGCTGCGTATCGGCTGGTGCTTGGCGTAGGTGTGGAATCCGCCGCGCGCCCACCGGGTGCGCTGCTCGATGAACTCGGCAGGCGTCCGCGGCACGTCCTCATAACACCGGATCCGCGGGTCGATCACGATGCGGTAGCCAAGCCTGCCAAGCTGCATCGTCAGGTCGTTGTCCTCGCCGTTCATGCCGACCGGGAACCCGCCGATGGCGACCGCGGGCTGCCGGCGGAAGGCGGTATAGGTGCCGGGCACGACCACCACGCCGTCGACCAGGCTCTGCCCGAGCCGGGCGAACCGGAACTGGAACAGTGCCTCCAGCGTCCGCAGCCGGTGGAACCAGGTGACGTGATCGGTCCGCGGCTCCTCCATGGCGCCGACCGACCCGATGACCGGATCGGCGAACCAGGGCACGCTGTAGACGAGGGCGTCCTGGCCCATGATGCAGTCCGCGTCGATCCTGATCACGATCTCGGCGGTCGCGAGCCCGAGCGCCCGGTTGAGCGCCATCGACTGGCCGCCGTTGGGCGCGGTCAGGACCAGGCCGGAGGCGTACGCGAGCCGGCCGACGGCGTCGGCCGCGATCGCCTCGGTCGCGTCCTTCGACCCGTCATTGGAGATGATGACCCGGACCGGGCCGCCGTACCTGGCCGCGGCCAGGTCCGTGGACTCGATGAGGGCGGCGATGTTCTCGGCCTCGTTGTACGCCGGGACGATGATGTCGACGGGCGGACGCTGCCTGCCGGGGTCGGGCAGCCGCGGGCTGAGCCACCACAGCAGGCACAGCGGCGCGAAGGTCGCGGCGAACAGCAGGCTGACCGCGTACAGGGGGAGGAACAGCTGCCAGCCGCCACTGCCCCCGTGGGCCGAGGTGAACGCGTAGACGCAGATCAGCAGCGCCACGGCGCAGAGGATGGCGGCGCCGGCGAGGATGCTGTCCCAGGCCCAGCACGGCCGGCTGCGCGGGACGGTGGTACCGCGCGGCATGATGAAGCCGGTCAGCGTCATGCGGGTGACTACCAGCCCGCCGATCAGCAGGTTGACCAGGGTTGCCTCGATGCCGAACGGGGCCACCAGCCAGCCGGTCGCAAGGCCGGCGGCGATCATCAGGGCATGCGCCAGCAGCGACATCGCGAGATACAGCGGCGCGTGCGCGAGCATCACCAGCCGCCGTCCGATATCGGCGCGGACGACCAGGGAGATGCCGACGATATAGGCGACCGCGAGGAAGAGCGTGGCCGGCCGCAGCCGTGCGATGTAGCCGTTAACCCCGGCCGGGTCCCGGCTGATCGCGACCGCGACGGCGCGCACGGCGCCGGCGTACAGCTGCGGGAACCCCGGCCGGCGCCAGCCGGCGAACACCAGGCCGAGAGCGGCGGTCACCGCCAGGAAGGTCCAGGTGCGGGGCCGGTGCCGGGAGGTAGGCACCGGCCGCGGAATCAGCACCACCGCTCTGCCGTCCCCGGCGTCATCCCCGCGCTCGGCGCGCTGCGGCAGGATGCAGGCGGCTACCAGTGCCGACAGCATCGCCGCGGTGACACCGAGCAGAGAAATATTCATCTACTGGCCCCCCTGGTCCATTACGTCGCCTCGCGCGGTGCCGGCCGCGGTCATAGTGGCAGTGCCCGAGGAACATTACTTGGGAGGCCGTCGAGCTCATCCTGATAATGCGTAACAAGGCCCGCGCGGCCATTGACGGATTAGCCGTAATGGTGCGGTCAGCAGCAAAAGACCGAGGTCAGGCTAGGCGCGAAAGTTATCTTCTCGGCGGCTCTTGATATGCACGGGCATAAAACGCCGGAAGAGTCCCCGCGTCCGCCAAGGCGCTGCCGCGCTCCCTAAGCTCAGTCATTATCAAAATTCGTCGTGCGGATTTCTGGCTGGCTGCCAGCGGTGAGCCGCGGCTCTCGACGGGCAGCGGGAGGGGAGGGGCTGGCGTGACGGCGTCCTTGTATTCCGGCGGGCAGCTTGCGGAGCAGCCGGAGGTGGCTGCCGGATCACCCGCGGATGGTCCCGGCGGCGACACCGAGCCGGTCGGCGGGAGCCGCCGCCGGTGGCCATCCCGGCGGACCACCGCCGGCCAGCGGATGGCGGGACTGCTGATCCTCGTTGGCTGCGTGCTCGGCTCGGCCGTGTACGTCCAGCAGATCGGCCGGGACGATGACCTGCTGATGACCGGCTCGGTGATGAGCGCGGGCGTGCTCAATCTGAACTTCGCCACCGGCGGCGTGGTCGCGCGGGTCCTCGTCCGTGTCGGCGACCAGGTCAGGGAGGGTCAGCTGCTGGCCACCGAGGCTGCCCCCGGTGAGGCCTCGATTGAGGCTGCGGACGAGGCCGCGGTGTCAGCGGACCGGCAGCAGCTGGCAGTGGAGTCCGGCCCGGCCGAGGTCGCCGGCGACCGCGCGCAGCTGGCCAGGGACCGCTCGCGGCTAGCCTCCGACCGGCAGGCGCTCTCGCAGCGCCGGATTGTCGCGCCGGCGGCCGGCGTCGTCACCGCGGTGGATGCCGCGCCCGGTGACACCACGGCGCCGGCCGGGGTGCCTGACTACATCGGCCCCGGCCGGACCGCTCCGGTGTCCGTGCCGCCGCTGTTCTCGCTGCTGCCCGATGCCCCGCAGGTCAGCTCCCGCGCGGGCGCCGGCGGGTCGGCGCTGCTCCCGGTGATCCAGCTCCGGACCTCAGCGAGCTGGGCGGTTCTCGCCCTGGTCCCTCAGGGCCTGGCGACGGCCCTGCACAGGGGCCAGGCGGTCATCGTGTCGGTTCCGGCGGCCCGGCTGGCAGGGCTGCCCGGAGTGGTCCGCGAGGTGCTCGCGACGCCGGTTGAGACCGCGGACGGTGATATGTACGAGGCGGTCGTCGACGTGCGTGCCGACCCGGCCGATCCGCCGCTGGACGGCATGACGGCCAATGTCTCCCTTGTCCGGCCCGGCCGCCAGTGAACCCGGCGGGCGTCCCGGCCCGCGGGCTGCCCCGGAGACGCTGCCTCGGCCTGCTGGCCGCGGCGCCGGCTGTGCTGGCGGCAGGATGCGGCACCAGGGCGGCCATCATGGCGGGTGAGCGGGTCGTGCCATCCGAAGCGGGCGGGACCTCCGGGGTGCCCGCCTGGGTGCTGGCCCGGCCCGCACTGGCGCAGGCCGCCGCCAACGCGACGGTTAGGACCGGCCTTTCGCGGCTGCGCGTCTACGAGCTGCTCCAGCCCGGCCAGCAGCCTCGGCAGCTGGCCGGGTCGGTGCCGGCGGTCGCCTTCGCCTCGGCTGCGGAGCTGGCTGCCGCCGTGCGCGACGGGCAGCTTCCCGGCGGCACAGAGGCAGTGCTGTACGACCCGGAAGCCTGGACGTTTACCCCGCCAGGCGAGCAGCGCGACCCGGTGGCGGCCGCTGAGCGCGCGGCTGCGGCGGCCCATGACCGCGGCCTGCAGCTGATCGTGGCTCCGGGCGTCAACCTGGTGACCGTGCTCGCTCCGGCAGGCGCCGGGCCGCGGTGGCGGCGGCTGCTTGACCTCGGCCTGCTGGCCCGCCTGGCCGCGCGGGCCGATGTCATTGTTATTCAGGCGCAGAGCCTCGAGCGCGACGCCGCTGACTATGCAGCGTTTGTGACCGCGGCTGCCAGGCAGGCACGCCAGGCGAGCCGTCGGGTGGGCCTGCTCGCCGGGCTCTCGACCAACCCGCCTGGCAGTCCGGTCACAGCCCGCCAGCTGCTGGCGGCTTTCCTGGCGACCAGGTCAGTCGTTGACGGGTTCTGGCTCAACATCCCGGCGCCAGGCCCGCAGTGCCCGACGTGCAACCCCGTCCGGCCTGACATCGGCATTGACACCCTGCTCGCCGCTCTGCACGACAGCTCCGGGCCGGCTGTCTCCCCGTCCGCGGGCTGACCCTGCGCGGCCTCAGGCCTCGCGCTCGATCGGGCAGGTCATGCAGCGAGGCCCGCCGCGGCCGCGACCGAGCTCGCTGCCGCGGATCGTCAGCACCTCGATCCCGTTGTCCCGGAGGTAGGTGTTGGTCGTGACATTGCGCTCGTAGGCGATGACCTTGCCGGGCGCGAGTGCCAGCACGTTGCAGCCGTCGTCCCACTGCTCCCGCTTGGCCGAGTGCACATCCTGCGTCGCGCTCAGCACGGTGATGGAGGGCAGCCCCAGTGCGGCCGCCATGGCGTCGTGCATCTCCTCCGGCAGATGGTCGGTGACCTTCAGCTCGCCAGGGCCGCTGCCCGGCTCGATGGTGTACGACGGCAGCATGCCCATGCCGGCGTACTTGATGAACACCCCGTAGTCGGCCATGGTCAGCACCGTGTCCAGGTGCATGAACTGACGTGCCTTCGGCATGTCAACGGCCAGCACGGTCGCGGCGGCCCCGGCGGAGAACAGCCGGTGCGCCAGCATTTCGACTGACTGCGGCTGCGTGCGCTCGCTCATGCCGGCGAGGACGGCACCGTTCCCGATCACGAGAACATCGCCGCCCTCCAGGGAGGCCGGGCCGCTGTCGGCGCCGTGATACCACACCTCGAAGTCAGCCTGGCTGAACATCGGATGCCAGTGGTAGATCGCCTCGTCGTTGATCGTCTCCCGTGCACGAGCCCGCCGGCGCATCAGGTTGACTGACACGCCCTGGTAGATCCAGCACGACGTGTCGCGCTGGTAGAGCACGTTGGGCAGCGGCGCGAGCACGAACCCGTCCGGGTCGAGCGAGCGGAAGGCGATGCTCTGCGGCTCCTCGGCCAGCTCGGCGAACTCCCGCCTGGTGATGCCCCCGATCAGGAACGTCGTCAGCGTGGCCGGGTCGAGGGCAGCGAACGCGCGGCGCAGCCCGTCGACCGCCAGCGGACCGTGCAGCCGGTAGTCGAAGATCCGGTCCAGCACATAATTTCTGGCCTCATCGATCACCATGGTCTGCTCGAGCAGGTCGGCGTAGTAGTGCACCTGCACGCCGCTGCTCCGCATCAGGGCGGCGAACTCGTCGTGCTCGGACTGGGCCTCAGTCACCCAGAGCAGGTCGTCGAACAGCAGCTCGGCAGCGTTGTCCGGAGTAAGCCTCTTCAGCTCAAGGCCAGGCCGGTGCACGATCACCTGCCGAAGCCGGCCGACCTCGGAATCGACGTGAAACATGAGCACCCTCCGGTCGCGGGCTAAGCTGCCCCGGTGAAATCTGACACCGCCGAACTTGATCTTTCCCGGTCTGCGGCCGAGCTGACCGCCGACCTCGTCGATGTCCAGTCCGTCAGCGGCAACGAGGAGCCGATAGCTGACGCTATCGCCGCCGCGCTGGCCGGCCTGCCTCATCTGGATGTCCACCGGTCCGGCAATGTCATCGTCGCCCGGACCGGCTTCGGCCGGGCCGAGCGGGTGGTGCTGGCCGGGCACATCGACACCGTTCCGGTTAACTCGAACCTGCCATCGCGGCTAGCGGACGGGATGCTGTACGGCTGCGGCAGCTGCGACATGAAGTCGGGAGTGGCTGTGCAGCTGCGGGTCGCCGCGCAGCTGACAACGGCAGCGCGGGACGTGACGTTCGTCTTCTACGACTGCGAGGAGGTCGAAGCCGAGCGCAACGGCCTGCTGCGGCTCAGCCGCTCCCGGCCGGACCTGCTCGCTGGTGATTTTGCCGTGCTGCTCGAGCCGACCGGCGCCGTCGTGGAGGGCGGCTGCCAGGGCACGCTGCGCGCCGACGTAATCGCCCGCGGCCAGCGGGCCCACAGCGCTCGCTCGTGGCGCGGCGTCAACGCTATCCACGCGGCGGGCGGGATCCTTGACGTGCTGCGCGGCTACACCGCCCGGCAGCCCGTCGTGGACGGGCTGACCTACCACGAGGGCCTGAATGCCGTCGGGATCCGCGGCGGCGTGGCCGGGAACGTGATCCCTGATGAGTGCGTGGTGAGCGTGAACTTCCGGTTCGCGCCGGACCGGTCGGCTGAGCAGGCTGCCGACCACGTCCGCGAGGTGCTTGACGGCTGGGAGGTGGTCGTGACCGACGTGGCCAGCGGCGCGCGGCCGGGCCTGGGTGAGCCCGCGGCGGCCTCATTCGTGGCGGCAATAGGCGGCACACCGCGGGCGAAGCTTGGCTGGACCGACGTCGCCAGGTTCGCCGCGCTCGGCATTCCGGCGGTCAACTTCGGCCCCGGCGACCCGCAGCTGGCGCACAGCAGGGACGAGCACGTGCCGGTGGCAGAGGTCGGGCAGTGCGAGGCGAAGATGCTCGGCTGGCTCGACGGCTAGCGCGATTCGCGCGCGCGGCGGCAGACAGGCGGCGGGGGAGCAGCGGCGCCCGGACGCCACTGCTCCCCCGCGCGCATCCGGCAGGAGATGCGGTCCCGGCTTACGACGGCGGCGCCGACGCCAGCGTCATGGTGCGGGTCATCGTCTGGTCGGACGGTGTCACCCAGGTCAGCGAGATCTTCGTGCCACCGTGGATGGCCAGCAGGATCGTCATCAGCGACGCGGGTGAGGTGACCTGCTGCCCGTTCACCCGGGTGATGACGTCGCCGGCCTCGATGCCGGCCGCCGCCGCCGGAGTCTGGCAGAGCGACCCGAGCACTAGCGTGCCCGCGCTGACCGGGGCGATCTTCGGGGGAGCGCCAGGGGTCTGGTCGTTCTGGACGCAGCTCTGCGGCGACGGGTTGACCTCGCTCCCGTTCGGCTGCTGCGCCTCCTCCTGCTGCAGCTGGGCCTGCGGGCTGGTCTCGGTGCTCTGCGTCTCGTTCTTGCCGCTCGGCACCAGCACCCCGACGAAGCCGGAGCTGCCCACCTGCACGCCCGAGCCGGACTGGCCGTTGATGATCTTCCGGGCGATCGTCATCGCCCGGTTGATCGGGATCGCGAAGCCAACGTCCTGCGTGGTGTTGGCGGTGCTGTCCGTGCTCGCCGCGGTGTCCATGCCGATGACCTTGCCGTCGGTGCTCACCAGCGGGCCGCCGGAGTCACCGGGAATGATGTCGGCGTTCGTCTGCAGCATGCCGGTGAGACGCTCGGGGGCCACGCCGCTACCGTCATCGCTGGCGGTAATCGTCTGATTGAGATTGGTGATGGTGCCGGCGACATAGCTGATGGTGCCGGTGCCGTTGGCGTTCCCCATGCCGACGACGTCGTCGCCGATCCTGACGCCCGAGGAGTCACCGAGCGGAACTGTCCGCAGCCCGGACGCGCCTTCCAGCTGGATGACGGCAACATCGGAGCCCTTGTCGTAACCGACCCACTTGGCGGTGTACCGCTGGCCGGTCGATACCACCTTGGCCGTCAGGCCAGTCGTGCCGTTGATGACGTGATTGTTGGTCAGTACCAGGCCGTTACTGCTGATGACCATGCCGGTGGCCGCAGCGGCCGCACCAGTGCCGTCGTACTTCAGATTGCTCGTGATCACGACGAGGCCCGGCGTTACCGCCTGCTCGACCTTCTTCAGGGTGCCGCTGGGCAGCGTGACTGCACCGCTGCCGGAGCTGCCGGTACCCCCGCCGCCGCCGTTGAAGTTAGGGAAGCCGCCGTTGCCCGAGCCGCCGACACCGCTGCCCGAGCTAGCGGACGGCTGGCTGCCGGTGTTGTCGGCAAAGGCCACTGCCAGGCCGCCGGCGGTAGCGGCGACAGCCGCGACTGCGAGGTAGGCGATGGCGGTCGTTGCCAGGCTCCGGCGTCGCCGCGGTGGCGGCGGCTGGCCGAACCCGCCGGGACCGCCATAGCCGCCGGGTGGCTGACCGTAGCCGCCACCGGGTGGCTGGCCGAACCCGCCGCCAGGCTGGTAGCTGCCGGGCTGCCCGTAGCCAGGCTGCCCGTAACCGGGCTGGTAGCCGCCGGGCTGGCCGTAACCGGGCTGACCGTAACCCGGCTGGCCGGAGTCAGGCTCGCCCTGGCTGGGCTGGCCCTCGGCGGGCGCACCGCCGGCGGGGTAGCCGGCCTGTGCATACCCGGGCTGGCCGTAGCCGGGCTGGCCGTAACCTGGCTGGCCGTAACCTGACTGGCCATGGCTGGCCTGGTGATAGCCGCCGTGCTGGCCCGAGCCAGGCCAGGGCCGGCCATAACCAGGCGCGGCGTAACCGGGCTGCGGGTAGCCAATTGGCTGGGTGAAGGCAGGCATCTCGCCCGTCGGGCTGGGGGGCTGGGCAGGCTGGCCGGACTCAGCCACAGCTGCCTGGCTGGTCTCGTCCGCCGGCTGACCTGACTTGTCATCCGCTGTCCAGGATTCCCAGAAGCCAGGCTGCTGGCCGTCGCTGTTCTGCTCGTCCATCTCCATCACCCTTTGCCCAGTGCCATGCCAGCCTATGTCCGGCTGCTCGGGCCCTTTTCCCTCGGCGGACGCAGTTCGTCGAAAATGCCTGCCCACCAAGTAAGCACTACTGACCTGGACGTTAGCTGAACGGGCTCTGAGGATCGCCTATCGCGATCTGCTGCGCGCCGCGGTCTTGCCTGGTCAGCCGCCTGCCATCGGATCAGGTAGTCGTCGCGGGGTGCCAGCGGTCGCGGCCGCGGTGGCTGGCATTGCCGCCCGCTCCGGCCGGCTAGTCCCGCCCGCACCTGACC
>Ga0302314_10023452_pt1 | contig 10072 bp, 7 predicted proteins | sample III_Palsa_N2_3_FD_200533 | JGI IMG/M metagenome (GOLD analysis project Ga0302314, IMG submission 200533) | Peat permafrost microbial communities from Stordalen Mire near Abisko, Sweden - III_Palsa_N2_3 | ecosystem: Environmental > Terrestrial > Soil > Palsa > Peat permafrost | place: Sweden...
CGCCGCCGCAAAGGCCGCTATGCTGCCCGCTCGCCATGCTGACCGTCGCACCTGATTCATCGGTGGCTGCCACGCCGACCGTGCCGAAGACGGTCTACATCGAGACCTTCGGCTGCCAGATGAACCATGCCGACACCGAGGTCGTCCTGGCGCGCCTCGAGGAGGACGGCTGGCGGCGGGTCGCGGCGGTGCCGGGCGCCAACCTCGTGCTCTACAACACCTGCGCGGTGCGCGACCACGCCGAGGCCAAGATCCGCGGCCGCCTGGGCGAATTGCGCCTGCTCAAGGCCGCGCAGCCGGGCCTGGCGATCGGCATCATGGGCTGCATGGCGCAGCGTGAGAAGCAGGCCCTGATCAAGCGCTTCCCCTACGTCGACCTGGTGGTCGGCACCGACCAGTTCGTGCACATGCCGCAACTGCTCGAACGCGTCGTCGCCGGCGAATCGGTGGTCGAGACCGCCTTCGAGGATTTCGAGGAGCGCTCCTGGACGGCGAGCCGCTCCTCCGACATCAACGCCTGGGTGCCGGTGATGCGCGGCTGCAACTACAACTGCACCTACTGCGTGGTGCCCTTCACGCGCGGGCGCGAGAAGAGCCGCGACCCCGCGCAGATCGAGACTGAGGTCCGCGCGCTTATCGCCAAGGGCTTCGTCCAGGTCACCCTGCTCGGGCAGACCATCGATGCCTATGGCAAGACCCTCGGCGACGGCACGACCCTGGCCCAGCTGCTGGAGCGGCTGCACGCCATCGACGGCCTGCAACGCCTGCGCTTCGTCACCAGCCACCCGCTCGACATCACCGATGAGCTGCTCGACACCATGGCGCGGCTGCCCAAGGTCGCCAAGCACCTGCATGTCCCGGCGCAGAGTGGCTCCGACCGGGTGCTGCGCCTGATGGGCCGGCGCTACACCGTCGCCGACTACCTGCGCCTGGTCGAACGCGCGCGCCAGCGCATGCCCGACATCGAGCTTTTGAGCGACTTCATCGTCGGCTTCCCGCGCGAGTCGGATGAGGACTTCGCGGGCACGGTCCGGCTCATGGAGACGGTGCGCTTCGCCGGCTCGTACACCTTCATGTATTCGCAGCGCCCCGGGACTCCGGCGGCGCATCTCGCGGATGATGTGCCGGTCGCGATCAAGAAGGCGCGCTGCAATGAGCTTCTCGACCTGCAATTGGTGCATCAGGGCGAGGCCTACCGGGCGCTGCATGGCGCGGTGCGCCAGGTCCTGGTCGAAGGGGTGAGCAAGAACGATGCGACCATGCTCCATGGCCGCTCCGAGGGCAACCTCAACATCGTCCTGCCGCTAGTCGATGCGCAGGGCGTCTCGCGTGCGCACCTGGTCGGCCGGATCGTGCCGGTGCGCATCACGCATTCCACCAGCCTGACGCTGTTCGCCCAGCCGCTTGCCGAAGCCTGAGCGATGGGCGAGGACGTGTGTGCGGTGAATGGCCGGATCGTGCCGACGCAGGATGCCACCGTCTCGGTGCTCGACCTGGGCTTCCTGCGTGGGGTGGGCGCCTTCGAGACGCTGCGCACCTACGGTGGCGGCCATCCGCACGCCCTGGATGAGCACCTGGCGCGGCTGTGGGAGTCGGCCGGCGCCTTCGCGGTCGCGCCCTTCCTGAGCGCTAAGCGCATCAGGACGCTGATCCAGGAGATCTATGCGCGCTGCGGCCACGACGAGCTGCGGCTGAACCTGCTGATCACGCCCGGCATCAACACCAACGGGGTGTTCGGCGCCGAGTCCCCGACCTGGGTGGTGATCGCGCGCGAGGTCCACGCGCCGGAGTCCGCGGTGTACGCCCAGGGCGTCACCGCCATCACCTTCGAGGCCACCCGCCACCTGCCGACCCTCAAGACCACCAACTACCTGATCGGCAAGACCGGCCTGGTGCAGGCCGAGCAGGTCGGCGCGCACGAGGCCTTCTATGTCGATCGCGAGGGCCATGTGACCGAAGGCGTGACCTCCAATGTGCTGCTGCTGTCGGGGAGCGAAATCATCACCCCGGTCCAGGACTGCCTGCCCGGCATCACCAAGTGCGGACTCAAGCCCCTGGCCCTGGCCATGGGCCTGTCCTGGAGCGAGCGCGCGGTGAGCCGCGACGACCTCTATGGCGCGGACGAGGTGTGGATCACCTCGGCGGTGCGCGAGCTGATGCCGATCACCGCGGTCGACGGCCGGCCGATCGGCGCCGGCACGCCGGGCCCGTGGGCGGCGCGCCTGCGCGCCGCCTACCATGCGACCTGCATCGTCGATGCGCGACGCGACGCGGGGCTGGCATGAGCGGCGCCGATGCGGCCCAGCCGGCCATGGCGCTGCTGCCGGGTTCGAGCCATTTCATCGTCGGCGAGGACCCCGCCTACGTCTTCAGCGGTGTGGGCGAGCACCTCTACGTCGAGATCGAGAAGGAGGGCCTGACCACCGACCAGGTCGCCGAGGCGCTGGCCAAGGCCACCGGCCGGGGGCCGCGCGACATCGGCTACGCCGGACGCAAGGACCGCTGGGGCATCACCCGGCAGTGGTTCAGCATCCATTTCGGCGAGGCCGAGCGCTTGAGCGCACTGCCGCAGTTGGTCTCCCAGAGCGGCCGCGCCGAGGTCCTCAGCCATACCCGCCACGGCAACAAGCTGCGCCTCGGACACCTCGCCGGCAACCGCTTCCGGCTCGGACTGGGCGGCGTCAGCGCGCTCGCTCCGCTCGCGGCCGGGATCCAGCGCCTGGAGCGCGATGGCATCGTCAACAGCTTCGGCCGCCAGCGCTTCGGCTTCGGCGGCGCGACCTTGGAGATCGCGCGCGCCTGGGCCGGGCGCGACGCCACCGCCACCGTGCAGTGGATCGTCGACCCGAGCGGTGCCTGGCGCTTCGGCATGGAGCTGCCGGCGGGCTTCCGCTCCGGGCCCGAGGGCCGGGTCCTGGGCGCGCTGCGCCACGGCGCCAGCGCCGAGGCCGCGCTGCGCGGGGTCGGCGACCAGCTGCGCAAGCTCGCCGCCTCGGCCGCGCAGTCGGCGGTGTTCAATGCCATCGTCGCCGAACGCCAGCGTCTGGGCATCCTGCACAGCGCCCGGGTCGGCGACCTGGCCATGACGGTGCGCGGCGCGGTCTTCACCGTCACCGACGAGGAGCTCGCGGCGACCAATGCGCGCGCAGCACCCGGTACGCTCGATGCGCGCATGACCGCCCCCCTGCCCGGCGCGACCGGCATCCGTCCCGGGCCGGCGGTCGAGGCCGAGGAGCGCGCCTGGTCGGCCGCGACCGGGGTCGACTGGGCGTGGTTCGACGAGGGCCAGCCCCTGCACAGCCCCGGCGAGCGCCGGCCGGTGGTGATCAGCTTCCGCGCCGCACCCACCATCACCCTGGGTGCTGACGGCGCTCCCACCTGGCTCGAGTTCTCGCTGCCCTCCGGGGCCTACGCCACCGAGGTCCTGGCGCAGCTCGGCATCACGGTGCCCGAGGACCGGCGCGGCGCGGCTGCGCCCAGCGCCTGACCGGCTCGGATCCATCGGCTCAGGCGCCACCGGCGCGCAGCGGCTTCAGCCAGGTCGGCAGCCCGCCCAGGAGCCAGCCCAGCGCCATCGCCGCCAGCGCGGTCAGCATGCTGATGATCACCATGCGGGCCGGATGGAGGGCGACCGCGCTCAGGCGCGTATCGATGGCGGTGAGCACCAGGCTGCACAGGCAGGCCCAGCCGCCCCAGGCGATGGCGCGCGAGCGGAACAGCCAGGCGCGCAGCGGCAGGAAGCACAGTCCCAGGACGCCATAGGCGATCATGTAGTAGCAGCCGTTGCCGATGCCCGGCGCGACCAGGTCGCGCATCACCCCGACCAGCCAGGGGCGCAGCACCACCCCGTCATCATCGCCGTCGACCATCGACCAGGCGGCCAGGGCCAGGGGCAGGTCGGGTGCCAGGGGCCACCAGGCCAGGCGGTCCTGCTGCAGGCAGGACAGGGCCAGGGCGATGGCGGCGAAGAGGACCAGGCGCACGCTGCCGAGCATAGACCAGGAGCATCAGCGCGCACCTGCCGAGCGCCGCCGACTGGTGTGGAGAGGATCCGGCCATAGCCTGCCGCGATGCGCTTTGGCGGCATCGACGAGGCCGGCTATGGACCGCTGATCGGACCATTGTCCGTGATCGGCATCGCGGTGCGCTGCGACGACCACGCCACGCTCAAGAAGGCGTTCCGGCGCGCCAGGACCGGGGCCGCCGACTCGAAGCGCGTGCACACCCCGGGCGACATCAGCGGCATCGAGGCGGTCGCGCTGCCCGCCATCGCATGGCTGACCGGGCAGTGCCCGGACTCGGCCGCCGCCTGCTTCGCCCTGGTCGGCGAGCGCGCTGACGCGCTCGCACCGTTCCCCTGGCTAAGCGACGCCGCGGCGGTGCGCCTGCCGGTCGGCAGCGCTGCGCCGCGCCCCTGGCGGGTGGCCGAGGTCGAGCCGCTCGGCCTGAGCGGGCACATCATCCAGGTACCCGCCTACAACGCGATCCTCTCCGGCGGTTTGAACAAGGCCGACATGGAGCTGCAGGCGGTCGGCGCCGTCCTGGTCGCGCTCGGCGCGCATGGCGGCGACGCCGACATCACCGTCGACCGGCTGGGCGGGCGGCGCTATTACCGCGAATTCCTCCAGGCGCACTGGCCCGACGCCATGGTCCTGATCGAGCAGGAGGAGGTGCTGACCAGCGCCTACCAGATCTGTGGCTCGATGCAGCAGCGCGTGCGCTTCTGCGTCGATGGCGAGGAGCAGTCGCTGCTGACGGCTATCGCCAGCTGTATTGCTAAGTACGTGCGCGAATTGCATATGTACCTGTTGAATCGATTCTGGTGTGCACAGGTGCCGACCCTGAAGATGACCGCCGGTTATGTGCTCGATGGCCGCCGCTGGCTCGACGAGCTCGGCGTCGAGGCCCTCGCCGCGCATCGTAACCTCTTGGTGCGCAATGGCATGGAGGGAAGGACTTTAGTTGCGGGCGAGGCTGTGGGCGAGGCTGCTGGCAGCGCCTAGCCGTGGTCGACGTCGCTTGCCAAGCGCAACAGGCCTTGGTAGAGTCGCTACGCTCATCCTGGCTTAGTGATTAGTGCCAGAGTTCAAACGCAAAGATGAGTTGAATTTGGAACACTCGTATGAAACGACGAATTTAATATAGCCTTTACGTATTGCAGACATAGAGTCTGGGCACAGGAGCACCCTAGTCAGCCATGGAAGCCATCGGTCCCCTCCAAGTTCGTGTCATGCATTATATCTGGAAGCATGGTCCCAGTACTGTGCATGACGTTCACTCCGCTCTTAACGCCCAGACGACGGGCAAACAGCTGGCCTATACGACCATCCTGACCGTGATGCGTAACCTCGCACGCCGTAAGTTTCTGAATCAGGTGGCAGATGGCCGGGCGCACCGCTTCTCCCCCCTGATCGACGAACGTACCTACAAGTTGGGGATCGTGCGGCAGATGCGCAAGGATCTCTTCAATGGCGAAATCGCCGTCCTGCTGACCTACATCAGCCAGGACGATGAGGTCGACGAAGCGACCCGCACCAAGATCCGCGACATCGTCGGCGCCTAGTCGCGATGCCTACGCCCCCCGCGGCGTTGTCAGCCGAGCAGCTGCGCAGCGCCCTGGCGGGCCTGCCGGGCTGGCACCTCGATCCCGCGAGCGCCTCCGGCACCCAGTCCCTGCTCCGCAGCCTGCGCTTTCCCGATTTCCCGGCGGTCATGGCCTTCATGGCGGACTGCGTCGAGGATATCGAGCGACTCGCCCACCACCCGCAGTGGGACAACCTCTACGACCGCCTGACCATCCGTCTGTCGACGCATGACGCCGGCAACCGCATCACCGCCCTCGATGTCGAGCTGGCCAAGCGCATGAGCTGGAAGGCGTCCGTGCTCGGCGCCAGCGACGCCTGATCCGAGGTCTGACCTGACCGACTGACCCGATAGGGACCGCATCGGCCACGGGTCCCCGCATCCCGCCGGCTCAGACCGGCTGGGTCGCGACCTGCAGGTTGAGGCGGTTGATGAGGTGCGTGCGCAGCTCATCGGCATCCGCGTCCTGCAGCTTCTGGCCATTACGGCTGACATAGAACACGTCGACCGCGACATCGCCCATGGTGTTGATGCAGGCGTAGGAGATCGAGCAGCCGAACTCCGAGATGCAGCGGCAGATGCGGCTCAGCAGCCCGACCTCGTCCTTGGTGTGCACATCGACGATGGTGTGCAGGTCGGAGGTGCGCTGCTCGACCTTGATCGCCGGATCGTCGAAGCCGCTGTTGGCGGGCTTGACCACCAGCGCGGTGCGCCGCTTCTCGAGCATCTGCGCGGCATCGAGCTCGTTGCGCGTGACCGCCAGCAGGTCCTGGCGCAGGCGCCGCCACGACGACTCCTCGCGCACGCGCGTGGGATAGATCGAGGAGAGGCGGAAGTTGTACACCACGATGCCATGGCGGCTGATCCAGGTGCGCGCCTCGAAGATGTCGAAGCCATGTCCGGTCAGGGTCGCGGTGACGTCGGCCATCAGCGCGTGGCGGTCCGGCGCGGCCAGCGCGAGCATGATCCCCGACTCGAGGATCTCATAGCGCAGCCCGAAGCCGTCGCGCACCGCCTCCTCGAGCACCTGGAGGTGCTTGACCAGTTCGCCCGGGCGGACCTGGTGGGCATAGGTGCCGTCGAACTCGGCCAGGAAGGCCTCGGCATTCACGCTGCTCACCCCGCCTGTGACCAGCTCCTGGACCAGGCGCTGATGGCGGTTGACGAGGTGCGCGCCGTGCGCGCCGGCCAGCTGCATGCTCAGCGCCTCGTGCAGCTCGCCCAGGATCGCCTCCTGCCAGCCGGTCAGGACCCCGTCGCCGACCGCCTTGGCGTCGAAGTAGGTCAGGCAGTACAGCGCATCGAGATTGGACTGGTTGCCCATCTTCTCGCTGAACTGGGTGAGGAAGGACTTCTCATGGAAGTTGCGCATGCGGCTCGCATCCGAAAGCGAGACGTGGCGCTCGACCAGGAAGTAGACCACGTCCTCCTCCTCGTCATTGAGCCCGAGGCGCTGCGCGACCTGCTCGACCATCATCGCCCCGCGCGCCACGTGGCCACGGCCCATGTACTTGCCCATGTCGTGCAGCAGGAGCCCTAGGACCAGCAGGTCCTTGCGCTTGATGGTCGGGAAGATGGTGCGCATGCGCGGCAGGCCATCGAGCGTGCCGAGGGCGACCTGGTCGAGGTAGCTGATCGCCAGCAGGGTGTGCTGGTCGACGGTGTACTGGTGCCAGCTGTCGAACTGCATGTGGCAGGTGAGATTGCCGAATTCCGGCAGGTAGGCGCCCAGCAGCCCCGCATTGTGCATGTCGCTGAGGATCGGATAGCAGCGCCCCGCATCGCCGAGGATCTCCAGCAGCACCCGGCCCAGGGCGTGGTCGTGGCGGTCGGCGTCGGAGATCAGGTGCAGGTGCGTCTTGATGCTGCGCTGCAGGTCGAGGCTCAGGCGCACCTCGCGGCTCTGCGCCAGGCGGCACATCCGCAGCAGGCGGCTGCCGATGTCCGGCAGCGACCAGAACTCCTTGTTCGAGACGAAGACCTGGCCCTCCATGGTCACGAAATCCGCATTCAGCGTCCTGCGCGACTTGATCAGGATCAGGCGCCGCCCGAGATGGCCCATCGACTGCAGGCGGCTGATCACCAGCTCCACGGTCTGGTGCACATGCAGGACGCGCGCGTAGTGGTCCTTCATGAAGTGCTCGACCGCGCGCAGGCTGCTGAGGTCCGCATAGCCGAAGGCGTTCGCCAGGCGCACCTGGTCGGCGAGCTGCAGGATGTCCTGCTTGCGCTGGTGGAAGAAGTGCAGCAGCGAGCGCAGCCCGAGCAGGTAGCAGTTGGTGGCCTCGACCTGCTCGAGGTCGCGGGCGTCGACCACGTCGAGCTTGGAGAGCACGTTCAGCTGCCGGGAGGCGAAGATCACATGGGCGATGTTGCGCAGCAGCTGCACGTCGCGCAGGCAGCCGGGGTTGCTCTTGAGGTTCGGCTCCATGCGAAACAGGCTGACCCCGACCTGGTCGCGGCGCTTGCGCAGCTCATCGAGCTTGAAGCGCAGGAAGGGCAGCGCCTGGCGGCGCCGCACCCGGTTGAGGACCGCATCCAGGCTCTCGCGCACCGGCTCGCCGGCGAGCAGCGTGCGCCGCTCGAGGATGGCGGTGGTGGTGACGTAGTCGTCCTCGAGGATCCGCGCCAGCTCCGGGGAGCTGCGCTTGCTGGCCCCGACCGTGAACTTGACGTCCCATAGCAGCGCCTGCAATTCGGGCCAGCCGGCGGTCAGCCAGGCCGGCTCCTTGGTCTCGCCGCAGAGCACCAGGAGATCGACGTCCGAATACGGGTTCATCTCCTCACGGCCGTAGCCGCCAGTTGCGAAGATCCCGACCTGGTTGTGCCAGTCGCGTGGTGCCGAGACCCGGGCGAAGGCGCGTTCGACCATGGTCAGCACCACCTCGTCGGTGATCGCGGTGATCGCCGCGCACACCGCGAGACCGTCGGTGGCGCGCGGATCGGATTGGTAGCGCTCGCCGAGCTGGGCCAGCTCGCGGTTGCGCGCCGCCTTGACCGCGGCCACCGCCTCGGGGCGCGGCATGGCGAGGGTCGCGGCCAGTTCGGCGTGCAGGGCCGGGCGGTTCAGGAGCGTGCGTTCGGCCATGAACGCACGATACCATGGCGAGGCAGCCCACAAGGTCGCTGAACAATACCGCGGGCCGGTGCGCTGCGCCCACGGCGTCGCCAGGATGCGTCATAACCCGTGGGCCACGCGGATCTTGCGCTGCCCACCGCCTTTCGATCCTGGGGCCATGCCGCTTGTCGAACCCCTGGCCATCCCCCGCCTGACGGCGCGTGTCGATCGGCAGTGGAAGGTCCCCGGCTCGAAGAGCATCACCAACCGCGCCCTGCTCCTGGCCGCCCTCGCCGAGGGCACCAGCGTGCTCGAGAACGTGCTCACCAGCGACGATACCGAGCACATGCGCAGCGGCCTCGGCCAGCTCGGCATCGCGATCAGCGATGGCGCGCCCGGCCAGGTCATCGTCCAGGGCGGCCGCTCGCGCCTGCGGCCGAGCGCCACACCGCTGTACGTCGGCAATAGCGGCACCACCGTGCGCTTCCTGACCGCGCTGGCGAGCCTGGTGCCCGGCTCCACCACCCTGGTCGGGGACGCGGCCATGGCCTCGCGCCCGATCGCCGACCTGGTCGATGGGCTGCGCCAGCTCGGGGTCGCGATCGACTGCGCGAGCGGTTCGCCCCCCCTGACCGTGCATGGCGGACACCTGCCCGGCGGGCGCATCGCGATGCGCGCAGACCGCTCCAGCCAGTACTTCTCCGCCCTGCTGCTGGTTGCGGCGCAGGCGGATGCGGATCTGCACATCGAGGTGCTCGGCACCCTGGTCAGCCGGCCCTATGTCGAGATGACCGCTCGCATGGTCCGCGACTTCGGTGGCCAGATCGACACCAGCCCACGCGGCTTCACGGCCCATCGCACGACCGCCTACCGGGCGCGCTCCTACTGGGTCGAGCCCGACGCCTCCTCTGCGAGCTACCCCTTCGCCCTGGCCGCGGCCGGCGGCCACCGCCTGGTCGTGCCGCGCCTCGATGCCAGCAGCCTGCAGGGCGACTACCACCTGGTCGACATGCTCGAGCGCATGGGCGCGGTAGTCGAGCGCGAAGCGACCTTCACCGCCGTCAGCGGTCCGGGAGCGGGCGGGCTGCGCGGCATCGAGGCCGATTTCGCGGATATCAGCGACACGGTCATGACCGTGGCCGCGATCGCGCCGCTGTGCACCGCGCCGGTGACGCTCACCGGCATCGGCAACATCCGCATCAAGGAGACCGACCGCCTGCTGGCGACGGTCACCGAGCTGTCGCGCCTCGGCTGCACGGTGACCTCCGGATCGGACTGGCTGCGCATCGAGCCCAGCATTCCCACCAGGGCCGCCACCGTGCACTGCTACCATGATCACCGCATGGCGATGAGCTTCGCCGTGCTCGGGGCGATCCATGGCGGGGTCACCATCGAGGATCCGAGCTGCACCGCCAAGACCTACCCGCGCTT
>Ga0302314_10023453_pt1 | contig 10072 bp, 9 predicted proteins | sample III_Palsa_N2_3_FD_200533 | JGI IMG/M metagenome (GOLD analysis project Ga0302314, IMG submission 200533) | Peat permafrost microbial communities from Stordalen Mire near Abisko, Sweden - III_Palsa_N2_3 | ecosystem: Environmental > Terrestrial > Soil > Palsa > Peat permafrost | place: Sweden...
AGGTAGGCGTTGAGGTAGTTCTGCACGCAGCTGTCGAGGGGGTCGGCGAACGACTGGCCGTGGTTGCCGTCGCCCTCGACGACGACCATCCGGGCGGACGGCAGCAGCCGGTGCGCGGTCTGCGCGCCTTGGTACGGGGTGGCGCCGTCCAGGGTGCCCTGCAGCATCAAAATGCCGGGCAGGCCGGCTCCGTTGATCCGCATGGGCTGGGCCGGCCCGGTCACCGGCCAGAACGCGCAGGGGGCGTCGAACCAGGTATTTTCCCAGGCGGCGAAGGGGGCGGTCTGGTACACCGTGCGGGCGTCGGCGTCCCAGGTGCTCCAGCTGCGCGGCCAGCTCACGTCGGAGCATTCCACCGCGTTGTAGACCGCGTACTCGTTCTCGTCCTGCGTGCCGTCCTGCTGGTGCTCATTGATGAGGTCGGCGCTCTGGCCGCCGCCCAGGTAGCTGGCCAGCGCCTGGGCCAGGCCGGGCCATTCCGCGCTGCTGTAGGCGGCGGCCAGGAAGGTGTCGTCGAGCTCGTCCGGGCCGACCACTGGTCCGTGCGGGCCGCTGACCGGCCGGGCGGCGACCTGCTGCCGGGCCCGGTTGTAGGCGGCCTGCACCTGCGCCCGGGTGGTGCCGAGGTGGTAGGTGCCGTTGTACTTGGCGGTCCAGGCGAAGAACGCCGCGATCCGGCCCTGGACCGCGTACTCCTGCTTGAGGTTGTCGGTGTACCAGACTCCGGTCGGATCGGCGGTGCTGTCCAGCACCATCCGGCGCAGGTGGCTCGGGAACAGCGTGGCGTACACCTGACCGAGGTAGGTGCCCCAGGAGAACCCGAGGTAGTTCAGCTGCGATACGCCGAACGCGGCCCGGATCGAGTTCATGTCACGCGCCGTGTCCTGGGTGGTCATGTACGGCAGCAGCCAGCTGTACTTCTGCTCGCAGCTGTCGGCATAGGCCCTGGCCCGGGCCACCAGCTGTTGCTCGGCCGCCGCCGTCTGCGGGAAGTAGTTCGGGCGCACCCCGGAGAAGTAGCCAGCGTCGCAACTCATGGCCGGCACCGACGCTCCGACGCCGCGGGGGTCGAAGCCGACGATGTCGTAGTCGGCGGCCACGTTCTTCCCCAGACCGATGGCCACCTCTTCGGCCAGTCCCCGCCCGCTGCCGCCGGGACCGCCCGGATTGATCAGCAGGATGCCTTGCTGCTGGCTCTTGGGCGCGGTCGCCGGGACCATATCGAGCGCGAGCTCGATGTGCCGGCCACCCGGGTCGGCATAGTTGACCGGGACGCTCAACGTCGCGCACTCCGGCGCGATCTTGTCCGCGCACGACTGCCAGTGCAGTGCGGCGCGGACCGGCACGGTGGCGGAGCTGGCGGCGGGCGAACTGGCAGCGGCGCTCCCCGTTGCCGTCGCCGTTGCCGATCCGCCGCCGGAGGTGCAGGCGGCCACCAGCGTAAGGACAGCACCGGTCACGGCCGCCCCGAGCGCGGTCCTGCGGTGCTCAGACATGACGCCGGTCATGCCCCGCGACCCAGTGGTCTACGCCTCCCCCTGCACCCAGACGGGCAGCTGACCAGGCAAATCGGCAGATATCAGCGCTTACTATCTCCGTCTCGCGAGGCCGACCCTTATGCTCGGTGACGTGAACCATCGCGACGCGCCCGTTCCGCTCGACCAGGGCGCCGTCGCCGCCCGGCTGGCCAACTTCCCGCGGGTAGCCGAGAACCGGCCGGAGCTGAGGCAGGCCGCGGTCGCGGTCTGCGTCACCGAGCACGACGGGCTGCCGTCGTTGCTGCTGACCCGCCGCGCCGCCCGGCTGCGGGCGCATGCCGGCCAGTGGGCGCTGCCGGGCGGCGGGCGTGATGCGGGCGAGACGGCGGCCGAGGGGGCGCTGCGTGAGCTGGCGGAGGAAGTCGGGCTCACCCTTGCTCCACAGGCGGTCCTCGGACTGCTCGACGATTACGTGACCCGCTCCGGCTACGTGATGACCCCGGTGGTCTGCTGGGCCGGGCCCGTCGGCGAGCTGACCGGCGCCGAGGCCGAGGTCGCGTCCGTGCACCAGGTACCGCTGGCCGACCTCGATGTCGAGCCGCGGTTCATCTCGATCCCGGAATCCGACGCGCCGGTGATCCAGCTGCCGCTGTTCGGCCGCTACGTGCACGCGCCGACCGCGGCCATCGTCTACCAGTTCTGCCGCATCGCCTGCCGCGGCGAAGTGACCCGGGTCGCCCACTATGAGCAGCCCGTCTTCGCCTGGCGCTAGCCGGAGTCGTCCGCGTTAGCGGCGCAGGCCCCTCGTCAGGTCAGCAGGGGTAATGGTGACCGAAAACGGATGCGACACGGTGAGCGGCTGAGTCGATGTTGCCTCAAGGACGTATCCACTGTCGCGCAGTTCGAAGACGGTGAGCTCGGGCCGTGCCGGTTCCGGGTCCACGATCCAGTACGACTGGACGCCGAACTTCTGGTAGGCCGCCTTCTTCCGGTTGAGGTCAATGAGCGCGGTGCTCGGCGAGCGGACTTCGACCACCAGGAGCGGCGGCACCGTGAACTTCGCCTCGCCTACGTCATCCAGATGGACCACCACGAGATCAGGAACCAATTCCGTCACCGGGTCCAGCTGAACGGCCGGCTCGGGAACGACGAGATAGTCTTCCGGGCAAACTGCGCTAAGAACTCCCCACAGTCGTCCCGCCACGGCTTGGTGCACGGTGGTCGGCCGGGGGCTCACAACAAGCACCCCGCCCACGAGTTCATAGCGGTGGCCGTCACTGGGCATCCGGTCGAGTTCGGCGACGGTGAACGGACCGCCGAAGCCGGGCCACGCCTCGCCGATTGTCACAGCACTCATGCTGCCTCCTTCTGTTCATGGTGTCCACTCTGCAAGCGGCCAGTGACATTCGACCATGAGAAGTAGCAGCCGAAATAATATAGTAATTTGGCAACTGGTTGCGGGCTTACCCAGACTCAACTCGCAGAGTTCGGGTTGTGACGCCGACTGGCGGCGGGCGGATGACCGCGGTTTCCGGTATGCGCAACGGGGGGCGGGTACACCTCCCCGCGCGCAGCGGCGGCGCGAGCAGGTGCGGCTGCGGGCTGCGGAGCGGGTCGCCCGCCGCGGTGAGATCAGCGAGATCGCGCAATGACGAGCGGGTCACCGCGGGGTCGGTCCGGCGGTGTCACCGGGCCTGCTGTTACCGCAGCGGTTCAGCCGCGGCCGCCCGCAGCCGGGCTGCCGATCCGGCTGCGAGCAGGGTTGAGCCAGCGGCGATCCGCGGGCTGCGCCGCTGCGCGGCCCGGGCCGCGCGCAGGACATAGATCACCGTGAGCGGTGCTTCGCCGGCGACCGCGAGCACCGTTAGCCGTCGCGGGCGGCGCAGCCCCGACCGCACCCCAAAGACGACCTGGACACCGGAAGCAAGGGCGGGCAGCACGGTTCGCCATGGCTCGCGGGCCATCCAAGATTGCGTCCCGGTGACGGTAGCCGGCACCTCTATGCCACGCTCGCGCAGCCGGTCCTTCTGCTGCTCGATGTTCCTTTCCGCCTCGGCCCGGGTCGGCGCTTCGGTGCCAAGGCCCCACGCCATCAGCGCGAAGCCGGCAGCGGCGACCCACCCGGCCAGGGCCCGCTGCCGACGGCCGGCGGCCCAGTGCCCGGCCCCGACGGCAGCCTGGGTAACAACGGGGGCGACAGGGGGCACCCATTCGAGTATCCCCGAGGGCCTGACCCCGTCCAGAAAGGACGTCCAGATCACCCGCGCGAGCAACCGGTCACCGCTGTCATCTCGAACCATCCCGGCATTGTCGCTCAGGGGGCGTGCGGCTGCCAAGGGCTCGGTCAGCTCTTGGCCAGGTCGATCAGGAGCGCGCGGGTACGGGCCCGGGACGCGGAGGCGTTGTCGCCGACCGGGAACGGGGCCGCCCAGAAGTCGGTGGCGCCGGCCTCGAACAACGCCCGGATCTGGCGGGCGACGCTGTCCTCGTCGCCCACGATGACCGCCTCGGCCGGGGCGGTGAGCCCGCCGTGGGCGAGGATCCGCTGGTAGTTGGGCAGCTGCCCGTACACGGTGAACTGGCCGGCGGCCACTGCCCGGGCCTCGTCGACGTTGTCGTGCACGGCGACCGGCAGGCCGGCGACGATCCGCGGGGCCGGGCGGCCCGCGTCGGCGGCGGCCTTGCGGATCAGGGGCGCGGCGTGCTGCTCGATCGACCTGGCGTTGGCCATCCACAAGATGGTGCCCGCCGCACTGGCGCCGGCTACCCGCAGCAGCCGGGGTGCCAGGGCGCCGACCAGGACCGGGACTTCCGCACCGCCGGTGAGCGCAAGCGGTCCGCCCTCGACCCGGAACTCCTGGCCGGCGAAGCTCACCTGCTCGCCGCGCAGCAGCGCCCCGACGATCTGAACGTACTCATCGGTGTGCTGGCCCGGCCGGTCGTAGGACAGGCCCAGGCGCCCCTCGACGACGATCCCGTGGGAGGGGCCGACGCCGAGGGTGAACCGCCCCGGGGTGCCGATGGCGGAGGCAACCGCGTTGGCCCGGCTGGCCTGGAGGACCGGATGGCAGGCGTAGCTCACCAGGACCGCGGTGCCCAGCTCGATGGCCGAGGTGGCCCGCCCGACCAGCGTCATCGCCGCCAGCGGGTCACCTCCGCCGGCCGCGCTGGGGTACCACATGCTGGTGAAACCGTCCGCCTCGGCCCGCTTGGCCTGCTCGACGATCCGGTCGACGGTCGTTCCAGCACCGGTGAGCCCGATTCGCATCCAGAACCTCCTGCCTAGTAACTCGGTGTCGCTAATGCACGGCAACGGCGCTGAAGCTGGCTGGCACCTTGCCGATGATGCCAAGGCACTCGGTGAAGAAGTAGACGGACTTGAAGAACTCCAGCACGTTACCCTCCTCCACCAGGATCTTGCGGTACATGACGGTACGCTGCGGGTCGTACCCGTCGTGCAGCGCCCGCCAGTCCGCGTAGTCCATGCCCAGCTGGTAGGTGGCGTTGCGGGCCTCTTCGGGCCCGGTGATGCGGCAGTCGGTGACGGTGCCGCCGCCCCACTGGACAAACAGGTAGGCCGGGCCACCGGGCAGGTCCCGGCAGCCGAGCGCCCACGACGCCGGGTAGCTGGCCTTGATCTGGTCGAAGAAGCCCCAGTACATCGGCAGCTTGCCTGCCCGGTCCGGGTCCGACGGGCCGGCCGCCAGCGCGTCCTGAACCGCGGCGGCCCACTGCGGGCTGAAGAATTCCGGCTCACTCATCGCGCTCACCCTCCCGCCAGCACCGGCTGCACAGATCCGACCATGGCCTGCAGGTCGGGCGGCAGGCTGATGCCGACGTCCTTCAGCTTGCGGCCCAGCTGCTGGAAGAACAGCAGCCGCACCTCATCCTGGGTCCAGCCGAGCGGCTCGTAGATGACCTCGCGGCTGGCGACCCCGGCCAGCGTCAGGATGGTCCGCAGGGTCTCGTGGATCTCCTTGGTCATGGACGGGTCTTTGCGCACCGCGTCCTGCAGGTATTTCATACCACCCTGCACGTGCCGCGATTCATCGCGGCAGGTCGCGGTGAAGCCGGTGTAGTAGGCGGGCAGGAATCCGCGCCACCGCGCGTACGACAGCGTCACCTTCATCACCGACAGGGCCAGTACGCCTTCGATCCACAGGAAGTACGTCGTGCCGTAACGCACCCGCGCCCGCTCGTCGTACGGGTTCCGGCGCACCTCGTCGGCCTGGTAGGCGAGCAGCCCGAAAGGCCCGACGAACGTCTCGGCCACCCACGGGAACGACGCGTCGAGGATGTCCATGATGCTGTCGCCCTGCAGCCCGACGACCTCGCGGTAGAACCGGTCGAAGAACACCGTGTGCCGCGCCTCGTCCTCGATCTGCGCGGAGATGTGCAGCTTCTCTTCCTCGCCCGCGCCGATCATGAACACCGGCAGCTCGATCTCGACCTGCCGCTCGCCGTGGTGGAACCCCGACGCGATGGCCAGGAACGACTGCCGTTCGTCCTCGGTCATCTTCTCGGTCCAGTCGATCTTGTCCTGGGTGAAGTCAAGGTCGTAGACGTCCCACCGCTGCTTGAGGTAGCGGCGGTAGAGGGTCGTGTAACCGGGCAGGGACTTCAGGTCCTTGTGCACGTACTCGATAACGTCATCGATGTCGACGTCAAGGACGCCCTTGAGATCAGCTCCCTCGATCTCGCGGACTTGCTGGTCGCTGAGCGCCCGCGGCCCCTCACGGAGCACGGCGGTTGGGCTCTTACGTTCGGCCATGGGCAATCTCCGGTTCTTCCCGGGCACCTCCGTTGGTGCCCTGTCTTTCCTTTGTCAGGCTGGTTGGTGCTGTCCGTCCGCTGGGTCTGGTCCGGCCGGGGCGGGAGTCGGCGACAGCGCACCGACCAGCCGGGCCAGCAACGCGGCCCACTCCCCCTGGTCGACCGCGTGGATGTCCGCCGTCAGCACCGAGCTGCCCAGCGCAAGCAGCAAGCAGAAATGAGCCAGCGCGTCGGGCGACAGCGCCGGATCCAGCTCGCCGCCCACCTGCCCGGCCAGCACCAGCCCGGCCAGCCATCCCGCACGCTCGCTGATGTAGGCGCGCGTCGGCCCGGCGACCGCGTCGTCGCGGCGCGCCGCGATCAGCGCCTCGAGCACCAGGTAGCTCTGGTCATCGCGCTGCCGGGGCAGCGACCGGCCAACCTGGAGCAGCAGGTCAGTGACCGGCCGTTCCGGCTCGGCGGCCAGCAGGTCGGCCAGTACCTGCCCGCCGTGGGCGCGCAGCGATGCCAGCAGCAGTTCGGCCTTCGAGCCGAAGTGCGCGTACAGCGCGCCGTTGCTGACGCCGGCCGCCGCCGCGATGTCAGCGACGCGGGTTCCGTCATACCCGCGCGCGGCGAAGACGTCCGCCGCCGCCCGCAGCAGGCGCGCGCGGGTCTCCGCTGAAGTCACTCCGGCGACACGGCCCATGAGCTGATTAAAAAACTCTTCATTTAATTCGTCAACCCCTCACCGGCAAGTCGCCCCGGCCGGGCCAGCGGCGCTGCCTGCGCCCGAAACCGGCGGTCCGGCGGTTGGACGCGACCGGAACGTCTAAGGTGGCTAGCGCTCGTCGTCGCCGCGAGCTGGCTGGAACAGGAAGGGACGTCCCGATGCCGACACGTGACCGCATCATCTCCCCCGAAGGAATCGCATTCCGCGACCTCAACGGCAACGGCACCATGGAGCCCTACGAGAACCCGGACCTGCCCGCGGCCGAACGCGTCGCCGACCTGCTGACCAGGATGACCCTGGAGGAGAAGGCGGGCCTGATGATGATGTCGATCCTGGAGACGGGCCAGGACGGCGCCATCGTGGAGGGTGACGGGCTGTTCGGGGACGCGACCAGCACCCTGATCAACGACAAGCGGATGAACCATTTCAACGCGCTGCGGCTGCCCGGGCCCCGCTCCGCGGCCCGCTGGAACAACTTGCTGCAGGACATGGCGGCGCAGACCCGGCTCGGCATCCCGGTGACGCTGTATACCGACCCGCGTCATTCGTTCACGGAGAACCTGGGGGCGGCGCTCGCCGCCGGTGTTTTCTCCCAGTGGCCGGAGACGCTCGGGTTCGGCGCCATCGGCGACCCGGAGCTGGTCGAGCGGTTCGCCGACATCGCCCGGCAGGAATACCGCGCGGTCGGCATCCGGGGAGCCCTGCATCCGCAGGTCGACCTGGCGACCGAGCCGCGCTGGGCACGTGCGGCCGGCGGGTTCGGCCAGTCCGCCGAGACGGCCGAACGCCTGGTCGCCGCCTACCTGCGAGGTTTCCAGGGCGAGCGGCTAACGCCGGCCAGCGTGGCCTGCATGACCAAGCATTTTCCCGGCGGCGGACCGCAACGCGACGGGGAGGACCCGCATTTCCCTTACGGTCGCGAGCAGGTCTACCCGGGCGGGGGCTTCGAGTATCACCTGCGGCCGTTCCTGGCTGCCATCAAAGCCGGGACCGCCGCGCTGATGCCGTACTACGGCCTGCCGGTCGGGCTGACCCTGCCCGACGGCACCGCGGTGGAAGAAATCGGCTTCGGATTCAACCGCACCATCATCAGCACGCTGCTGCGGGACCAGCTCGGCTACGACGGCGTGGTCTGCACCGACTGGGGGCTGATCACCGACCAGCAGGTGGCGGGCTTGCCGTTTCCCGCGCGCGCCTGGGGCGTGGAGCAGCTGAGCCGGGCGGACCGGGTGGCGGCGGTGATCGAGGCTGGGTGCGACCAGTTCGGCGGCGAGACGTGTCCCGAGCTGATTGCCGAGCTCGTCCGGTCCGGGCGGATCGCCGAGGAGCGCCTCGACCACTCCGTGCGGCGGCTGCTGCGGTTGAAGTTCGACCTCGGGCTGTTCGATGACCCGTACGTCGATGAGGATGCCGCGGAAAGCACCGTCGGCCGCCCGGAGTTCATCGCGGCCGGCCGGGATACCCAGCGCCGTTCGTTGACCTTGATCAAGAACAACGGGCCGGCGGGACTGCCGCTGCTTCCGCTGGCCCCGGGGACCCGCGTCTACGCCCCGGACCTCAGCGACCAGAAGCTCGGTCAGCACGGCATCGGGGTGGCTGACCCGGGCGAGGCGGACGTCGCGATTGTCCGGTTGCGGGCACCCTACGAACCCCGCAACCGCTACTTCCTCGAGGACCGGTTCCACGCCGGCCGCCTCGACTTCGAGGCCGGCCCGCTGGACCGCGTCGCCGGGCTCAGCCGGACCGTTCCCGTCATCGTTGACCTGTACCTCGACCGGCCGGCGATCCTCGGCTCGCTGGCGGACGACGCGGCCGCCATCGTCGTCAACTACGGGTGCGGGCCGGACGTGCTGCTCGACGTGCTTTTCGGCGCTGCCGCACCGGAGGGCCGCCTGCCCTTTGAGCTGCCCCGCTCCATGGCCGCGGTCGAGGCATCCCGGTCCGACCTGCCGTCGGACACCGCCGATCCGCTTTTTCCGTACGGATTCGGCCTCTCGTATGAACACCACGGCTGACCCGCGGCTGCGCTTGGCCTAGCCACGCCCGTCCGGGCGGGCCTCCGCCACTACCCCGGAGTCTGGCTGACTACGGAGCACGTCCAGCAGAGCGCCGGGCACTCGTCGCTTCCCGGTACCGCCCCGCGGTACGGAGACGTACACGATCCGGGCGGCGCAGATCTCTTCGCCGGCCCGGCGGACCTGGAAGTGCACATCGAAACTGGTGGTGCCGATCCGCCCCGGCCGGACGATGACCTCGACCGCCTCGCCCCAGCGGACGCCAGCCCGCCAGTCGATCTCGGAGCGGACCAGCTGGTAGTCGATGCCACCCGCCGCCATCGCCGCGTTGTCGAGCCCGTGGTGGACCAGGAACAGGGACATCGCCTCGTCGAACCAGGCGAGGTACCAGGCGTTGAACACCACGCCCTGCTGGTCGACCTCGTAATAGCGGGCACGCCACGGGACGACGAACTCTCCGGCGGCCAGGGACACGCCTTCTCCCCTCAGGCTGCGGCGGCGCGCGGCCGCCTTACAGGATGGCGATCGGGTTGACCAGGGAACCGGTTCCCCCGGGCAACCGTAGCGGCGCGACGACGCACAGGAAAGACCAGCGGCCGGTCATCTGGCAGGCCGGCAGCAGGTCTTCGAACTGCAGGTAGTCGAGCAGGTGCAGGCCCAGGGCGTTGATCGCCAGGACGTGGATGGGAAAGGCGACACCGTCGACCACGCTGGGCGCGGTGTCGCTGTTTCCGTCGCTGCCCAAGGCGGCCACCCCGCGCTCAGCGAGATACTCCATCGCGTACGGGTGCAGTCCGGCCCGGGAGGAAGCGACATCCCAGGGGCCGAGCTCCTCCCGGCGGCGCCGGTGGCCGACCCGCACGAAGAGCAGGTCGCCCGGACCGACCTGCACCCGCTGCGCTTGCTGGGCCGCGTCCAGATCCGCCGCGGTCACGCAGTCGCCGGGCTCGAGCCACCGGACGTCGCGCACCGCCGGGATATCCAGCAGCACCCCGCGGCCCGCGATCCCGTCGTGGGCGTCATCGATGGACAGTACGCTCCCGCCCTGCGAGGTGACGGCCCCGGCCGCGACCCCGTTGTAGAGCTTGCCGTGG
>Ga0302314_10023455_pt1 | contig 10072 bp, 8 predicted proteins | sample III_Palsa_N2_3_FD_200533 | JGI IMG/M metagenome (GOLD analysis project Ga0302314, IMG submission 200533) | Peat permafrost microbial communities from Stordalen Mire near Abisko, Sweden - III_Palsa_N2_3 | ecosystem: Environmental > Terrestrial > Soil > Palsa > Peat permafrost | place: Sweden...
AACGCCAGGAAGCTCGGCTACACCGACCCGTCCTGGTACCTGATCTCGGTCGAGGCCGGCTTCGAGATCTGGCAGGGCGGGGTCGGCCTCGCCACCACCAGCTTCTCCGTCGACCTGTCGCCCATCCAGCCCGGCCCGCGGGCAAGCTCTACGACCAGTACGCGGGCCGTCTCAGGATCGCGCCTTCGCTAACGATCATTCAAGGCTGGGGTTACGTTCTCTGGTCAAGGCTCAGTGCCGCCCGGCCGCCCGGCCGCCCGCCGTCATGATCGCGAAGACTTAATTCCTGGCGAAGGAAAAGCATCTTATATAAGTGCACAAACCCTTCGTGATCACGTCCCCGGCCACCCGCGCCGGGCCGGGCCGCCTCGCCTGGTCAGACGGTCCCGCTCGCGGGGCCGTTTCTTTTTGGGCCACGGTGAAGGCATTATGGCAACGGGTTGCCATAATTGTCCTTAGCAAGGCAATAGCGGGAGCCATCCCCGGATTTGCCTCGTTTCCCATTTTACGTGACGCGACGACAATCCGCCTCGACAACCCCGGCCATCCTACGCATTCGCGACGGCGCCCCCGGCGGGCGAAATGGACGGGAAAGGCGGAGCCACGGGACCGTTCGCGCTGATCGGCCTGGTGGTTGTGGGCCTTTTTAGGGTTTGGCCGGGTCCTCGGCGGCGAGGATCTGCTCACTCATCTTGCCGAGGGCGCGGAACTCGTCGGGGGTGAGGGTGTCGACGAGGAGCCGACGGACGGCGGCCACGTGGCCGGGGGCGATCTCGACGACCTTCCGCCAGCCCTCGTCGGTGAGGACGGCGTTGATGAAGCGGCCGTCGCCGCCGCAGGCCGCGCGGCGGACCCAGCCCCGGGACTCCAGGCGGCTGACCACGTGCGACAGGCGGGAAAGGGAACTGCTGGCCAGCGCGGCGAGCTCGCTCATGCGCAGCGTGCGGCCGGGGGCCTCGGACAGGCTGGACAGGACGAGGTAGTCGAAGTGGCTGATGCCCGCGTCCTTCTGCAGCTGGGCATCGAGGGTGGCGGGCAGCCGGATGAGCATCGCCACGAAGGGACGCCACGCCCGCTGTTCCTCGTCAGTCAGCCACTCCATGTCCCCTAGTCTACGTACACCTTGTTGACGCTTCAAATTTACCGGCGCTCTCTGATATAGTTGAAGTGTCAAGTTTCGTTACGGAGGCCAGCCGATGAGCCGCTCAATCTTCGATCCGCTCGTGCCCGCGGGGGCCTACGACTCGTTCGCGGAGACAGCGGTGCCGCGGTCGGCCGCCCAGCGGGCCTGGACGCCGGCCTACGGGCCGATGCCCGCCCTGTACATCGGGCACGGGGCGCCGCCGCTGCTCGACGACGCCGAGTGGATGGGGCAACTCGCCGCGTGGACGCATACGCTGCCCAAGCCGCGGGCGCTGCTCATCGTGTCCGCGCACTGGGAGGCGGCACCGCTGATGCTGTCCGCGCCCGGCGCGGGAACGCCGCTGGTCTACGACTTCGGCGGCTTCGCGCCCCGCTACTACACGCTGACCTACCCGACTCCAGACGCCACCGCGTTCGCGCGCGAGGTCGCCTCGCTGATGCCCGCCGCCGCCCCCGCCCACCAGCATCCGAGCCGCGGGCTCGACCACGGGGCCTGGGTGCCGCTCAAGGTCATGTACCCCCTAGCCGACGTGCCGGTGCTGCAGCTCTCGCTGCCGACGTCGGACCCCGGGCGCCTGCTCGGGCTGGGCGAGCGGCTGCGGCCGCTGCGCGAGTCCGGGGTACTGATCATCGGGTCCGGGTTCATGACCCACGGGCTGCCGTTCCTCACCCCGGCGGTGCTGCAAGGCTCCGAGATACCCGGGTGGTCGGCGGACTTCGACGCCTGGGCCGGCGAGGCACTGGCCCGCGGCGACGTCGAGGCCCTGGCGAACTACCGGGCGGCGCCGGGGATGCCGTACGCCCACCCCACGGTGGATCACTTCCTCCCGCTGTTCGTGACGCTCGGCGCGTCATCCGACCCCGCCGCCCCGGTGTCGACCGTGATCGACGGGTACTGGATGGGGCTGGCCAAGCGGTCGTTCCAGGTCAGCTGAGGATCAGCCGCCGGCGAGGAAGTCGCGGACGCGGTCGGCGTAGGGGGCCTTGTCGTAGCCGGCGACGTACGCGCCCGCCATGCGGACCGGGTCGCCGAAGAAGTAGTACTCGTAGAGGGCCTGGCGGCTGGCGAACGCCGAGGCGCAGGTGTCCCAGACGAGGCGGAAGAGCCTGACCCGCTCCGCGCCCGACAGCGTCGCCGCCTGCAGGTAGGTGTCGATGTCGCCGGCCGCCGGGCCGTTGACGTCGGCCTCGGTCGGGGTGGCCATCAGGCCGGAGGCGCCGAGCTTGCGCAGGATCTCGGGGAACCGCTGGTAGAGCCGCGGGTACAGGTTGCGGGCCGCGTTGAGCGGCGGCCAGGCCGGGGTGAGGACGCCGTAGGCGTTGAGCGCGGCGTCGGCCTCGGCCGCGCGGCCGAGCGCGCGCAGCGTCTCCAGGGTGGTGATGATCTCGGCCAGATCGGCCTGCACGTGCTGGAACTGGCCGATGCCGATCGCCTCGGTGAGCAGCGTCGTCAGGCCGAGTACGTACTCGGTCTTGGCCGTGGTCCGGGCGACGACCTGGTGGGTCATGTGCTGCAGGGCGTCGGTCTTGGTGTAGAAGCCGTTGCCGAGCTCGGGGTCGCCGAGGGCGAAGCACCGCTCGTAGGGAACGTGCACGTCGTCGAAGACCACCACCGCGTCGGACTCGTCGAACCGCGACCCGAGCGGGTGGTCGAAGTGCGAGCGGCCGTAGTCGAAGGGCTCGCGGGCGATGAACCGCAGGCCGGGCGCGTCCGCCGGGATCGCGAACGCGAACGAGTAGGGCTTGTCCTCCGGCGTGCCCCGCAGCACCGTGGAGGGGAAGACGAGCAGCTCGTCGGCGAACGGCCCGATCGTGGCCAGCATCCGCGCGCCGCGGACCACGATCCCGTTGTCATCCTCGCGGACCACGTGGGCCATCAGGGTGCCGCCGGCCTGCTGGCTAGCGGCGACCGCCCGGTTGGCCTGCGGCGGAATAAGGGTGTGGGTGCAGAGCAGGTCGTTCTCGCGCACGGTCTCGTAGTAGGCGACGATGTTGCGGGCGAAGGCGGTGTCGGCCTGGCCGAACCAGTCGGCGGCGGACGCCAGGGCCATCAGCGCGCTGTTCAGGTAGTCGCCGGTGCGGCCGAGCATGCCGAACGACGCGTCCGCCCAGAGCTTGCAGGCCCGGCTCCGCCGGTCCAGGTCCGCGGGCGAGCGCGGGACCAGGAACGAGGTGGCCACGGGCTCGCCGGTGGACGGCGACGGATAGGTCAGGATGTCCCGGTACCTGGGGTCGTGCTGGCGGTCGAACAGGTCCGCGTAGGTCCGCACCACGTTCGCGAAGGCGGGATGGCCCGCCACCCCGCCGGTCAGCGTCTCCCCCTGGATTTCCACGTGCGTCCGGGCCCGGGACAGCCGGTCCAGGAACTCCGCTCCGGTGCGTGCCGGCATGCGCATCCTCCTCACCCTGCTCCCCCGGAACGTAACTCTCTTACGCCGCGCGGACAACCCGGGCAGGGACTTGCCAGCGGGGGCGGTCGGATGGTTGCCTGTTGGTCGTGAGGAACCCGGGGAGGCGCAGGTCGGCGGCGGAATGGGTGACCTACCTGCTCGAGCCGAAGAACTGGGTCATCGTCACCACGTCGGCGGTCGGCTGGCACGCCGACGGCGCCGCCGGGCTGGCCTGGGGCATCGTGGCCGCGGTCTTCGCCGCGCTGCTGCCGACGGCGTTCATCAACCGCGGCATCCGGCGCGGCCAGTGGGACGACCGGAACGTCGGCGCGAAGCGGCCCCGGCTGATCGTGCTCTCGTTCATCATCGCGTCGGTGACGATCGGGCTCGCGCTGCTCGTCGGCCTGGGCGCGCCCGCTGAGCTGTCCGGCTATATCGGGTGCATGCTGGTCAGCGTGGCCGTGCTCGCCGCGATCACCACGGTGTGGAAGATCTCGATCCACTGCGCGGTCGCGTCCGGCTCGGTGACGATCCTCGCGCTGATCTTCGGTGCCTGGCTGGTCCCGGCCTACCTGCTGGTCGCGCTGACCGGCTGGTCGCGGATCGTGCTCAAGGACCACACCACCGCCCAGGTGATCATGGGATCCCTGCTCGGCGCGGCCGCGGCCGCGATCACCTACGCGGTCATCCCGCACCAGTAGCCCGCCCGCCGTCCCTGAACCGGGGAATCACAGCTATCAGGCCGACGCTTTCCCATTGTGTCGCGGCCAGGGCGTGATCGCGAAACTTTGGTGGCGTTATAGCGCCACTAATCCTTCGCCTTCATCAAAGTATTCGTTATCATGGCGCTTAGCTTGGTGATCTGAAGCGATTCGGCGTCACGGGCACCCGCAGGCGCACCATCGGCATCGTGAGCATGCGGGCCGAGCGGTGCCGCGGCACCGGCGCGCTGCCGCCGCGTCCGCGTACGGCATCATACCCGGACCCCTGGCGCTTCTTGCTGTTATCCCGGCCTTGCCGGGGAAAGCGGAGGGGCTTGCCGGGGACAGGGGGGGCTAGAGGGCCCAGATTCGGGCGGTCTCGTCGGTGGAGGCGGTGGCGAGGCGGCGGTCGGCCGGGCTGAAGGCCAGGGCGCTGACCGCGCCGGTGTGGCCTTCCAGGGTGCGGACGGCCTTGCCGGTGGCGGCGTCCCAGAGCCGGACGGTGGTGTCCGAGCTCGCGGTGGCGATGAGCCGGCCGTCGGGGCTGAAGGCCACGACGAAGGCCGAGTCGGTGTGGCCCTCGAGGGTGCGGATGAGGGCCCCGGAGACGGCGTCCCAGACCCGGGCGGTGGCGTCCTCGCTCGCGGTCACGAGGACCCGCTCGGCCGGGCTGAAGGCGAGGGACCACACGGTGTCGGTGTGGCCGTTCAGTATGCGCACGCAGTTGCCGGTGGCGACCTCCCACAGCCGCGCCGTGCCGTCGAAGCTGGCGGTGGCGATGAGGGCGCCGTCGGGGCTGAAGGCCACGGCCGAGACGATGCCGGTGTGGCCGGTGAGCACGCGCAGGACGGCGCCGGTGGCGACGTTCCACAGCCGGGTGGTGCTGTCGCCGCTGGCCGTCGCGAGCAGCTTGCCGTCCGGGCTGAAGGCGGCGCCGTAGACGATGTCGTTGTGCCCCTCGAGCACCTGCACGGACCGGCCGCTGGCGGTTTCCCAGATCCGGATGGTCTCGTCGTAGCTGGTGGTGGCCAGGACCCGGCCGTTGGGGCTGAACGCGACGCCGAAGACCGCGATGCTGTGCCCGACCAGCTTGTGGGTGCAGGTGCCGCTGCGCGCGTCCCACAGCCGGGGCGTCAGGTCGGCGCTGACCGTCGCGATCGTGGTCCCGTCCGGGCTGAACGGCGCGGCGAACACCGCGTCGGTGTGGCCGGTGAGCGTATGGACGAGCTCGCCGGTGGCGGCGTTCCAGACCCGGGCCGACTTGTCCTCGCTCGCGGTGCTGATCCGGGCACCGTCCGGGCTGAACGCCACCGAGTTGACCGCGCCCGTGTGGCCGGCCAGCACGCGCGCGCTCGCCGCTTCGATAACACTCATGTATCCGCCTCTGCCATCTTGCCGCGTGCCCGGTGCGTCATCGCGACTGCTGGATCGGTCAGCCGCGGCCAGGCATCCGTCATTTGATGCGCGCCTCATTCTGCCGCGAGCCGACCCGCGACCGGTCGTTTTTCGCGGGTTTGACACCCTTGATGCATTAATTCGTGACATAGGGCGCGGCCCGCGCGCGAACCCGTCAGGCGGTGGACAGCAGGTACACGTTCAGGGCGACGATGACCGCGGTGACCGCGATCGCCGCGACGTTGGTCAGGCGGCGGTTGGCCATGGCCCCCATGACGCGCCGGTCCCGGGTGAAGAAGACCAGCGGCACCAGCGCGAACGGGATCCCGAAGGACAGGAACACCTGGGACAGGACCAGCGCCCTGGTCGGGCTGAGCCCGAGGGCGAGTACCACCAGGGCCGGGATCATGGTCACCGCGCGCCGCAGGAACACCGGGATCCGGCGGTGCAGGAACCCCTCCATCACGACCTGCCCGGACATCGTGCCGACCGACGACGACGCGATCCCTGAGACCAGCAGGGCCACGCCGAACACCGTGCCCGCGTGCGCCCCCAGGTAGCCCGCGTCCAGGGAGCCGTTCAGCCCGGCGACGACCCGGCCGAGGTCGGCGCCGGCCGAGGGGTCGCCGTGGGCGAAGAACACCGCCGCCGCGGTGGCCAGCATCGCCAGGTTGATCAGCCCGGCCAGGCCCATGGCCACGAGCACGTCGATGATCTCGAAGCGGAAGATCCGCCGCCGGGCGCACAGGTCGGCCAGCGCCGGCCCGCCCGGCGTTCCCGCCGGCCCGCCCGGCGTCCCCGTCACCCGCCCCTGGACCAGGGCCGAGTGCAGGTAGATGACGTGCGGCATGACGGTCGCGCCGACGATCGAGACGGCGAGCAGGGCCGCGCCGCCGGGCAGCTTCGGCTCGAACACGCCGGCGGCGACGGCGCCGGCGGGCGGCCGGGCGACGACCAGCTCGAGGACGAACGCGAGCACGACCACGCCGACCAGGCCGGTGATCGCCGCCTCGAGCCGCCGGAAGCCGCCGACCTCCATCGCCAGCACCGCGAAGGTCGCCAGGCCAGCGAGCACCGCCGACACCCACAGGGGCAGGCCGAACACCAGGTGCAGCCCGAGCGCCGCCCCGGTGAACTCGGCCAGGTCGGTGGCCATCGCGATCGCCTCGGCCTGCAGCCAGAGGAATATCACCAGGCGGTGCGGCAGCCGGTCACGGCAGACCTCGGGCAGGGACCGGCCGGTGGCGATGCCGAGCTTGGCCGACAGGGCCTGCACGAGCATCGCCATCAGGTTGGCCGACAGCACCACCCAGCCGAGCGCGTAGCCGAACTGGGCTCCGCCCGCCATGTTGGTGGCGAAGTTCCCCGGGTCGATGTAGGCGACGGACGCGATGAACGCCGGGCCGAGAAAGGGCAGCATCGCCCGGATGCCGCGCTCTTTCCCGGCCAGCGCCCGCGAGGCCGCGACGCGCACACGGTCGTCAGCAGCCAGTTCGGTCACGACTGTCCCGTCCGTGCCTCAGTGTCCGCGCCTGTGCCTGTGCCTGTGCCTGTGCCGTCAGACTAACCGACCGACGGCCCCAGGCCCAGGGACTGCGGCGTCGAGGCGTCCGGCGACGGCTGGTAGAGCCCCTCGTCGAGCGACCCGTACTCGGTCATCAGTGCCCGCGACCCGCCCCACGGTGTCTGCTCCTCGGCGACGAGGGTGTTGGTCGTGAGCAGCAGCCCGGCGACCGACGCGCCGTTCTGCAGGGCCGAGCGCACCACCCGCAGCGGGTCGACGATGCCGAGCTCGATCATGTTCCCGTGCCGCCCGCTGAGCGCGTCGAACCCGTCGTCGGGGCCGAGCGCGACGGTGGCCGCGACCACGTCGGCCGCCGGGTAGCCGGCGTTCGAGGCGATCAGCGTGGCCGGCTCGCTCAGCGCCTGGCGGACGATCGACACGCCGATCGCGTAGTCGCCGGTCACGTCGCCCGCGCTGCCCGAGGCGCCGCCCGACGCCCCCTCCAGGGCGGTGTCGAGCGCGGAGACCGAGTGCAGCAGGGCGGCGCCGCCGCCGGCCACGATGCCCTCGGCCATCGCCGCCCGCGTGGCCGCCAGGGCGTCCTCGACCCGGTGCCGCAGCTCGCTCAGCTCGGCGGCGGTCGGCGCGCCGACCCGGATGACCGCGACCCGGCCGGACAGCGCGCCGATCCGCTCGGTGAGCACGTCCTCGTCGATCCCGAACGTGGCCCGCTCGAGCTCGGCCCGGAGCTGCCCGAGCCGGAAGTCGACCGCCTCGGCGGTGCCGCCGCCGCCGATGATCGCGGTGCTGTCCGCGGTCACCCGGACCTGGCGGGCCCGGCCGAGGTGCTCGACCGTCATCGTCTCCAGGGAGAATCCCGAGTGCTTGCTGTGGACCGAGCCGCCGGTGAGCGCGGCGATGTCCTCGAGCTTGTGCAGCCGCCGGTCGCCGAAGCCCGGTGCCCGGACGGCCACGCACTGGAACACGCCGTTCACGTGGTTGTGCACGAGCATCGACAGGGCGGTGCCCTCGATGTTCTCGGCCACGATGACCAGGGGCCGGGGCGCGCGCATGACCTTGTCGAGCAGCGGCATGAGCTGCTGGACCTTGGTGATCTTCTCGCTGCTGAGCAGGATGTAGGGGTCGTCCATGACCGCCTCGAGGGAGGCCGGGCTGGTCACCAGGTAGGGCGACAGGTACCCGTTGTCGAACTGGAAGCCCTCGACGAAGTCCACCCCCATGCCGGACCCGGGGGTGTCCTCGACGGTCACGATGCCGGTGTCGCCGACGGTGTGCAGGGCCTTGGCGATCACCGTGCCGACGGTGTAGTCGTCGTTGGCCGAGATCGCCGCGACCCGCCGGTAGTCGTCCTCGGTGCTGACCGGGTGCGCGACGAGGTGCAGGTGCTGGACCAGGCGGGCGACGGCGAGGTCGATGCCCCGCTTGACCAGGACCGGGTTGGCGCCGTCGTCGATCGCCTTCATCCCCGCGCGGATGATCGCCTGGGCGAGCACGGTCGCGGTGGTGGTGCCGTCGCCGACCACGTCGTTGGTCTTGATCGCGGCTTCCTTGACCAGCTGGGCGCCCATGTTCTCGAACTGGTTGCCCAGGTGGATCTCGCGGGCGATCGTGACGCCGTCGTTGGTGACCACCGGCGACCCGGTGATCTTCTCCAGGATCACGTTGCGGCCCTTGGGGCCGAGCGTGGACTTCACCGCCTCGGCGAGCTGGTCGACCCCGGCGAGCAGCAGGGCGCGCGCTTCAGCGCCGAAACGCAGTTCCTTGGCCATCGGTGCTCCTCTTAAAAAGTGCGAAAGTAATGGTGAACGGACCCTGATTTCACGGCACGAGGATCGCTCGGCCCCGGACGCGGCCGGCGTCCAGGTCGGCGAGGGCGTCGGGGGCCGCGTCGAGCGGGTAGGCCTTGGTGTGCAGGGTGACCTTGCCCGCCTGGGCCAGGGCCATCAGCTCGGCCAGCTCGTTGTAGGTGCCGACGATGTTGCCGATGATGTTCCGCTCGGTGGAGATGATGTCCAGGGTCGGGATGGTCACCGTGCCGCCGTACCCGATGACGAAGTCGGAGCCGCCCGGGGCGGTCATGTTCCACGCGTCCATCTCCGCGCCCTGCTCGGCCACGAAGTCGAGCACCACGTGCGCCCCGTTGCCGTTGGTCAGGTCCTTGACCGCGTCGACCTGCGTGCCGTCGGCGACCACCGTGTGGCTGGCGCCGAGCTGCTCGGCCAGCTTGAGCGCGTCCGGGTTGCGGTCGACCACGATGATGTTCGTCGCCGACAGGGCGGACAGGCACTGGACGCCGATGTGGCCGAGGCCGCCGGCCCCGATGACCACCGCGGTGGTGCCCGGGTAGAGCAGCGGCAGCGCCTTGCGCACCGCGTGATAGGCGGTGATGCCCGCGTCGGCCAGGGCCGCGACATCCTCCGGCCTGGTCTTCGGGTCGAGCGTGACGCAGGCCCGGGCCGAGGTGAGCAGGTACTCGGCCATCCCTCCGTCGGTCGACAGGCCCGGGAACGTGGAGTTCTCGCAGTGCATGTCGTCGCCCGCCCGGCAGGCGTGGCACAGCCCGCAGGTGGGGGTGGGGTGCAGGATCACGGTGTCGCCGACGGCGACGTTGGTGACCGCGGACCCGATCTCGTGCACCCAGCCGGCGTTCTCGTGGCCGAGGATGTAGGGCAGCGGCGTGCCCATCCGGCTGTCCCACTGGCCCTCGATGATGTGCAGGTCGGTCCGGCACACTCCGGCGCCGCCGACCTTCACGATCACGTCGAGCGGCCCGGCGATCACCGGCTCCGGTACCTCGTCGATCACTGGTGTCTCGTGGAATTTATGGATACGTACTGCCTTCACAGGTCCTCCCGATCGTGGACTGCGTTAGCTGTTGCTAGGGGGTAGCGGTGGATGGCGAGGGACGGCTCTGCGGG
>Ga0302314_10023459_pt1 | contig 10071 bp, 7 predicted proteins | sample III_Palsa_N2_3_FD_200533 | JGI IMG/M metagenome (GOLD analysis project Ga0302314, IMG submission 200533) | Peat permafrost microbial communities from Stordalen Mire near Abisko, Sweden - III_Palsa_N2_3 | ecosystem: Environmental > Terrestrial > Soil > Palsa > Peat permafrost | place: Sweden...
GGTTGCGCCAAGGCTTTCGCTTGCGCACCATCGCCGCCATGATTCGCGAAAAATCCGAAAAACAGCCGGCCAAGCTGCCGAAGAGCGTGATAGCGGTGGCGCCCCCGAGCTTTCGCCGCGAGCGGGCGCTGATCAAGCGTGGCGTCTGGCCGGTGGCCGGCTGCGACGAGGCCGGGCGCGGTCCGCTGGCGGGACCGGTGGTGGCCGCGGCTGTCGTGCTCGATCCCAAACGGATTCCCAAAGGCATCGACGATTCCAAGCGGCTGACGGCAGAGCGCCGCGAAGAATTGTTCGAGGAAATCTGCGCCACCGCGTCATTCGCGGTCGCCTTTGCCTCGCCGGCGCGGATCGACCGCGACAATATCCTGCGGGCGTCGCTGTGGGCGCTGGCGCGCGCGGTGCATGCGCTGCCGGAAATGCCGAAACATGTGTTTGTCGATGGCCGCGACCGGCTCGATACGGCTTGCGACTGCGACGCCGTGATCGGCGGCGACGGGCTGGTGCTGTCGATCGCGGCGGCCTCGATCATCGCCAAGGTCTCGCGCGACCGTCTGATGTGCAAGCTGGCGCAGGACTGCCCAGGCTATGGGTTCGAGCAGCACAAGGGCTATGGCGTGCCGGAGCATCTTGCGGCGCTCGACCGCCTCGGACCCACGGTGCATCACCGCCGCTTTTTTGCACCGGTCGTCGCGGCGCGGGAAAAACATCAGGCTAAGACAATTGAAGCTACGCTTGAAACCACGATCGAAACCGGCGTCATCGGAATCGAAACGCCGGCCGACGTCGAGGTTTCGACCGCCACTTGACAGAGTTGCTTCAGCGGCTCGCGCGCTCTATCACACCATCCAGATCGAATAGAGCCGGCGCGCTGGCTGGGTTGTCGGTTCGGCTTGGGGCATTTCGGACCTTTCATGCGTTTTACCTCGCTGGTTATCGAACTGATCCGCGCCCGGCCGCGGCTGGTGGTCTGGATTGTGGTGCTGTTTCAGGCCGCGTTGTGGCTGATCCTGCCGATGCTGCTGTATCGAAGCCCGCCCGGCGATCTCGCCACCGTACTGGCGTTCGGCCGCGAATATCAGGTGGGGACCGATCTCGGGCCGCCGCTGGCGTTCTGGCTCGCCGACATCGCGTTCCGCGCCGCCGGCAATCACATCTTCGGTGTTTATTTGCTGGCGCAGCTTTGTGCGGTCGCCACGTTCTGGACCCTGTATCTGCTGGCGCGCGCCGTGGTCGGCGGCCAACAAGCGGTGCTGGCGGTGTTGCTGACCATGACGGTGGTGGCGTTCAGTTCACCCGGCGTCGAGTTCGGCCCGCTGGTGCTGGCGCGGCCGCTCTGGGCACTATTGTTGTTGCATTCCTGGCAATTGATCGGGCAGGGCCGCCGCAACGCCTGGTTCGCATGGTCGATCGAAGCCGGGCTGTTGCTGCTGACTACACCCGCCGCGATCGGCTTGCTGCTGCTGCTGGCCGGATTTGCGCTGGCAACGGAGCGGGGGCGGCGCATGCTGATGTCGTTCGATCCGCTGTTCGCGCTGTTGGTGATCGTTGTGCTGGCGCTGCCGTATCTGATTTGGCTAATCCGCGCCGATACCCTGACGTTGCCGGCATGGCCTACGATCGCGGAGTTGAGCGCAAGGGCGGCGCACTGGGCGTGGCTGCTCGGCGGTCTATTGTTCGCGATCTCCGGAATCCTGCTGCTAGTGGTGATCAACTCCGGCTGGTTCGGCCGCAATCCCGAAGACGCGCCGATCATCTTTCGGCCGCCGGTCGATCCGCTGGCGCGTCATTTTGTCTACTTCTTTGCGATCGGTCCGGCGCTGGCGGCAAGCCTGATCTCCGGTCTGTTCAATCTCGACCGTGTCGTCGGTGGCGCCGGCGTCGCATTGTTGATGTCGGGGCTGGCCGCGATCGTCGCGACCGGCGATCTGGTTCAATTGCGGCGTCAGCGGCTGTTGCGCTCGGTCTGGGCGGCGGCCGTCGTGGCGCCCGCGCTGCTGGTGATCGCCTCAGCGCTGTTTCTGCCCTGGGCCGGCAGCACCGAGGTCTCGACGTCGCTGCCCGCGACGGCGATCGCGCGTTTTTTCGGCGACAGTTTTGAGCGGCGCACCAACCAGCGCCTGCGCGCCGTCACCGGCGACGCCCAACTGGCGAGCCTGATCTCGCTGGATACCGGGCGTCCGCATCTGTTTCTCGACGCGACGCCGGAACGGACGCCGTGGCTCACGGCCGCGAAATTCAGCCAAACCGGCGGCGTCGTGGTGTGGCGCGCCTCCGACACCGACGGCACGCCGCCGGCCGATATCGCGCAACGTTTTCCCGGCCTGGTGCCGGAAGTGCCACGGGCGTTCGAGTGGATGGTGAACGGCCGGCAGCCGCTGCTGCGGATCGGCTGGGCGATCGTGCGGCCGAAAGCGCCGTAAACGGATTTGTCGTCATTGCGAGGAGCGAAGCGACGAAGCAATCCATTCTTCCTTGTGGCTCGATGGATTGCTTCGCTTCGCTCGCAATGGCGGTTTCAGGCCGACGGAGCTTTTGACTCCTTCAGCGCCTTCGCGATCGACAGCAAATCCTGCCATGCCATCCGCTTGTAGGACGGCGAGCGCAGCAGATAGGCCGGATGGAAGGTGGCGAGCGCGCGGATCGTGCGGGTGCCGGTGTCGTAGTCGAACCATTTGCCGCGGGTTTTCATGATGCCCTCGCGGGTCGACAGCAAGGTCTGGGTCGAGGGGTTGCCGAGCGTAACCAGCACGTCGGGATTGACCAGCTCGATCTGGCGCTGAATGAACGGCAGGCAGATCTGCGTCTCCTGTGGTGTTGGCGTGCGGTTGCCGGGCGGCCGCCACGGGATGACGTTGGCGATATAGGCGCTGGTGCGGTCGAGCCCGATCGCTGCGATCATCCGGTCCAGCAGCTTGCCGGAACGCCCCACGAACGGCAGGCCTTCGAGGTCTTCCTCGCGACCGGGCGCCTCGCCGACGAACATGATGCGGGCCTGCGGATTGCCGTCGGCGAACACCAGGCGGGTGGCGGTGAATTTCAGCGCGCAGCCGTCGAAGGTCTCTAGCAATGCCCGCAGCGCTTCCAGCGAAGGTGCGGTTCGCGCCGCTTCCCGTGCCGACGCGATCGCGGCCTCGGGGGCCGGCGCCACTTCGCCGCGCGGAGCCGGACTAGCGGCGGGAATGATCCTGACCGGCTCGGGTTGCGCCGCTTGGCGGGCTGGGGGCATGACGTCGGGATCGGACAGCCGGTTGACCGGCTCGTCCGTCAGCGCGCAATCGACTCCGGCCTCCAGATAAAAGGCGAGCAATTGCTGAACATTGAGGGTGCTGTCAGGCGTCATGGCGCGATGTCAGGGACATTGACCCAATCTAGGATAGATTGCGCCGCAGCGAAACGCCCCAAGGCGCATTTCCATGGTTGTTCTTGGCGCAAAAATCGGAAACAAACGAGCTTTAGAAACGTTCTCGACCGGCTGAGATCAGATCATGAGCACCGAAGAATTGCCGCCCCGCGAATCCATGGAATTCGACGTCGTGATCGTCGGCGCCGGACCCTCGGGCCTGGCCGCTGCGATCCGGCTGAAGCAGCTCAATGCCGATCTGACGGTGGTCGTGGTCGAGAAGGGCTCGGAAGTCGGCGCGCACATTCTGTCCGGCGCGGTGATCGATCCGGTATCGCTCGACAAACTGATTCCAGATTGGCGCGAGGACGCCGATTGTCCGCTGAAGACGCCGGTCAAGACCGACAAGTTCTACTGGATGACTGCGGGCTCCGCGATCCCGCTGCCGGCGATCGCGATGCCGCCGCTGATGAACAATCATCATTGCTATATCGGCTCGCTCGGCAATGTCTGCCGCTGGCTGGCACCGAAGGCCGAAGCGCTCGGGGTCGAGATTTACCCGGGCTTTGCCGCGGTCGAAGTGCTGTACGATGACAAGGGCGCGGTGCGCGGCATCGCCACCGGCGACATGGGCGTCGCCAAGGATGGCTCGCATAAATCGTCCTACACCCGCGGCATGGAGTTGCTCGGCAAATACACGCTGTTCGCCGAAGGCGCGCGTGGCAGCCTGACCAAGCAGCTGATCGCGAAATTTTCCCTCGACGCCGACAGCCAGCCGCCGAAATTCGGCATCGGCCTAAAGGAAGTCTGGCAGATCGATCCCGCCAAGCACCAGAAGGGTCTGATCCAGCATTCGTTCGGCTGGCCGCTCAACAATTCAACCGGCGGCGGTTCGTTTCTCTATCATTACGACGATAATCTGGTGGCGGTCGGCTTCGTCGTGCATCTCAATTACGACGATCCGTATCTGTCGCCGTTCGACGAATTCCAGCGCTTCAAGACCCATCCGGCGATCCGCACCTTGTTCGAGGGCGGCAAGCGGCTGGCCTATGGCGCGCGCGCCATCACCGAAGGCGGCTATCAGTCGGTGCCGCGCCTGAGCTTTGCCGGCGGCGCGCTGATCGGCTGCGCGGCGGGCTTTGTCAATGTGCCGCGCATCAAAGGCGTCCACAATGCGATGGGCACCGGGATGCTCGCGGCCGAACAGGTCGTCGCGGCACTCGGTGCCGGCCGCGCCAATGACGAGTTGGTCGATTACGAGAACGGATGGCGCTCGTCTGCGGTCGGCAAGGATCTGTACCGGGTCCGCAACGTCAAACCGCTGTGGTCGAAGTTCGGCACCATCGTCGGCGTGGCGCTTGGCGGCATCGACATGTGGTGCAATACGCTGGGTTTCTCGCTGTTCGGAACCCAGTCGCACGCCAAGCCCGACCGCAAGACGCTCGATCCGGCGAAAGCCCATGTACCGATCGCGCCGCCAAAGCCGGACGGCAAGCTGACCTTCGACAAATTGTCGTCGGTGTTCCTGTCCAACACCAATCATGAAGAAGACCAGCCGGTTCACCTCAAGGTCGCCGACATGAACCTGCAGAAGACATCCGAGCATGATGTCTATGCCGGGCCGTCCAACCGCTATTGCCCGGCCGGCGTTTATGAGTGGGTCGAGGAGGCGAGCGGGCCGCGCTACGTCATCAATGCCCAGAACTGCGTCCACTGCAAAACCTGTGACGCCAAGGATCCGAACGGCAACATCACCTGGGTTCCACCGGAAGGCGGCGGCGGGCCCAATTACGAGGCGATGTGACCACGATTGCGTGAGCCGACCGCGGCCGACCGGGGGCAACGCGACCACCGGCCACGATACCGCCACACTACCAGCGTTTTCAGGCGATGCAGGCGACCTCCGGGGCTTCCTGCCAATTGATTCGCCCATCCCACACCTTTGCCGTATCCTTGCGGTTGAGCGCCAAAAGCGGCATTGTGACATGCTTGATGCGACGTGGCCTGATGCCGCCGGTGGGGTTCGCATTCGAGATTGCTCGTAGATCCTGCCATCAAATCCTGGAGCTAGGCGAACCGTGATGTTTTCCATTCGTTTCAATCGCTCGGCGATTGCCGCATTAGCCTTCACCGTACTCGCCGTGCCCGGCTCGCTGTCGGCGCAGACGCCCGATCATCCGGCCGACAATTCGGCGCAGTTTCCGAGCAGCCGCGACATGAAATCGCTGACCATGTCGGGCAGCTATCTGGCCGCCCGCCACGCCAGCGTGGAGCGGGACGCCAACTCGGCGGCGACCTTCTACCGCTCGGCGCTGCGCACCGACCCGAAGAACTCCGAATTGCTCGACCGCGCATTCATCTCGTCGCTGGCGGACGGCGACATCGACGAGGCCGTCGGCCTCGCCGATCGCATCCTGGCGGTCGACAAATCCAACCGCGTCGCCCGGCTGGTGGTCGGCGTCCGCGATCTGAAACTGAAGAAATATGCCTCCGCGCAGCTCAACATCAACCAGTCGATTCGCGGGCCGATCACCGATCTGGTCGCGACGCTGCTGTCGGGCTGGGCCGCCTACGGCGCCGGCGACACCAAGACCGCGGTCGCCAATATCGACAAGCTGACCGGCCCGGAATGGTATCCGCTGTTCAAGGACCTGCACTCCGCCATGATCCTCGAACTCTCGGGCAAGGAAAAGGACGCAGGGGTGCGTCTGGAGCGGGCCTACAAGCTCGACGATTCCATGCTGCGGGTGGCTGACGAATATGCCCGCTGGCTGTCGCGCACCAAGGACGATGCCGCTTCGGAGGCAATCTACGAGGCGTTCGACAAGAAGCTGCCGCGCCATCCTCTGGTGCTGGAGGGGCTGCGCGAAACCAAGGCCGGCAAGAAGCTGCCGCCGCTGGTGGACTCCCCACAGACCGGCGCTGCCGAGGCGCTCTACGGCATCGGTGCGACGCTGACGCGGCGTGGCGGCGAGGACCTCGCGCTGGTCTATCTGCAACTGGCGCTGTACCTGTCGCCCAATCATCCGCTGGCGCTGCTGTCGCTGGCCGATCTCTACGAGTCGGTGAAGAAGCCGGCGATGGCGATCAAGGTCTACGAGCGCGTTCCGGCGGGGTCGCCGCTCAAGCGCAACGCGCAGATCCAGCTCGCCACCGATCTCGATGCCGCCGACCGCAGCGACGAGGCGATCAAGATCCTCAAGAGCGTCACCGCGGAAGATCCCAAGGATCTCGAAGCCATCATGGCGCTCGGCAATATCGAGCGTGGCCGCAAGAAGTTCGCCGACTGTGCTGACACCTATTCCAAGGGCATCGATGCGCTGCCGGATCCGTCCGACAAGGCCAACACCGTCTATTATTACTACCGTGGCATCTGCGAGGAGCGTTCCAAGCAGTGGCCCAAGGCCGAAGCGGACATGAAGAAGGCGCTTGAGCTGCAGCCCGATCAGCCGCATGTGCTCAACTATCTCGGTTATTCCTGGATCGATCAGGGCATCAATCTCGACGAAGGCATGAAGATGATCAAGCGCGCCGTCGATCAGCGCCCCGACGACGGCTATATCGTGGACTCGCTCGGCTGGGCCTATTTCCGGATCGGCAATTACGAAGAGGCCGTGAAGAATCTCGAGCGCGCGATCGACCTCAAGCCGGAAGATCCGACCATCAACGACCATCTCGGCGACGCCTATTGGCGCGTCGGCCGCACGCTGGAAGCCAAATTCCAGTGGGCCCATGCCCGCGACCTGAAGCCGGAGCCGGAAGACCTGCCGAAGATCGAGGCCAAGATCGCCAACGGTCTGCCGGACGACGCCTCGTCCTCCTCGGCATCCTCCGCCGACAAGAAAAAAGACGACGCCAAGGAAAAAGAAGACGGCAAGGGCGGCTGATCGAAGGGTTGCTTGCCGATGCCTGCGCTGGTGCAAGACGCGCGTGCCAAGGTCAACCTGACCCTTCGGGTGACCGGGCGCCGCGTCGATGGCTATCACGATATCGAAAGCGTGGTGGCGTTCGCCGACTGCGCCGATCGCCTCAGCCTGATGCCTGGCTCCCAACTCGATCTGCGGATGTCCGGACCGCTGGCGCAGGCCTGCGGCGAGACCGGCGACAATCTCGTGCTCAAGGCCGCACGCCTGCTCGCTGAGCGGGTGCCGGCCCTGAAAGCCGGCCAGTTCACGCTGGAGAAAGTATTGCCGGTCGCGGCTGGAATCGGCGGCGGTTCCGCTGACGCCGCGGCGGCGCTGCGGTTGCTGGCGCAACTGAACGGCCTTGCGCTCGACGACCAGCGCCTGCTCGATGTCGCGCTGGAAACCGGCGCCGATGTGCCGGTCTGCCTCGCCTCACGGGCCTGCGACATGACCGGCGTCGGCGAGACGTTGCTGTCGCTCAGCCTCCCGATCATGCCGTGCGTGATGGTCAACCCGCGCGTTCCCGTCGCGACCAAAGACGTGTTCCAGGCGCTCGGCCTGCGCAACGGCGAATTGCTGGTGGGCGCCTCCGACGTGCTGCAGGCCGCCGCCTGGCCGGAGCCGGGCGGTTCGGTCGAAGACTGGGTCGAAGCGCTCGCTGCCAGTTCCAACGATCTGGAAGTGCCGGCCACCCGCATCGAACCGGTGATCGGCAAAGTGATATCGGCGCTCAACGCCACCAATGGCGCCTGGCTGGCGCGGATGTCGGGTTCGGGCGCGACCTGTTTTGCGATCTACGAGAACACCGCCGAGGCGCAGCGTGCGGCGCAGAAGATCACGCTCGATCACCCCGGTTGGTGGGTGCATGCGGGTGTGTTGAGTTAGGCAATTAGCGCGCCGCTCTATCTTCTCCCTCGCCCCGCTCTTGCGGGGAGAGGGTTGGGGTGAGGGGTTCTTCGATCCGCAAATTCTGAACTCGCTGTGAGCCCTGTACCCCCTCACCCGGATCACATCTGCGATGTGATCCGACCTCTCCCCGCAAGCGGGGAGAGGTGAAAAGCGTCAGTGCGACCTGGCCAGGCAGAACGCCACCACCTGCTCCAGCGCGGTCTTCATCGGCGAGGCCGGAAACAGCGCCAGCGCATCGACCGCCATAGCGCCGTAATGCTGGGCGCGGTTGATGGTGTCTTCGAGCGCGCGGTGCTTGGTCATCAGGCCGATAGCGTGATCGAGATCGCCTTCGCCGATCTCGCCGCGCTCCAGCGACTTGATCCAGAACGCCCGTTCGCTGTCGTTGCCGCGGCGGAACGCCAGCACCACCGGCAGGGTGATCTTGCCCTCGCGGAAATCGTCGCCGATGTTCTTGCCGAGTTTTGCAGCTTTACCGCCGTAATCCAGCACGTCGTCGACCAACTGGAACGCGATGCCGAGATTCATGCCGACCGAGCGGCATGCGGTCTGCTCGGCCTTGGGACGGTTGGCGATCACAGGGCCGACCTCGCAGGCCGCCGCGAACAACTCCGCCGTCTTGCCGCGGATCACCGCGAGATATTCATCTTCGGTGGTCGCGGTGTTCTTCGCCGCCGCCAGTTGCATCACCTCGCCCTCGGCGATGGTCGCCGCGGCGGATGATAAAATGTCGAGCGCGCGCAGCGATCCGACCTCGACCATCATGCGAAACGCCTGGCCCAGCAGGAAGTCGCCGACCAAGACGCTGGCCTCGTTGCCCCACAACATCCGCGCCGACAGCTTGCCACGTCGCAATTCGCTTTCGTCGACCACGTCGTCATGCAGCAGGGTGGCGGTATGCATGAACTCGACCGAGGCCGCGAGCTTGATATGGCCGTCGCCGGAATAGCCGGTGAGGCTGGCCATCGCCAGCGTCAGCATCGGACGCAGCCGTTTGCCGCCCGAGGAAATCAGGTGGTTGGCGACCTCGGGGATCATGGTGACTTCCGAACCGGTGCGCGACAGGATGGTCGCGTTGACGCGCGCCATATCGGCGGCGACAAGCTCGACCAGCAGATCTATCGAAGCTGTCGAGGGGCTCTCGAAGGGTACAATAACCGCCACGCTGGTCTCCACATTTGCCCTATTGGCTCGATCCCTGGGGTATAACAATAGAAAGTGACGGCTCATGCGGCAAGGGCACGTAGCCGTTGACAGGGGTCGCGGGGCCATTCGTGATGGGGCCGACAGAGGAGAACCGGGTTTGCGGGAATTGGTTCGAACCAACGATATCGTGCTGGTTTCGGCGGTCGGCGCGCTGCTCGACGGCGCCAATATCCATCATCTGGTGCTTGACCAGAATATGAGCATCATCGAAGGCTCGCTCGGGGTGCTGCCGCGCCGTATCCTGGTCCATGAGGACGATAATCGCGAGGCGCGCCAGCTTCTCAGCGATGCCGGCCTGTCGCACGAACTGCGGCCCGATGATTGATCCATCAGGCGAATTCACCGAGGACGCTTTTCTCGGTGGGCAATTACGCCTGCGCCAGCCCAAATCGGGTCACCGCGCCGGCCATGACGCCATGCTGCTGGCGGCGGCGACACCGGCCGGTCCGGGCGATCGCGTGGTGGATTTCGGCGCCGGCATAGGTGCTGCCGGGCTCGCGGTCGTCCAACGTACCAAGGGATTTAACCCCGGAATTGAACTCGTTCTGGTTGAGATCGATGCCGCGCTCGCCGGTTTGGCACGCGACAACGCCGCTTCGAATGCGATTCCGGCCGAGGTCGTCGTGCTCGACCTGACATCCAGCGCCGAGGCGTTTGCCGCGGCCGGGCTGGCACCCGATAGCGCCGATGTCGTGCTGATGAACCCGCCGT
>Ga0302314_10023460_pt1 | contig 10070 bp, 6 predicted proteins | sample III_Palsa_N2_3_FD_200533 | JGI IMG/M metagenome (GOLD analysis project Ga0302314, IMG submission 200533) | Peat permafrost microbial communities from Stordalen Mire near Abisko, Sweden - III_Palsa_N2_3 | ecosystem: Environmental > Terrestrial > Soil > Palsa > Peat permafrost | place: Sweden...
CCGGGTCCAAAGAATCCACGCGACGGTTGCGGCTGGGGCTGCAACTGGGGTTGAACTTGCGGCTGCGGTCCAGCCGCCTGGGCCCATGGACTTGGGCCTCCGAGGAACCGGGCAGGGGGGCCGGACCCGGTGTTGCTCATCTGGTCCTGCAGGCTCGCGATCTGGTCCTGCGCGGCGTGCAGCGCCTGGTCAGACAGGATGGCGTGCTGAACCAGGACGTAGGCGGCGTCGGGAGATGCGCGCAACGCGTCATAGATCATCGATTCCGCCTCGGCGTCCTTGCTCACGCCGCGGGTCTGGACGAGGTCCTGCAGGAAGCGTTGCAGCAGGCCGCGTTCTTCCGGTGTCATTGGGCAATCCTTCTTGAGCTCGCGCCCTATGTGGGAGCCCCCACCGCCGTCTTCTAGGTGGCGCGTCGTCAGCGGCCGTGTAGAACCTCCACCAGGGTCTCCCCCAGCGCGGCCGGGGACGGGGACACGCGGATTCCTGCGGCCTCCATCGCCGCGATCTTGTCCTCTGCCCCGCCTCGTCCCCCTGAGATGATCGCTCCGGCATGGCCCATGCGGCGTCCAGGAGGGGCTGTGCGGCCGGCGATGAAGCCAACCATGGGCTTCTTGATCGGATGCGCCTTGATGAACTCGGCCGCGTCCTCCTCCGCCGACCCGCCGATCTCGCCGATCATGATGATCGATTGGGTCGCTTCGTCGTTCAGGAACATATCGAGGATGTCGATGAATTCGGTCCCCTTCACCGGGTCCCCGCCGATTCCCACGGCTGTCGTCTGGCCGAGGCCGACCTGGCTGGTCTGAAAAACGGCCTCATAGGTCAGGGTGCCTGAGCGCGAGACCACCCCGACGGAACCGTCGCGGAATATGTTGCCGGGCATGATGCCGATCTTGCACTGGTTGGGGGTCAGCACGCCTGGGCAGTTCGGCCCGATCAGGCGCGACTTTGATCCCTGCAGTGACCGCTTCACCGCGATCATGTCGCTCACAGGGATCCCCTCGGTGATGCACACGATCAGGCCGATCTCGGCGTCGATGGCCTCCAGAATGGCGTCGGCTGCAAAGGGAGGCGGCACATAGATCACGCTCGCGTCGGGGGCGGTCGCGGCGACAGCCTCCTCCACGGTATCGTACACCGGCAAGCCCAGGTGGGTTGTCCCACCCTTGCCTGGCGATGTTCCGCCGACCATCCGGGTCCCGTAGGCGATCGCCTGCTCGGTGTGAAAGGTGCCCTGCGCCCCGGTCATGCCTTGGCATATAACGCGGGTGTTAGTGCCGATCAGAATGGACATACGTCTCGCTTCGCAGTGGATTTGAGGTCGGGTCTAGCGCCCGCGGCTACTTCTTGATCATCATGAGATCAAGCACCGTCCCGTCGGCGTCTCCGGAAACGGTGAGGATCTGCAGCCCTGCGCCAGCGGCCGCGGCATCGAATTCACCCGGTGTCAACGGATGATGCGCGCCGACGGTGTCGGTGAACCGATAGATCGCCCGCTTTGGCGAGTCCTCTTGAGCTGGAAAGGCCAGCCAAGCTACGGCCGCTTCTTTCACGGCCGGGAAATCCGATTTTTGCACATGCACCGTGCAGTCGCTGATCTTTACCCCGGTTTTGGTGGTTCCGTGCCAGGCGGAGAGCACCAGCCCCGTCTTTCCAACACTCGAGGCCAGGGCCAAGGTATCCGCGACCGTCACTCCGGCCATGCTCGCGTCGGCCTTGGTGTCGGTTGGGCCCCAGCGTTGAGTTTCCGCCGCCGACTTCACGGCGGCGAAGTCAGCCGCCGGGACGGCGCAAACATTCGCGAAGGCGTCGAAGAAGGGGCTCGCGCCAGCCGCCCACGCAGGGGCCGAACCGAGCACGGCTGTGGCCGCCAAAACGGCTCCCAGGGTGAATTTGGACAGGATCACGAGCGTTTCCTTGTGCGGCGCCAGTCGCTCAGGCGATGGGGCCGGGGACTGTGACTGTTTCTTCGGGCGATGGATCGCACCCTTAGGCTATGAGCCGGGCGGCGAAAAGGTCGGAGTTCCCGTGTTACGCGGCCGCGCGGACGGCCTTGACGATCTTGTCGGCGCCGTCGGCGAGATCGTTGGCCGCTATGACGTTGAGACCGCTCTCGTTGAGGATCTGCTTTCCGAGTTCGACATTCGTGCCTTCGAGCCGGACCACCAACGGCACGGTGAGGCCCATCTCCTTCACGGCGGCCACCACGCCCTCGGCGATGATGTCGCAACGCATGATGCCACCGAAGATGTTGACCAGGATGCCCTTAACATTCGGGTCGGCGGTGATGATCTTGAACGCTGCGGTCACCTTCTCCCGGGATGCGCCGCCGCCGACGTCCAGGAAGTTGGCCGGCTCGGCGCCGTAGAGTTTGATGATATCCATGGTGGCCATCGCTAGGCCCGCGCCGTTGACCATGCAGCCGATTTCGCCGTCGAGGGCGATGTAGGACAAGTCGTGCTTGGAGGCCTCGATCTCTTTTTCATCCTCCTCGGTCGTGTCGCGCAGTTCCGAAATGTCTGGGTGGCGGTAGAGGGCGCTGTCGTCGAAAGAAACCTTGGCGTCGAGGACGATCAGCTTGCCGTCGGAGGTGACAATAAGTGGATTGATCTCCAGGAGGCTCATGTCGTCGTCCTTGAAGGCCTTGTAGAGCGCCGGCAGAAGCGTGCGGGCCTGCTTGGCCTGATCGCCGCTGAGCTCGAGGGCCTTGCTGAGCGCCTGGGCGTGGTGCGGCCAGACATCCGTGGCCGGGTCGATGGAGAACGTGACGATCTTCTCCGGCGTTGAATGAGCGACCTCTTCGATGTCCATGCCGCCTTCGGTCGAGGCCACCACCGACACGCGGCTCGTCTCCCGATCGACCAGCAGCGACAGATAGAGTTCGCGCGAGATCGCCGCGCCATCCTCGATGTAGAGCCGACGGACCACTCGGCCTTTGGAGCCGGTCTGGTGCGTCACCAGGGTCATGCCCAGCATCCGCTCGGCCTCGGCCCGCACGCCGTCGAGGGATTTTACGACCTTGACCCCGCCGCCCTTGCCCCGGCCCCCGGCATGGATCTGCGCCTTCACCACCCATACCGGGCCACCCAGCCGCTCGGCGGCGGCCACCGCCTCTTCGACGGAGAAGGCCGGATACCCCCGGGGCACCGGGACCCCGAAGCTCGACAGAACGGTCTTGGCCTGGTGTTCGTGGATGTTCATGCTGGGGTCCGGATCGGTCGAGGGGCTGCGCGTCGCTTATAGGTAGCGGACCTGGGCCGCGCAACGTGGGCCCCGCGTCTCTGGGGGCGAGAAGTGGAGCGTGGCTTGGCTGGAGGGAACTCGCGAATCGCGGTCGCGGGAGTGATCCTGCTGGGCTACGTCGCGAGTCTGGCGGTGAACTTTCCCGGCCATTTTCCCCCTGACGCGCTCTGGCAACTCGCTCAAGGCCGGGCTGGGCGCTACAACACATGGCATCCGCCGATCATGGCCTGGCTCCTCGGGCTCGCCGATCGTCTCCATCCCGGCGCGTGGCTCTTCGTCCTCCTTACCGCCGCGCTCTTCTATGGCGGCCTGTTCGCGTTGGTCGCGCTCGAGCGGCGACCGCGACCGATCTCCCTGCTGCTCATCGCTCTCTGGATGGTCTCACCCGTCGTGCTGATCTATCAGGGCGTGGTCCTCAAGGACGTCCTCTTCGCCAACGCTGCCTTGGCGGGTTTCGCGGCGCTGGCGTGGGCAGGCCGCCTGTGGGACAGCGTTTTGCGCCGCTCCGCCCTCCTCGCCGCCTCGCTCCTGCTGCTCACCCTCGCCGCTCTTGCGCGGCAGAACGGCTTTATCCCGCCGCTCTTCGCTGCATCGGCCCTCGCCGCGATCGTTCTCGATCGCCCCGCGCCGTCCAAACGCGCCAGGATAGTCCGAGCGGGTGTCTGGGCCAGCGTCGCCCTGGCTCTCGTCGCAGGTGGCGATGTCCTCGCCACGCGCGCTCTCGAAGCGCACGCCGATGGCCGGCCGGAAAACGCCAATCACCTGAAGGTTTTGCAGGTGTATGACCTTGCCGGCGCCGTCCGGCTCGATCCTGCCCTCTCCCTGCCGATCCTCCGCGAGAGCAGGCCGGCCCTTGAGCGTTTCCTGCGTGATCAGGCGGCGCTTCACTACCGGGCTGCCGGCGCCGACAATCTGTTTGCGCTCCCCGACGGCGCGGAGATGATGATCCCCCCGGGCGCCGCGGCCGGCCAACAGTGGATCGGCCTGATACGCTCTCATCCGTGGCTCTACCTCAGGACGCGCACTCGCGTGTGGTGGACCACCTTGACCACGCCGCTGTCAGCCGGTTGCCCCATGATCATCACCGGTATCGACGGCGGCGACCCCAACGTGCTCGCCGCAGCCGGTCTCAGCGCCCGCCAGAACGCCAAGGACGAATGGGATGAAGACTTCGCCTCACGGTTTCTTGGCGGGCCACTCTACTCGCACGTCTTCTACGGCGCGCTGTTGGTCGTCGCCCTCACCGGGCTCGCTGTACGCTGGCCGCGCCTCGGACGTGACCCGGCAAGGATCGTCACGGCGGCCATGGGCCTCGCCGCCCTCGCGTTCACCGCTAGCTTCTTCGTCGTCTCGATCGATTGCGACTATCGTTTCCTCTACTTCCTCGACATCGCCGCCATGGCTTGTCTGACACGCCTGGTGGCCTCCCGACCTTCCAGCGCGGGTCATTGAGGCAGTGCAATGAACCGTTGAGCGGTCAGCGGAGCCAGGGCCGGGATGCTGACGAACGTGCAAAGCGCGAATATGGCCACCACCGCGACCACGATCGCCATCAGGCCTGGATCGCCGAACAGCCGCTCCGGCCGCTGGGTGATGGAGGCGGGGCGCAGGCTCATGGCCAGGTACTTGCCAAACAACAGGGCGATCGCAGGCAACACCAGGATATACTCTACGCGATACTTGATAAAGAAAATCGCCAGACACATCGCGCAGAACAACGCATAGACGAAGCACGAACACAGCAGACTGATTTCGTTGTAGCGCGCGAAGCTCTTGCGGTAGCGGACGAGTAGGGCCTTGCCGTGGGCGGCGACGATCTCGCGGTATTCCGACAACCGCTTTGCGCCCATCAGAAACGCCCCGCCCGACCAATATCCGATGATGAGGCTGGACGGCGGCAGGCTGGTCGGGTCCACCATCGCCCAGCCGAGCAGCAATCGCAGCGGATTGTTCACCGACTCGGTGATAACATCGAGATAGGGATAGTCCTTCGATCGTAGCGGCCTGACGTTGTAGATCACGCCCTGGCCTGCAAACGCCATGGCGATGACCGCCATCACCCTGCTGGCCGAGGCGGCGATGGCGACGCCCGCCAGCGTCAGCAGCACCCATTGCAGCCAGACGACCCGGCCATCTATCCGACGGCGCACCGCCGGCCGGGCTGATTTCGTCGGGTGATGCGCATCCGACTCGCGGTCCAGCCACTCGTTGATCACGTAGTTCGCGGAGGCGATGAGGAGCGCGGTGAGAAAGCCGGCCGCGATCGGCCAGAGCGCCAGCTTCGCGGCGCCGCCTCGCAGTAGAAGCGCGAGCATAAGGCCCGGCAGGATAAAGATGTGTTTGGTCGCGTGATCGAGCCGCATCATCGCGACGTAATCGAGCAGCGCCGCAGGGCCGGGGACCGCGCCGGAGGATGGTAAGCCCACAGTCGGAGCCTCGGCGGTGTCAACGGAGGCGGTGTCGGCCATATCTTCAGACTGGCATGTCGTACGGGCCTTGGAAATCGGCCCGGCCATGATGATCGGACGCGATCTTCAGCGTTACACGCTCTTGCCCATCACCGCGGTGGCGCGACGCTCCAGCTTGCCCCACCCGACGCGGTAGCCGCGGATGGCGGTCACGACGGACTTGACGACGACATAGTACATCAACTGCCGGTAGCCGAACCGCTGGATGGGCAGCCAGACCAGATCCTGCCAGGGGGCGCGTCGCTCCAGCGACATGCCCAGAGCCCCGGCCGAAAGATCGAGGAAGATGAACGCCGCCCAGTAGAACACCGAACGGATGAAGTTGTCGGGCGACCACTCGACGGGATGGAAGGCGCGTCCGTACACCGACCAGATCAACGACGAGACAATGGCCAGGTCGACCAGGGGCGAGGCCACGGTCAGGAAGATCTGGAACAGCCAGATCTGCGGCAGGGCCACAAAGCCCAGAACCGGACGCTTCGGATTGAACAGCGCCGAGCGGTGCTTCCAAAGGCACTGCAAGGTGCCGAACGACCAGCGGAATCGCTGGTTGAGCAGGCCACGCACCGTGTCGGGAGCTTCGGTGTAGGCGCGGGCGGTTGAATCGAACTCGACCCGCCATCCCGCCTGCTGCACGGCCAAGGTCAGATCCTGGTCCTCGGCGAGCGTGTCGGACGGATAGCCGCCCAAAGCGGTGAGCACCGATCTTCGCCACGCGCCGACGGCGCCTGGAACCACTGTGACGGCCCCCAGGGCCGCCAGCGCCCGCCGCTCGAGGTTTTGCGCGGTGATATATTCCAACGCTTGCCAACGGGTGATCAGGTTGAGGCGGTTGCCCACCATGGCGTTCCCCGCCACCGCGCCGACCCGCGGATCGACGAACCAGCGAGCCAGGCGAGGCAGGGTGTCGGGCGAGAACAGGGTGTCGGCGTCGAGGGCCACCACGATCTCGCCGCGGGTCTGTTTCAACCCGCGGTTCAGGGCACGGGCCTTGCCGCCGTTCTCGAACGTCAGCAGCGAAACCCGCGGCTCGTTGCTGTAGGCGGCGCGTACGACCGCTGAGGTTGCGTCCCTGGATCCATCGTCCAGCACCAGCACCTCCAGGGCCTTCCACTGCGAGGCCAGGATTCGCCGAACCGACTCGACGATCACCTTCTCCTCGTTGAAACAGGGGATCAGCACGCTGATCAGAGGTCCTGTCTCGGGGTCGAGCATCTCCGGCTCGCGCCCCGGCTCCCGTATGCGGTGCCAGAGGGCGAAGACGGCCATGAACGCCAGCCGCGCGAGCCCCAGGACGATCGCGACCAGGAAGAGCGCCTGCATCGCGTCGTTGACGTAACGGAAGAACCCGAATCCGAGCCGGTCTAGCCATAGGTCGACCGCGCTGCGCGAGGTGGGCGGCAGGGCGTCGCCGCGGCTCATTCCAGCGAGCTGTTCCATGCTCACCAAATGATAGCCGGCCGCGCGCAAAGCGTCGATCAGACGTGGCAGGGCCTCGACGGTGCGGCTACGGTCCCCGCCGGCGTCGTGCAGAAGGACGACCTGACCTTCCTGTTCGCCGGTCACCTTGAGGCGATCCAGCGTGCGCTTGATGATCGCGTCCGGCGGAGGTTTCTGCCAATCGTCGGGGTCGATGCGGAGACCGGCGATCAGATAACCGAAGCTCTGCGCCACCTTTAGAGGTTCGACTTCGCTAGGTGTCGAAGGCTCCGCGTCGCCGAAGTAGGGCGGCCGGAAGAAGCGCATCGAGCGCCCCGTGAGAACTTCGAAGAGCCGTTGGGTAGTGTTGATCTCGAGGTCGGTCTGGGCGAGCGGCGTGACGGCGATGTTCGGGTGGGTCCAGGTGTGGTTGCCGACCAGATGCCCCTCGTCGACCTCGCGCTGCACCAGGTCAGGCCGCGCCTGCATGTTCTCGCCGATCACGAAGAACGTCGCAGGCGCCTGCTTGTCCCGGAGGATGTTGAGAATCTTGGGGGTCCAACGTCCGTCGGGCCCGTCATCGAACGTCAGAGCCACCCAGCCTGGGTGAAAACCGTATCGGTCGACCACATACTGTGTCGGCATCACCTCGTAGGTTTCGCCCGAGATCAGGCCGGTTTCCGGGTCGACCTCCACCGTGCGCCGGCCGCCGGTGGGTGATGCGTCGACGTGAAGGATTTCTCCGCTGCCGTCGAATGTGACGCCGGTGCTGGGCTGGATCGTCTCCAGTCCGGTCGGCTGGGCGACGCCAAATGGCTGTTTGAGGTACCGCCAGACCGACGGGTCCTCATCACCCATGCGCCAGATAGCGTATCCCTGCGGACGATAGGCGTCGGAGATCTTGATCTGGTTGAACAGCGTGGCCGCGTCCAGGAACCAGACGACGTGCTTGCGCCCGTCGTCGTCCTCGTACTGGAAACCTGGATTGAGCGCATCGTCGTCCATCGCGACCGCCGCGTTGGCGTCGTGCGCCAGCTGCGTCGCGTCGTAGAACGTCGTGGTCTCGGCCCGCGCCGGGCCCTTGTCGTCCTTCAGCGTCCAGTCGTAGCCCCAGGCCCCGAAGATGACGATGGTGTGCGCCGGATCGAGCTGGCTCATGTCCAGCGCGAGGATCTTCTCGAACCACTCCTGCGAGGCGGTCGGACCCGGATCCCCGGTGCCCCAATGCTCGTCGAAGGCCATCAGCATGACGGTGTCCGCCGTCGCCCGGAACTTCTTCAGGTCCCAGGCGTCGTCGTTGAACGGTACGGACACCCACACCTCCCGGCCGATCGGCTTCAGAGCGGCTCGCGCCTTGGCGAGGAACGCCGGATACTGCGCCAGCGCCGGTTTGGAGAGGTTCTCGAAGTCGAAGATGTAGCCGGCCCAGCCACGCTGCTTGGCGAGCGTCACCAGGTTCTGGATCAGGGCGTTCTGGGCGGCGGGATAGATCAGCATGTTGCTGGCCAGCGGGCCGTCGTTGATCCCGCTGTGGCTGTTGTGCACCATCGGCAGGATCGACGGCGGGTTCTTGGCGCCGGCGATCAACGCTTCGGCGAACGGATCCGAGGTTACGGCCACCCGGCCGAGGGACCCGTCGAGCAGGACCCACTGGGGAGCCACCACATCCAGTTGGTTGACGTGGCGCCGCAGCGACACGTGGGAGTTCTCGGCCCAGGTAACATAAAAGCCCACCGCCAGTGGGCGGGCCGGCGCGCCGGCCTCGGCTCGCGCCGGTCTTGGAATCCGCCGCCATCCGGCGGGACGACGGAACTTGTGCGCCGTCTCCACGTGCAAGGCCTGCAGCACCTGCGGGTCCTTGAGGGTCAGCCGCGGCAGGTGTGGGGCGAAGGCCAGTGTTGCGAAGAACGCCGCCACGATCAGGGCGGCCAGCGCGATCAGCAGACCAAGGCCCAGATTGGCGCGCCGGGCCCGTCGCCCGGTCGGATCGTGAAATACGAATTCGTCCATTCGAGCCCGACACTGTCGATTTGAGGGCGCCGACCAGCGGCGCGGGGGACCATGACCGAAGCCTCGAATGTTTCAAGGGCGGCATTTCGCGCCCCTTCCGCTTGACACGCCCCGGTCTCGCGTCTTCACCGCGCGACGCGGCGATCGGCTGGGGCGCGATGACACAGGACGGAGCACGCGAACCGTTGCCGACAGGAGAACCTCGCAGCGCCCGGCGCGGCAGCGGCCGGAGACCGGTTCGCATGGGGGACTGGACGCGAACCCTCGTCGTCGTGGTTCTGGTTGGCGCCGTGCTGGCCCTGTCGGGCGCCTTCCACACGGGCGAGATGCCGCTCGTCGGCCGTTTCGCCTATTGGCTGACGCTGGTCGTCCTCGGGGCCTTTCTCGGACGTTTTGGCGGACGCCGGCTCGTCCCCCAGCCCTGGTGGGAGACGCGGCCGGCCACGGTCGTGGGTCTCATGACCCTGCTGATCGGCCTACCGATGACCTTGGTGGCGGCGGTCGTCGACAACTGGATCCGAAACGGCGGGCTTGGCCTGTGGTACGTCTGGGATGTCCTTCCTGCGACCCTGGCGGTCACCGCCGTGCTCACCGTCCTGGCCTTCCTCGTGCAGAGCCGCGCGACCGTGGAGACCCACGAAGCGCCCAAGGGTGCGCCTCCACCCCGCTTCCTGGAGCGGCTACCCGCCAAGCTCGCCGGCGCCGACCTCTGGGCCATAGAGGCGCAAGACCACTACCTTCGCCTCCATACCTCGAAGGGCGACGATCTCGTCCTGATGCGCCTCGCCGACGCCCTGGTCGAACTCGCGGGGATCGAGGGCGCGCGCACCCACCGGTCCTGGTGGGTCGCCCGCGGCGCGGTCGTCAGCGCCGAACGCGCTGAGGGCCGCGCCACGCTTACACTGGAGGGCGGCCAGAAAGCGCCAG
>Ga0302314_10023461_pt1 | contig 10069 bp, 14 predicted proteins | sample III_Palsa_N2_3_FD_200533 | JGI IMG/M metagenome (GOLD analysis project Ga0302314, IMG submission 200533) | Peat permafrost microbial communities from Stordalen Mire near Abisko, Sweden - III_Palsa_N2_3 | ecosystem: Environmental > Terrestrial > Soil > Palsa > Peat permafrost | place: Sweden...
ACCTCGGTCTCGATGTAGTCCCCGCAGGGGCAGGGGAGCAGCAGGTAGATGCCGCTGTAGACCGCGTAGGGCTGGGTGGCCTGGTGGTAGATCGCCCATACGCCCTGTCCGAGGTGGGCGGTGGCGATGTGGGTGTCGGTGTCGGGCATGCAGGGGTAGCCGGTCCAGTCCTCGGGGGCCAGGACCTGGTGGAGGGTGGCGGTCAGGCGCTCGCGGACGCGGTCGATGGCGTTCTTGTGGGAGCGGTCGGCCTGGGCGCGCAGGCGCTGGATCTCGTGTTCGCGGGCGGTGTCGGCGGCGGCCTGGCGCTGCTGGTCGAGGGCGACCAGGTGGGCTGCGGCCAGGGTGCGCAGTGCGGTGATGGGTTCGGGGTCGGTCATGGTGCTGGTGGTCATCGTCAGTCCTTGTCCGTGGTGGGTTGGGCGCCGGGTCGGCCGGAGCGGGTCGACGGCCGGTCCGGCGGGTTCAGGTGGTGGCGGGGAGGGCGGTGTGCTCGGAGCGGTGGGTCTTGCAGGCGGCGTCGGCGTTGGAGCGGATGCCGTGGGTGTCGCCGGTGAGGCCGCAGTGGGTGCAGTTGATCCGGTAGCCCCGGCGGCCGGTGCACTGGGACGGGTCGCGGGGCTGGCCGGTGGGGGCGGTCGGGTGCTTGCAGATGCTGTCGCTGTCCTCGTGGACGGCGACGACCTTGATGCTGATGCGGGCCATAGCGGCCTTTCTTCGTTGGAAGCAGCAGGGGCAGGCCCGCCGCAGAGGGCGCGGCGGACCTGGAGGGGGGAGGTGCTGTTAGTCGAGGTCAGTGATGCGCTCGCGGATCTGGCGGAGTTTGGCCTCGAAGTGCGCCTGGGGGTTGGGGGCGAAGGAGTGCAGGGCGGTGAGGGCGGTGACGACGACGTCCACGAGTTCGTCGGCGACCTGGTGGTCGCCGCCGGTCTTGGGCTTGCGGGGGTTCTGGCCGCGCGAGGTGATGTACGCCTGCGCGGCCTCGCCGGCTTCCTCGGTGACCTTGAGCAAGCGCATCGAGGTCTCGTGGTCGCTGGTGCCGTTGCTGCGGTCCAGCCAGGCGACCAGGTCACGGATCGTGTCCCACAGCTGCGGGGTTCCGCCGGTCGTGGACTGGGCGTCGAAGTAGGTCATGGAGTACCTCCGGGGTCGTTGGAGCGGTACGCGGTGGTGAGTCCGGGGTGCCCAGAGCAAAGTCACGGGCACCCCGGTGGCGATGTGGGCCAGGCGGCCGTGGATCCGGCTGTTCAGGCGCGTCCCGCCATGACTGCGGCCGCGGTGGGGGCCGGGGCGGGGCTCGGGAACTGGCGTATCCGCAGTGCCGGGGGGAACTGGTCGATGTCCTTGTGCTGGCGTCCTACGTGGCTGCCGAGTTGCTTGACGAACACCGGCACCCGCTGCTGACGGCACTCCAGGACGAGGTCGGTGGCCCACAGCGGGTCCATCGCGCGGGCCCCGGCCCCGGACTCGCCGCCGACGATCACCCAGTGCAGCGGGGAGGTGAAGCCGTTGTCGCATCCGGCGTCGTCGCAGGCACCGCAGGCCTCTTCCGGGTGGGTCTCGCCCTGGCAGCAGGGGCAGGGCGGTGCCAGGTACTCGGTCAGGTCGACCGACTTCAGCAGCGGCTCGGCGGAGACGAACCGCAGTGCTGCCGGAGTCTGGAGCAGCAGCGGTATCCGCAGGTCGGCGGTCTTTTGGTCCTCGAGTGAGATGCCGAGCCAGATGTTCGCCGGCGGGTGCGCGGCGCGGTAGCGGGCTTGGCGGGCGGCGGGGCTGTCGCGCATCTGCGGCGTCGGGCAGTCGTCGAACTGCGCGGCGTAGCGGGCCTTGGCGGCTTCCCGGGCGGTGATGAACGCTTTCATCCGGCCGGGGCGTTTGGTGAGGATCTGGAACTGGTGGTCGGTGGCGCGTTCCATGACGTTGAAGACCTGGTGCAGGAAGGCGTCCGGGATCTGGGCGTGGAACAGGTCGGACATGGAGTTCACGAACACCCGCGCGGGCTTGCGCCAGTACAACGGGTCCTCGACCCGCTCCGGGTGCAGCGTCACCTCGAAGCCGTTGGGGAATGCCTTGGTGCCAGCGAAGCGGTGGCTGACGGTCTGCGCATAGCAGCGGTCGCATCCGTCGCTGACCTGTGTGCATCCGGTCGTGGGGTTCCATACCCGGTCGGTCCACTCGATGCTGGTCACGCCCATGTCGTGCCCTCCAGGATCAGCTGGGCCAGGGCCTCCTGGCCCTGGGCGCGGTAGTGGTCGGCGCGGGCCCGGCGGCTGGCCAGTTCGTGGTGGCGCTCCTCCAGCCCCTCCCACGCCAGGGCGTCGCTGCCCAGCAGCGCGAGCAGCGCCGCCACCGGTTCCACCGGGTCGGCCGGGCCGACGGGGGTGTCCTTGGTGGCCGGCTGCTGCTGGAGCTCGGTGAGGTCGTGCAGTGCGGTGGCGTCGGCGGCCGCGGTGGCCAGCAGGGCGCGGGCGTAGGAGACGCCGCGTTCGTGGCCGATGTGGACGCGGCACATGTCCTGGACGTCGCCGCAGGCCGGGCAGTCGTCGCTGTCCTCGTAGGGGGCGACCTCCGGCGGCCGGTAGCTGGCGCCGGTCGGGCCGCTGTGCCGGATCTCGTCCACCGACTTGGCGGCGAACAGGTCGAGCATCCAGTCCTGGGGCAGCTGCCGCAGGTACAGGGCCAGGGCGGCGGCGACCTGCGGCAGGTACTCGCGCAGCCCAGCCCACAGCCGCTGCGCCTCGCTGTCCGCGTCGCGCTGGTCGATGTCGTAGGGGAAGCGCGCGAAGTCCTCGAGCAGCTTCGCGCGCCCGGCCCAGGTCTCCAGGCCGGGCACGGAGGCGGCCTGGGCGCGCTCCACGATGAGCTGGTCGGGGGCGAAGCGCTGGTCGGCCATGTCCGTGACCAGCTGTTCGGCGGCGGCCGGGTCGCTGGTGGCGAGCGCGTCCAGGGCCATGTCGGTGAACAGCGCCATCGACTTCACCGGCTGGAACTGGTTGAGGTAGGCGGTGCGCAGGAGGCGGGCCCGCAGGTCTTGCACGGGCGAGGCGGAGGGGAGGGACATGCAGATGCCTTTCATCGGCGGAGTGCTGGGCATGACGAGCGCCGCCGCCCCGGCCCCTGGTGGGGGCGGGACGGCGGCGCGGTGATGGTCTGCCGGTCGGGGCGGCTACCGCAGCTCGTAGGCCGCGAGGTCCCACGCGTAGAGCGCGGATTCCAGCAGCGGTACGGCGTCAGCCAGGTGCTTGCCCCGTTCCAGCGGCGTTGCGGCGAGCGCGTCGGTCAGGGTGCTCCAGGCGCCGAACAGCAAGGGGCTGCTGTCGACCAGCTCCGGCTGCCAGTCCATCCGGCGGAGGAGTTCCGCGGCGGTGCGGACCATGTCGGTGAAGCGCCGGGCGGACAGGTTGTCGATGTCCGGGCTCTGGCCCTCGCTGGTCAGGATGCCGGACAGCGGTCCGGCGAACCGGCCGATCAGGCCCTGGAACGTGTCGGAGTCGGTGAAGGTGTTGGTTGCCACGGGGAACTCCCTCGGTGGGGTCGGTGCGGGGCAGCGGCCGGCTGGTGAGCGGTCGCTCCTGAAGTTGTCCTGCTCTCGGTCAGCGGCCGATGGACAGACGCCGGGCGTCGGCCAGGATCGAGGCGTGGTCGAACGCGAGGTCGTCGCCGGGCGCGTCGAGCGGCACCCAGCGCACGGCCGCCGCGTCGTCCCCGGCGGTGGCCGTGGTGTCGGTCGGCACGACGGCCAAGTAGGCCACGGTGACGTACCGGCCCCGGGGGTCGCGGTCGGGAGCGTCGTAGATGCCCACCAGGGTCAGCGACTCGGGGGCGACTCGGACGGCAGTCTCTTCAAACAACTCCCTGGCGGCAGCTGCGCGGGAGGTCTCGAACGGGTCGACGTGACCGCCCGGGCAGGCGAGAGCGCCCTGGAAGGGCGGCCAGCCCCGCTCGATCAGCAGGACGTCGCCGCCTCGGATGCACACCACGTCGGCGGTGTAGCGGATGTTCTCGATGGTCTCGGTCATGGTTCCTCCGTCAACGGATCGGGTGCGGTTGGGGCGGCCGGGTCGGCGGCCGCCCCAACGGCTCGGGGTGCAGCAGCTCCGGGGGGAGCCGCCGTGGGTCAGATGGGGAGGTCGGCGAGCAGGTCGGTGAGCTCCTGGTGGATCTGCTCGGGCAGGTCGCCGTGCCGCATCAGGTTGCGGACGGCGTGGAGGGTGCCGAGCAGTGCGGTCAGTTGCTGGGCCTGGTCGAGCAGCCACTCAACGGCGGGCAGCAGCTCCTCACCGAGTTCCATCGGGACGCGCCGCGGACGGCCGTCGGGGGAAAGCGCCCCGCGGATGTTCATCGCGTCGTTCTGCAGCGCGACCAGCCGGCTGCGGCGGCGCTCGGTGCGGTCGCATTCGGCGAGCAGCCGGGCGAGCAGGGGACCGGTGCGCTCACCGGACCACGAGGCGAGGTTGGCGCAGTACAGGTCCTCGTGCCGGGGGTGGTCGTGGCCGTGCCGGTCGCGGACGCTTTCGGCGAGGCCGACCAAGAGGGCGTCGGTGGCGGGCGGGGTGTCGCGCAGGAGTGCGCGGATGGTCTCGGCGAGGTCGGCGGACAGGATCGGGGTGTACGACGCGGGCATCTGCGGGTTCCTTTCAGGTGAGCCGGACGGGCATCAGGATGTGCAGGTGCTCCGGGTCCTGGTCGTCCTGGTCGGAGCCAGTGACCAGTGCCGGCTTGGTGGAGGACTGCATGCCGATGCGCACCATCGGGTCGGCCACCGAGCGCAGCGCGGCGAGCAGGAAGATCGGGTTGAACGCGATGTCCACCCCGTCGCCCTCGATCTGCGCGACGACTTCGTCCACGGCCTGGGCGTCGTCCCCGTGCCCGGCCTCCACCCAGATCTGCTGGGCACCGCCGTCGACGCGCAGCCGGACCGGGGTGTTGGCCTGTGCGACGACCGCGACGCGGGCGACCGCGTCGGCGAGCGCGTCGCGGTCGACCAGGACCGTGGTGGCGAACTCGCTGGGGATCAGGACCCGCCAGCGGGGGAACTCACCCTCCAGCAGCCGGGTGGTGGTGCGCAGCCCGGCGGCGCTGAGCGCGACCAGGCCCTCGGTGACGGCCCAGTCGACGGGCTGCTCGGCGAGGGATTTGGCGGTGTCGGCCAGGGTGCGGGCCGGGATGAGCACACCGGGCAGGCGCGGGGCCGGCGGCTCCTGGTCGGGCAGCGTTGGCTGGGTCTTCGGGATGGGCAGGGTCGCGCCGGGGGCGGGCGTGATGGGGATGCGGCGGGCCGCGACCCGGTAGCGGTCGGTCGCCACCAGCCACACCGCCTGCTGTTCCAGGTCGAACTCCGCGTAGATGCCGGTGAGCTGCGGCAGGGTGTCGTCGCGGCCAGCGGCCACCGCGACCTGGGCGACAGCGTCGGCCAGGGTCTGGCCTTCCACGGTGGCCGTGCGCTGGGGCATGACCGGTAGCGCCGGGTACTCGTCGACCGGCAGGGTCGGCAGCGTGAACCGCGCTGAACCGGCGGTCAGGACCAGGCGCACCCCGTCCAGCTCCAGCTGCGCGGTGGAGCCCTTCGGCAGGGTCTTGGTGATGTCGGTCAGCAGACGGCCGGAGACCAGGACGCGGCCGGGCTCACCGACCTCGGCCGGGCCGTCGGCGCGGATGGAGACCTCGTAGTCGAACCCAGCCAGGGCCAGCGAGTTGTCAGCGGCGGCCTCCAGGAGCAGCCCGGCCAGGACCGGCACGGGCGGCCGGGCGGGCAGGGAGCGCGAGGCGGTGCCGGTCAGCGCGGTGAGCTGGTCGACGGGAATGGTGACCTTCACGGAGCGGTCCTTCCAACAGGGACAGAGCGAGGGAGGGCCCGCCGCACAGTGCGGCGGGCCCGGCGGATCGGGCAGTGCGCGGAGCAGGACGTGCGAAGTGAGCGGGGATCAGGCGGCGTTGAGGGCAGGCAGCCAGCGGCGTCGGCCGCGTCGGCCCCGTCCCTTGTCGGCGTACATCGCCAGGTCGGCGGCGCGCATCAGCTGCGAAAGGCCCGGGGCGGGCAGCGTGGCGGTGGTGGCCCAGCCGATCGAGGCACCGACCGTGAGCTGGTGGCCGTCGTAGTCGACAGGGCGCGCGAGCAGGTCACGCAGCTTGGCGATCCGGTCGGGCAGATCCGCGGTGTCGCCCATGGCGGCCGCGTACTCGTCCCCACCCAGGCGGCTGGCCGGGGCCTCGGGTCCGGCCCAGTCGGCCAGGCGGGCACCGGTGACCGCCAGGACGTGGTCGCCGGCCTGGTGGCCGTAGCTGTCGTTGACCGTCTTGAAGTCGACCAGGTCGACCATGACCAGCACGATGGCCGGGATGCTGGTCAGCAGCAGCTGCTCGGTGGCGATCTCCCAGGCGGCGCGGTTGGGCAGGCCGGTGAGCGGGTCGCGGCGGGCGACGTCCAGCTTGGCCGCCAGGGCCTCGCGCTCGGCCAGCATCTGCTCCGCCAGGGGCAGCAACTGGTCGACGCAGCGGTGCAGGTACCAGGCGGCGTCGATCGCCGCGTCGGACTCCGGGCCCGGTCCCAGGGCCCGCTGGTAGCGGGCGAGGCTGGTGCGGGTGGCGGCTATCGCCACGGGTGCGGTGAGTGTCATGGTGGTGCTGCTCCCTTCGGGGAGGTAGGCCCGGGGCGGCCGACGACGCCGGCCAGCAGAAGTGCGGCCGCCCCAGGGCGCGAACGGGTATGTGGTGTCACTGGTCCTTGAGTTGGACGGTGAGCAAGCGGCCGATCCGGACGGACGCGAAGCCGCCCCATCCGTGGACGCGGCCCGGGACCAGGGCTAGTTGCAGGTGCTGCTCGGTGCGGATCTCCCACAGCGCCCAGGGCAGGGCGACGGTGGTCGGGCCGCCGCTGATGCGGGCGCTGGTCGCGATCCGCAGCAGGTACTCGGCCAGCGCCTGGGCCTGCGCGACGGAGGCTTTGCTGCTGGTGGTCGCGGTGGCCGCGGCGGCGTACTCCCACAGCGGCTTGCGGGCGCTGCCGGTGGGGCCGTAGGGCCGGGGCAGGTGCAGCCCGAAGCCCGGGTCGAGCTGCTCGGGTGGGGCGGCGGCGATGACGGCCTCGGTGCCGCCGACGGGCAGCCGCACGGTGGTGACCAGCAGCACGTACGCGCCCCAATCCGGGCCCGCGCCGCCGCCGTGGCGCACCAGGGTGACCGGGCCCGCCCCAACGGTGTGGCCCGTGCCGGTGGTGCCGAGCCCGGCCATTCAGCTGGCCTTCTCCAGGCCGGACTGGTGGGCGTCGGTGTAGGCGCGCAGGATCTCCTGGGAGATCAGGCCCTGCGGCGCGGCCTGGTAGCCGTGCCGGTTCGCCCAGTCCCGGATGGTCTGCCGGACCCGCTTGTCGGCGGGCTGCTCGATCCGCCCTGCGGCCGCCCGCGTTCCGGGTGCGGTCCGGGCGGCGGGAACGACCGCCAGGGGCGCCGGGGCGGCCGGGTCGGGCTGGAGCTCGTGCAGGCGCTGCTCGGCCTCGGCGAGCGCGGCCCGCAGCCGGTCGACCTCGCTCTGCGCCCGGGTGCGGTCGTGCTCGGTGCCGCGCAGGGCGGCGAGTTCCTCCAGCGCCGTGCGGGCCTGGACGGCCAGGTCGCGGATGCGCGGGTGGGGGTGCTGGGCCGCCCAGGCGAGCAGCTGCTCGTGTGTGTCCAGCTCGACGGCCGCGGGCGCTTCGGTCGGCGTCTGGTCGACGTCGACGGTGGGGGTTGCCAGGATCGGGGCGTCGGCGTCGATGTGTTCGGCGACGGCGTCGGCGATCTGGTCGATCGTCAGGCCGGTGGCCCGGGTGATCTCCTCCAGCGGCCGGCCCTCGCTGTACATCGACACGGCGGTGGCGGGGTCGGCGGGGCCCTGGTCGGTGTGGTCTTCGGGGGCGAGGTGGTCGGCCAGCTCGGCCGGGTCGAGGTCGGTGGCCTCGTGGATCTGCGCGAGGGTGTAGTCGCCGCTGCGGTACATGGACAGGGCGACGGCCAGGTGGGCGTCGACGGACATGGTGGAGTCTCCGATCAGGTCGAGGAGCGGGTCGGCTTCGGGTGCCGGGGGAGGGATGAGCGGCAGCAGGGCGACCAGGTCGTCCTCGGCGTGGGGCAGCGCGAGGGCCGCCAGGAGCGCGGCCAGGTCGTCCTTGTCGATGGCGTGCCGGGCCGTGGTGCGGGACGCGGCGTCGTCCTGGGCGGTTGTGGTGGGGGTGGGGTCGAGGCTTTCGGCGGCCTTGACCAGGTCGCTGGGGTTGCTGTCGGCGGCCATCGGGTCAGTCGCGGGGAGTGAGGAGGTCGATGGCCCACGGGATCAGCGCCTGGTTGTAGGCGGTGAACGCGGCGCCGTCCGGGTCGATGACGTGCCAGAGCGGGGTGCCGTCGCTCTGGGTGCACTCCAGGAGGCAGTGCCCCGCCAGGGTGGTGACGCTGACCGGGGTCTGAGGGAGTACGTCGACCAGGTCCTGGGCCTGGTCCTCTCCGTCCTCTTCGACGTCGGTGACCTCCAGCGCGAACGACTCGCCGGGCGCTTGCGGCAGGTGCAGGCAGCCGGTGACCCGGATCGCCGCACCGGGAACGAAGAACGCCTCGGCGTCCTCGCGGCTGGTGTCGGCCTCGTAGATCACGCAAGGCAGCGTGGCGTCGTCCACAGCGTCATCGCTGGGGGAGTAGACCAGGCCGAACCGAACCATCAAGCCGTCGGGCGTGCCGCTGATATCGGGAAGGCCGACCACGTAGCCGGTCAGGGTGATCGGGACGATGTTCATGCCGCTCGCCTCCGCCCAGGTGCCAGGGCTGCCAGAAGGACCGCGCGGTGGTGCGCAGCCTGGTCCGCGGTAACCGGCATTGCCGGGCTCCCGGACCGGGTGCGGCGGGGGTAGGGCGTGGGGCGGACCGGGACGAGTTCGGCGGCCAGGCGCCGGTCCAGGTCCTCGGGCAGGGAGACGGCGGCCATCAGGCGGCCTTGGTGTCCGGGCCGGTGACCGCGCCCAGCAGCAGGTGCAGCGCGGATGCGGCCTGGCGGCTGCGCGCGGAGGCGGGCAGCCCGCACGACCAGCAGTCGCGTTCGGGACCGGCCCAGCCGACCTCGCAGCGCTCGCAGGCGTACTTCACCGGCGGCAGGGCCGCGATCCGCCGGATCGCGACCACCGCCCGGCGCTGCTGGGCGGCGGTGACACCGACGAACGGGGCGGGCCCGGGGCGCGGCGACGATGTTGTGGTGGGCATCCGGCGCGGGGTGCGCTTCGTCATACTGAACTCCTTCTGATGTGGATCGGAAGTCGCGTGGGCGGCCCGCTTTGAGCGGCACGGTCGGCCACGCAGAGCAGCCCGCCCGGCTGAGACCCGGGCGGGCTGCTCGCTGTGTGGGGCGCGTGCCCGCTCTCAGAACGGGGGCTCGTCCCCGGGGTGCCAGCCGGGCGGCGCGGACTGCGCCCACGGGTCCTGTTGGTCGGGCACCAGCTGCGCCTCGCTGGGGTCTGTGTCGGGTCCGGGGTCCATGCCGAGGCACAGTTGCCGGTAGCCGTCCTCGTCCACGTAGGAGCCGATGCCGGCGCAGCGGCAGCTGCGTTCGTGGACGGGTTCCGGTTCGCCGCGGCGGCAGTCCACGGGCTCCTGGTGGACCGGAACACCCTCGTCCCAGGTCATGACTTCCAGCAGCCAGCCCGCGCCGTAGCAGCCGCCAGGGCAGTCGACCGGATGCGTGTCCGGGTCGGCGGGCGGGTTGTAGTCGATCTCGCCGATCTCCTCGGCGGCCTGCAGCAGCAGCGCCTCGGCTCTGCCCAACTGCGCGGCGGTGGTGCGGTGGTGCCCGTCGTACGGATTGGCGAGCAGATCGGTCTGCAGGTCCCGCAGCAGGTCCGCGACCAGGCGGACCGGGGCCTGCTGTCGCAGGGCCTCCAGCACGTCGGTCGGGTCGCTCCAGTCGCCCGAGGCGAGCCAGTCGTGCAGGGGTCCGACGCCCTCGCGCAGCGGCGGGCACGGCAGCTCGCCCCACGGGCTTTCCGGTTCGGCCAGGTCGGCAGGGGCCTGCCGGGTGGGGTCGCGCCGGGTCCAGCGGGTGATGCCTGCAACGGCCA
>Ga0302314_10023462_pt1 | contig 10069 bp, 10 predicted proteins | sample III_Palsa_N2_3_FD_200533 | JGI IMG/M metagenome (GOLD analysis project Ga0302314, IMG submission 200533) | Peat permafrost microbial communities from Stordalen Mire near Abisko, Sweden - III_Palsa_N2_3 | ecosystem: Environmental > Terrestrial > Soil > Palsa > Peat permafrost | place: Sweden...
TCTGCGAGGCGCGAGTCGTCGGCGATCGGATTGCTGAGGTCCATGCCCGCACCCGGCGGCGCGGCGCCCCCCAGCTCTCCATCGAGCTCGAACGCCCACGCCCAGTAGGTCTTGCCGTCCGGCATGAACACCGAGCCCACGGAATTCACGGCCACCAGCGCTCCGACGATGAGGCCCTCGCCGAGATCGAGCGACGCAGAGCCGACGCCGCCCTTGCGCAGGCCCGCCTGCGCGCCGCGGCCGGCACCTTCCGAGCCCAGCGCGAAGTCCACGGCCGCCGCCGCGGCGGCCGCAATGCCGAGATCTCGATAGGGCGGCATGCGGCCCCAATCCTTGTCGCCGCCGTTCGCCAGATCGTGCAACACCGCGCACGGCGCGATGGGAATGGCGAGGGAGCCCGGCCGCAGGTGCAATCCGACGCCTTGCGCGCAGAGCACGGACGCGACGCCGTCGGCTGCCGCGAGTCCGAACACCGAGCCGCCGGCCAAGACGATGGCATGCGCTTTGCCGACGAGATTTTCCGGCGCAAGCGTCTCGCTCTCGCGTATGCCGGGGCCGCCGCCGCGCACATCGATACCGGCGACCCAGTCTGCTGCGCAGAGCAGCACCGTCACGCCGGTGCGCGCCCGCTCATCGGTGGCATGTCCAACCCGAAGACCGGGAATGTCGGTGATGAGGTTGCGCGCGCCTGGCCGAGGCATGCGCGGCTAGCCGGATTGTCCGGCCGCGATCACGGCCAATCCCTGCAGCACGAGATCCGGCACGATCTCCCCGCGCATGCGCATGGTGCCCGTGATCATCCCCGCGTCGCCGCCCGTGATGAACAACTTCGGCCTGATGCCTGTGCTTTGCTCGATCACCTCGGCCGCCCGGTCGGCCATGCCGGCGAGGGCGAATACCGCGCCGCGCGATACGGCTCCGAGCGTGTTATTGGCGAGTACGCCGGCGAGCGAGGGAGTGCTGTGCTCGGCGGCCCTGGCGATGTCGCTGGTCTTGCTCATGAGCACTTCGCGCATCATGTGGATGCCCGGCACGATCAGTCCGCCGAGATGATGACCCGACGCATCGATGCTGTCGACCTTCACCGCGGTACCCGCGTCCACCACGCAGAGCGCCGAGCGCGCCCGGGTCCAGGCACCGATCAGGGCAAGCCAACGATCGGCACCGAGCAGCTTCGGGTCGAGATAGCCGTTCACCAATCCGTGATACTCGGGCACGGCGGTGACGAACTCGATGTCCACATGGAACGTTTTCTTGGTGAGCTTGGTCAGGGTCTTCGCCATCTCGGGTCCGGCGACGTTCGATACGAGCACCCGCGAGGGGCGCTGGTCCGAGTCGAACAGGGCTGCCGTCCACATGCCGGGTTTCGCATCACGGTGCACGACGGCCTGCTGATCGGACAGGCCGGTGCTCGTCAGCCACGCCCATTTCAAGCGGGTGTTGCCCACGTCGATGACCAGAATCATGAAACGCCCCGCTCGCTCCCGCCGCCGCCGAACGCGGTAAAGCGCGAAAGCATAGCATCTTGCCGTCGCCGCAGACCGCTCAAGTCGAGGATGAGGCCCCGTCGGCGCCTTTCGGCGTCAGCCCCGAAATCACTTGCAGAAGCGCCCGCGACATGCGCTCATCGATCTCCGCGGCGTGCGCCGCTTGCACCGGATAGCGCACGTGCGCGTCCACACCCTTGGCGGAATAGCTCAACTGGACCGTCGGCAGCGCATCGCCCCCGGCGTCCGACAGCGTGGTCCGCTGCAGCTCGCGGGTCTGCCGTTGGATCTCCTCGCGATATTCCGCGAGCGCCTCATTGGCTGCCGCGAACAGCTTCTGCTTGGCCGACTCGTAGTCCGCTCCCGGCGGAAGGGCGAGCGTTATGTCATGCCAGGCGAAGCTCACGCCGGGAATCTGCTTGAACAGTCCGGTCGTCACCTGGAACACCACCGAGTTGGGAAAGGCCGCGACGCGTCCCGTCGGTACGGACGAGCCTCGGCCCGCCAGCTCCATCAAGTACATCCGCACCATCCCGAGCTCGATGATCTCGCCGCTCACCTCGCCGATCTGTACTCGATCGCCGACGCGAATCCCGTACTTTCCGATGAGAAAGAAATAGCCGACGATGGAGACGAGCACACTCTGCATCGCGACGGCAAGACCGGCCGTGATCAGACCGGCGAAGGTCACGATCGAGCCGAGCTCGCTCGCAAACGTGAACCCGATGATGATGACCACCAGAGTCCAGAGTGCGATCCTGCGCAGGAGCAACAGCTGATAACGCTTGCGCGAATCTTGCACGTATTTGATCACACCGCGGTGCCACAGCTCCGCAAGCACGAAAACCGCCCCCAAAATGAGCGCGAGCACACCCGCTCGAATCCCCAGAGACTTGAGCGCGCTGCGCGACTGATCCTCGACGGCGTCGCGCCAGTTTTTCAGATTGCGCCGGTATTGATCGAGGAGCGCTGCCTGCTTCCTCAACGGCACGAACAGGACCGAGGCTTGTTTGAATTGATCGGCCAAGGCATCGAGTTGCTCGCGCGTCACGCCGAGCGGCGCGCCGTTGGCTGCGTCGGCCTGTGCCGTGAGCGCGTCGCCGCGCGCAGAAAGGGCGCGCAGTTGCTCGACGAGCTTGCCCTGGATCTGGCCCAGCGCCGTCTGCAACGCCTGCGTGCGGCGATCGATCGCATCGATCGAGGACACCTTCTCGGATAGCTTGAATACGTCCGCAGCCTCGTCCCAGATTCCGAAGCGCGAGGCTGCGGCGGGCGTCGTCACCGGCGCGGCGCTGGGCGCGCTCGCGGGATGCTGCGCCGTCGCCGTTGCTGCGCCGGGCGAGGGAGAAGCCGGGGGAGAAGCCGAGGCGCCGGGCAATGCCACCGCCATCGCGTCGATCTGAGAGCGCAGCGCTCCGGCATCCTTCGCATCGCTCCCGTTCACCGCAGCGGCGATGCTGCCGATCATGCTTTTCTTCGCGTTGACGAGGTCGAGCTCACCCTGCAGCTCGGCGATCTTGGCTTGCAGCGCGGGCTTGGTCTTTTTCGACGCGGCGGCGAGCTTGGCGCGCATCGACTCCATCTCGTTCTGTATCGAGAGCGCCTGTGAGTCGAGTTTCTGCTGCCGCGCCGCGAGCGTTTGGGCGGAAGCGCTCGCCTGACTGCCGTCGCCCGCATCCGGCGGACCCTCGACAAGCTGGTCCGCGCTCGCCCGTGCGACGTCGAACGCGAGACCCAAGACTTGATTGGCGATGAGGCGATTCTCCGACAGGCTCAAGAGGTCGCTCGGCTCGTCGGCTATCTGCTGCTGAATGGCGAGCGTGCGGTACCAATCCACGATCGCGTCCAACATTTGAATGACATCCGCGGCGCTCATCGCCGCGGGCAGGGCGGATGAGATCGCCGCGGGTGACGAGGACGGCGGCGCGGGTGATGAGGACGGCGGCCCGGGTGATGAGGCCGATGTCGGCGGCGCAGTCGATGAGGACGGCGGCGCGCGTGGTGGGGACGGCGTCGCCGGCGTCGCGGCCGGGGGCGCGGGCGCTGCCGCGAGGGCGAGCGATACGACGAGCGCGCATGCGCCCGGCAAGAGTGTGGCTATCGATGGAGGAGCGGGTCGCGGCACGGGCGAATCCTACCGCAAATCGCGCGGCGCGAGTCGCGCGAACTATTTGTGCCGGGGACAGTGAAAGTTTCTAGAATTCACGGCATGCTTGCGCATCGCGCGGAGACCGCGCCAACCAATTGAGTTCTTCGAGGTGAAAATGACGAAACTCAGAGCCGGCATCGTGTTGTGCTCGCTGTTATGCGCGACCGCCGCAATCCCGGTCTGCGCGGCGGCCGAACACACCGCCACCGAGCACGCCGCCGCCGACATGGCCGACACCAAGACGCCGAACAGCGATGAGCAAAGCGAGTCGTCGCGCCTGCTGCACGATGCGCATCAGACGACGCAGGGATCCATCACGGTCCAAGGTCGGGCAATCACGTATCAGGCCGAGGCCGGCGTGCTCGTGATTCACGTCAAGGATCCCATGGACGATGATCCGCCGCCGCCGCACGATGAGCACGGCAACCCTCCGCCGCCGTCGGCCCAGGCGAGCATGTCCTATGTGGCGTACTTTCGCGGCGACAAGGAAGACCCCCATCGGCCCATCACGTTCCTGTACAACGGCGGTCCGGGCTCATCGACGGTGTGGCTGCACATGGGCGCTTTCGGCCCGAAGCGTGTACGCACCGCGGAGGACAAACACTCCGCCGCGGCCCCATACCGCGTGGTCGACAACGAGTACAGCCTCCTCGACGTGAGCGATCTCGTATTCATCGACGCCCCCGGCACGGGCTTCGGGCATCTGCGCGGCAACGACAAGGAGAAGGCATTTTACGGTGTCGACCAGGATGCGCATGCGTTCGCCAATTTCATCACCGAATTCCTGTCGCGCCACAAGCGCTGGAACTCCCCCAAATATCTCTTCGGCGAGAGCTATGGCACCACGCGATCGGCGGCGCTCTCCAGCATTCTGGAGAACGAAAAGGAACTCGACCTGAACGGCATCATCCTGCTATCGCAGGTGTTGAACTTCGACGACGGGGCGGATGCGCCGCAGTTCAACCCCGGCGTCGATCTGCCTTACATGCTGGAACTGCCGACCTTCGCGGCCACCGCGTGGTATCACCACAAGCTGCCCACTCAGCCGCCGGCCCTCGAGCCGCTGCTGCGCGAGGTCGAGAGTTTCGCGCTCAACGACTATGCGCAGGCGCTCGTCGCGGGCGCCTCCTTGAGTCCGGAGCGAAAGTCGCAGGTCGCCGCCAAGCTGCACGAGTACACCGGCTTGCCCGCCGACTACATCGAGCGCGCCAACCTGCGTGTGAACGGCGGGGAATTCGAGAAGACCCTGCTCGGCAGCGAGGTCACCACCGGCCGTCTCGACACCCGCTTCTCGGGCCCCACGCTGGATCCGATGAGCAAGGAGGCGGAGTACGATCCGCAGTCTGCTGCGATCTCCTCGGCCTACGTCTCGGCGTTCAACGACTACGTGCGCAACACGCTCAAGTTCGGCGACAAGATGGCCTACAAGGCGGATATCGACGTGGAAAACAAATGGGATTTCACGCATCAGCCGCCGGGCGCTCCATCGAAGCTCCCGGGCAGCACCAACGTCATGCTCGATCTCGCGGCGGCGATGAAGCAGAACCCGAACCTCAAGCTGCAGCTCAACGGCGGTTACTACGATCTGGCGACACCTTATTTCGCGGCGATGTTCGAGCTGCAGCAGCTCCCGATCGAGAAGTCCCTGCATGACAACATCGAGATGCATTTCTACACATCGGGACACATGGTGTACGCGCACGAGCCCGACCTGAAGGCGTTGCACGCCAACGTGGCCGCGTTCATCGAGAAGACCAAGAGCGGGATGGCGGGTCAAACCTCGTGACGGCGCGGGTGGCACCGGAGCTCAAGGCGGCCATCCGCGACGTGGCGGATTTCCCGAAGCCGGGAATCCTGTTCCGCGACATCTCGCCGCTCCTGAAGAGCCACTTCGCCGCCACCATCGAGTCGCTCGACGGCTTGCTCACGGAGGTCGAGTGGCGCGCGATCGATGCCGTGGCGGGCATCGAGTCGCGCGGATTCATTCTCGGCGCCGCGCTCGCGCTCAGACGCGGCAAGGGTTTCGTGCTGGTGCGCAAGCAAGGGAAGCTCCCGCCGCCGGTGGTCGATGTGACGTATGCCCTCGAGTACGGGTCGGGCGTGCTGGAAATGCAAAGGGGGGAGGGGCGCGTGCTCCTGATCGACGACGTTCTCGCGACGGGCGGCACGTTGAGCGCCTCGGCGGACTTGTGCCTGCGCGCAGGCTACTCGGTGTCCGCGCTCGCGGTGCTGATCGATCTGAGGCTCGTGGTGGATTATCGATGGCGCGACCTGTCCTTGCGCGCCGTCGTCAGTTATTAGCGCGCGGGTTGGCCGGATTCCATGAACGAGCTACCCCGGCTGCTCGTCGTCATGGCTCTCGCGGCTGAATCGGCGGGTGTCTTCGAGGAGGCGCGCATTCCCGTGCTCTACTGCGGGGTCGGGAAGGTCAATGCCGCCATCGTGCTGACGCGCGAGCTGCGCCGTTACGCGTACGCGTCGCGAGCAGCGCCCCTCGTGGTGAATTTTGGATCGGCCGGCAGCCGCGTGCACGACACGGGAGCCCTTGTGGCTTGCCACGAGTTCGTCCAGCGCGACATGGACGTCACCGGCCTGGGGTTTGCCCTCGGCGTCACTCCGTACGACGACACGCCGGCGCGGCTTTGCTTCGAGCCGCTGTTCACGCACCTGCCGCCGGCGCTCTGTGGGAGCGGCGACTCCTTTGCGATGAACGCGTGCGCGGTCGAGTGCGATGTGGTCGACATGGAGGCCTACGCGCTTGCCAAGGCATGCCGGCTGGAGCAAGCGCCCTTCGCCTGCGCGAAATACGTCACCGACGGCGCCGATCACGCGGCAGCGGATCATTGGCGCGACAACGTGCATAAGGCGGCGGAGGCATTTCTCGATCTGTACCGCGCCGCCGAGCTCGCGTGGACTCCGAAGCCGAGCTGACGTCGAGGTGCGCGGAGTCAGAACCCGCGATAATGCAGCAGCGCCACGCCGACCGCGGCCACGAGACAGTACACGCCGAATAAATACCAGCGCCCGCTTTCCAGCCAGCGGCTCAGCCACTTGAGCGCCAGTAAGCCCGCGATGAAGGCGAGCGCGGCGCCGAACACGCTCAACAGAGCGACGGACTGCAGGCTGCCTTGAGCAGCGGGAGCGTGCGCCAGGCGCAACGCTTCGCGAGCCACGACGGGCGGCGTGAGCACCACGGCGAGCGCGAAGCTGAAGCGCTCGGCGCGCGGCTTCGACACGCCGATCAGCATGCCCGTCGAGATGGTGGCGCCGGATCGCGAGAAGCCGCGAAAGGGCAAACACAGGCCCTGCACGGCCCCGATGATGCCGGCGTTGGCGAGGCTGATCTCGCCGGTATCGGGGCGCGGCGCGCGCCCCAACCGGCGCTCGCGCAGTCCGGCGATCAGAATGAGCACCCCGGCGGCCGCGAGCGCCGGCGCGATGAATTCCAGATGGCCGAACAGGTCCTCGATCTCCGAATGCGGCAGGCCGCGCAAGGCGGTCTTCTCGATGACCTTGACGATCGCCTCGCCGATGATCCCGGTGATCGCGGTCGCAATGACGAGCCGCACGGCGATCGCCTTGAATGCGGCGGCGGAGCTGAAGTACGTGGCGCGCCATTGCTTCCAGAAGTAAGCGATCACGGCAAACATGGTGCCCGTGTGCAGCATGACGAGAAGCAAGGTCATGGGCGGCGAGGAGGGATCGAGTCCCAGAAGCTTCTCGGCCACCACGACGTGCGCGGAGCTCGACACCGGCAGGAGCTCGGCCAAACCTTGTACGATCGCGAGAATGAACACGTTGAAAAGCGACATCCAATGATTCTATCGCAATGAACGTAGCGCTGTTGTTGGGCTTGGCGTCGGCCCTGGGCTACGGCATCACGGATTACCTCGCGGCCATCGCCGGGCGAGCCGTCGGCATTTGGCGCAGCATCTTCTACGGCGATCTCGCGGCCTTCATCGTACTCTGCGCCTGGTTCGCGCGGCCTTGCGGACAGGCGTGCGCGTTCGCCTCACATCGGTCGGCGTGGCTCGCCGCGGTCGGCGCAGGCCTTGTTCTGTTCGCGGCGGCGTTGCTGCTCACGCGCGGATTGACGCGCGGGACGCTCGCGGTGGTGGCGCCGGTGACTGCGAGCTACGGCGCGATCGCGGCGCTGTTGTCGGCGGCGAGCGGCGAGCGGCTGGCGCTCCGAGCCGGCGTTGGAATTCTCGTCACGGCTTGCGGAGTGTGCCTCGTTTCGATTCCCGCGGGCGGTCGCCGGGCGTTCCGAAGCCACCTGCATGCGAGCGGCTTTGGCTGGGCGGCGGGCGCCGCCGTTTGCTACGGCGTCGGCTTTTGGCTGCAGGGCGTGTTCGCGGTGCCGACCCTCGGTCCGTTCATTCCGGTCTGGCTCTCGTACGGACTGGCGGTCCTCACCAGCGCGATGCTCATGCCCGCTCTCGGTATGCGCCTCACGCTTCCGCATCGGCAGGAGTGGGGGCCGGTGCTCGGCGCGGGCCTGTTCAGCGCGGCCGCCAATGCCGCGCTGACGCTCGGTCAATCCACCGGCCGGGTGGCAGTCGTGGTGGTACTCAGCACACTCGCGAGCGCCGTCACCGTGTTGCTGTCGCGGCTCAGGGACCGGGCAAGCATCGCCGTGCACCAGTGGCTCGCCATGGGCGTGATCATCGCCGGGCTGATCCTGATCAAGAGCTAGGCGGCACACGCTGCCAGGTCTGGTTTCTACCGAGCAGCGAGAAGCCGATGTAACCGCGCACCACGAGGCGCGTACCACCCTCGACGTGCAGCTTGCAGTGATAGACCTTGCCGGTGTCCGGATCGAGAATGTCGCCGCCGCCGTACCCGTCGTCCGTGCGCTGCATGTTGCGAATGATGACGAGGCCGAGCATGGGCTGGTTCTTGCGCTCATCTTCGCAAACCTCGCACACGCGGTGCTCGGCACCGGGGGTGAAGCTGCCTTCGATTTTGCCGAAGAGCCGGCCATCCTGCTCATAGATGCGCACAAGGGCCCGCGGCTTGCCGGTCTTGTCGTCGATGGTCTTCCAAAGGCCGACCGGCGAGTCGGCGTCGGCCGCCCCGGCATCGGCCGCGACGGTCGGCGCGCGCAGCAACCCCACGGCCAGGGCGAGGGACACGGCGAGCGAAGCGAGACGAATCGTCGATCTCATGGCTGATCCCCCACAGCGTTCAGCGCCGCCCGTTATAGAAGTAGTAGTCGGCCGAATAGGGAACGCGGGTGCGCTGGTCGGCGTGCGAGGCATCGCAGGGATCTGGCGGCGCGAGGCCGCCGATGGTGTTCAAACGCTGGATCGACTGTACCTTGGCGAAGACACCTTTCCCTGTGTTGGATTTGGACCGCAACAAGAGCCACTGAATCCCCTTCCCGCCGGGCGTCGCTATGCCCGGCGCATCGACGTGAGCCACGACCTCGCCGACCACCTTGCTGCCGTCGTCACCTTCCCAAGTGGGGCCGGCGTAGTGGCGGCCGATGTTTTTCCCGGAACGTTCCGATAGATCCGCCTTGGGCTCCTGGTAAACCCACGCATAGCGCGAAGGATCCTTCGCGCTCGCCCTGCACTGATAGATTTGCACCCCCGTCGCGTGCAGCATGCGGGTCAGTTTCTGACCCGCCGGCACCTGCAGCGCCGGCGGCACATCGGCCGGCGGACGCGGCTTATCATGGGCGCAACCAACGAGCAGAATGGCGGCGATCGCGCCGGTCACGCGCAATAGAGCAGCGCCCCTATCGCTTCGCGTGCATTTCGTGGTCCCTAGCGTCGTCATCCATGAATTATACTGGACGGGCCGTGCGATCCAATCTATCTCTGACCGAAGGCTCGATTCCGCGTGCCTTGCTGCTGTTTTCCCTACCCATTCTGCTGGGCAACCTGCTTCAATCCGTCAACGGATCGGTGAATTCGATCTGGGTGGGCAAGTTTCTCGGCGAGGCGGCGCTCGCGGCGACGGGCAACGCGAACGTGGTGATGTTCCTGTTGTTCGGCGTGCTATTCGGCTTCTCAATGGCCTCGACGATCATGGTCGCGCAGTGCATCGGCGCCAAGAACATCGCCGAGGCGAAGCGCGTGGTCGGCACCGCTGCGGTTTTCTTCCTCTGCCTGTCCGTGCTCATGAGCGTCGCCGGTTTCGCTCTCGCCGGTCAATTGATGCGCTGGCTGGGTACGCCTCCGGACGCGCTGCCGCTGGCGCTTGCCTATATGCGGATCATCTTTCTGGCGCTGCCCTTCATGGGCGGATTGTTCTTCGTCATGGCGGTGCTGCGCGGCGCGGGCGATTCGCGCACGCCGTTCATCTACCTGGCGATGGCCGTGGCGCTCGACATCGGCCTGAATCCGCTGTTCATCTTCGGCTGGGGACCCGTGCCGCGTTTGGGGATCGCCGGCTCCGCCCTTGCCACGCTGGTCGCGCAGGGCTT
>Ga0302314_10023463_pt1 | contig 10069 bp, 7 predicted proteins | sample III_Palsa_N2_3_FD_200533 | JGI IMG/M metagenome (GOLD analysis project Ga0302314, IMG submission 200533) | Peat permafrost microbial communities from Stordalen Mire near Abisko, Sweden - III_Palsa_N2_3 | ecosystem: Environmental > Terrestrial > Soil > Palsa > Peat permafrost | place: Sweden...
GGCACTGCCGCACAACGCCGCCGGCCTCGGCCACGACGCGTACGACATCGCCGCGCAAGCGCAGGCCGCATGGGAAGCCGCCGTCTGCTGGGACCCCACCGGGACCGACCAGTTCGCAGTCAGGCGACTCGCCGAGGTACGCGCGATCTGAGCAACCTCCGGGTGCGGGCCGCGCCATCACAGCAGTGGCCTGGCCTGCCGACGGCCGTCAGTCTCATCGGACTAACGCGGCCCGAGACTGACGATGAGACTGATTGAGACGGAAGCTCGACGAACACACCTGACGATGCCAGTTCGCGCTGGTAACTGGCACATAGCTACTTCGTCGCCTCGACGACAGGGACACGGCAAAGTCGTGAATTGAGGCTGTGACCTGCGGTGTCGTAACAACGGGTGATGTGCCCGGCGTGTCTTCGGGTGGCGGGCGGGGCCCGGGCGGAACGATGGAAGTTCCTACGCTCAGCGTCGTCTGCCACGAGGGACGCCCGCCCGCCGATGTCATCTTCGCCTATTCCGGCTGCCCACAGCCAGTACCTTCTCGATCTCCTTGCCCAGGTCCCGGACCCGCGGATGAGGCGCGGCCGCCGGCATCCGCTGGCCGGGCTGCTGGCCGTCGGGATCGCGGCGGTGATCGCGGGGTCGCGGTCGTTCGCCGCGATCGGGCAGTGGGCCGCCGATGCCGACCCGGAGGTGCTGGCCGTGCTGGGCGCGGCCCGCGGCCCGGCGGAGGAGTCCAGGTTCCGGCGGGCCCTTCGCGCTGGTCAGCGCCGACGCGCTCGACCGGGTCCTCGGCGCCTGGCTGCACACCAGGGCGGCGCAGGCCGGCGGCCGGCTGGTGATCGCGGGCGACGGCAAGACGGTCCGCGGCGCGAAGGGCAAGGGCGGGAAGGCCCCGCACCTGGTCGCGGCCCTGGCGCACGGCACCGGCGCGGTCCTCGGGCAGCGCCGACGCTGGAGTGCTCGTCCCGGTGAGAAAGCCAGCCAAAGGCGACCTCGACACCGACGCCAAATACCGCAGCATGCTCCTCCGCCGCCTCCGCCACCAGGGCAAACGCGGCTTCGCCCTCCTGAAGGAACGCTGGCGCGCCCTCCAGCACGTCACCGTCAGCCCGACCCAGATAGGCGACATCGTGAAAGCCGCTCTCGTCCTCACGCAAATCGAGCACAAGATGATCGCCTGAAAGTCGCTGGGAAAACCTCACTCAACTCCGCTGCGCCGCTGAAATGTCGACAGGCGGCGCGCAACGCGCTCAAGGTGCTGCCGCCGATCGCCGAGAGGTACCCGCGGGCCTGTGGGTACCTCTCGGCGTTCGCCCTCGGTCTGGCTCGGGTGACCCAACGGTCCAACTGCTGGCCGACCGGCCGCTGGTGTCCGGGGGCCCGCGGCCGTCGTTCGCCATGGTTTCACCTGCCAGGCGCCTGTAACGACCACCGATGAATTGCGCGAGGCGCGGCGCAGCGCCAGAAACTTCTCATCGTGGTAATAAAGAGGCCTCGCTGCCGTAATAAACATAGCTGATTATCCGCCGCAATGGACGTCAGCGCCCAACGCTAGGTTATCGAGAATGAAATGTTGAGCCGACGGGCAGTTGGTATTTGAACGTTACCGGTGTAACCTATGATAACGACCACTAAGGAGACCGCGGTGGAGAAAGTCGGCGCCCTGATCGAAGCGATGTGTACGGCAGTTCCACAAGGACGTGCGTCTCTCGACCAGCACGAGATTTCGCTGCTGCGGCCCCTTACCCGCTCGCTTTTGTCTGAAGCCCCAGAATCTGAGGCAGAGTACCTGCGTTACCTGGCTATCCGGGGCAGGTTTCTGCCCGTACCGATGGGAATGGCAGGCCGCTGGGTTAAAGACAAGACCATCCTTGTGACCGGCGGCACTGGTTGCATTGGATCCGCGCTGATAGGTCGCCTGCTCACCCTGCAGCCACGGTGCACGGTGAGCATAAGCCGCGGGATGACCCGCAGTTGGCCGCGGACGGGCGGCGCAGAGTACGTTTCAGCTGACGTGAGAGATGAGCCGACGCTGACATCTATCATGGCCGACGTTAGGCCGGATGTCGTGTTTCACGTGGCCGCGCAACGCGATCCCGGGCTCGCCGAGCGAGCGGTTCATCAAACGGTAACAACCAATGTTCTCGGGACGCGCAACGTCATCGCCGCTGCCAAGCGGGTCGGCGTTCCCCGGATCGTCTTTGCCTCTACCGGCAAGACAGTAATCCCTTACACGCCCGATGTCTATTCCGCCTCCAAAAGGATTGCCGAGTGGCTCGCCAGCAATTCCGTAGGACGAGGAGGCATCTTTTGCACCGCGGCAAGATTCACTCATATAGTGGACAATTCGATTGTCCATCAGCGAATTCGTAAGGGGTGCGAGAACGGCCTGATCCGTCTCCATGGAGCGCAGAGCGTGTTCTATGTGCAGTCAGCACTCGAATCCGCGCAGCTGCTGATCTGTGCCGGGCTGGAAAGCCGGGCGGGAAGCCTGGGCGTGCATGCCATTAGCGACCTGGGCTGGCCGGCTGACTTGCTGTCACTGGCGCTCGGCGCGCTCAGGCGCACCGGATCGGATTCGGTCATCTACTTCAGCGGCCATGACCCCGGTTACCGGGGTTACGTACCGTTCCCTGGACAATATGATCCGCATTCATCCTGGGAGACCAGCCCGCTCGTCAATGCCTTCGAGGCCAGGGTAGGACGTCGGGCGGAGTACGGGCACGTCGACATCTTCCCACGTCGGCCGGTCACCGGTGTGAGGCTGGAGGACCACTTCCTTGCGTTGCAGGAGACCTGCGCGAAGACCCGGGACCCCGAGCTGATACGCGGCGAACTGGACGCGCTGTCGTGGTCGATATTCGAGGCCACGCTGGACACGGTTCCTGTGGACGCGTTGCTTCGCATCCATGACTCCAGGATCTCCTGGAATGACCCGGAGGGCATCGCGCATCCGCGGATACTCGCCGCGATAGAGAGCCGTGTGGCCCGGCACCTGAGCCGCGTGCAGAGTCCCGAGGCGGAAGCGAGCTAGTTACCTGCGGAGGTGAGCGGGCCGGAGCAGGTTAAGCTCCTGCACTTGGCGCCGGATCAGCTCACTGGTCTGGCGCGTGTATACCGCATTCGACTTTTCCGGTGCCAGCCCAGCGCCCGCTGCGAGAGTCCGCGCCCGGCGCGACGCGTCCGGTGCAGGGCTGGCACCCGATTGACGGGTACCCGTCGTAGAGCAGCGGATTGACCAGGATGCCGTGCTCGGCGATATAGTCGTCCTCCTGCTCTGGCGTCCAGGAGACGATCGGATTGACCTTTGCCATCTGCCGCCGGTCATCCCACTCCACCGGGGACGCTCCCCGTCGCTGCAGCGTCTCGTCGCGCCGCAACCCGGTGATCCACGCGTCGTAGCGGCCAAGTGCCCGTTCCAGCGGCTCCACCTTGCGCAGGCGGCAGCAAGCGTCGGGGTCACGAGCGAACAGCTGGGGACCGAGCTCTGCGTCCTGCTCGCCAACTGTCCGGAGCGGCAGGACGTTAACCAGGTTCACCGGGTATACCGACGCCACCGCGTCCCTAGTGCCAATGGTTTCGGCGAAATGGTAGCCGGTATCAAGGAAGACGACGTCGATTCCCGGGCGCGCCGCCGACGCCATGTGCACGATCACCGCGTCGGTCATCGAGGAGGTCACGCAGATCCGCTCACCGAACGTCTCCACCGCCCAGCGCAGGATCTCGACCGCGGCGGCATCGGCCAGATCGGCGGCGGCCCGCAGGGCCACCTGCTCCAGCGGGTGCGATCCTTCCCGCGTGCTCACTGGCTTCATGACGCTGTCTCCACGGGCAGCTCGGTCATCAGGTCTTCCGCGGTTTCCATGCCGCGACGCCAGACCGACCTCGCGATGATCTTGCTAAGGTCAACCCGGTCGCGATAGCGCCGGGCGATCTGGGTACCCTCCTCCAGCAGCCCGTCCGACAGGGTAGTCGGCCGCAGTCCGAGGGCAAGGAACTGGTCGTTGCGCACTATCAGCTCGTTCTCCTCGGCTTCCTGCCGCGGATTGGGCAGGGAGACGATATCGACGCCCATGATGCCGGAGACCAGCTTGGCCAGCTGCGCCACCCGGTACGTCTCGGTGACCTGGTTGAGCACCTTGGGCCTGTCACCGGCCTGTGGCGGGTTCTCAAGCGCGAGCTCGATGCACCTAACGGTGTCTTGGATGTGGATGAACGCGCGGGTCTGCCCGCCTGTACCGTGCACAGTCAGCGGATGACCGATGGCGGCCTGCATCAGGAACCGGTTAAGCACGGTGCCGTAGTCGCCGTCGTAGTCGAAACGGTTGATCAGCCGCGGGTCCTGGGCCGTCTGCGCGGTCTGGGTACCCCAGACGATGCCCTGGTGCAGGTCGGTGATCCGCAGCCCGTCGTTCTTGGCGTAGAACGCGAACAGCAGCTGGTCCAGCGTCTTGGTCATGTGGTAGACCGACCCCGGGTTGGCCGGGTGCAGGATCTCCCGCTCGAGGTCCCCGTCCGGCGTGCCGACCTTCACCGTCAGGTAGCCCTCGGGAATCGGCGCGCTGCCCGACCATCCGTACCCGTACACGCCCATCGTGCCCAGGTGCGCCAGCGCCGCGTTCACCCCAGTCTCCACCAGCGCGACGAGCAGGTTATGGGTGGCGCGGATATTGTTATCGACCGTGTACCGCTTGGTGTCCGGGCTGCGCATCGAGTACGGCGCTGCTCGCTGCTCGGCGAAGTGCACTATCGCGTCCGGCCGCGTCTCGAGCAGGGTGTCCTTCAGCCGGGCGTACTGGGCGGCGATGTCGATGTTCACGAAGCCGATATCGCGGCCGGACGCCTCTTTCCATGCCCGCAGTCGCTCTCCGATCGGCCGGATCGGAGTAAGTGACTCCACTTCCATCTCTATGTCGATCTTGCGGCGGCTGAGGTTATCCACGATGGTGACATCATGGCCGCGGTTCGACAGGTAAAGCGACGTGGGCCAGCCGCAAAACCCGTCACCGCCCAGAACCAGAACGCGCATTCTCAGCTCCATCCTCTCATCCGGCGAGGCTCTTCCCTGTAATCATTAAAACCCGCAGGCATCCGAGAATGCGATAGGGAAGGCTTAAGAGTTTGGATTTAACGCACCAGAAATATTCGCTCTACAATCAAGGCAGGCCGGCTGACCTGGGTAGAGTTATTTCTTATGTGCATGGCGACAACTGTTGACGGCAACGACAGAGCATCGCCGGCAATAATAAGACCGCCGCTTCATGGCGACCGCAAGCCGTAATATTGAGTCGTGGGAGCGCACCTTTCCGTCCCTTCTGAATCGCATCGATCGTGCAGGAAATCAGGTCGGCTGGACTGCTATTGCCGACGATCGGCCACACCTATTCCTGTCCGGCCGAGGAGGGAACTGGTACAGGTACGGCCGACTCGGCGTATGCATCCCAGATGGCCGCCGGGTCCGTCCGCGGACGCTGAGCGGCACTTGAACGAAACGGAAACGGCCTGGTCGGCAGCGAGATCACGGCTTCGAGCGTGGCGAGGCGCCTGAGGAACGCGAAGACGAACCAGGTCGGCAGCCACGGCAAGCTGCGCCAGTAACGGTACTTGACCGCTAGCGGCAGGCTGATGACCAGCGGGATTGCGCCGACGGCGGCATAGAGCAAGGTGAACGTAACGATGTTATGGCGGTAAGTTGGATGGGTCAGCAGGAGCTCGAGCATGAAGATCGGCGCCACCATGCCTGCCTGCAGCGAGAACCAGGCGAACCCGCGGCGCACCGTCCATAGCCATACCCGTGGCCCGGCCGAGCCGACCTGCAGCGGCATATGCCGTGCGTAGGTGTGGAAGCCGGCCCGCGCCCACCGGGTGCGCTGCTCGACGAACTCGCCGGCGCTGCGCGGCACGTCCTCCTCGGAACGAATGCGCGGATCCACTACGGCCCGGTATCCCAGCCGCCCGAGCTGCATGGTCAGGTCGCAATCTTCGCCGTTCATACCGACGGGGAAGCCGCCGGCCAGCATCGCGGGCTCTCGCCGGAAGGCGACGAACGTGCCCGGGATCACCACGATGCCGTCAACCAGGCTCTGGCCGAGACGCGCGAACCTGAACTGGAACAGGCACTCCAGCGCGCGCAGGTGGTGGAACCACGTCACCGTGTCCGTGCGCGGCTCCTGCATCGCGCCAACAGTTCCGATGCGCGGGTCGCGGAACCACGGAACCGAGTAAAGGAGGGCATCCGGGCCCATCACGCAGTCAGCGTCGATGCGGACGACGATCTCCGCTTCGGTGATCGCCAGACCACGGTTCAGGGCGGCCGCCTGGCCCCCGTTGGGGGCGCTGAGCACTTCTCCGCGCGCGTGCCTGAACGCCGCGATCTCGTCGCGCGCGATCGCCGCGGTGCTATCGGTCGAGCCGTCGTCCGACAGCACGACCAGGACCGCGCCGCCGTAACGGCCGATCGCGATGTCAACGGACCGCAGCAGGCGGGCGAGGTTCTCTTCCTCGTTGTACGCAGGGATGATCACGTCGACCGCGGGCCGGTCCGGCCCCGGTGCGGGCAACCGCCTGCCCGCCCACCACAGCAGCCACAAGGGGCCGAACATCATCACGAACAGGATGCTCAGTGCGTACAGCGGTATGAACACCTGCCAGACCGAGGTGAGGTTGCCCGGCTCGGCGAGGAACGCATAGCACGCCACCAGCACGGCGACCACGCTGACCAGCGCGCAGCAGGCCAGCACATCGTCCCAGACCCACAGCGGGCGGTTGCGGCGCACCACTGTCGCTCGGGGCAGAACGAACGCGCTGAACGTCATCCGGAGGATGACAAGGCCGCCGATGAGCAGGTTGACCAGCGTGGCCTCGACCCCGAAGGGAGAGATCAGCCAGCCGCTCGCTATCCCGGCGGAGATCAGCAGTGCCTGAGCTAGCACCGACATCGCGAGGTAGAGCGGCACGTGGAACAGCATTGCCAGGCGCCGCGCCAGGCTCGCCCGGACGACCAGGGAGATCCCGATGATGTAGGCAACGGCCAGGAACCCGGTGGCAGGGAGCAGCCTGGCCACGTATCCGTTGACCGTGGCCGGATCCCTGGTGATCGCGGCGGCCAGGGCCTGAACGAGGCTGGTGTAGCCGGCGGCGGCCGACGGTCGCTTCCAGCCGAGGAAGAGCAGCCCAAGCGCCGCGCAGATGGCCATGAACAGCCAGGTGCGCGGCCTGGCCGCGGGCGTCTTGGCGTAACGCGGTATCAGCACCTGGCTCATGCCGTCGCCGAGGTCATCGCGCCGGTCCCCGCAAGCGGGCAGTAGGCAGATAACCACCAGCACCGCTGATATGACAATCGTCGCCGCCAAAAGCCGACCGTCCATAAAACCGTCTTTCTTAGTAGGAAATGCCCACTGAGGCGCCCACGCGACTCTGGTTCGGCAAGTTCGGCCGTGCTTCACCGCTTTACTTTGCCCAATTTATTACAGTTACGAGGTGACTTTTGTCAATAAGGCTAATATGCTGTAGTTCGCCCCGCAGAACGACTCTGTTACGCCGGTGTAAACGTCGATGAAATATCTGTAAACGATTAGAAAAGATTCTCTTAAGCAAGCGTTCGGATGCTCATCGGAATGATTCTTAATAGTTCAGGAATAGTTTCTTAATAGTTCAAAGGTGCGTGAGAGTGGTTCTCAAGAACGCGGGTCTAAGGCCCGATGATCCAGCTGCGATTCCGGACAGCGAGCCGGAAGCTCCCGCTGGAAGCCCGGGCGGCCGGGAGCCTGTAACCGCCACGAAACAGGTCAGTGGCTGGCTTTACCGGCCGTACCGGATCGGCCGCAGTTGGAGTGTGACGCAGGTACTTAGCGGCCTGCTGATCGCCGCGGTCTGCGCCGCCGCTGTTGTCTGGTACGTGCCACGAGTCGCGAGCACCAACCGGAAGGCCCTGACCGGCAGCGTCACCAGCAGCGGAATCCTGGCGCTCAACTTCCAGAACTCCGGGGTCATCAGCATCATCAAGGTGGATCCGAACGAGGGGGTGCACAAGGGACAGGTGCTCGCCGTGGAGTACGCCCCGACTATGGGCGCGACGATCGCAGCGGACAATGCGGCCATCAACGCCGTGCAGGCCAAGATCGCCCAGCTCAAGTCCGACGAGACCATCTACCCCGAAGGCATCTACCCGCTGCACTTTGCCCAGGACCAGGCCCAGATCGCCTCCGAGGACGCGCAGATGGCCACGGACCAGGCCCAGCTTCAGACCGATCGCGAGAGGCTGTCCGAGACGGAGATCATCGCGCCGTCGGCCGGCGCGGTCATCGCCGCTAACGGCCAGTCCGGCGAGTCCGTCACGTCGTCGGGTATCCGTAACTACAGCAGCGCGACCCAGGCGCAGGGGAATCAGGGGCCGGTGTTCTCTCTCCTGCCTGAAGGGCCGCAGTCCTCCAATCGCTCCTCCCCGTCCCAGTCGTCGCTTCCAGTGATTACACTGCGTGTCTCGTCCGCCTGGTCGGTCGTCGCCTACGTCCCGGAGAGCTCGGTGTCTAGCGTCAAGTCAGGGGAGCGTGTCACCGTCAGCGTGCCCGCGGCCGGGATCAAGGACATGCGGGGCACCATACTGGAAGTGCTGCCCGACCCGGTTCAGTCGTCGTCGGGGCTCCTTTACCAGGCGGTGATCAGCATCTCAGGAAGCGCGCCGAGCCCGCCCCTGAACGGAATGGCCGCCGATATTGAGCTCAGCCGGTGAGTCCTCATCTCCGATACGGTCAAAACGTGGATACGGTCCTCCGTCAGCGCCATGATGGCCGGCAGCTTCGCCTAGCCGAGCTGGTCACCGCGGCAATCTCGGTCACATGCCTGCTTGCCGCGTGCTCGGGCGGGCCGTTCGGCAGTCACCTGTCGCCATCGCCCTCATCGGCGGTGACATCGCCCGCCCACGCGCGGGGAGCCTTGGCGTGGCTGCTCACCCGCGCGGCATTGCTGCAGGTCATCGAGGACAACCAAGTCAAGGAACTGCTCAACGGATCGCCCCTCTACGAGCTGCTTCAGCCGGGGCAGCAGCCGCTCGCTGGAATCGCCGCCAACTCGGTGATCACCTTCTCCTCCGCAGTCGCGCTCCAGCGAGCTGTCGAGGGCGGGCAGATTCCGGCTGGGACCTACGGCGTTCTCTACGACCCGGAGGCTTGGTCCTACACTCCGACGGCCGAACAGCGTGACCCGGTCGCGGCCGCAGCGAAGGCCGCAGCTGTTGCACACGCCCATGGCCTCCGGTTCGTTGTCGCGCCCGCGCTCAACCTCGCCACCCTCCTGGCGCCGGGCAGCGGATCACGGTGGCAGGCGTTTCTCAAGCTAGGCCTGATCGGCCAACTGGCCAAGGTAGCCGACGTCGTCGAGTTCCAGGCGCAGAGCCTGGAACGGGACACCGCCACCTATGCTTCTTTCGTCAGCGCCGCGGCCTCGCAGGCCACCGCGGCCCACCCGGGCGTCACCCTACTAGCCGGGCTGTCCACCAACCCGCCGGGCGCGGCGGTAACAACTGAGCACCTGCTCTCGGCCATTCAGGCCACTCGTTCGGTCGTCGACGGCTACTGGCTGAACGTCCCGGGGCAGGGACCGCGTTGCCCGACCTGTAATGCTCCCCGTCCAGACATCGCGATCCAGACCCTGCAACAACTCGGCTGACTACGGCACGGCCCGTGGAGGAGCGGCTCATAGCAGCTATAACGCGGGCAGCCGGGCGCCGGTCGGCGCTGCGTGCTGTCGGCCGTGCAAGGCGGAGCTGCGCAATGCCGAACTGTCAAGGCCCTACCACGCTGCTGCCACTTCCGTCGGCCGCCTGGCCGCAGTCACGACAGCTGCGAGCATCCTGGTAACCAGCCCAGCCCAGCCCCCCACGGTGTTAACCGACCCTGGAAACCCTCGAACCAGCCTGAGACCTGCTACGGTCCCGAGGTGGGGACCCCTGTCGGCCAGCTGATGAACATCGTCGTGGACTGCCCGGACGCCGACATCTCCGCCCGGTTCTGGGCGGCCGTCCTCGGCTGGGAGCGGGTGCAGGAGAACGCCGACTCGGTCGACATCGCGG
>Ga0302314_10023464_pt1 | contig 10068 bp, 8 predicted proteins | sample III_Palsa_N2_3_FD_200533 | JGI IMG/M metagenome (GOLD analysis project Ga0302314, IMG submission 200533) | Peat permafrost microbial communities from Stordalen Mire near Abisko, Sweden - III_Palsa_N2_3 | ecosystem: Environmental > Terrestrial > Soil > Palsa > Peat permafrost | place: Sweden...
CGCCCCGGCAGCATCAAGTCGCAGCTGGCACAGCTCAACGCGCTGTCAGAGCAGGTGCACGATCAGCGTCTGAGCGGCGTGGCGGTCGGCACCCTGTTCAAGGACTCCGGCCAGTCGGTCTGAGCTGCTGCTCGGGTGGGTGGCCCCCTGGCCACCCACCCGAGTCGGCCTCGCGCTGGCCTCCTGCTTACTGCGGCGCGAGGTAGTCGGTACCGGCGGAGCTGCTGCTACCACTGCCGGAGGCGAGCGGACCGTCGCCCTGGAAGCTCAGGTTGATCGTGTCGACGTTCTGGGCCTCCAGGAACGCGGCGGTCGCGGAGGTGCTGTTGAGGTTGATCGTCCCATTGGGCGCGAACAACCCACCGCCTACGGTGTAGTTGCCGTTACCTAGCTCAATGGCCTGGCTTCCAGAGGCGGCGTCCGTGTCAACGGCGTATATCAGGCAGTTATTGACGGCGGGCGTGAGGTTGAGCCCTCCGCCTCCGATCTCGGTGCCATGCACATATCCACCGATCAGGGTTACCGCCACTGGGCTACTAGGAGTGCCGGCACTCGCGCCGTTGGTGAAGGTGATCGGTCCGTTCCAGGTCGCGGGGTTGTTGACCTGGACCCCGGCACCGGTGCCGATTGAGCAGTAGACATTACCTGCGATCGGCTCCGGGTTCTGATTGTCGATCGAGCCGAACGTGTATCCGGACGGGCTCTGCGTCGCATAGGTGCAGTAGCTCGGCGCACCGGCGACGACATTCCCGTTAGCGGCAGCTCCAGCGGCCGTGATGCACGTGCCGGCCGTGGTGGAACACGCGGGGAAGACCTTCGAGTAGTCGAGTGGCCAGTAGGACCCTGATTGGTTGTCACCCGCGGTTGGCGTGAAGTAGCTGCCACCTGAGGCAATACAGGTGGGGCAGGATTGGGTGTACTGGCAGTTGCCACTGCTGTAGGTGATTGGCCCCAGGAATGCGAACGAGCCGTCGCTGATGTTCAGCGATCCCTGGCTGTGAACAGCGCCGATTATCTGCTCACTGGTCTCATCCGTGACCCAACCGTCGTTGGCGCCGCAGGTGGCATTGGCGGTGTAGATCGCGTAGCACTGTCCCGCGGATTGCTCAGCCGCAGTGCAGGTCGTTGACGTGCTGCCAGACCATGCGGCTGTGGAAGCTGAGCTCTGGGTCGTCGTCTTGATCCCAAACATCTGGGCAAAGAATGATGGGGAGGTCTTGGACGTCGAGACCTTGACCGTGTCGCTGGTGGTGTTGATCGTCACGTTGCCGGTGTTGATCTGGACGCCGTTCATCAGGGCGTAGTTGACCGCCACCTGTTTAGCGTCGCTGAAGTCGGTGGAAGAGCTGCAGACCTCGCCTGTCGGGCCGACGGTCGGGTCGGCGAGACAGTTGGCTGCGGCGAGCGCTGCCGAGTCCGCAACCACCTGCATCTCATGGCTCTTCTGGTACCAGCTGGCCGTATCGATTCCGATGGCGCAGAACCCGAGCCCGATGGCCATCGCGATGCTGACCAGGATCAGCGATTGGCCGCGCTCCTCAGAGCGCAGGCGACGCAGGATTCGGGCGAAGGCGGGGGTCAAGGCATCTCGCATATCGGAAAATCTGACGTCGCGAGCGGCCGCGTCTAGGAAAACTGGACGTTTTGGCCTACCGAAAACTGGACGTTTGATCGAGTAGGCAGATGGCGTGAGATAGTTGACTGCGCAAGTAAATCCTGATAGCCTGGCTTCAAGACGATCGAAAGGCAGGACCAGATGAAGCAGCTAGAAGGCATCCACCACATATCTGCGATCACCTCAGACGCGCAGCGCAACCTCGACTTCTATGTGGGTGTGCTCGGGCTGCGGCTGATCAAGAAGTCGGTCAACCAGGACCACACGTCCGTTTACCACCTCTTCTACGGTGACGAGCAGGCCCACCCCGGCTCCGACATCACCTTCTTCGAATACCCCGGAACGCCGCCCGGTCGCGCCGGCGCCGGCATGGTCCACCGGATCGTGTGGCGGGTCGCCGCGGCGGCCGCAATCGACTTCTGGCAGGGCCGTCTGGCTGAGCAGGGCTACAGCGCCGCGCGAACCGACTCCGGCTCCTTGATCTTCGCCGACTGGGAGGGCCTGGAGCACGAGCTGGTGGCCGTGGAGGTCCCCGACGCCCCACTCGCCGGCGAGCACCCAGAGATCCCCGCCGAGCACGCGCTCCAAGGCTTCCACAAGGTCCGCGCCTACTCGGCGCACCCGGAGTGGAGCAGCGACATCCTCGAAGGCACGCTCGGCTTCAAGCCGGCAGCTGAGAACGAATGGGAGGCCCGCGGCGCGCAGCGTGGTGGCTCAATCGTCTATGACACTCCGCCAGAGGCTCGGGCACTCCAGGGATCGGGCACCGTGCATCACGTGGCCTGGGCGATGTACGAGGAGGACGTGCCCGGTTGGCACAAGGCCGTAAGGACCGCGGGCGCGCACCCGAGCACCGTGATCGACCGCCACTACTTCCAGTCGATCTACTTCCGCGAGCCCTCCGGCGTGCTCTTCGAGCTCGCCACCTTCGGCCCCGGTTTCACCGTCGATGAGCCGCTCGAGCATCTGGGTGAGAAGCTCTCGGTGACCCCCCAGTTCGAGCACCTACGCGCCCAGATCGAGCCGAGCCTGACGCCGTTGCGCAACCCGCGCGACGCCTGGGCCGAGGTCTAGCCAGCTTGAGGGGCGGTCCAGCGGGACCGCCCCCGGGTCACCGAGGGTCCGGCCAGCGGAACCCGGGCTCGTCGAACTCGGCGACGAGTGGGCTGGGCGGGATCCCGGCTGGCGGATCTAGCTGGTTGTAGGCAGCGGGCGCGAGGTCGTTCGGAGTGTCCGGATGGAACAGCGCCGCCATGTACTGGGCCTGGCCGCGGCCCGCTCCCAGCTCGGTCTGGCCGCCGCCATAGGCACCCATCCCGTGCTCTGAGCAGTAGTCGTACATCGCGCAGAGCTGCTTGAGTGAGCCGACGCGGGAGGGCTTGATGTTGACCATGCGCGGGGGAAAGGGCAGCGCCTCGATATCGGCGATTGAATGGATTGGCGCGTCCCAGGTGATGCGGTCGTGCTCAGCGGCGAGCGCGGCGCGGGTCTCGGGCAGGCTGAGGTCAGGGTCCTCGAGCCATGCCTCCGGAAAGGCCGCCGCGACCCGCTGGTACAAGTCCGGGTCTCCCGCCTGGTCGACCGAGGTTCCCTTGTAGAGGCCCTTGAAGTCGATCGAGTCGACCGCACCGGTCTGCACCAGCGATTCGATCAACTCGGGACCCCATGAGCTGGTGGCGTCGAGCTTGAAGCGCAGCGTCGGGTCGAGCCGCAGGCGCTTGCTGACCGCTTCGAGCGTCGGAGGTTCGCCGAGGCGGGTCGAGGCGACATAGCTCATCGGCTGTGGCTCGCGGCCCAGCAGTTGGTGAAGCGGCCGGCCGGCCTGACGCAGGGCCAGGTCGAGCGCGGCGCTGTGGAACGCCCAGAGCCGGTAGTGACGGTAGGCGTCCTGCGGGCTCTCGTTGGGGAACAGGTCGAGCTTCTCCGTGGCCTCGCAGAACTCGGCCAGTGACCAGCTTCCGCTGAGCTCGTGAACGGCGCCTGCCTCCTGGAAAGCGAGCTGCTCGGGCTCGCCGTAGGTGACGTCCTCCCCGACCCCGGAGTGTCCGCCGCCGTGCATCCAGACCAACGTGCAGTGGCGGGTGAACTCGGGGGAGATCTCGGCGCTCAGCGCCTCGAGTGAGTAGCTCTCGACTCGGAGCGGGAGCTCGGCAAGCAGGTCAAAAGTGGTCATCGCTGAGTACATACCGTACCCATTTGCGGACAGGAGTTGACCGCGTGGGAGTTCGGCGGAGGGTGAAACCCTTCAGCGGACCAGATCCTCTCGGTAGGCTCGTGTAGATGAATCGCGGCGGGTCCCGGAGCGTCGAGTTGGATGGCGCATCAGTTGCGCTGAGCGAAGCGCGTCGGCGCACACTGGCACTGATCGCAGAGTTCGACAGCGACACGTTGGAGGCTGTGCACTCGAAGCTGATGAGTCCGCTGGTCTGGGATCTCGGGCACATTGCGGCGTTTGAGGACCTCTGGATCTCGCGGGCGATCGAGGGCTCGATGCTGCGTGCTGATCTGGTTGACGTCTACGACGCAGACGAGACGCCGCGGGCCAAGCGCGGTGACCTGCCGTTCCTGAAGACGCACGAAGCCCTTGCCTATCTCGAACAGGTGCAGGCGCGAACCCTGAGCGTGCTCGAAAGTGACAGCGCTCGCATCAACCCGGACCTGGTGGAGTTGGTGATCCGCCACGAGCAGCAGCACAACGAGACGATGCTGCAGACGCTCCAGCTCGCTCGCCTGAACTCTCCGTTCGGTGATGGCCTCCAGCAGTTTCAAAGCGATGTAACGCTTTCTGAGCTGGCGGGACTCAACTTCGTGGAGATCGATGCAGCAGCGATGCCGATCGGCGCCGACCCCGAAGCCGGTTTCGCCTACGACAACGAGCGGCCAAGGCATGTCGCCGAGGTCGGCGCGTTCAAGATCGCCCGCACCCCGGTCACCAACGCGGCCTGGCTCGAGTTCATCGAGCGCGGCGGTTACGAGCGGTCGCAATGGTGGTCGCCGGAGGGCTGGGCGTGGCGCACCGCCGAGCGGGCGAGTGCGCCGCTCACCTGGACCCAGGATGGACGCCAGTGGCGGCTCGGCGAGTTGCGAGCTCTCGACCCGGCTGAGCCGGTGATTCACATCTCCTGGTTTGAGGCCGACGCATTCGCGCGGGCACACGGGGTGCGCCTGCCCACCGAGTTCGAGTGGGAGCTCGCCGCCAGCTGGGATCCGATCGCCGAGCTCAAGGTGACTGCGCAGGCGAAAGCGGTTTCGCCACTCGGGATCGAGGGCATGATCGGCAATGTGTGGGAGTGGACCTCAACGAGCTTTGACGGTTACCCAGGCTTTGTCGCGTACCCCTATCGCGAGTACTCCGAGCAGTTCTTCGGTGATCACTACCGGGTGCTGCGCGGCGGCTCCTGGGCGAGCCGGCCGCTGATTGCGACTGCGACCTTCCGCAATTGGGACCTGCCAGAGCGGCGGCAGATCTTCAGCGGGCTGCGACTGGCGAGTGACATCTGATGAGCGACTTGAGCACCCCACTGATCACCACCGCAGACTCGCTGGACGGCGACTCGGGCTCACTTGCGGATGACGTCCGTGACGGCTTCGCCGGTCTCTTCAAGCAGCTGCCGCCCAAGCATCTCTACGACGATCGCGGATCGCAGTTGTTCGACGACATCTGTACGCTCGACGAGTACTACCCGACTCGGACTGAGCGCGCGATTCTTGAGGCCAGCGCACCCGAGATCGCGGAACGCACCGGGGGCACGGAGTTGGTGGAGCTCGGGTCGGGCACGGCCGCGAAGACGCGGGTCCTGCTTGACGCAATGCAGGCCGCCGGCAACCTTCAGAGCTACGTCCCTTTTGACATCGCCGACACGGTTGTGCGCGAGACCGCGCATGCGATCGGCAGCGAGTACCCGGAGCTCGGGTCCGTCAACGGCGTCGTCGGCGACTTTGAGCACCACTTGCACCTGATCCCGCCGCCGCCGGATGACTCCCCGCGGCTCGTGGCGCTGTTGGGAGGGACGCTCGGCAACTTTGTCCCGCCGGGCCGGCACACGCTGTTGCGCAACATCGCCGGGCTGCTGCGTCGCGGTGATTACGCGCTGCTCGGGGCCGACCTGGTCAAAGACCCGGCCGTGATCGAGGCTGCCTATAACGACAGCCGCGGTGTCACAGCCGAGTTCAACCTGAACGTGCTGAACGTGATCAACCGCGAGCTCGACGCCGACTTCGAGCTCGACAACTTCCGGCACGTCGCCTTCTTCGACACCGCGCAGGAGTGGATTGAGATGCGGCTGCGCGCCGAGCAGGCCTGTCAGGTGCAGATCCGCCAGCTCGCACTGGAGGTCAACTTCGAGGCCGGCGAGGAGATCCGCACAGAGATCAGCGCGAAGTTCAGTTCCGAGCGGATGGCCGATGACCTGACCGCGGCCGGCCTTGAACTGGTCGACATGTACACGGACGAGCAGGATCTCTACGGCCTGGTGCTCGCCCGGCCGGTCCCAGACAGTTAGCTAGCCGTTCTCGCTGGTTCGCCGCGCTCAGGCCTGTGGCTCGCGAGCGTGCATCGGCAACGCGAACAGGGCGAGGAAGGCGACCAGCAGCGGCGCCAGGCACGCCCAGGCGGTGATCGCCAGCGCGTGTGTTGGGAGATGGTGCCCGAACCCTGTGAAGAAGATCGTTCCGAGCACGGCGACGCCGAGTGCGCTTGAGAGCTGCTGAACGGCTTCGAGCACGCCGGAGGCGGAGCCGACTTCGTCCATGCCGACACCGGCCATGATGAAGTCAAATAGCGGCCCCATGCTCGCGCCGGCGCCGAGCCCGATCACGAACAGTGACGGCGCCAGGTCCCAGGTGCTCGCGCTGTGGGCACCGGTCACGGTCAGCGCGAGGCCAACGATGCCGGCGCCGACGGTCGCGACGCCGATGTGCAGCAGGTGGCGGCCGAGCCGTTTGACGAGCGCGAAGCCGCCGGTCATGCCGGCGACCATGCCCAGCACCATCGGCGTGAGTGTCAGGCCTGCGTGGATCGGTGAGAAGCCCTCGCCGAGCTGGCCGAACAGCGAGACGCAGAGCAGCACGCCGGCGAAGGCGCCGAAGAATGCGAGCAGGACCGTCAGGCCGCTGGTGTAGGTGCGGTTGGCCAGCAGCCCCGGCTCGATCAGCGGATCGCCCTTGCGGTGGCGCTCCCACAGCACGAAGGCGGCGAGCAGGACCAATCCAGCGGCGAGCATGATGAAGGTCCAGGCCGGCCACCCGGATGTGCGGCCCTGGATCAGCGGGTAGATGATCGCGGTCAGCGCAGCGCCGACCAGGACCATCCCGACGGTGTCGAGCCGGATCCCGGGGTGGGCGATCGTGCGCGGCAGGACCCGGAGGCCGCCGGCAAACGTGGCGATGCCGATCGGAAGGTTGATCAGGAAGACCAGACGCCAGCCACTGCCCCAGAGATTTGCCTCGACCAGCGCGCCGGCGAGGATCGGCGCCGCGAGCATTGAGACGCCCATCATCGGTCCGAAGACGCCGTAGACCTTGCTCATCTCGTCCTCGTCGAAGGTCTCCTTGAGCATGCCGAAGCCCTGGGGAATCATCAGCGCTCCGAACGAGCCCTGCAGCACCCGCAACGCGATCAGCACCCCGGCTGAGGGTGCGGTCGCACAGGCGGCGGACATCAGCGTGAAGCCGGCGGAGCCGATCAGGAAGAGCCGGCGACGACCGAACATGTCGCCGAGACGCGCGCCCGCGATCAGGAAGACGGCGAAGGCGAGCGTGTAGCCGGCCGGCAGCCACTGCAGCGTGGATGTGCTGCCGCCGATCGCCCGCCGGATCGATGGACCGGCGACGTTGACGATCGTCGCGTCCATCAGATCCATGATGTTGGCGGCGAGTACGACGGCGAGCACGAACCAGCGCAGGGGGTTACGAACGGCTGGTTGTTGGGAGCCAATCTTGGCGGGTGAGATGGTGATCGTGTCGGTCATCGGGTGGTCCTCGGCGGGGGTGACGTTGCTTCTATCGCTGTAAAAGTACATAGAGTGTAGAAATATGTCAAGGTGAAGTTTTGGGGTATCGTTCTGCCTATGAGCGAGCCAGGCTCTCGAGCCGTAGATCCCGAAGAACCGGACGAGCACTCGCACGTGCTCGGAGGTCTCGTCGCCGAGGAGATGGGCGAGGACATCTCTGAGAGCCTGCGGCGCGTGCGACGCGCCGAGGAGGCGAGGTACCGCGCCGCGCACCCCGATGAAGGGCTGCGCGAGCGCAAGCGTCGGCTCACCCGTCAGCTGATCTCCGACGCTGCAACCGTGATGTTCGTCAGTCGCGGCTTCGACGCGGTGAAGGTCTCGGAAGTGGCCGACCGCGTCAACGTCTCAATGAAGACGCTCTACAACTACTTTCCGACCAAGGAGTCGATGGTGCTCGACCAAGCCGACGAGCTCATCGAGGAGCTGGCGAGGGCGTTGCGTGACCGGCCGGCCGGAATGTCGATCACCGATGCGGTCGTTGGGGCGATCGAAGCGAGCATGGACGGATTTGACCTGCTGGAGGACGAGCAGGCTGCGTTCGTGCCGAAGTTCGAGGTGATGGTCAAGCGCACGCCCGCGCTGCGCGCGCACTGGCTGGAGATTCTCGACCGCCTCGCCCGTGTCGCCGCCGAACAGCTCGCCTCGCAGGCGGGAGTCGCGCCCAGCGATCCCGAGCCGACGGTCGCCGGCCGGGCGCTCGTCGGCCTGGTCCAGGTCGACTCCGACTCACGCGTGCGCCACATTGCCGCCGGCCTGCGCGGCGCTGAACTGCGGGCCGCGGTTATCCGCGACGTGCGCCAAGCTGCGCGACTGCTGGAGAACGGATTGGCATCGCTGGGCGGCGGCGTCTAGCGCCGCGAGGTTAGAAGCCGTCGCGGTAGACGTCCTTATAGAGCAGGTAGGAGCCACCTTCGGGACCGGCCCTGAAACCTTGCGGGCAGTACGGCGCCATATATATGAAGTCATCGCGGCTCACCTGCAGCTCATCGCCGTCGAGGTGGTAGAGGCCGCCGCCCGAGGTCATGTAGAGCCCGTGCTCCTCGTCGTGGATCTCGATCTGGGCGAGCGCGACATCCGGCCCGAACTCCATGTGTGAGATGTTGAAGTCAAACGCCGGGTCGGCGGGGTCGAGCAGTTCGCGGCGCGTCAGGCCCGGGACCGCAGTCGGGGTCGCCGCCAGGGCGCCCAGCTGGCCGCAGACGACCCCGGGCCCGGCGATGCCGGGCCACGGCTCGTAGCGGCGTTTGATCAGCATCACGCTGGCGCCTGCATCAAGTCGGAGCGCCGGCTCATTGGCCGGACCGACGTATAGGTAGCCGCCGTCGCTCAGCGCGAAGGCGCCGCCGTCGCTCTCCTGCGTTCCGGCGACCGTCACCGTGGCGTCGCCGCTCAACCCGAAGATGAAGTGCTCAAAACCAGACGCGATCGGCCACTCGAGCGGCGCGTCTCCAGCGACGACCAGGTACTGGCCAAAGCGCGCCGGGGCCATGCGCGGGGTCACGAGCTTGTAGTACTGCGCACCGGGCAAGCTCGGTAACCGGCTCATGTAGCGGTTGGCCGGCGTCAGCAGCGTGTAGGCGAGTCCGCGGCGGCCGCGGTCACCGGGAACGATCATGCCCACTCCGAGCGCAGTTTAGGCGCGGCTTCGGCAGCCACCAGCGGCCTCGCGGACTCGGCTTGCCTCACCGGAGTGGCCTCAGCAGCCGGCCGCGGGGCAGGCCGACAAGGCGCCCGTCGCGGTAGATCAGATCGCCACGCAGGTATGTGGCGCGGACGCGGGCGCTGAGCGTACGCCCGACATAGGGGCTGAAGCGGTGGCGGTCGAGCAGCTCATCGCGACTGAGCACCCGCTCGGTGCCGGTCTCGATCAACGTCAGATCGGCGTCCATCCCAGGCGCCAGCGCGCCCTTGCCCGCGAGCCGGAAGCGGTCTGCGGCGGCGGTCGCCAGCAGGCGCGGGAGTTGAGCGGCGACGAGGCGGCCGCTACTGAGGCTCTCACTGACCATCAGCTCGATCGTCGACTGAAGCCCGGAGATTCCGCCCCAGATCGCGAAGAAGTCATCCCCGAGCTTCAGCTCCGGGGGCGCCGGCGAGTGGTCTGAGACGACGAACAGCGTCTCATCCGCCGACACCAGTTGCCATAGCTCCGCCACTTCCGCGGGGGCGCGTAGCGGCGGTGCGCACTTGGCAGCCGCCCCGATCTCGGTCGCGTCGTCCTGCGTCAGGAGCAGATGGTGGGCGGTGACCTCGCAGCTCACATCCTGGCCGCGGGCACGGGCCGCGGCGACCAGCTGGACTCCACGTGCCGTGGAGATGTGCACGATGTGCAGGGGGCAGGCGGTGATCGCGGCAAGCTCGATCGCGCTCGCGATCGCCTCGCTCTCAGCCGCGGGCGGGCGCGACTCGATGTAGTCGCGGACGGAGGTTCGGCCGTTGGCGGTC
>Ga0302314_10023466_pt1 | contig 10067 bp, 8 predicted proteins | sample III_Palsa_N2_3_FD_200533 | JGI IMG/M metagenome (GOLD analysis project Ga0302314, IMG submission 200533) | Peat permafrost microbial communities from Stordalen Mire near Abisko, Sweden - III_Palsa_N2_3 | ecosystem: Environmental > Terrestrial > Soil > Palsa > Peat permafrost | place: Sweden...
TCCTGCATGCCGGACATGTCCTCCGTGTCAGACACTAGACGCCGATGGTTAAGCGAGTGTGACGTCCCCCTCTTGCGGTGCTGAGCAGCCTGCGACCCGAAGCTCATCTCTTGCTTCAAAGGTCCACCACGTCCGACATGTCCGACTTGCCTGACCTGTCAGACCGGTCATGCACGTCGGACACGTCTACCGCTGGGGCCGTGCTCACCAGCGCTGGGGGGAGAGGAGAGGAGAGGAGAGGGCGGATGTCGAGTCACGCAAGCCCGTCTGACTTGTCCGCCCCGTCCGACCCGTCGGACCAGTCTGACCTGTCGGACCTGTCGGACCTGTCCGACACGTCCTGCCCGTCAGACACGCCCGCCAGGCCCTCCGCGTCATACAGAAGTCACCTCGCCAACCTAACCCAGACCGCTCCCGTCCGACATGTCTGCCTTGTCCGACCTGTCCGACACGTCCCGTATTGCGCCACGGTAACTGAGCCTGAAACCAAGCCCACGGACCCCACCCCCTGAAGGCCTCCATGAATCACCGGCACTTCAGTCGACCACCCAAAGCCACAAAGCCCAAGGCCGCCACCAGACACAATCTCCGAGGCAGGGGAGGGGAGGGGAGGACCGCTATCTGCTCACCCACCTAGTGCCCGCCAATGGCGCGGCGGCGACGTGTCAACGTCGTCGGCCGGCGCGCCAGGCCGGTTAAGACGTTAGATTCTAAGGATTAGAACAGTTAGAGGCGCCCAACTCGTCAGTCTATTCCGATACTTAAGACCGTTTCGTGTCCCTGATCTCCCGACTCCACGTCCGCGATGTCACGCCCAGGCCGTCCGCGATCTCCCAACCTAATGTCCGTGAAGTCCCGTCCAACCGCTTGTTTTTACAAAAGTGTCCGCCTTATCCCGAGATCCCGTCCGCACAGTCACGACCTGATGTCCCCGATATCCCGACCCTGGAGCCGAAACAGGAGTCCATAACCCGAACAAATCGCGAAACTCCTCGGGATATCGCGGACAAACCCTCTGATTCACCCGGGATATTGCGGACGCCGGCCTGGCGAATCCTCGTGAGATGGCGGACAGCAAAATCCGGCACGGGACATCGCGGACAAACTGCCCAAACGACCACACGAAGGGTCGGCGAGGGCAGGGGGCTCGGGATATCACGGACGAAATCAGCCGATGAGGGCGCGAGGCCTGACAATGAGATAGGTGCGCTTGGACACCCGGGCGCCAGCGCCGGCTACAACCTTCAGCCCGCGAGGGTCCTTGGTCAGCTCCAGCTCAAAGCCGGGAAGACCGCGGGCGACAATTTTCTTCAGATCGTAGGTGAACCTGCGGACGTCCCGCTTGACGCCGCAGAGATCCTTTAGCGTGTCAGTCCCGATCTGCCACATCGACTGCTGGCCGAGATGCCGGCGCACAATCCCATAGAGCTTCCGTTCAAGCCCGCCCTGGAGCTGGAAGTAGGCCCGGTCGATCGAAAGCGCCCGCCGGCTATTCAGGAAAAGGCCAAACAGCCAGTCCGAAATCACGACCTCGCAGGAAGCCATCATGTCAGCGCCGCCGGCGGTCTTACGCTTCTTGATCTTGTAGCTCTCCAGCCAGCCAAAACCCTCATCGGCGATCTCGTCGGAGGTGGAGATGTTGGTCAGCACAGTGGTTGTCTTCAGCCGAGTGAGGGCGTCCTTGAAAAGATCATATTCCCGCCCGCCGGTGCCCCGCCCGGTCGCCACCAGGCAGTCATGGATATGAAAGGAGATCCGCTTGCTGACCTCCCGATCCCGGTTCAGCGCCTCGATGATCTGCGTGCGCAGATAGAGGATGATGTCATTGTCCCAGATTGTCGCCAGGCCAAACTCACCGGGCGAAACCCGGATGTACTGGCGCCGATCGCCTACCATCCGCTCGAACTCGATCGGCTCGCGCCTGGGCGTCTTTTCAATCGAAAAGAAGGGCAGGGACATGATGTCGATATCGTCGCGCAGCGACGGCGCCTCAAGCTGAGAAGCTACAAAAAGCTCGATTTGCCTTGGCTTCGTCGCGGTCACCGGCCTCACCCCTCCGACTCGCCAAGCAACAGAGGCCGGGAGCCCCGCAAACCTCGTCCGAATTCCTTAATCCGCCGTTAACCATCCCCGCCGGCGGTCCGCCATGTCTGACGTGTCCGACACGCAGGACATGGGGAACCGGCCGCCCCCGGAACCCCCTACAGCCGCCACGCCTGATATCGGGTGCGCCCTGTAATCTCCGTCACCCCGGCGCCAAGCTGGCCGACCAGGCTGCGGGCCGACTGCTGAGAAATCTTCAGCCGCCGAGCAATCATCGAGGCTGTCACGACAGGAAGGTCGCTAAACATCTCCACCACCTCGGCAAGTCGGGAATTGGACCGCCGTCCCACGAGGTTCCGAGCCACGACCTGGCGCGCCAGGCTGATCCGGTCATGCTCCTCAAGCAGGAGGGCCTCGCTGGCCGCTATGGCGCGCAACTGCCAGATCACCCGCCGCAGCCCCGACTTCCCGACCGGGCGCCGGACGTCCGCGCCAAACCTGCGACGCCCAATCTCCACATGAACCCGATGATGTTGCAGGCGTCCCGACCGCTGAAGCAGGCCGTTCGCCAAAATGCCCCCCAAGTGGCCCTGCCCAGGCAAGGGGTCGACCATGACCCAGGCCTCCAACATCACGGCCGCCCGCAGGAGGCTGGGCCAGCTCTTCGGCGCCGCCTGCTCAAGACCGAACCACTGGAAGAGGGCCTCATCGTTGTCTTCAGTGGCGATCGCGGCCGCCCTGGCCAGGAAGTCATCGATCTCGGTTCCATCCGTCTCCATGGGGCGGGGAGGGGACTCCTCCGCAAGGAGGCCCGCCCCTCGCGCCGCATCCGCCCAGAGGTCCGAGACCGCCTGCGACCGCACGCCACGCCGAGGGTTGATCAGCCCCCTCACGCCTTGCGCGCTGAGCAGCCCAGCCGGCTTGATCGCTCCGGCGCGCCGCCACTGGCGCAACGCTGCGCGGGTCCGGGTCAGCTCCTGATCCGGCAGCCTGATGTCGAGCCCCTCCTCATGCAGCACCAGGTCCTCCAGGTGCACGACCTCGCCGCGGTTCCAGCTCCAGGCGCAGGCCTCCTGAAACGCCAGGCGGGACTTTAACCCCTCCCCAAGAGGTGATCGTGTACGTTCATCCGCGCGACTCGCCGCATCCTCGGCCGCCGCCAAGGCCGACAAGAGCAGGCCAAACGGCCCTGGATGATGGTCGTCGCCGAGCACCATTTCCGCCAGGCCTCCAATGTCTTAACCGCCGTAACGAAGGCTATCAGCCCCTTAGCCTTTGTCACTCCTACTTTTCGTACGCGTCCCAAACCTGTCCCCGGGGACCCAATCCACCGCCAAAGTGTAAGAACGGCGACCCGAAGGCCGCCGCTCCAAGCGCCGACTAGGCGCGGGCCCGAATGGGTTGATGACGGATGCCCTTCTCCACGGCCTTCTGGCCGAGGTTCAGCGCGGGTCCAAAGGGCTGAGACTCCAAGCCCCGCTCAAGGTTCAACGTATTGGCCAAGGTCAGGACGCAAACCGGATCCAGCTCAAGCATCTCGTCGTTCGCGCGGAACGGCGCTGCCCGGGCATGCTTGTCGAAGTCCGCCTTGGCCAGGATCACCGTGACGTTCTTGCCCTTCGCCCATTTGATGGCCAGCTTCTCGGCGCCCTTGGCGCCCGTTGTGGCCAGAGCCATCTCGGGCCACTGCTCCCGCGCCCAGTTCAGGGCGTCGAAGATCCGATGAGCATCCTCCGCGGTATCGGCCATGGGCGAAGCCCGAAAGGCGACGATGGTCGATCCTGGATCACAAGCTCCATGTCTGCGCGCCTTGGCCGCACGGATGGCGTCTCGGGCCTCGATGAGCGCCGCCGTCGTTCGTGACGCCTTCACGCTTCCCCTCCAGGGGGTCCAGGCTTCGCCGGTCGCCACCGTGTAGCTGGCGCTGGCGGCGTCCCGCACGCACTCCATCGCCATGGTCGCGATATCCGCCGCGCGCGCCCGGCGCGTCGCATCCTGCATTTCGGTGTCGGCGATCTCCGATCCGTCGAAGTCCCGGCTCAGCCGGTTGAGGTCATCTCTGGCGCGGTCAGCCTCCCGTTCGATCCGCTGGCTCGCCGAGTGAAACGCCCCGATCAGGGTCTCGGAGACGATCGTTTGATAGTCCTCCAGGGCGGTTTCGCCGAAAACATCCAGGAGCTCCGTCATCAACGAGTGGCCAAGCTGAGATAGCGCCTCTTCCGGAGGGTGCGGACGAGGATCGTCGAGAAGAAGGGCCTGAGCCTCGAAATGGCTCATCTGGCCGGTAAGTTGGGAGGAGAAGGAAGCGAATTTCATGGGGTGGTCCCTTTTGAGGCGTTGGGGTCAGAGCCTGTCGGCTCGATGACCGCCTCGCGCCGACAGGCGGCGCGGCCCACAAGGGCTTTGAGCGAAGCGCCCCTTGTGGGCCGGGACGGATGGTGGCGAGGTCATGCGAGCCAAAAGGCCCTGCCTCCCGGCAATGGGTCCTTGCCGATGTTCGCATCGCGGGCGGCCCTGTCGCCAGCGCGCCACCATGACCTACGCCGCCAAGCCCGCCAGAACCCGCCGGACGACCGGATCCCGGTCCAATCGCGCAGACTTTCCCGCGCGATAGGCGACCGCTGCGTGGCCAGAGCAATAGACCCCGTCAGCGGCCCGACCGCAGAAGCTAAAATCCTCCGCCTTCGGGTCGCCGATAGGCCACTTGCAGGCGTGGACGCCAAGCGCGGCCATCGAATGCACCAGGCCAGGACCGTCAACGGCCTTAGACTTCGGTAAGGGTAGGGGAGGGGACCGCCCAAGCTTCGGCCGCGAGACGCAACGACCCGTAGGTGGGCGCCGTTTCGGCCTCTTGGCGATGCGGATCGGCGGCGAGGACCCCACCCTGCCGCTAAGGCCCAATCGGTGGACCTTGCCAATGACAGCGTTGCGGGTCACCCCACCGAGCTGTGTGGCGACTTGGCTTGCACTCAGACCGTCAAGCCAGAGGCGCTTTAGGGTGGCGATGCGGTCGTCGGACCAGGCGGTTTGGGTCATTGGACTGTACTCCAGAGGCGCTCGGATCGAGCGCACCCAGATCAGCCCTTCCTCCGCCTCCTGCGTGGACCAAGCGCCGGCCCTTAAGGCTCAGAACACCTCACGGCTTTTGTCGCCCTCAAGACGATCTTGCCGCCCTCGGTCGCCCAGCAGTATGAGCCGGTGACGATGTCGCCAGAGGCAAAGGCTTCAGCGGCCATCGCCACCCTCCAGGTCAGCATCAAGGCTGGCAAGTATCAGGTCGCGATCAGCGGAGGCCAGATCGCTATTGTCGTAGACCTTGCGGGGATCCTTTGCCCTCGCAACCAGCACTTCGTAATCCGAGGCTCCGAGGAGTACGAATCGCGGTCTGTCACGGTCGGTCAGTAGGACTGGCGCCAAGGCAGCGGCCCGTCGCACTGCCGCCGCCTTTCGGGTCAGGTCCGACAGGGTGAATGTTCGCATGTCTCTGTCTCTTCGACCCCAGCATTCATATCAATCACGGCAGCAGTGCAGGCCCTGGAATCGCCCGGCCCTGCCGCCACATCTCGGTAGCTGGGCCTAGATTAGTCCAAGGTGCTTCAGGCTGGCGACACCGTCCCGGCCGACAATCAGATGGTCATGGATCACGATGCTCAGGGCCTTTCCGGCCTCGACGACCCGCCTAGTCATCTCAATATCAGCGGAGGAGGGGCTTGGGTCCCCGGAAGGATGGTTGTGCACCAAAATCAGAGCTGACGAAGACAACTCAAGTGCTCTTCGCATCACCTCTCGCGGGTAGACGGGCGCGTGGTCCACAGTCCCCTGGCCGAGAATTTCATCGGCGATCAGCTGGTTCTTCTTGTCGAGAAAGAGCACGCGAAACGCCTCACGTTCGCAGTGGCCCATGGTCAGCTTCAGATACGACAGGAGCGCCGACCAGGAGGACAGCAGGCATCGCTTCGACAGCTCTGATAAAGCTAGCCGCCGCGCAGCCTCATAGACCAGCTGCAGGTCAATCGCGGCGCGGGGGTCAACATACTTGGACAGCCCCGGTCGCTCCGCCCCCAGCACCGCATGCAGACTGCCGAACCGCCGAAGCAGCATGACTGCGCTGGCGTGCGCGCCACATGGGATGGACCTGGACAACAGTAGCTCCAGCGTCTCGGTCTCAGTCAGGCGCTCGAAGCCGACGGCCGCCGCCCGATCTCGCAACACTCCCGCCGAAGCGGAGTCCGGGAAGGGCGTTGGCATCATCTCGGCGACGCCCGGAGTATGATCAAAGGGGTCCAGTGACCCCGAAACGGCTTGGTCGGTCATGGTCGGCTCAAGTTGGCGGCGCCGGGTCCAATCCCGGATCGCTCGCCTGCCCCAGCCCTTCCTCCTCCTTTGACCTTGTGCCGCCAGCCGCATGACAAGAGCCGCGATTCGAGGCGGCCACGGCTCCGACCGGGCCTAAGCCGCCGCGGGCAGGATGGTCTGCGCGGGCCACTTGGCGAGAACAGCCGTCAGCACCTTGGGCTTGTCGATGGGGACGAAAACCCTCGGGGTGTAGTTGATGATCTCGACGAAACACCCGAGCGCAATGAAGACGGCCCGGTGGGCCGCCCCTCCAACCACCTCCAGCCGGTAGCGATCCATCACCTTGGCGCGGCGAAGCCAAAGGCCGCCCGACAGGGCGATCGAGGTGTTCTCGGTGAGAACCATTGCCGCGGCCGACGCTCCGTCGCCCACAGCCGCGGCGGTATCGGTGAGTCCAAGGGCGATCTTGACGCCCGGCACCTGAGCAGGATCGAGCAGCCGACCGAGCCAGCGTCGTCCGTCCGGACCCTTGAGACGGCGGACCTTGGCCTCCTTGGCCGGAAGGCTGGCCCAGACGGGCAGCAGCAGGCCGGTCACCAACACCAGCTGGCGCGTGTGCCAGGGATCGGTCCTGGCCAGTTCGGCGTCCCAGCTGCCCCGCCACACCGCCCCATCCACCGGCTCCCAGGCCGATTCCTCATAGGTCTTCAGAGCGGTGATGGTCCGTCGGTCGGGGCGGATGATGCGGACCGCCGGGACCAGACGATCGTCGTCGTCGGTCGTGGTCAGACCCTTGACCACGAGGCCGGTGCGCTGGGATTTGGCGTTGACGACGAAGGTGAGCGCCTCCGGATCGAGCCCTGCCAGGGCCTCGTCCGCCGTCTCCAGCACGCGCTGGGTGCGGACCTGGAACTTGAGGATCTTGGTCTGGGCGCCCGAGAGGGTGTCGGTGCGGATGACCTCCTCGGAAACAACCTCCAGGTCGTCGGCCAGGATATCCTCCGTTCCTCGGTCCAAGGCGCCTGAAGAGGACGCCCGCTCAAGAATGCTCCCGAGGATTTGTTCGAAGGCGACGAACAGCCTGTTCTGGTCGTCGATCCGCAGCGCCAGCAGCCGATTGAGGAAGGTGTTCATCGGCGGCATGTCATCGGAGGCCTTCAGCTCGCCGTCGGCGCCGATCAGCCTGAGCCCGGTCTTGTGCTCGAAGGTTTCTCTGTCCATCGCCTCGACAGCGCCAAAATGCAGGGCGACGTAGAAGGCCTGCAGGGCGCGATAGGCCCAGGGGCTCTCAAGATTGTCCTCGGCGCGAAAGAGACCGGCCCCCGCCGTGCGCCGCTCGCCCCGGGTCAGAGCTCCCAGGCTGTCGAGACGCCGCGCGATGGTGCTCAAAAACCGCTTCTCCCCCTGGATGTCCGTGGTCATCGGGCGGAACAGCGGCGCGGACATCTGGTTGGTCCGGTGCGAGCGGCCCAGGCCCTGGATGGCGGCGTCGGCCCGCCAGCCCGGCTCCACGAGGTAGTGGACCCGGCGCTGGCGGTTGGGGACGTTCAGGTCGGCGTGGTAGCTGCGCCCGGTGCCCCCAGCATCGGAGAAGACCAGCACCCGCTTACGCCCAGCCATGAAGGCGTCGGTTTCGGCCTTGGCCGCCGAAGCGCCGCGCCGCTCCACCACCTTGCGGTCGTCACGCCGGATGACCCGCCGCGAGCGTCCGGTGATCTCGGCGACATGGTCGGCGCCGAGCATATCCAGGACCTGGTCCAGCACACCGGGAACGGCGGGCAGACAGGCCAAGTGGGTGACGAGCTCTTCGCGAAGCCGCAGCGCTTCCTGACTCTGCACTGGCTTGCCGTCGACCATCAGCGGAACCAGGGTGACATTGCCGTCCTCGTCCTCGATGGCGTCCATCGCCGCGACCGGGAAGGCGCCGGTGAGATAGTCTAGGACCTGATCCTTCGGGGTCATGTCGATGGTCAGGTTGTTCCATTCCTCGGGCGGGATCTGGGCCAGCCGCCGCTCCATCACCGCCTCGTTGGTCGAGACGATCTGGATTACAGACGAGCGCTCATCGGCGAGGTTCTGGCGGACCGAGGCGACTAGAGTCGGGGCCTTTAAGCCTGCAAGCAAATGGCCGAAGAAGCGAAGCTTGGCCCCCTCGAAGGCCGACATCACAGCCGAGGCGGCCTGACCGCTCTTGGCCTTGCCGTCCTCGGTAATCCCGACCGCCTCCAGGGCCGCGCGCAGGTTCTGATGGATCAACTGGTAGGCATCGGCCCAGGCGTCCCAGATCTCGATGTCCTCAGGCGAGAGCGGGTGACGCAGGGCCTCGTATTCGACGCCATCGAACGACAAGGATCTGGCGATGTAGAGCCCGAGCGCCTTCAGTTCGCGGGCGATCAGCTCCATGACCGCGACGCCGCCCTTGTCGACGGCGTCCATGAAGGCTTCGCGGGTAGGGAAGGGGGCTTCGGGGCCGCCCCAGAGGCCAAGCCGGGAGGCGTAGGCCAGGTTCTCCGGCGTGGTCGCGCCGGTGGCCGAGACATAGAGGATCCGAGCCTTGGGTAGGCGGTTCTGCAGGGCCAGCCCCGCCATCCCCTGCAGCGACGGCTTCTTGGCCCCCCGCGCGCCCTTGCCGCCCCCGGCCGCGTTGGCCATCGCGTGGGCCTCGTCGAAGACGACCACCCCGTCGAAGTCGGCGCCTAGCCAGGCCACGATCTGATCCAGCCGCGAGAGCTTCTCACCACGCGCTGGCTGGCGAAGGGTGGCGTAGGTGCTGAAGAGGACGCCGCGATCCATGCGGATCGCCTCCGCCTGCTTCCAGGCGCCTTGAGGCGAAATGTCGGAGGCGGAGCCGCCGATCGCCATCCAATCGCGCCGGGCGTCCTCCAAAAGAGCATCGTTGCGCGACAGCCAGACCGCCTGCATGCGGCCCTGGGCCATATTGTCGGCGATGACCCCGGCGATCTGGCGGCCCTTGCCGCAGCCAGTGCCATCGCCGAGGAAAAAGCCGCGTCGAAACTGGACCGCGTCTTCCGTGTCGTCGGCGACCAGGATGAGCTGGTGGGGGAGAACGCCGAGGCGCCAGGCGCCGGGCAGGGTGCTGGTATGGGCTTCTCCCGCGTAGACGATGGTCTCCAGCTGAGCGTCGGAGACCGCGTCCGTCTCCAGAATCTTCGTCGGCAGGACCGGACGATAGCTCGGCGCCGGCGGCGAGACCGACGCCATGGGTCCCGACTCCACCAGGGGCGATGGATGGGGCCGAGATGGCGTGAAGGCGATCCGGCCGAGCCTATAGGCCTGGTAGAGGCCGACATCGTGGCCCTCGCCGGACCATGGGATCACCTCATATGTCACCGGCGCCGTGGACCCCAGGAAGCCCAGACGGGATGAGGGCGTGGCCAGGGCTCGGGCGCGAGGGGCGAGCAGGGCGCCGGCCGCCAGGGTCCGGAACTGGCGAGGTTGGGCGTTCGGCCTGGCCTCGACGGCAGTCGCCGCCTTGGCCGCGTCGGCCAGGGTTTCGCAGACGATCACAGAGCCAGCGGGCGCGATGTCCGCGATATCCCGATCCAGCACCAGGAGGCCGGTCTCCACCGAGGTCCCGTGTTTGGCGTAGACCCGGCTCGGAAAGGCCAGCTTCGCGACAACGCGGCCGCGGCCCGCCAAGGCGCGCAGGGCGGCGGCGTCCTCGAACAGCCGCGCCGGTACGATGGCGGACAGCCGCCCCCCGTCGG
>Ga0302314_10023467_pt1 | contig 10067 bp, 7 predicted proteins | sample III_Palsa_N2_3_FD_200533 | JGI IMG/M metagenome (GOLD analysis project Ga0302314, IMG submission 200533) | Peat permafrost microbial communities from Stordalen Mire near Abisko, Sweden - III_Palsa_N2_3 | ecosystem: Environmental > Terrestrial > Soil > Palsa > Peat permafrost | place: Sweden...
CAACGGCGACTCGATCACCGTGACGAGCTCGCTCGACGCCAACGGCAACATCACCGTGAGCGGAACGATCAGCAACGGTTCGACAACCGTGGCGACCTTCACAGCCGATGCCAACGGCAACGGCATCCTGACGATCACGTCAACCGGCGCGCAAGTCCCGATCGTCGACTGGCACGTCATCTGGTAAACCCAACACCGTCCCCTGACCATCCCCTCCGGATGGTCGGGTGGCGGATGGTGCGGTGACGGGGACCCTCCCGTCGCCATCCTGTCTCCGCTCGTCCGTAACGCCCGCCTCCGCACCATCAGCCTCCCGACCCGGCACGGTTCCGCTGCATCACTCGGACCTGCGTGCCAAAGCAAACGGCGTGTTCCTCAGCGAGCACGCCCTTTGTTTTAGGCCGCACGCCCTAAACGCGCCGTAGGGGAAGAGCGACCCCTTGACACGATTGAGTCTTATATGATTCAATTTAAGCCTCGCCGCGATAGGGGACAAACCTCGTCACGGCCTCACCGAGGAGACGCATCAATGCTTGGTACTGTAGGCGAGCCTATTCGTGGCTCACCAGCTCGTGAGGCACTACGTGGCAATATCATCGTCGGACGGGCACGACTCCGGCTTTCTCAAGAAGCCCTTGCTGAACGCTCCGGAGTCTCTCGACCCACAATCTCGCGGATCGAGCGAGGAGCCGCAGTCGACGTCGGGCTCGATGTCATCGAACGACTCGCCCGTGCACTCGACATCTCGGTGGCCGAGCTCTTCGCTCCGCAAAGCAGCGCTCGCGTGGACGACGCGGAGCTTGCTCGACGTGCCGCCGCTTCCGATGATGAATTCGTCGACGCGAGGGCACTCTTCGAAGCGATCGATGAAGCGGAGGGACGCGAAATCGAGCGATACTCCCGAGCCGGACGTCCGCCTCTGGCACGTTGAGCTCCACCGCGAAGTCGCGAAGCTCATCGCGAAGCATGGCGAGGATAGCGTTGAGTTTCGGCCGACGCTCAGCGAGCTTCTGCGCGCTTTGGAAACGAATCCGAAGCAATTCAAGAAAAAGCGCGGCGCCTTACGGAACGCACGAGCAGCGAATATCTCCTATGCTGACGGTATCACCTGGCGAGCGGTCTTCACTCTCGATGAGAATGCCAGGGGCGTAAAGGTCCTCTCCTTGGCTCCGCATGACGCCGCATATGATGAAGCAGAGCGTCGGCGCTAACAGCCCAGATCGTGCCGGAGGCGGCGGGGGATGATGATGCTTCGACGGGGCGTTGCTGAGGAGCAAAGCCATGGATGGCGAGAGCGACGAAGCACCGAGCGACCAGAGCGCAGGATGCGCGGCGAGAGCGTCCCCGGCGAAGCATCGTCATCCCCCGCCGCCGAGCCCCCGCCTCGTTTAGGCGACGGTCGGCGAACCCGCGAGCACGTCGGCAAACGCTTTCCCGAATGTGTGCGCATCGCCGGGCCAGCGCGCTGAGACATAGTTCCCGTCGCGCACGACGAAGGCGGGACGTGCATTAGTGAGCGTGTCGCGATGCAGGCCGTCCGTCTTGAGGCGATAGTCGGGCTCGCTCTTGGGGACGTCGAGGAAGTCCTCGGGCGCCGCGAGGGCGCGCGTCACCTCGCTCTGCACGTTGCGATAGCCCGGCGGCTCGCCCGGTTGATCGACGTACGTGTGGTAGTAATTCGGCTCCCAGAAGCGGACGATGCGCCCGATCGCCGCGCCGGCATTCTCGAGACCACCGGTGAGCGCCGTCGTCTTTCTTCCATAGAGGACGGAGCGGCCGGTGGAGCGTGAGATGCTGCGCGCGGCGAGCAGAACGCCGTGGCAGATGGCGGCCACCGGCTTGGCGCTTTCGAAAACGCCGGCGACGAAGGCCTGGAGCAGCGGGCTTTCGAGGTAGACGTGCATGCCGCGCGCGTAGTGCCCGCCGGGCAGGACGATGGCGTCGAAATCAGCGGCGCGGAGATCGTCGTAACGGAGCGGCGCGTTGTAGCGCGGATCCCGCTCCATCAGCGCGTACGCCGCGCGCGCGTCGGCGTTGGCGCGCAGCACCAGGCCGACGAGCGGGAATTGCTTCACGATGGGGACGCGGCCCCACACGTCGAGACCCACTCCGGTGATCATCGAGGGATCGGCTTGGCCGGGCGTGCCGGAGGGCGTCGCAAACGACGCGTCGTGCCCGGCCGCGCGCAGGATGCGCCACGTGACCGCGGCTTCTGTCGGATCGAAGTCGCGGTCCGGCAGCGCGAAGAGCAGCCGCACCGGAGGGTTAGATGCCGACCCGCTCGCCGCTCGTCGGGACGACCGCTTCGCCGGAGACCGTCGGGCGGGCGTGGCGTCCCATGCCGAGCCGCTCTTCGATGCCGGCGATGACGACGTAGAGGACCGGCGTCACGACAAGGTTGAGGATCGTCGACACGATCATCCCGCCGAACACCGCGGTGCCCAGCGACTGACGCGACGCGCTCCCTGCCCCTGAAGCGAACACGAGCGGCGTGACGCCGAAGATGAACGCGATCGACGTCATGAGGATCGGACGCAGTCTGGTCTCCGCAGCGCGCCGCACTGCGGTGATCGTGTCGATCCCCTGCTCGCGCATCTGGTTGGCGAACTCCACGATCAAAATCGCGTTCTTCGACGCCAACCCGATCAGCATGACGTAACCGACCTGCGCGAAAACGTCGGAGGTGATGTGGCGGATCCACAGGCCGCCGATGGCGCCAAGGAGCGCGAGCGGCACCGCGAACAGGATGATCAGCGGGTCGCCGAACGATTCGTATTGCGCGGCGAGAACGAGGAACACGAACACGATGCCGAGCCCGAAGATCAGCGCGGCCAGGCCGCCGCTCTCGAGCTGCTCGCGCGAGATCCCGCTCCATTCGTAGGCGAAACCGGGCGGGAGGTTCGCGGCGAGGCGCTGCATCGTCGCGATCGCCTCGCCCGTGCCGTGTCCGGGCGCCGGGTTGCCGTTGATGTCGACCGAGCGGTAGAGGTTGAAGTGATTGATCGCCGGCGGGTCCTTCTCGAGCTTCATGCTCAGCAGGGCGCCGATCGGGATCGGCGGTGCCGCCGTCTGCACCCCGCCGATCGTGACCGGCGTGTCCGAATGCACGTAGATCGACTGCAGATCGGAGACGCGCGAGCGATACGGCGTGTCGGCTTCGACGTAGACGCGGTAGGCTTTGCCGTTCATGTCGAAATCGTTGACGTAGACCGAGCCTAGGTACACCTGCATCGTGTTGAAGATGTCGGTGAGCGGAACGCCGAGCGAAAGCGCCAACGGCCGGTTGACGTCGATCGCCACGGTCGGTTTGTCGTCGCGGAACGTCGTGTACACCTGGGCTAATCCGCTCCCGGGGGCATCCGCGGGACCGATGATCGAAAACGCGGTGCCGAGCAGGGCGGGAAGGCCCGCGTTGCCGCGATCCTCGAGTTCGAAGTCGAAGCCGCCTTGGAACCCGAGCCCCGGAATCGACGGCGGGTTCAGCATGAATGCCTGCACGCCGGGCAGGAAAAAGAGCTGGCGGTTCACGCGCGCGATGACGGCGTTGAGGGTGTGCGAACTGCCGCGGCGGTCCGCCCACGGACTCAGGCGGATGAACATCGTCGCGTAGTTCGAGCCGTTGCTCGTGAAGCTGAACCCGCCGGCGTCGAAGACGTCGGTGATCTCGGGCTGCTGCTTGAGGATCTTTTCGATCGCGCGTTGGTAGCGGTGCGTGTAGTCGAGCGACGCGTAGGGCGGCCCCTGTGCGAAGATGATCCCGAAGCCTTGATCTTCATCCGGGATGAAGCCCGTCGGGTAGCGCGTGAACGACCAGCCCGTGAACGCGAGCAGGCACGCGAAGATCCCGATCACAACGATGCGCGAGGCGATCACGCGCGGGAGCAGCCAGCGGTAGCCGGCGCGCGTGGCGTTGATCGCGCGGTTCACCGGCCGGAAGAAGCGCGACTCACGGCGGACCGTGCGCCCGAGCAACAGCGACGACAACACCGGCGTCAGCGTGAGGGCGCAGAACAGCGAGATCGTAATCGAACATGCGATCGTGAGTGCGAACTGGCGGTAGAGCTGCCCGGTCGTGCCCGGGAAGAACGCCACCGGTACGAACACCGCCAGCAGGACCAGCGACGACGCGACGACGGCGCCTTGGATCTCGCGCATCGCTTCGCGTGCCCCCTCCAACGGCGACATGCCCTTCTCTTGCACGAAGCGCGAGATGTTCTCGATCACGACGATCGCGTCGTCGACGACCAGCCCGGTTGCGAGCGTCAGCCCGAACAGCGTCAGCTGGTTGATCGAAAAGCCGAGCACGTTCATCAGGAAGAATGTCCCGATCAGCGAGATCGGGATCGTCAGCGCGGGGATCAGCGTCGTGCGCCAGTCCTGCAAGAACAGGAAGATGACCAGCACGACGAGCGCGATTGCGATCAGCAGCGTGATAACGACCTCGCGGATCGACTCGCTGACGAACTCCGTCGTGTCGAAGGCGACGTGGTAGGTCATCCCGGCCGGAAAGGACTTCGAGAGCCGGTCGAGCGTCGCGCGGACCTGTTTGGAAACCTGGAGCGCGTTGCCGGTCTGCAGCTGCAGGACACCGAGTCCGACGCCTTCGCGGCCGTCGAACCACAGCGAACCGGCGTAGTTCTCGGCGCCGAGCGTAACCCGACCGACGTCCGAGACTTTCACGAAGCCGCCGTCGGGCGTCGTGCGCAGGACGATGTTGGCGAACTCCGTCGTGTCCTTGAGGCGCCCCGTTGCGCGGACGCCGTATTCGTAGGGCTGGTTGCCGTTGGTCGGCGGCGCGCCGATCGAGCCGGCGGCGACTTGCACGTTCTGCGCCTCGAGCGCGTTGACGACGTCGCCGGCGGTCAGGCCGTTGTCGGCCAGCTTCTTCGGATCGACCCACAGCCGCATCGCATACTTGCGCTCGCCGAACACCAGCACGCCCGAGACGCCGGTGACGCGCTGAATGTCGTTGGTGACGTTGTTCTCGAGGTAGTTGGTCATGAAGATCGGATCCCAGCGCGCGTCGGTCGACGTTACGCCGATCGCCATGACGAAGGTGCCGGAGTTCTTCGCGACCGAGACGCCGGTCAGCTTGACCTCATTCGGGAGCCGTCCGAGTGCGAGGTTCACCGCGTTCTGCACGTCGTTCGCGGCCTGGTCGAGGCTGCGGTCCAAATTGAACGTGCAGGTGATCGTCGAGCTTCCATCGCTGCCGCTGGCCGAGCTGATGTAGCGCAAGCCTTGCACGCCGTTGATGGCCTGCTCGAGCGGCGTCGTCACCGATGCCTCGACCGCCTCAGCGCTGGCGCCGGTATACAACGCGGACACGGTGACTGTGGGCGGCGCGATGTTGGGATACTGCGCGATCGGCAGGATCGGAATCGAGATCAGCCCCAGCAGCAGAACGACCAGCGAGGCGACCGATGCAAAAATCGGCCGCCGCAGGAAGAAATCCGTCACCCGCGCTCCGACCGCCGTCGACGCCGAGTGGTTGCCGGTTTCGGCCCCGAGTTTTCAGCCCAGGGCGACGTCGGGCGGAAGCCAGCCATCGAGCACGGAGACCTCGCCCACGACCGTCCCCGCGGCGTTGCGAATCGGCGGCCGCGCATGACGTTCGAGCGCAGCGCGCGCGGGCGGTTCGAGGGCGCGCAGCGCGTCGAGAATCGCGATCGTCGCCGGGGCAGCGGCGCGCCGGCCGCCGTCGATGACCTTGAGCGCGACGCCCAGCCCGGCATCGAGGAGCGCATCGCAATGGACGCCCTCGGCACCGCCCTTCCCCACCACGCGTCCGCGCGTGGCGCGCAGAAGATCGGTGTCGAAGCGCCCGGTTCCGCCGACGTACCACGGCTGGTCGCTCATCGCGGCCGCCACACATGCCAGCGCCGTGGCATCGTCGTCGTCAAGTCCGGTGAGGGTCGCGAAACGTGCAAACGACAGCGCGGCCTTGTGCAGTGTCGTCGCATAGACCGGGATCCCGCAGCCGTCGACGGCGAGCCGGTCACCCGCGAACACGTCGTCGCTGACGCGTTCGCACATCGCCAGGACGGCCTGCTCCGCCGGATGCTCCGGCTCCAGATAGCCGGCGAAGGGCGCTCCCAACACCTTCGCAAGCGCGAGGATCCCCGCGTGCTTGCCGCTGCAGTTGTTGTGGAGAGCCGTCGGCGCTTCGCGGCGTGCTGCCAGCGCGGCGGCGGCGATGGCGTCGCCCGGCACCTGCGCACCGCATTGGAGATCGTCGACCGTGGCGCCGATGCGCTCCAGCATCGAGGCGACGAGCTCGACGTGCGCCGGCTCGCCGCTGTGCGATGCCGCCATGATCGCGAGCTCGGGGTCGCCGAAACCGAAGCGTTCGATGACGCCGGCACGCACCGAGGCGGCGGCGATGAACGGCTTGGCGGACGACCGCAAGAACACCGGGGTCTCCACGGTCCCGACCTTGAGGACGACGGTTCCCTCGGCGTCGGCGACGCATGCCGCGACGTTATGCACCGACTCAACCCTGATGCCGCGCCGCGCAGCGACGGCCGGTACGCCGGCCAGCTCCCAGAACATGACGGGTTCGGCCCGTACGGGGCTGCGTCAGTCGCCCCCTCCTGGGGTACGACGCCGCTATGGAAGCTCAAACGCGCGGTGTTTCCCTACGGCCGGAAGTCGTCGCTCAATTCCCGGATCACTGGCCCTCCGGCATCGCGCCCGCGCGCGACGGCCGCATCTTCCTGAGCTTTCCGGGCGTCGATCGGACACCGGCACCGGCAACGCTCTCCGAGCTGATCGACGGCGTCGCCGTCCCGTTTCCGGACGAGCTCGTCAACGCGCTCGATTCGAGCGATGCGCCGCACCGCTTCGTGTCGGTGCACGGCATCGCGCTCGGCCCCGGGAATCGGCTGCTGGCGCTCGACACGGGAACGACGTCGCTCGAGGGCGGCGCTGCCGGCGGAGCCAAACTGTTCGTGATCGATCTCGAAGACAACGCGATCGTGCGCTCGATCGGCTTCGGTCACGACGTGTGCGTCGCAGGCTCGTACTTCAACGACCTCGTGATCGACTACGACCGCGGTGAAGCCGGCTGCGCGTTCATCAGCGATTCGGGAGCGAATGCGATCGTCGTCGTCGACCTCGACAGCGGGCAGTCGTGGCGCCGGCTCAGCGGCGATCCGAGCGTCTGGGCTGCGACGACGCCGGGCTTCGAGCTCGCGACGACCGACGGACTCGCAAAGGTCACGGCGGGTGTCGACGGCATCGCGCTCTCGCCCGATGCACGCACGCTGTGGTGGACGCCGCTGGGCTCGTACGACCTGTTCAGCATCGCCACGGACGCGCTGGTCGACGGGCGTATCGAGCCGCACCTGCTGCCCCTCCAGGTCGTCCGCCACGAGCCGCGCCGGTTTGCGACCGACGGACTCGACTGCGACCGCGAGGTCCGCCTGTATCTCACCGACGGAACGAACGGCACGCTGCAGCGCTTCCTTCCGAGCGAGTCACGCTACGAAACGTTGCTGCACGGATCGGGATATTTCGTCTGGCCCGATGCGGTCAAGCTCGGCCCCGACCGCATCGTCTACGTGACCGACAGCCAGGTCAATCGCACGCCGGCCTGGACCGGCGGCGTCGATCGCCGACGCCCGCCGTATACGCTCTATCGCGCTGCGATCGACGCCGATCCCGCGCAGTATTGATCGCGCCGCGACGCGGCGCGCGTCAGTGGTGCGACGATGAGGTTGCGGAGGGAGCGCGCGCCGGCGACGACGCGTGAGCGGTGCGAACGACCTCGTACACTTCGGGCTGCGCACGATGCGGCGCGCTGCCGCCGGAGTAGACCTGGTCCATCCCGATGCGCGAGCCGTCCGAGCCGCCGAACGCGCGGCGAATCGTCCCCGGACTTGTGGCGTAGCCGTTCGGAGCGCGGCGCGCGCCGACCGGCTGGGGCCGGTAGCTCGTGCTCCACGGGTGTGCGGCGAAACGGCGGTGCACGAAGGACGGTCGCGCTGAACCGCCGACGAAATCGAGGCTGAATGCCGGCCCATATCCGTACGCGAAGCCGGGGTACCACCACCCCGGTCCGTAGTAGACCGGCGGCGGCAGATCGCCTTGGTACGAGTACGGCGCGTCGATCTCGTTGGCTTGAAAATACGCACCGGCGTTGAAACCGACGATCGTGACGTCCATCCCCGGCGCGAGCGCAAGCCCGAGCGGGTTGATGATCGTGCCCTGCCGCAGTTGCACGCGGTCGATGAAGCCGCGCGTGTCGCGCACGCTGATGCGATACGCGTCGTCGACGGAGACGATCTGCCCTTGAATCGTCTCGTCGCCGCCCGGCGGCTGCGCATACGACGGCATGTTCTGCGCCGCCGCCGGCCGCGCCGCAACGCTCAGCGTCCCGAGCAGCGCGCCGGCGACAAGAAAACGGCGGATGAAACTGAACATGGTGCCCTCGGTCCCGCTGAGCCTACCGCGCACGGTTCAGCCCGGCAAACGTTCTTGCAAGACGGGCGCCGAACCCCTTACGCGAGCGCGGGTTCGAAGACGTTGGCTTCCTGTTCGGCGAACAGCGGGCTCGAGAGGTAGCGCTCCCCGGTATCGCAACCGATCGTCACGATCAGCTTGCCGGCGTTCTTCGGCCGCGCCGCGACTTGCATTGCGGCCCAGACGTTCGCGCCCGATGAAATACCGACCAGGATCCCTTCTTCGCGCGCAAGGCGGCGCGAGATCGCGATCGCGTCGTCGAAGCTGGCGGTGATCACTTCGTCGTACACGTGCGTGTCGAGGATCGCGGGGACGAAGCCGGGCGCAAAGCCCTGCAGCTTGTGGGGCCCGGGCGCGCCGCCGGAGAGAACCGTCGAGGTGTCGGGTTCGACGGTGATGCACTCGACGCTCGGTTTGCGCTCGCGGAGCAGGTGGCCGGCGCCGGTGATCGTTCCGCCCGTTCCGACGCCGGCGACCAGGATGTCGACCTTGCCGTCGGTATCGCGCCAGATCTCCTCACCGGTGGTGCGATAGTGCACTTCTGGATTCGCCGGATTGTCGAACTGCCCAGGCATGAAGTATCGCGCGGGGTCCGACGCGACGATCTCTTTCGCTCGCGCGATCGCGCCTTTCATCCCTTCGCTGCCGGGCGTCAAGACGAGCTGCGCGCCGTAGGCTTTGAGCAAGTTGCGGCGCTCGACGGTCATCGTCTCCGGCATCGTCAGGATGCACGCGTATCCTTTGGCCGCGCAAACGAACGCGAGGGCGATCCCCGTGTTCCCGCTGGTCGGTTCGACGATGACCGAGTTGGGACGCAGTTTCCCGTCGCGCTCCGCTGCTTCGATCATCGCCACGCCGATGCGGTCCTTCACCGAACCGGCCGGATTCATCGATTCGAGTTTGACCAGAATCTCCGCACCCAGACCCTTGTTCAGCCGCGGAATGCGGACCAGCGGTGTGTTTCCAAACGTATCGGCGATGTTGTCGTAAACTCGCACTGTCTTCTGTCTCTCCGTAAACCCGGTGGAAAGTCCAACAAACCGATTCGACTCGTAAAGGGTGCGCCCTCGCAGCGAAACGAACGAGTGTTCGCTTCGCGGGCTTTGTATCGCGGGTACCACGCGCGTAGATCGAGAACCAGGCAGCGCAATGCCGCTCTTCATCGACATCCATGAGATTCCGGGCATCACGTCAGAGGTCGCTGCCGCGGAACACATCAAGGACATCGAGGCGCAGGGGCCATTCGCTGTCGACTACTCGCGCTATTGGCTCAACGAAGCGACAGGCAAGATTTTTTGTCTGTGCGAGGCGCCGACGGCAGACGCTGCGATCGCGGTCCATCGACAAGCGCACGGAGTCGCGGCGGACCGCATCATCGAGGTCAGTGGGGAATTAGCCGACCTCTTCATGGGCCCGACCATGACCGACGCGGGGGGCGCGGTCATCCTTCCGACGGATCTCGGACACACGCATGACACCGGAACGCGAACGCTCCTCTTCACCGACATCGTCGAATCGATCGCGCTGACGAACCGCCTCGGAGACGAGGGGGCGATGGAAGTGCTCGCGGTTCACGACGAGATCGTGCGCGCAGCGATAGCGCA